>Ga0113563_10000109_pt1 | contig 30257 bp, 29 predicted proteins | sample Mud3Dept3metaG_FD_80117 | JGI IMG/M metagenome (GOLD analysis project Ga0113563, IMG submission 80117) | Freshwater wetland microbial communities from Ohio, USA, analyzing the effect of biotic and abiotic controls - Mud 3 Core 4 Depth 3... | ecosystem: Environmental > Aquatic > Freshwater >... | reverse complement strand
CAGGGCTCTTGACCAGCGCATAGTTGGTCTTGCCCTGCTGCAGCGTGCCAACCATGCGCAGGTTCTCGATGGGGTAGGCCTCGAGCGGTTCCCGGCGTCGCGACAGGTCCGGCTGAAGGCCGCCACCGGCGGCTTTCTTCGGCGGTTCGATCTTGCGCGGCTTGAACGGGTCGACGAGGTCGTACGCGTCATAGGCAAACGGTTCGTACGGCTGGACGTCAGGCAGCGGCGAAATGGGGCTATGCGGCAGGTTGTCGGATTCCTTCACGAATTGCTTAAGATCCGAGTGCTGCTCGCCGCCGCAGGAGGCAAGGCCGAGGCAGGCGAGAGTGACGATAACGACCGGGAGCCTCATTTCTTGACCTTCGAATCTTTGGCCGCCTTTTTCTGCTTGGCGAGTTCTTCCTCATCGAGATAACGGTAGGTCTTGGCCACCGCGTCCATCGTGAGGTTGCCGTCCTTGTTTTGCGTCAGCTGCACGTCGTTGAGCAAGACAATGCGCGACAGCTTCGAGATATCGCTCGCGAAAGCGCCCATATCGTGGTATCCGCCGCTGACCCGTATCGTGATCGGCAGTTCGGCGTAAAACTCCGACATGTTTTCGGTGGCCTCGGGCTTGAACAATTCGAACTGCAGGCCGCGGCCCAGGCCGGCCTGATTGATATCGGTAAGCAACGCTTCCATTTCCGATTTGCCCGGCAGCTGCTTTAACAGCGTGCCGAACGATTTCTCGATGTCAGCCAGCTGCTTGCGGTACGCCTCGATGTCGATCGCCTGCTTTTTCTTCTCCAGGAAGGTCGCGCGCAGAGTTGCCTCTTTTTGTCGGGCGGCGTCGATCGTCTCGAGTTGGCCTTGCCAGTCGAGAAAATAGCTGGCGATGATCAGCAGGAGCAGTATGACCAGCAGCGCGCCGAGCTTGGGTAATACCGGCCAGCTGCCGATTTGCTTGGGGTCCAGGTTGCGCAGTTCGTCAAGGGTCATAATGGGGGCTACCGGGATTCAGGCGAACCGCTGCGCGTCGGTGTAATCGAAGCGGCGGCGGTCGCGGCCGGGGTTGCGCCGACGGCCCCTGCGGGGGCGAGGACTTGAGCGCTCGGTATCCTGCCGGCGGCACCGGACGCCGCAGCCGCGGGCTTGGCACCCGGTTTGGCAGCGGGTTTGCTGCCTGCTGCCTCATCCTTGGCGCGGGCCAATAAAACCGCCAGGCTGAATTCACTCAGCCGCGCGTTGCGTTCGGTCACCGCTTTGATTTCAATCAGGCTGGGTTTTTCAAGATACGGGGAGGCTTCGAGATTGCGCATGAAGGTCGAAACCCGCGCGTTTGATTGCGCGTAACCCGTGATATTGACTCGATTGCCTTTCTGCTGGACCGCTTTGAGGTAAACGCCATCGGGCAGCTGCCGCACCAGCTGATCGAGCAGATAAACCGTTTCCGCGCGGTTGGCCTGCAGCGACTCGACGACCTTCTTGCGCTGCAGCAGCGCGACGGTCAGTTCCTTGAGTTTTTTGATTTCCGCAATCTGTTTGTCGAGCGTTGCGACTTCCGACTCGAGATAGGCATTGCGGCCATTTTGTTGCTCGAGCTGATCGCTCAGGTAGTAGTGCCCCCCCATCCAGATCGCCATGCCGAGTGCGACCACCAGCCCCAGCATCACCAGGAATTGCTGCTGCTGCTGTTTGCGCTTGAGCTCCCGATGCGGGAGCAGATTGATGCGGATCATGCGTCAAACCTCCGCATCGCGAGCCCGCACGCGACCATCAGCGACGGCGCATCGCTGGTCAGCTGTTTAGGCCTGATTTTGGACGACAGTGCCATATTGGCGAAGGGATTCGCGACCCGGGTATTGACCGCAGCGCGCTTGGTGACCACCTCATCGATGCCGGGCAGCGCGGCGCAACCGCCTGCGAGCAGGATGTGGTTGATCTGGTTGAATTGCGTGGACGCAAAGAAAAACTGCAGCGCGCGCGTGACCTCGAGTCCGAGCCGGTCGAGGAATGGGGCCAGGACGTCGGTTTCGTAATTGTCCGGCAGCCCGCCGGCGCGTTTGGCCGCCTCCGCTTCCTCCGGGGACATGCCGAAATGACTCTGAATTTCCTGGGTGAGCTGATTGCCGCCAAACGGCTGCTCGCGCAGGTAAATCGATTGCCCGTTGCGCATCACATTGAGGGTCATGATCGCGCCACCGATGTCGACAATCGCCACACTCTGGTCTTTGCCGGCGTCGGGCAACTGGCGCTCGATCAACTCGAACGCGGCCTGCGCCGCAAACGAATCGATGTCCATCACCACCGCTTTCAAGTCCGCGGCGGCGGCGGCGGCGACACGATCCTCGATTTTGTCTTTGCGCGACGCGGCGATCAGGACCTCAACATCGTCGGGGCTGTTGGGGGCTGGACCGATCACCTGGAAATCGAGATTGACTTCCTCGAGCGCGAATGGAATGTATTGGTTCGCCTCGGTCTCGACCTGCAGCTCGAGTTCGCGCTCCGCCTGTCCAGCGGGCACGATGATTTTGCGGGTGATCACCGCGGCGGCGGGCAGCGCCAGCGCGAGGTTCCGGATGTTGGTGCCCATGCGCTTCCAGCCGCGTTTCAGGCTGTCGGTGACGGCTTCGAGATTGTTGATATTGCCGTCTTCCACGGCGTCATGTGGCAGCGGTTCGATCGCGTAGCGCTCGACGCGGTAGAGGCCTTTGCCCGCCGCGGCAATTTCGACCATTTTCACCGCTGACGAAGCGATGTCGCAGCCGATCAACGACGGCGCTTTGGGCTCGAACAGCCGCTCGAGAGACTCAAGGTTAAGTTTCAAATTTCCCTTAAACATGGGGTGGTTATGGCCAGTTTACATAATTTACATTAAATGGTAGCAACAACTGCATACCACGTAAACTCTTTGATTGGCGTTCCTTTTGCCGGGGCCCCCAGCTTATAATGCTAAAAATCTGCGACTTAGCCCCATTATCAGCGCATATTCTCCCACGGCGCGCGTGAGTCCCGAGGCTGATGTTATTTCTAATTGTTGTTGTTTTACAACATTTATTATTCTATCCGGTTAGCGATGTTTCTTCGTTGGTGGACATTTCCCTTGGCCTTGCTCGCGGCCGCCGCTCTGGCGGGTGTATTAGTCATTGTTTTTGCGGCAGTAATCGTATATCCGGCGTTACCTACGCTGGATGTTCTTACGGATTATCAGCCCAAGGTGCCATTGCAGGTCTATAGCGTCGAAGGCAGGTTGATCGGCGAGTTTGGCGAAGAACGCCGCGCGGTCGTGAAAATCGAGGCTGTGCCCAAACCGATGCGCGACGCGATACTCGCGGCCGAAGACGAGCATTTTTACCAGCACGGCGGCGTCGACTATTCCGGCGTACTGCGCGCCGCGCTGTCGAATTTCGTTTCCGGCGGCGCACGCCAGGGCGCGAGCACCATCACCATGCAAGTCGCGCGCAACTTCTTCCTGTCCAAGGAAAAAACGCTGACGCGCAAATTCAACGAGATGCTGCTCGCGTTCAAGATCGAGCACAATCTGTCGAAGGACCAGATTCTTGAGCTCTACATAAACCAGATTTTTCTCGGCCAGCGCGCCTACGGGTTTGCCGCGGCATCGCAGATTTACTTCGGCAAGACGCTCGATCAACTCAGCCTCGCCGAAACGGCGATGCTGGCCGGTTTGCCCAAAGCCCCCTCGCGCTTCAACCCGGTGGTGAATCCCCAGCGCGCCAAGCTGCGTCAACAATATGTGTTGCGGCGGATGCGCGAACTCAATTTTATTTCCGACGCGCAGTGGCAGCTCGCCGACCAGCAGGCATTGGTGGTGAAAAAAGAGGTCAACGATTTCACGGTCAAGGCCGATCATCTTGCCGAGATGGTGCGGCAGGTATTGTACGAGCGCTTTCGGGACGACGCCTATACGCGGGGCTTCAAGGTCTATACCACGCTGTCAACGGTACACCAGCAGGCCGCCTACGCCGCGGTGCGCAGGGGCGTGATCGATTACGACCGCCGCCACGGCTATCGCGGCGCGGAAGGTTATGCCGAACTCGAGCGCCAACCCAGCGCGGAGGCGCTCGAGGACGCGCTGCAGGACGAAACCGAAAGCGACGACATTTATCCGGCGCTGGTGCTGGAGATAAGCGCCAGAGCGATCAAGGTCTACCGTAAGGGCGGCGAGGTGCTCGAAGTCAGCGGCGAGGGGCTCAAGTTCGCCCAGAGAATGATCGGGGACAAGGCGCCGGCGAATCAGCGGCTGCGGCGCGGCGCGGTGGTCCGCATCCAGAAAGACGAGAAAGGGCTCTGGCAGATCACGCAACTGCCGCAGGTCGAAGCCGCGCTGGTATCGGTTGATCCGCGCGACGGCGCGATCCGCGCGCTGGTCGGTGGTTTCGATTTCAACCGCAACAAATACAATCATGTCATGCAGGCGCTGCGCCAGCCGGGCTCGAGCTTCAAGCCGTTTATTTATTCCGCGGCGCTCGAGAAAGGTTTTACCCCGGCGACCGTCATCAACGATGCGCCGTTGATGTTTGATTCCAGTCAGACCGGCTCCGAGCCGTGGGAACCGAAGAATTTCGATGGCAAGTTCGAGGGTCCGATGCGTCTGCGCACCGGGCTGGTCAAGTCAAAAAACCTCGTTTCGGTGCGCATCCTGCAGGCCATCACGCCGCAATATGCGCAGGATTACATCACGCGCTTCGGCTTCGACGCCAAGTATCACCCGCCGTATCTGACGATGGCGCTTGGCGCCGGCAACGTGACACCGGCGCAGATGGTCGGCGCGTACGCGATATTCGCCAACGGGGGCTTTCGCGTCACCCCGTATTTCATCGCACGCATCGAAGATGCCAGGGGCACCGTCATTGCTCAAGCGCGTCCCGACCGCGCCGGAGAAAGCGCGCCGCGCGTGATCGATGCCCGCAACGCGTTCATCATGACCAACATCCTGCAGGACGTGGTGAAAATGGGCACCGGCGCGCGCGCGATGAAGCTCGGGCGCACCGATCTTGCCGGCAAGACCGGCACCACCAACGATTTTATCGACGCGTGGTTCTGCGGTTTCGGCACCGGTCTGGTGGCGGTGGCATGGATCGGTTTCGACAATCCGCACACGCTCGGCCATAACGAAACCGGATCGCAGGCGGCGCTGCCGATGTGGATGGCCTATATGGGCAAGGTCATGGCGGGCGTCGAGGCGCAGCCGCGCAGCGTTCCGGAAGGGGTGGTCCAGGCGCGTGTCGACCCCGAAACGGGGCTGCGCGATCCCGCGGGCGGCGGCATCGTCGATTACTTCTATCATGAGTTTCTGCCCGCCGAAGAGGGCGGCGCGCCGCTGGCGCAGCAATTGCCCGCCGTGCCGGCCGCGCCGCGAGCGTCCGGCGGCGCGAAACCCCCGGAAGAAATCAAGAGCCAGTTGTTCTGACCGCGGACAAGCGATGGCACGGGATACCGGCCGCAATTTTACGCGCGAGAGAATCGCGCATCTGGCGGCGCGCCTGATGGCGGTGGATGGCATCGAGGACCACGCGCTGGCGAAGCGCAAAGCCGCGCGCCAGGCAGGCGTGCCGGACACGCGCCAGCTGCCAAACAACGACGAGATCGACGCCGCGTTGAGACTGTATCGTGAATTGTATCAACGGGAACATCCGGCGCAGTTGCGGGAGTTGCGGCAACTCGCGCTGGAAGTAATGAATGAACTGGCGCGTTTCAATCCGTATCTGACCGGTTCAGTCCTCAAGGGCAATGCCGGCAAATATGCCGCCATCAACCTGCTGCTGTTCACCGACAACGGCAAAAGCGTCGAGCATTATCTGCTCGACCGCAATATTGATTTCCGCAGCGGCGGGGCACGGCTTTATGCGGGCGACACGCTGCTCGCTGCGCCGGTGCTGTCTTTCAGCCGCAGCGGCATCGACATCCATCTCACGCTGCTCGAGCCGCTCGATCTGCGGTGTCAGCTCAGGGCCAGCGTCGAGGGCAAGCCGATCGAGCGTGCGAGGCGTGAGGCGGTCGAGGCGTTGCTGGCGGCGGACTGAGCGGGCGGTCAGCCGCGCGCTTTGAGCCAGGTCGCGGCGGCGACGGCGAAATAGGTGAGAATTGCGTCCGCGCCGGCGCGCTTGAACGCGGTCAGCGCCTCCAGCATGCAGCTCTCCTCTTCAAGCCAGCCGTTTTGCGCCGCGGCCTTCAGCATCGAATATTCGCCGCTGACCTGATAGGCGATGGTCGGCGCCTTGAACTTGTCTTTGATGCGGCGAATGATGTCAAGGTAGGGCATGCCCGGTTTCACCATCACCATGTCGGCACCTTCGGCGAGATCGAGGCCGACCTCCCACAGGGCTTCATCGCTGTTGGCCGGATCCATCTGGTAGGTGTATTTGTTGCCGCGGCCGAGGCTGGCTGATGAGCTGACCGCGTCGCGAAACGGGCCGTAAAAACCCGACGCGTATTTTGCGGCGTAAGCGAGGATGCGCGTGTGAACGAAACCCTTGCCGTCGAGCGCATCGCGGATCGCGCGGATGCGACCGTCCATCATGTCCGAGGGCGCGACGATATCGACGCCGGCCGCCGCGTTGATCAGCGCCTGGCGCTGCAGGACAGTCACGGTTGCGTCGTTCAGCACATAACCCGACGGATCGATCAGGCCATCGTGGCCGTGGGTCGTGTAGGGATCGAGCGCGGCGTCGGTGATCACGCCCAGTTCGGGAAAGCGTTTTTTCAGCGCCGCAACGGTGCGCGGCACGAGTCCCTTCGGATTGACTGCTTCGCGGCCGTCGGCAGTCTTGAGGCTGCGCTCGATCGCGGGAAAAATCGCGAGCGCCGGGATCCCGAGTTTCAAACACTGTTCGGCGTGGGGCAGCAGCTTGTCGATGGTATGGCGCTGGATTCCCGGCATTGAGGCGATGCGTTCGGTGCGGCGCTTGCCATCGATCACAAACACCGGATAGATCAAATCGTCGGTGCTCAAACGGTGTTCGCGCATCAGCCGGCGCGAGAACTCGTCATGCCGGTTGCGGCGCATCCTGCGTTGCGGAAAGCTCCCGAGGACATCCATATCGAGTTGGGCAAGTTATTGAAACGGCAAGCATATCTTATTTTGCGCCGGTATGGGAACTAATCATCCGGGGACCCGTCTTATTGGTTAGGCGATGCTTAATCGTCTCCCGCCTCTCCTCCCTGAGCGGGTGCCTTAATCTTTATTAAGGCTTTTCCCCCCGGTTTTACTCCCCTTTAACCGGGGGTTTTTATTTGGGTCGTCGCCAAGCCATTCGCGGACCTTGGCGGCGGCCTCCGCGATGCCGATTTTGCGCGTGCTCGAAAAAAGCTGCACGCTGCAACTCGCGTAATCCTGCCGCAGCGCAGCTTCGACGCTATGCAAAGTGGCACTCGCGGTTTGCCGGTTCAACTTGTCCGACTTACTGAGCAGCACATGCACCGGTCTGCCGGTCGGCTTGAGCCACGCGATGAGCGTCCAGTCGAGTTCCGTCAGCGGATGGCGTGCGTCCATGATCAGAACCACCCCGCGCAATGAGGAGCGAGTTTGCAGATAGCCGCCGATCAACTCGTGCCAGTGCGCGCGCGCCGCGGCCGGCACGGCGGCATAACCGTAGCCCGGCAGGTCGACCAGATAACGGTCATCTCCGACGCGAAAGAAATTGATGTGCTGCGTGCGGCCGGGAGTCTTGCTGACGAAAGCGATGCGTTTGCGGTGTGCCAGCGCGTTGAGCGCGCTCGATTTGCCGGCATTGGAACGCCCGACGAATGCAACCTCCGCGCCGCGCGCGGGCGGCAGCGTGTGCGTGTCGGCGACGGTGGTGACGAATTCGATGTTGTGAAGTGTACGCATAGCCGCTGAACCTAGCCTGTCGATGGGGATTTCGTTAGAATACGGCGTTTTCCACAGGTTGCAATGTTGTCAGGAGACCGCATGAGATTCCGTTTGGCGCTGGTGGCCGCATTTTGTGCCGCGATCGCCCCGCTCGCCGGTGCGCAGCCGGCGGTCAAGGCCGACCCGGCGCAGGCGCAACCGATAGTCACCAAAGTCTGCGCGGCCTGCCATGCGAGCGATGGCAATAGTGCGAGTCCCGCCAACCCCGTGCTTGCCGGGCAACACGCCGACTATACGGCCAAGCAGCTTGCAAATTTCAAGTCCGGCGAGCGCAAGAACCCGGTGATGCTGGGCATGACGGCGGCGCTGACCCCCCAGGACATGAAAAATCTGGGCGCTTATTTCGAGGCTCAGAAGCCCAGGACGCGCGCCGCCAAAAACGTCGAGCTGGTCAAGCTGGGCCGCCAGATCTACCGCGGCGGCATCATGGACAAGGGCGTTGCGGCATGCGCTTCGTGCCATGGTCCCGGCGGCGCCGGCATTCCGGCGCAGTTTCCGCGCGTGGCCGGCCAGTTCGCGGAGTATACGCTGGCGCAGCTGCAGGCGTTCCAGCTTGGCGAGCGCGCCAATGACCCGAATCAAATGATGCGCGTGATTTCCGCCAGATTGTCGGACCGGGAAATCAGGGCGGTGTCCGAATACATCGCCGGCCTGCGCTGAGCAGCGGCTGCGCCGCCGCTCAAGTCATGGCCGCGAAGCAACGGCGTGCGGCCGCGAGCGTTTGCTCGATCTCGGCGGCGCCATGCGCCGCCGACACGAATCCTGCCTCAAAAGCGGACGGTGCGAAGTAGATGCCTGCGGCAAGCATGGCGTGGAAAAAACGCTTGAACGCCGCGGCATCACATTGCATGACTTCGGCGTAACTTCGCGGCGGAGTCGCGCGGAAGTAAATCCCGAACATGCCGCCCACCGCCTGCGCCGAGAAGACGATGCCCTGTTCGCGCGCAGCCGCGGCGAGACCGTCGGTCAGGGCACGCGTGGCCGCGGCAAGCCGGTCGAAGAATCCGGGGGCTGCGATGAGCTCAAGCGTTGCGAGGCCGGCCGCTACCGCGACGGGATTGCCGGAAAGCGTGCCTGCCTGATACACCGGGCCAAGCGGCGCAATGCTCGCCATCACGTCGCGGCGTCCGCCGAAAGCGCCGAGCGGCATGCCGCCGCCGACGACTTTGCCGAGCGTCACCACGTCCGCGGTAATGCCGTAGAGGCCTTGCGCACCCTGCGGACCCACGCGGAATCCCGTCATCACTTCGTCGAAAATGAGCAGCGCGCCGTGCCGCGTGCACAACGCGCGCAACGCATCGAGAAACTCGCGCCTGGGCGCCACCAGGTTCATATTGCCGGCGACCGGCTCAACGATCACGCAGGCGATGGCCGCGCCGTCGCGCCGGAACGCGGCCTCGAGTTCGCCGACATTGTTGTATTCGAGTACCAGCGTGTGCGCCGCGGTTTCGCGGGGCACGCCGGCGGAACTCGGATTGCCGAGGGTCAGCGCACCGGAACCGGCTTTCACCAGCAGCGCGTCAGCGTGGCCGTGGTAGCAGCCTTCAAATTTGACGATTTTCGATCGACCGGTATAGCCGCGGGCGAGCCGGATCGCGCTCATCGTCGCCTCCGTGCCCGAACTGACCAACCGCACCTGCTCAAGACCCGGCACGCGCCGGCACAACGTTTCCGCGAGTTCGACTTCGGCGGCGGTCGGTGCGCCGAAGCTCAACCCTTGCGCTGCCGCCCGTTGTACCGCTTGCACCACGGTGGGGTGCGCGTGGCCGAGAATCAGCGGCCCCCACGACCCAACGTAATCGATGTAGGCGGTGTCGTCGGCGTCCCACACGCGCGCGCCGCTGCCGCGCGCGAAAAAACGCGGCGTGCCGCCAACGGCGCGAAACGCGCGCACCGGCGAATTGACTCCGCCGGGGATTACGCGCTGCGCGGCTGCAAATAACTCTTCATTGCGTGACGTCATATCACCTTCGCTCGTAATAACTGACAGAACCTGCGCGCTGCGGCTTCGACATCAGGCACCGCAAACAGCGCGGATATTATTGCAACCGCGTGGGCGCCCGCATCGATCAGCGTGGCTGCGTTGTCGAGCGTGATACCGCCGATCGCGACCACCGGGACCGCGACCTCACGCCGCGCCTGCTGCAGCAACGCAAGCGGCGCCCGCACCGCGCCAGGCTTGACCGAGGACGCGAAGAAACTGCCGAATGCGACATAGTCCGCGCCTTGGGCGACGGCCACCCGGGCGCGCTCCAGGTCCCTGGAACAGGTTGCGCCGATAATTTTGCCGTGGCCGAGCGCGGCGCGGGCGGCGGCCACCCCCGCATCATCGGCACCAACATGCACGCCATCGGCGTCAATTTCGCGCGCGAGATCGACGTGATCGTTGATGATCAGGAGGGCACCATAACTGCGGCACACTTTGCGCAGCGCCGCGGCCTGTTCGCGGCGCAGATTCTCGTCAGCGGTCTTGTTGCGGTATTGCAGCAGCCGCGCGCCGCCGGCGAGCGCGGCGCGTGTCTTGGCGAGCAATACTGCGGTATCGGCGAGGTCGGGCGTTACCGCGTAAAGCCCGCTAATCGCTGGGTTCATCGGCGGGTTCATCCTCGCGCGCCCAGAACAGGCGGTCGGGAATGTGCTGGCCCATGCCGGGACGAAACGCCGCCTTCAGCGTCTGCCACGTGTATTCCTGCGCATCCTGCACCGCATCGCTGATGTTCAGGCCGTTGGCGATGGTCGCCGCGAGTGCCGAAGCGAGCGTGCAACCGGAACCGTGATAGCTTCCCGGCAGACGCTCCCAGTTGTCGCTGCGCACCACACCGTCCTGGCTGTAAAGCGTATTGGTCACCTGCGCGGTATTCTCGTGGGTGCCGGTGATCAGCACGTATTCGCACCCGGTGGCGAGAAGCCGGCGTGCGCACTCGGCGAGATCGATGTCCTCCTCGCCCTCTTCCTGCGTCAGGCGCCGCGCCTCAATGCTGTTGGGGGTAATGATGGTGCTTTGCGGCACCAGCAATTCGCGCAGGGCCGAGATCATCTCGTCGGTCACGAGTTCATCGCCGCGGCCTGACGCCAGCACCGGATCAAGGATCAGCGGGATTTCGGGATAATCGGACACGACCTCGGCGATCGCGGCGATGTTTTCGATGCTGCCGACCACCCCGACCTTGAACGCCGCGACCGGCATGTCCTCGAGCACGCAGCGCGCCTGGTCAGCGACCCATTCCGCATCGAGCGCCATCACTTCCTCGACGCCCATGGTGTCCTGGATCGTCACCGCGGTGACCACCGACAAGGGGTGGCAGCCCATGCTCGCAAGCGTCAGTATGTCCGCCTGCAAGCCGGCGCCGCCGCTCGGGTCGGTCGCGGCGAATGCGAGCACGATCGGCGGCAATTGCGAAGGCGCTGACGGTTCCATCACGATCGGGATTGGTTGTTCAGAAGGGAGCGTATCGCTAAAATGACATTTTAGCTTAATTCGCAAGCCATAATGACAACAACCGGCGTCACCGTTTACAAGACCTATATGTGTCTGATCTGCGGCTTCATCTACGATGAGGCCGCCGGCCTGCCGGACGAGGGGATCGCGCCCGGCACGCGCTGGGAAGATGTGCCGATGAACTGGACCTGTCCCGAATGCGGCGCGCGCAAGGAAGATTTCGAAATGGTCAGGATTTAATGGTGGAGGATGCGCAATGAGAATTCTGCATACCATGCTGCGCGTCGGTGACCTGGACCGCGCAGTGGATTTCTACGTTAACGTGCTGGGCATGCGGGAGTTGCGGCGCAAAGACTATCCAGGCGGACGCTTCACCAATGTGTTCGTCGGCTACGGCGACGAAGCGAGTGCGGCCGTGCTCGAGTTGACGCATAACTGGGATACCCGGAGCTACGATCTTGGCAGCGGCTATGGCCACGTCGCGATCGAAGTCGACGATGCGTACCGGGCATGCGAGGAGGTCAAGAAGCGCGGCGGCAAGGTCACGCGCGAAGCCGGGCCGATGAAGCACGGCACCACCGTCATCGCTTTCGTCGAAGATCCCGACGGCTACAAGATCGAACTCGTCCAGAAAAAAGCGGGCTAGTCAGTCCGTGCCGCGGCTGCTGACGTGATCGGCAATCGCGACGAATTGCGCGACCGATAATTCCTGCGCGCGCGCCGTCGGCGCAATGGCGAGCGAGCGCCAGTCCGGTTCCGCCAAAAACACACTGAGCGAGTTGCGCAGCGTCTTGCGCCGCTGCGAGAACGCGGTCTTGACGATGCGCGCGAACCACGCCTCGTCGCGCGCGGCGAAGGGCGGCGGCCGCAGCGGCGTCAGGCGCACCACCGCCGACTCGACCTTGGGCGCGGGATCGAACGCCGCGGCCGGCACATCGATGAGCTTTTCCAGTTCGAAGCGGTATTGCAGCATCACCGACAGCCGGCCGTAGGCGCTGTCCGAGGGAGCGGCCACCATGCGCGCGACGATTTCTTTTTGCAGCATGACGTGAATGTCGCGGATCTGCGCGCCATAGCGGGCGATATGGAACAGCAGCGGTGTCGATATGTTGTAGGGGAGGTTGCCGACGACGCGCAGAGCGCCGCCGAGCGTGGCGAAGTCGAACCCGAGCACGTCCGCGGTGTGTACGGTCAGGCGCGGCGCGAACTCACGCGTGAGCGCGGCGGCAAGATCGCGGTCGATCTCGATCGCGTGCAGATGTTCCACTGCGGCGAGCAGCGGGCGCGTCAGCGCGCCCCGCCCGGGTCCGATCTCGACGATGCAATCATCGCGCGCCGGCGCTATCGCGCCGACGATTGCGGCGATGACACCGGCGTCGACGAGGAAGTTCTGGCCGAAGCGTTTGCGCGGCTGGTGCTTCACGGGCGGCGCGAGCGCGGCCGGTGCGGCCGTTCAGGTCTTGCCGCGCGCGAGGGCGGCGGCCATGTCGATTGCGGCGCGCAGGCTGCCGGGGTCGGCCTTGCCGCTGCCGGCGATCTCGAGCGCGGTGCCGTGGTCCACCGAAGTGCGAATGATCGGCAGTCCCAGCGTGACGTTCACGCCGCTGCCGAAGCTCGCATATTTGAGCACCGGCAGCCCCTGGTCGTGGTACATCGCGAGCACGCAGTCGAAATCGCGCAGCCGCTCGCGGCTGAAAAGCGTATCGGCAGGCAGCGGCCCGGTCACCTGCACGCCTTCGCGGCGCAGGCGCTCGATGAGCGGTGCGATGATCTCGATTTCTTCGCGTCCGAGGTGCCCCGATTCCCCGGCGTGAGGATTCAGGCCGGCCACCGCGATGCGCGGCGCGGCAATGCCGAAACGCGCGCGGAGATCGTGGTGCAGCACGCGCAGCGTCTTTTCCAGACCGGCAGGCGTGATGTGCTGCGCGATGTCTTTCACCGCCACATGCGTTGTGGCGAGCGCCACCCGCAGGCCGCCGCCGGCGAGCATCATGACCACGTGCGGGGCGCCGGTGCGCGCGGCCAGAAATTCGGTGTGGCCGGTAAATGCGACGCCGGCATCGTTGATGACGCCTTTGTGTACCGGCGCGGTGACCATCGCGGCGAAGCGCCCGTCGTGGCAACCGTCGCTCGCGATCTCAAGGGTGCGCAATACATAAGCCGCGTTCGCGCGATCGAGCTTGCCCGCAGTCACTGCGGCGGCAAGCGGCACATGCACCACCGGCAGCGCGCCACGCTCGGGTGCAGGCTCATCCGCGGGGTTGAACGGCAGGCTGCGCCACGGCAGCCCCAGGCACTGCGCGCGCTGCGCGAGCAACTGGCGATCGGCAATCACCACCAGGCGCGCCGTTTGCGGCTGCTGCGCGAGCATCACGCACAGATCGGGGCCGATTCCGGCCGGCTCTCCGGCGGTGACGGCGATTACCGGATTCAACACTATTTTTCTTCGAGCCGGTATTCGACAAACGACCGGTCGCGCAGCTGGCGCACAAATTCCTGGTGCGCCTCGTCGGCTTTTTGCTCGCGCAGCGCCTGACGCGCGCGCAGCCGCTGCTGCTGCTGCGACACGTCCTGGTTGCGGCGCTCCATGACCTGGATCAGGTGCCAGCCGAACGGCGAGCGCACCGGCGCGCTGATCTGTCCCGGCTTCAAGGCGTCCATCGCTTTTTCGAATTCGGGGACGGTGTCGCCGGGCGACAGCCAGCCCAGCTCACCGCCGCGCGCAGCGCTCGCGTCCTCGGACTGCAGCCGGGCGAGTTCGGCAAAGTCGGCGTTGTTATCGAGCCGCTCCTTCAGCTTGACCGCGCGGTCCTGCGCTTCGCTCTCCGCGACCAGCTCGCTGGTTTTGATCAGGATGTGGCGGGCGCGGGTCTGGGACACGATCAGCGGCGCGCTCTGCCCGCGCCGCTCGTTGACGCGTACGATATGAAAGCCGTTGGGACTGCGCAATACGCCGCTCACCTCTCCGGCCTTGAGGTCCTTCACGGCCTCGGCAAAAATCGCCGGCAGGCGCGTGATCTCGCGCCAGCCGAACGCGCCGCCCTGCACCGCGTCGGGCGCATCGGAAAAGCTGGCGGCAACCTGGCGGAAGTCGGCGCCGCCCCGCAACTGCGCCAGCGCCTGCTCGGCGCGCGCGCGCCGCTCCTGCAGGCGCTCCGGGCTGGCCTGTTCCGGCACGCTGACCAGGATGTGCGACACATGGTACTCGTCGGACTTGCCTTCCTGAATCTGCCGCGTACTGAGGAAATTATCGATTTCGCTGTCGGCGATCGTAACCTTGTTATCGACCTCGCGCTCGCGCAGCCGGGCCATGGTGATTTCGTCGCGAATATCCTCGCGAAACTTGGCGAAGCTGATGCCGTCTTTTTCGAGGGCGGCGCGCAGTTGTGCCGGCGTCAGCTTGCTGTCTTCAGCGATGCGACTGAGGGTTTTTTCAAGCGTCGCGTCGTCGATGCGAAGCCCGGTTTCCTTGGCGTACTGAAGCTGCACCTGGTTGAAGATCATGCGTTCGAGCACCTGCTTTTCGAGCACCTCCCGGGTTGGCGGCGGGGTGCCCTGCTGGCGCAGCTGGGTCAGCACGACCGTGATCCGTTCATCAAGGTTGCGGCGAGTGATGACCTGGTCGTTGACAACTGCGACGATACGGTCGAGCAGCACGACGCGGCTGGCTGGCGGTTTCTGGGCGAGGGCGTGCGGGGGGGCGGCGGCGAGCGCGAGCAAGGCGAGGCCGGCCGCGGCCGCGGCGCGTATCGTGAGTGCATTCATGCGGAGTGTGCCGTGTGGGTGTTAGCGTCCCGGAAACGGGTCCTCGGGGCGCGTGGATTGCGATTCCTGCTGAGAGTAGCCGGCGATGTTCCGCCGCAGCAGTTCCAGCGGGTTAGAGCCGATTTTTGACACTCCGTTCAATTCGAGTTGCATCAACAGGGAACTGACCTGATTCTGGCTCGCGGTCGCGAAGTGGTGGCCGACGACGCGAAACGCCCAGCACCCGCCATTATATTCGAGCCCGGCGAGCCCTTCGATCATCCGGCTGTCCTGGATTGAGTAGTTCCAGCGCGCGACTCCGTTCAAACGTCCGGTCAGCGGCCATTGCCCCGAGAGATCGACCTGGCGCAACACGTTGTGAGTGAAGCGATAGCTGAGATTCACGACTTTCCCGGGTTCCGGCTGATAGCGCACGGCGGTCGAGAGCTTCTGCGTCTGCGAGAAGTCGGTGTTGTACTGCCACCCGGCGTCGGCGGTCCAGTGCGGCGCGATCGTCCCGGTGAGCGCGGCGAGCAGATCCGAACTGGTGCTCGCGCGCGCCGGGACTCCCGGCAGCGTGACTTCCTGCGACTTGAAGTAATAACGCTGCGCGAGGCCGACCCGCAGCCGCTCGATTCCGGTGTCCTGTTGCAGCAGCCGGGAACTCACCCCCATGGTCACCTGGTTGGCGTCGTTGATGCGGTCGTTGCCGCTGAACTGGTTTTCCGAGTAAAGCGTGGCAAAGTTGACGTCCTGCAGGGCGCTGTCGAAATTGGGGATCAGATTCTGGACGCGGGTCGGAATATAGACATAATTGATCTTGGGCTCGAGTGTCTGCAGCAGTTTCTGGCCGTACCAGGCAGTGTTGCGTTCGAACACCATACCGCTCTCGGCCGATAAAATAGGCACCGCGCGGTTCAGACTCGACGCGGCAGGCGTCAACGGGCTCAAGTTGTAGTGGGTCAGGTGCATGCCTGCCTTGGGCGTCAGATAGGCAAACGACGTCTGCAGCGGCACGCTGACGCTGGGATACGCGACCGCCCGCCTGCCAGTGGTCAACGCCGGGTGGGTGAAGTCGACCGCACTGCCGAAGAAATCGAGATCCGCGGGCCCGACGTTTTGTTTGGCGGCGGAAAAAGCCAGTTGCGAGCGGTTGTAGGGCGCAACCAGCGGATTGAGCGGATCGGTTTGCAGCGTCTGCCAGCGCTGCACCAGCGTCGAGAGCCCCCACGTTCCGCCGTTCCACCAGGTGCCGCTTTTCGCCAGCGAGCCCTCGCGCGGCAACACGGATTGCGAGGTCGCAGCGATTTGCGTCGACAGATCGGTGAAATACGCGTCGTCCGAGACTTTTTGAATGTTCAGGTTCCCCTGCCAGCCGTTGTCCCAAAGCTGGTTGTGACGCAGATTCAGCGCGAACCGGCCGGCGTTGTCCTTGACGCGGTCGGTGGGAAGGACTTCGTAGCGGGCCTCGCCGGAGTATCGGGTATCCAGATAACGGAACTCGTTGCTCAGCATCACGCCGCGCTTCGACATGGCGCGCGGCGTGATCGTGGCGTCGCGGTTGGGCGCGATGTTCCAGTAATAAGGAATCGAGAATTCGTAACCGGAGTTGCCGGTGGTGCCGACGGTCGGCGACAAAAGCCCCGACTTGCGCCGGCGGTCGAGCGAGAAGCTCAGGTAAGGCACGTACAGGATGGGCTGCCCGAGGAATACGACGCTGGCATTGCGCGCGGTGCCGATCTGGCGGTCCTTGTCGATCGCGAAATCGCTGGCGCGCACGAACCAGTCATCGGTGCCGACATCGCACGAGGTGTAACTGCCGCCCACCACGCGATACTGGTTGTGCCCCTCCAGCACGAGCCGCTCCCCCTCGCCGCGGCCCCGGGTGGCGTTGACCTGGACCTGGTAGCGCGGTTTCTCGACCACCCCGCGCGCGGTGCCGAGATTGAGGCGCATTTGGGTGCCTTCGAGCACGTCCCCCTGTTGTTCGAGGCGGACATTGCCCCGCGCGTTGACTTCATCCTCGGGCTGGTCGTAGCGCAACCAGTCGGCGTGGACCGCCTGGCCGCGCCGGCGCAGACGCACGCTGCCCTCGGCCTCGATTTCCCGGTCCTGATGGCCCTGCACGCGCTCCGCGTCGACAAACAGCGGCACCGTGTCCCGGCTGTCCGGCGGGATGCGGATAAACGACGGCTGAAGCTTGAGCCGCAGCCCGTCGGCGCGAGGCGTGAGGCCGATTGCGGTGTCCTCCGCGGCGCCGGCACAGGTGCCGGCGAACGACAGCAGCAACGCAAGCGGTGTGACGCCGAGAATCCGCATTATCCGTAGCTTGGAAAGGGAATGATAAAATCGCACAATTTTCCGAATAAGGCAATGCGCCGCGTGGATCGACGGAGCCAACTGCAGCACTGGATCGAAACGCGGTTGAACGCTTCCCCGCTCGCGCTCGAACCGGCAAGCGCGGATGCGAGCTTCCGGCGCTATTTCCGCGTGCGCACCGGGGGGCTCTCGCTGATTGCGATGGACGCGCCGCCCGCGCAGGAGGATTGCCGGCCGTTCGTGCGCATCGCCGGCCTGCTGGCGCGAGCGGGCGTGCATGTGCCGCGCGTGATCGCCGAGGATCTCGAGCAGGGGTTTTTGCTGCTCTCCGATCTCGGCACCACGAGCTATCTGCAGGCGCTCGACGACGCGAGCGCCGATCGGCTGTTCCGCGACGCGACCGATGCACTGCTGCGCTGGCAGCTCGCGAGCCGGCCGGACGTGCTGCCGCCCTACGACGAGGCGCTGCTCACGCGCGAGCTGACGCTCTTTCCGGAGTGGTATCTGCAACGCCACCTCGGTTGTACGCTCGACCCCGCGCAGCGGCGTACACTCGCCGCGGTGTTCGCGCTGATACTCGCCAACAATCTCGCGCAACCCGCCGTTTACGTGCACCGCGACTACATGCCGCGCAACCTGATGGTATGCGAACCGAATCCCGGCGTGCTCGATTTTCAGGACGCAGTCTACGGTCCGATTACCTATGACGTCGCCTCGCTCTTCAGGGATGCGTTCGTCAGCTGGGACGAGGAACGCGTGCTCGACTGGACGGCGCGCTACTGGGAAAAAGCCCGCCGCGCCGGGCTGCCGGTGAACAGCGACTTCGGCAGCTTTTACCGTGACGTCGAATGGATGGGGCTGCAGCGCCATCTGAAAGTGCTGGGCATCTTCGCGCGGCTGTATTACCGCGACGGCAAGCGCGGCTACCTCGAAGACACGCCGCGCTTCGTCGGTTACGTGCGCGCCGTCGCCGGACGCTATCGCGCGCTCAATCCGCTGCTCACGCTGCTCGACGGGATCGAGAGCAAACCCCAGATCCGCGCCGGTTACACGTTTTGAAAGCGATCATACTTGCAGCCGGTCGCGGTGAGCGCATGCGCCCGCTGACCGACCGTGTACCCAAGCCTTTGCTGGAAGCCGGCGGTAAGCCGCTGATCGTCTGGCATATCGAAAAACTTGCCGCCGCAGGTTTCAAGCAGGTGGTGATCAACCACGCGCATCTTGGCGCGCTGATCGAGCGCGCGCTCGGCGACGGCAGCCGCTTCGGTATTCCGATCGTCTATTCGCGCGAAGCCGCAGCGCTCGGGACCGCCGGCGGCATCGCCCATGCGCTGCCGTTGCTTGGCGCCGCACCGTTCGCCGCGGTCAATGCCGATGTGTTCAGCGCGTACGACTACGCGCAGCTGGCACGTGCGCTGACCTGCCTCGCGCCGCCGGGGCGCCTCGCGCATTTGGTGCTGGTCGATAATCCCGGCCATCACCCGGGAGGCGATTTCGCGTTGCGCGGCAAAGAGGTCCAGCGCGACGGGGCACGGCTCACCTTCAGCGGTATCGCCGCCTATCACCCGGTGCTTTTCGCCGGTATCGCGCGCGGGGCCACGGAGCCGCTCGCGCCGCTGCTGCGCCTGCACATCGCGGCGCGCCGCGTGAGCGGTGAGCATTATCGTGGACGCTGGCGCGATATTGGCACCCCGGAGCGGCTGGCCGCACTCGAGCGCGAACTCGCCGCGCAATGAGCGCCATCCGATGAGCCGGGGAGCCCGCGCCGTGCACGTGTTTGACGCCGAGTGGGTCGCCGCGGTGCAGGGTTTATAATTGCCGCATGATGCAAACCGAAATCGCGAGCAGAATTCCTGCGGTGTACGCCGAGCGGCGCGCGCGGCTTGCGCAGTTGATGCAACGCGGCGTCGCAGTGGTTCCCACTGCGCCGGAGCGCTCGCGCAACCGGGACTCGCATTATCCGTATCGTTACGACAGCTATTTTTACTATCTGACCGGTTTCACTGAGCCGGAAGCGGTGCTGGTGCTGGTCGCGGGCGACCCCGGCCGCAGCATACTGTTCTGTCGCGACAAGGATCCTGAGCGCGAAATCTGGGACGGTTTTCGCTACGGACTCGAGCGGGCGCGCACTGAATTTCATTTCGACGAGAGCCATTCGATCGGCGAGCTCGATACCCTGCTGCTCAAGCTGCTTGCGGATCAGCCCGCGCTGCATTGTCATCTCGGCAGCGACGGGCGCTGGGACGAGCGCATGCTGCAAGCCCTGAATGCGGTGCGCGGGCAGGCGCGCACCGGAGTCACGGCGCCGGCCGCGATTTACGACGTGCGCGCGCTGCTCGACGAAATGCGGCTGCTCAAGGATGCGCACGAGCTCGCCATCATGCGCCGCGCGGCGCAGATTTCGACCGCCGCTCACCGGCGCGCGATGGGCGCCGTGAAACCCGGCCGCGCCGAGTATGAAATCGAGGCCGAGCTGCTGCACGAGTTTCGCCGCTGCGGCGCCCAGGCGCCGGCCTACACCTCGATTGTTGCCGGCGGTGCCAACGCGTGCGTGCTGCATTACGTGAGCAACGACGCGGTGCTCAACGCCGGCGAGCTGTTGCTCGTCGATGCCGGTTGCGAACTCGACGGCTATGCCGCGGACATCACGCGCACTTATCCGGTGAGCGGCAGGTTCACGCCGGCGCAGCGCGATGTCTATCAGATGGTGCTCGCCGCGCAGGGGGCTGCGATCGCGGCGGTGCAGCCGGGCGCGGCGTGGACCGCGCCGCACGACGCCGCGCTGCGGGTGCTGGCGCAGGGATTGATCGATTTCGGCCTGTGCCAGGGCAGCGTCGACAAGGTGATCGAGGCCGGCGACTACAAGCGGTTCTACATGCACCGCACCGGGCACTGGCTCGGGCTCGACGTGCACGATGCCGGCGACTACAAGCGCGACGGCCAGTGGCGCGAACTCAAGCCGGGCATGGTGCTGACGGTGGAGCCGGGCTGTTATATTCGCGGCGACGACGTGCCCCCGCAGTTCGCCAACACGGGTATACGCATCGAAGACGACGTGCTGGTGACGGCGTCGGGCAACGAGGTGCTCACTCACGCCGCACCGAAATCGGTCCAGGACATTGAAGCATTGATGCGTGGCTGAGCACCGGGATATCGTGATTGCCGGCGGCGGGCCGGTCGGCGCCGCGCTTGCGCTGGGCCTGCGCGCGAGCGGCCTGAGCATGACCCTCATCGAGGCGCGCATGCCCGGAACCCCCGTTGACGATACGCGCACCATCGCGCTCGCGCACGGCAGCCGGCTGATCCTCGAGCGCCTCGGCGTGTGGCCGGCGCTGGCGGCAGAGACAACCCCGATCCATCACATCAGCATTTCGCAGCAGCGCAGCTTCGGCCGCACCGAACTGAGCGCCGACGAGGCCAACGTGCCCGCGCTCGGTTACGTGACCGGCTATGCCGCGCTGCAGCGCGCGCTGCTGGGTGCGCTCGAGCGGACCACCGTGCGCGTGCTGGCGGGCTGCGCGGTGCTGGCGGTCAGTAGCGATGCGAACGGCGCCGTGGTCAGCGTCGATGCGTCCGGAACGCGGCGGGAACTGGCCACGCGCCTGATTGCAATCGCGGATGGCGGCGCGCAGCTGGATATCGCCCACGTCAGAACCCGCGATTACCGCCAATCCGCGCTGGTGTGCGACGTGGTGAGTGATCAATTGCACCAAAACCGGGCTTTCGAGCGCTTCACGCCTGATGGGCCGATCGCACTGCTGCCGTCTGCGCGCGGCTGGTCGCTGGTATGGACGGTAGATCCGGAGCGTGCGCAACAACTCGCCGCGCTGGATGAAGCCGAATTCTGCCGGCGGCTGCAGGCTGAATTCGGGGCCGCGGCGGGTGTTTTTACCGCGGCGGGCCGGCGCCAGGCATTTCCGCTAACGCTGAAGTATGCGATGCGGCCGGTTGCGCCGCGCACGCTGCTGATCGGCAATGCGGCGCAGACGCTGCATCCGGTCGCCGGCCAGGGATTCAACCTTGGCCTGCGTGATGCATGGGAGCTGGCGCGCGCGATTCTCGCGCGCGGCGAGTGCGACCCCGGCGGCAGCGAGTTGCTGAATGAATATTTTTCGCAGCGGCGGCTCGACCGAATCGCCACCATTTTGTTCACTGACACGCTGATCCGTTTGTTTTGCAAAGACATCCCGCTCGCGAATGGTGCCCGCGGCCTCGGTCTTGCCGCCTTCGGTGCCATTCCCGCCGCGAAAAACTTTTTGGCGCGGCGTATGATGTTTGGCGCGCGCGGCTGAGCCGAAAAATAATTGACCGCGTTGCTTTTCTTGTCGTTGCGCTGAGACTACAATTACGCCCTTTCCCGGAACGTTCCGTTACGACGAGACTCGATTTCGCACGATGCATATCGGCCCGTATCAACTCACGAACAACCTGATAGTCGCGCCGATGGCCGGCGTCACCGACCGTCCGTTCCGCCAATTGTGCAAACGCATGGGCGCGGGCATGGCAGTGTCGGAAATGGTCGCGAGCAATTCACTGCTGTGGGGCTCCGAGAAAACGCGCCGCCGTGCCAATCACGAAGGCGAGGTCGCCCCGATTTCCGTGCAGATCGCGGGCGCCGATCCGGCGATGATGGCGGCCGCCGCGCGATACAACGTCGACCAGGGCGCGCAGATCATCGACATCAACATGGGCTGCCCCGCCAAGAAGATATGCAACGTGATGGCGGGTTCGGCGCTGCTGCAGGATGAGCCGCTGGTCAGGCGCATCATCGAGGCGGTGGTCCGCGCCGTGCGAGTGCCGGTCACGCTCAAGATCCGCACGGGCTGGGACCGCAGCCACCGCAACGCGGTGCGCGTCGCGAAGCTTGCCGCGGATTCCGGCATCCAGGCGCTGGCGGTACATGGCCGTACCCGCGCCTGCGGCTACAGCGGAGAAGCGGAATACGACACCATCGCCGAGGTCAAAGCCGCGGTGAACATTCCGGTGATCGCCAACGGCGACCTCACCACGCCCGAAAAAGTGCAGCACGTGCTCGCCTGTACCGGCGCCGACGCGGTCATGATCGGGCGCGCCGCCCAGGGCCGGCCATGGATTTTCCGCGAGATCGGGCATTACCTCGCGGCCGGCGCGCACCTGCCGCCGCCGGAGGTCGGGGAAATCCATCGCGTGCTGGTGGCGCATATGCACGAACTGTACTCGTTCTACGGCGAGCCGACCGGCCTGCGCGTCGCGCGCAAGCACATTTCGTGGTACACGAAGGGGCTCGCCGGGTCGGCGGCGTTCCGTTGCGCGATGAACCAGTTGCAGACCTGCGGCGAGCAGCTCGCAGCGGTCGATGAATTTTTCGGGGAGCTGGCGGGCTACGGCCGGCGACTGACTTATATTGGGGAACTGGCGGCATGATGACGATGCATGAAAACGAAATGGCCCGGTTCGTGCGCAAGGCGATCGACGGGTACTTCAAGGATCTCGATGGGGAGAAAGCCCGCGGGATTTACGACATGGTGATCAACTGTGTCGAGAAACCGCTGCTCGAAACCGTGCTGCACCGCCTGGAGGGCAATCAATCGCACGCGGCGCAGGTGCTCGGTATCAATCGCAACACGCTGCGCAAGAAGATGAAGGCGCACGGCATCAAAGGGTGAATGGCGGCGCGTAAACGGACAGCGGCCATGCACCCATCGCCCATGATGATCTTCCGCCGATGACCGTCATCAAGACCGCGCTGATCAGCGTCTCCGACAAGAGTGGACTGGTCGAATTTGCGCGCGGCCTCGCCGGTTTTGGGGTCGCGCTGCTGTCAACGGGCGGAACCGCCAAGCTGCTCGGCGAGCACGGGATCAAGGTCACCGAAGTCTCCGCTCACACCGGCTTTCCCGAGATGCTCGACGGCCGGGTCAAGACGCTGCACCCGAAAGTCCACGGCGGCATCCTCGCGCGGCGCGACGTACCGTCGCACGTCAGTGCGCTCGACGCCGCCGGCATCGCGCCGATCGATCTGGTGGTGGTTAACCTGTATCCGTTCAGCGAAACGGTCGCGCGCCCGGGGTGCACGCTGGAGGAGGCGATCGAGAACATCGACATCGGCGGTCCGGCGATGGTGCGCAGCGCGGCGAAAAACCACCAGCACGTCGCGGTCGTCACCGATCCCGGCGATTACGCGCAGATCCTGAGTGAGATGCAGGAGGCGAGCGGCGCGATCGGCCTGCCGACGCGTTTCAAGCTCGCGCAGAAGGCGTTTTCGCACACCGCCGCCTATGACGGGGCGATCAGCAATTACCTGACCGCGATCGATGCGAGCGGCGCGCGCGCCGCGTTTCCGGCGCGGCTCAATCTCAGTTTCGAGCTCGTGCAGGCGCTGCGCTACGGCGAAAACCCGCACCAGCACGCGGCGTTTTACCGCGACCTCGCGCCGGCACCGGGCAGCCTCGCGCGCTACACCCAGTTGCAGGGCAAGGAACTGTCGTACAACAACATCGCTGACTCCGATGCGGCCTGGGAGTGCGTCAAAACGTTCGAGGCGCCGGCCTGCGTGATCATCAAGCACGCCAACCCCTGCGGGGTGGCGGTCGCGGCGAGTACGCTGGAGGCCTACCGGCTTGCGTTCGCGACCGATCCGACCTCCGCTTTCGGCGGCATCATCGCATTCAACCGCGAACTCGACGCCGCGACCGCCGCAGCGGTGGCCGAGAAATTCGTCGAAGTGCTGATCGCACCCACCGTGTCGGCGGGCGCCAAAGAAGTGCTCGCGAAAAAAGAAAACGTGCGCGTGCTTGAAGTGCCGCTGCCCTCACCCCTGGCCCCTCTCCCGGAGGGCGAAGGGAACGTCGTGAACGCGTTGCGTTGTGAGTACAAGCGCGTTGGCGGCGGGCTGCTGGTGCAAACACCCGACAGCGCCGCGGTCGGCGCAGCGCAACTCAAGGCGGTGACCAGGATCAAACCCACGCCGGCGCAGCAGGAAAACCTGCTGTTTGCGTGGCGCGTCGCCAAATACGTCAAGTCCAACGCCATCGTGTTTGCAGGCAGCGGCCGCACGCTCGGCGTCGGCGCCGGTCAGATGAGCCGCGTCGACTCGGCGCGCATCGCCGCAATGAAGGCCAAGAGCGCCGGTCTGCCGCTGGCCGGCTCGGTGGCCGCTTCGGACGCATTCTTTCCGTTCCGCGACGGGCTCGACGTCGTTGCCGATGCCGGCGCGGCGGCGGTAATCCAGCCCGGCGGCAGCCTGCGCGACGAGGAAGTGATCGCCGCCGCCGACGAGCGCGGCATCGCGATGGTTTTCACTGGCTATCGCCACTTCAGGCACTGATTGAAACCACAGATAGACACAGATGAACGCAGATTTTTGGTTCAGTGAACGATCTGTGTTTATCCGTGTTTATCTGTGGTTGCGTAAACCCGCATGAAACTACTGGTCATCGGCAGCGGTGGACGCGAGCACGCGCTGGCATGGAAGCTCGCGCAATCGCCGCGCGTGTTCAAGGTATTCGTCGCGCCCGGCAATGCCGGCACCGCGCTCGAAGACGGGCTCGAAAACGTCGCCATCACCGGGCACGCGCAGCTCGTCGAGTTCGCGCGGAACGAGCAGATCGCGCTGACCGTGGTCGGGCCCGAGGCGCCGCTGGCGGCAGGCCTGGCCGACGCGTTCCAGGCCGCAGGGCTCAGAATATTCGGGCCGAGTCAGCGCGCCGCGCAGCTCGAAAGCTCGAAGGATTTCGCGAAGGGCTTCATGGCGCGCCACCGCATCCCGAGCGCCGACTACCGGACTTTTACCGACGCGCCGTCGGCGCATCAATACATCGAGTCGCGCGGCGCGCCGCTCGTGGTCAAGGCAGACGGACTGGCCGCCGGCAAAGGCGTGGTGGTCGCGGCCGATCCCGGACAAGCGCACGCCGCCGTCGAAATGATGCTCGTCGATAACAAAATGGGCGCCGCGGGCAGCCGCGTCGTGATCGAGGATTTTCTCGACGGCGAGGAAGCAAGCTTCATCGCGATGGTAGACGGCAGGCACGCGCTGCCGCTCGCCACCAGCCAGGACCATAAGCGGCTGAGGGATGGCGACGAGGGCCCCAACACCGGCGGCATGGGCGCGTACTCGCCGGCGCCGGTGGTGACGCCGAGCATCCACGCCAAAGTGATGCGCGAAGTGATCCAGCCGGTGATCGCCGGCATGGAGCAGGAAGGAATGCCGTTCGTCGGTTTTCTCTACGCCGGGCTGATGATAGGCAGCGACGGCCAGGTCAGGGTGCTCGAATTCAACTGCCGCATGGGCGATCCGGAAACGCAGCCGATCATCCTGCGCCTGAAAAGCGACCTGGTCGTGCTGCTCGAGCACGCGCTGGCCGGGACGCTCGACAAGGCGGAATCCGAATGGGACCCCCGCACGGCGCTGGGCGTGGTGCTCGCCGCGCACGGCTATCCGGATGCGCCGCGCAAGGGGGATGTGATCAGCGGGCTGGCGCGGCCGGGCGCGGCCGCGGAAAGCGATTATCACGTGTTCCATTCCGGCACCGCATTGAACGGGGAGCAGGTCGTGGCGAGCGGCGGCCGCGTGTTGTGCGTGACCGCGCTCGGCCATAACGTCAAAGTGGCGCAGCACCGCGCCTACGAGATCGCCGCGCAAATCCGCTTTGACGGCATGCAGATGCGGCACGATATCGGATACCGCGCGATCGGGGCGCGGAACAAAAACCGCGCCCGTTAGCGCCGCGCGGAAGGGGTTAAACCATGGCAGAAACCTACGACCGCACGCGCGGGAATATCGGCAACATCGTCGCGCTCGAACACGTCAACGTGACGATACCGGACCAGCGGCCTGCGACCGCGTTCTACATCGCGGGCATGGGTTTTACGCGCGACCCGTATGTGCAGGTCGGGCTGGATAACATGTGGGTCAACATCGGCCGCAGCCAGTGCCACCTGCCGAACGGCAATCCGCAGCGTTTGCGCGGCACCATCGGCATCGTGGTTCCCGATCTCGGCGAGCTCGCGCAGCGCCTGAAGAAAGTCACGCCGTGGCTCAAGGACACGCAGTTCGGTTTTCAGGTGCACGCCGACCGCATCGAGGCGACCTGCCCGTGGGGCAACCGCTTCCGCTGTCATGCGCCGGGTCCGGAATTCGGGCCGGCCGACCTCGCGCTTGCCTACGTCGAATTCGATGTGCCGCGCGGCGCTGCCGAGGGGATCGCGCGCTTCTATCGCGAGGCGTTGCGCGCGACTGCGGCGACCGATGAGCGCGGCGGCGATGCGCTCGCGCGGGTGGACGCGGGCGCCTCGCAGCAGTTGCTGTTCCGCGAAACCAGCGCTCCGCTGCCGCCTTACGACAACCATCACATCCAGATTTACATCGCGGATTTTTCCGGCCCCCATCGCTTTCTGGACGAACGCGGACTGATCACCGAGGAAAGCAACGAGCACCAGTATCGCTTTCGCGATATCGTTGACCTCGACAGCGGCAAGCTGCTGTTCACGATCGAGCACGAGGTGCGCAGCCTGCGCAATCCGCTCTACGCGCGGCCGCTCGTCAACCGCAATCCGGCGCAGACCAACACCGTCTACGTGCGTGGCCACGATGCTTTCCGCGGCACGTATTGAGACCCTCTGACAGCGTTTCCCCGGCGCCTGCACGCGGCCTGCGGGACGCGTGATAATATGCCGCCAATAGGGCGACCGAACTGGATCGCCGGTTCAGTCAGCGCGGAGATGTGCAGATGGTCAGCACGGCCAGAAGTCCCGTGATTCCTGCGAAGATGCAGGCGTGGGTGCTCGGCGATCCCGGCGAACTCGAGCGGGTAGAGAAACCGGTTCCCCAGCCGGGTGCCGCCGAAGTGCTGGTGCGCATCGACGCCATCGCGGTATGCGCAACCGATCTGGAAGTCATCTACCATGGGCCGCCGGCGCTGATTCAGGGCGGTGAACCTTTTAACAAGAATTTCACGCCGGGCCATGAGTACATGGGCACGGTGGCGAGGCTCGGCCCGGGGGTCGACGAGTTCGAGCTCGGCGAGCGCGTTGCCGTCGAGGTCCACGCCGGCTGCGGCCGCTGCGAGCGCTGCCGCGAAGGCATGTACACCGCGTGCCTGAATTACGGCATGAATTACGGCGACCGCGACAAGGGACACCGCGCCAACGGCTTCACCACCGACGGCGGGTTCGCCGAGTACGCTATCAATCATGTCAATACGCTGGTGAGGGTTCCCGGCGGCATGAGCGACGAGGAAGCAACACTCATCGTCACCGCCGGCACTGCGATGTACGGGCTCGATGTGATGGGCGGACTCATCGCGGGCCAGACGCTGGTGGTGACGGGGCCGGGCCCGATCGGGCTGATGGGCGTGGGGGTCGCCAAGGCGCTCGGCGCGCAACCGGTAATCCTGACCGGCACGCATGCGGACCAAAGACGCCTCGCACTGGGCCGCAAACTCGGTGCCGACCACGTCGTCGACGTGCATGCCGAAGATGCCGTTGCAGCGGTGAAGCGCATCACGGACGGCAAGGGGTGCCATTACGTGCTCGAGTGCTCGGGCGCGCCGAACGCGGTGGACGAAGCGGCGCGCATGCTGACCCGCGGCGGCCGCATTTGCCTCGCGGCATTCCCGCGGGAGCCGGCGCTGATCGATGTCGCCTACCTGGTGAGTAACAACATTTACCTCTTCGGCATCCGCGGCGAGGGCAGGAGCGCGACCCGCCGCGCAGCCGCATTGATGCAGCAGAAGCGCTTCGACGCCAGCCTCATTCATACCCACACGTTCCCGCTCGACGAAGTGCCGACCGCGATCCGCTACTCGCGCGAACGGGTCGATGACGCGATCAAGGTCGTGGTCAAGATGCGTCACTGACGCAGCGCGCGTCCACCGTTCGATCATAAGAGCATAAACCTGAGGAGAGATCATGCTTATACCGAAATCAGTATCGCGCGGGCTCATTGCATTCGCTGCCGCGCTTAGCGCGCTCGCCGCCCCGGCGGCCGCAGGTGCGCAGGAAGAATTCCCGGGCAGCAAACCGATCGAGATGACCGTGCTGTTCCCGGCCGGCACCTCGGCTGACGTGACCGCGCGCGTGCTCGCCGAGGGCATGTCGCGGCAGCTCAACACCAACATCGTGGTGGTGAACCGCCCCGGCGCGGGCGGCGCGATCGGCTACAAATATCTGGCCGCGCAGACGCCGGACGGCCATCACATCGTGTGGAACTCGAACTCGATCTCGACCAGTTATCACTCCGGGATGCTCGCGCTCGACTACCGGCAGTTCGAGCTGGTGGCGCAGGTGCAGGTAGAGACGCCACTGCTGGTGGTCAAGGCCGACGCGCCGTGGAAAAGCTTGCGCGAGCTCGTTGCCGCTGCCAAGGCGGACCCGGGCAAGATTACCGTCGGCAATTCGGGCGTCGGCAGCCACACGCACATGACCTCGATATCGCTGTTCAAAACAGCCGGCGCGCAGGTGGTCGATGTGCCGTTTGGCGCCGCCCAGGTGATCCCGAGCCTGCTGGGCGCGCACGTGCAGGCGGTGGTGCAGCTGCCGGGTGCGCTGATATCCCACGTCAAGGCGGGAAATCTGCGGGTGCTGGCTGCGTTGAGCGCGAGGCGCGACACCGCTTTTCCGGAGGTTTCGACCGCCCGCGAGCAGGGCATCAACGTGGGGGCCGAGCTGTGGCGCGGGATCGCGGTTCCCAAAGGCACGCCGAAGAAAATCATCGCCCGGCTCGAGGACGCAATCCGCAAGACCGTCGCGAACCCGGAATTCGTGAAATCGTGCGAGCGCCTGGCGGTGAACCCGGCGTTTTTGCCGGCGCCTGAATTCGCCAAGGTGGTCGCCAGGGAAGACGCCGAGATTGCGCAGATGATGCAATCGCTCGGCTTGAAAAAAAGCGCGAAATAACGCGCTATGTCGCGCGCGGCTTGCCTCTCGACCGGCATGGACGTTGCTGCGGTCTGCGCGTATTTAACCGATCTGCAAAGCCGCATCGTCGCGAGGCTTGCGGCGATCGACGGCAAATCCTTCCGCCGCGATGTCTGGCAGCGTCCCGAGGGCGGCGGCGGTGTGAGCTGCGTGATCGAAGAAGGCGCAGTGTTCGAGCGCGGCGGCGTCAATTTCTCGCACGTGATGGGCAAAAGCCTGCCACCGTCTGCAACCGCCTCGCGCCCGGAACTTGCCGGCCGCAATTTCGAAGCCATGGGCGTGTCGCTGGTATTGCATCCACGCAATCCTTACGCGCCGACGGTGCATATGAACGTGCGCTTTTTCGTCGCGCATCCGCCGACGGATGCCGCGCAGCCGGCGTGGTGGTTCGGCGGCGGAATGGATCTGACGCCGTACTATGGGTTCGAGGAGGACGCGATCCATTTTCACCGCGCGTGCCGTGATGCGCTTGGCGCCTTCGGCGCCGACTGCTATCCGCGCTACAAGCAATGGTGCGACGAGTATTTCTACCTGAAACACCGCCAGGAACCGCGCGGTATCGGCGGCATATTCTTCGACGACCTCAACACGCCTGATTTCAAGACGTGCTTCGCGCTGCAGCGCAGCGTCGGCGACGGTTTTCTCGGCGCTTACGCACCGATTCTCGAGCGCCGCAAAGACACGCGCTACAGTGAGCGCGAGCGCGACTGGCAGGCTTATCGGCGTGGGCGTTACGTGGAATTCAACCTGGTCTACGACCGCGGCACGCTATTCGGTCTGCAGTCAGGCGGGCGCACCGAAGCGATCCTGATGTCGCTGCCACCGCTCGTGCGCTGGCGCTACGACTGGCAGCCGGACCCTGGCAGCGCGGAAGCGAAGCTTTACAGCGATTTTCTGACCGCGAAGGACTGGCTGAAAGCACGATAAGACGCGCCGGCGGCGAAAAAGTTATACTGAGCCTGTTCGGATCGTTGGCGGCGGCAT
>Ga0113563_10000108_pt1 | contig 30401 bp, 28 predicted proteins | sample Mud3Dept3metaG_FD_80117 | JGI IMG/M metagenome (GOLD analysis project Ga0113563, IMG submission 80117) | Freshwater wetland microbial communities from Ohio, USA, analyzing the effect of biotic and abiotic controls - Mud 3 Core 4 Depth 3... | ecosystem: Environmental > Aquatic > Freshwater >... | reverse complement strand
GGGAACCAGCGGAGCGCTATCTCCAGGGAGCCGTTGGGGTCGGCGGGTCCGTCTTGTTGCTTCAGAACTTGGATATGTAGGGTGTCTGCCCCGTTGTTGTAGACGCCCCACACATGCCGTGCTTCGCGTTCCCCGGCGAAGAGCAGGCTGTTCATGGTGAGGGGCTTCTGGCCGGTGGCCCACTCACCACGAGTGACGTGGTGGAGCAGGACGATGGCCGTGTCGAGGGACTGAGCGAGCCGCTTGAACTGAGGCAGCACCGCCGCGTAGAACTGCGGGTCGTGGTGCGTGTACCCTGGCACGATCATGTCGATCAGGTTGTCCACGACGATGACGGGCGGTGCCGCCCCAATCCATTCGACAAGTCCCAGCGCCATCTCCCCCACGTCGTCCACCGATACTGCTCCCCGGTGGAAGACGAGAGTGGGCCGTACCTCCTTCATCTCGTCTACCAACCCGCCCCTCGTATCGGGATTGGCGATGGCGCTGGTGACATCATGTGTCTCCCGCCCGAGGGCGAGAGCCGTCATCCGAGAGAGGACGGAGGCCGGGGAATCCTGAGCGCAGTAGAGCAGCGGCACGCGCATCCCCATCGCCATGTTCGCTGCCAGTGTGGACTTCCCACCCCCAGGGGCACCGGCCACAACCACCAACTCCATTGTCCGCAGGGTGACGATCTGCCCCATGCGTCGCCAGGGCAGCGCAATCTCACGGCCTGCGGCGGCTGGGTTGGCTATGGCTCTGCTCAGGGTTCTCACACCGGCCTCCGTGACTTGCTCGCCAGGCGCAGGACGATCAACGGGTGGAAAGGAACACCCTACTGCCCCTTCGCCGGGGATGACGGCCCGGCTGCTCCGTCTGGCGAGGACTTGGTGCGCCTACTGCCAACCGTCGTTGGCTCCCGCCCATGCCGGGGAACCTAACGCCCCGGCCACCGCCCCTGAAAGGGGCTTTGTCGCTGGTCGTCCCCCGCGGAGGGCCAGCAACCCTCGGCGCACCGACTCCTACTGGTTGCTGTTGGCTCCCCAGTCCATGTAGTCGCAGGTGCCAACGTCAACCCACTTGGTACCGCGCTTCACGCGCTGCACCTTGGAGCATTGCCACTCGGGGCCGCGGTCGGTGGTGTTGTGGAGCAGCACCCCGTCGCACCCCTCGTTGGGGCAGGCTTCCTCAGTGAGTTCCCAGCGGTCGTCCGTCTTGCTGCTAGAACGGGCCGTACCACTCTGGCTTCGTGTGGTGCTGGTGCTGCGGCGGGTCGTTGAGGACGCCCGCCCCGTCGTAGAAGGGGCATCGGCCTCGTAGCCTTCCAGCACCTTGAAGAGCGGAGCGGCCAGCGCATCGGCCAGTTCCTTGACCTCAGCGCCCACGTCATCCGTGGTGAGTTCCACGATGCCGTTGGCAACGAGTTCCACGGCACCCTTCCATGCCACCTGATAGGTGATCTGCTTATTCTTCGCGTCCATCGGAGTCCTCCGGTTCGGGTACGAAGTCGAGGGTCGTCATTCTAGCATCCCTGGTGATGGAGCGGAGGTCTCCGCTCCAGGCCGGGCAATGCGAGCGGACGGTGCAGTAGTCGCAGTACCAGTCCGCGTGGGCGGGGGCGAATCCGGTGTCTCTCATGCTGCGCTTGGTCGCCTCTGTCCATCGCAGCATGTTCCTGATGTAGTCGTCGCCGGGGTAGTTCTCGGCGCGCTGAATCTTGCCGAAGTCGAGATGGTGGAACCAGAGTTCCACCCGCTCGGGGGCAACTTCGTAGAGCGGTGAGTTGGGGTCATGCCGGGCGGCGTACAGGTAGGTGTAGAGTTGGAGCGGGTTGGCGCTGGCCGTAGCCCCGCTCTTCCAGTCCACGATGGCGCACTCCACATCGGTCCGGTCGTCCAGGGGGATGATGGCGTCGATGGTGGTGCTGAGTGGGGCCATCGAGCCGTTGGTGCCTGCGGGCACCGTGACCTTGACCTCACCTTGAGCCTTGTCAAGATCAAGGCTCTGGTAGACCTCTACCTCGCCCACGATGACGGCCTGCCACCACTTGCGTATCATCCTCTCGGCGTCTGCAAAGATAGTGGCTTCCGTCCTTCGCTTGGTACCTTGGATAAGTAGGCCACGGTTCACACCGTTCGCCAGCAGTTCGTTGATGAGGTCGGCGGCGCTCTCGATGGCTTCCTCGATGTCGATTCCCTCGACCAGCACCCGGTAGATGCCATGGTGGATGCTCGTGCCGAGCGGGTTCCACGTCGGCAGGAAGTCGGGTTCGTAGAGGCGCTTCAGGAGCCACTTCATTTGGCATTCCAAGAGGTCTCGGATGTCGGTCGAACGTGTCCAGATCGGGATGGTGAGTTGTGTCGTCATGTCAGCCTTCCTTTCCGTCCATCACCCTGCGGTACCACGGTTGCTCGTCCAGTGGGTTCGGCACCTGCTCGCACTCCCGCAGGAACAGCAACTTGGAGCCGCCCACTATCTCAGCGGTGCGCTCGTACCAAGCATACCACATCTCGTAGCAATGGAACGAGCAGGTGTCCCCGTCCTTGGGTACGGGGTCATCACACCACACGCACTTAGAAGAGGGGGGTGGCATACACATCCCTCAGCCAGTGATAGGCTGCCATCGCCCACTGTGCGTCGAAACCTGCATCGTGGGCGAGCGAGGCGTAGTCGTCAGGGCTACTTGGCCCGCCGTTGAGTTCACGGATGATGTCGATACCACCATCCTTGGCCTGCGACTTCATCTGCCGCCACTTGTCCTCGCCGCCGAGGAAGAAGCACACGGAGTTCAGGTCGAGGGCACGGTAGGAGAACATGCTTGCCAGGTGAGGCAGGTGCTTGCGCACGAAGGGCATATCGAACCCGGCCACGTTCCACCCGAGAGGCACGACGTATTGCCGGGAGCGGCGCGCATGGTCGGGCAGCCTCTCCCATAGCCACATCGCCATCATCCCGTCCACGAGGGTCGCCCCAGGCTGAAGGTCTATGAGAACCTGTTCGATGCCATGCACCTTCTCCGCTTCCGCGTCCCACTCGTACTTGTTCCAGTCCCAGCCACCGATGAGGGAGTCCTTGACGTTGTTGTTGTAGGCTCCCACAGCGAGGCCGATCTGGATGGGCACACTCAGGTCATGGTCGGTGCCCGATGTCTCCAGATCGAGGCTCACAAAGAAGAGGGGCTTGTCACTCATGGCTTGCCTTCTTTCACTGGTTGGTAGGCCGTGGTTCGATTGTAGTCCGCGGGGCAGGGGTGGCTGCGCCCCTTGATAGGAATGGGCGACTTGTAGGGGTCGCCGCACTTCGGGCACTTCCACCTGAGCCAGCCTTCACTCTTCGGTGTCATGCTCTGCCCTCTCCATCTCCTGTGCTTCCAGGTGTCGCTTGAAGTGGGCCTCTTCCCGGTCCTCCATGATGTAGGGGTCTTGGGGCAGATCGGGCACGTTGATGTCATCCAGGCTCATCTGCCCCGTTATCGTCATGAGGGGATAGACAGTCTCTTCCCACATCTGGCCGGGCGTCACGTCATACGGCAACCCCGTGCCCGAGTAGCGGTAGGCTTCGTAGGCCACAGACAGCGCAGCGTATACCGCACGGTCGAGGCGCGTGTCCTCGATGGACTCGCAGTTGGGAGCCTTGGTGGTGGAAGTCAGTTCCGCGAGCCGGGCTTGCTTCACCCCGAGCAGCACGTCGAAGACGGTTTGCACCGATACCCCGGCGTACTGGGCCGCAGCCTCAAAGTTGCTGAAGGGGTTGTCGTCGGTCGCGTAGTCGTGGTTCTTGCGGTCATGCGTCTGAAGCATGAGCGCCAGCACGTCATTGAACCAAGGATTACGCATCGTGGGCCTCCCTGATGTCGGGGTGAGTGTAGTCGATGGTGCGTGCCCCCAGGCTCTCCCCGTACTCGGTGAGTGGGGCATCACTGAACTCGCTGTCCTCTTCGTTCAGGTCAGCGATGAAGCGCCCCGCGTACAGCGGGCACTTCTGGAAGTCGCGCAGCACGAAGGGTCTCCCCTCGCCCCGCAGCAGAGCGGCGACCAGCACCGGGTCGGCGCATTGCGGCCCCATCGCGACGATCTTGCCTCGATGGGGGTCGTCGTAGTCACGCTCCACGAGCCAGGCGTGATGGACGGTGCATTGGCGCTTCACGTCACGACCTTCTGACGTGGTAGGTGACGCTCGGCGTGAGAACGTCGAAGTGGTAGGTCAGCACGTCCAGATCGCCGTCAGCCGGGATGACATGGACGTTCGTGGTGAGCATCGCCAGCATCGGGTCTTCCTCTGCCAGCGCCTCAATGCTCTCTTGGGCGATGTCGATGACATCTCCCTGAGGGGTGTTCCCGATGCGAACGGCGGTAGGACATCCCGCGGCATCGAGGAACACGACGATGACGTACTTGGCAACCATGGCGACCACTCTCCTTTCTTGCTCGGGGTCGCTTACAGGGCCGATTGTAGCACCGGCCCACCGAAGGTCAAATCGGGCCTTGCCCCATCAGTCGCCTCTGGAGCGCCAGGGCGACCTTGTGCTTCGCCTTGTCCAGCGCGTCCGCGACGTTCAGCCGCTCACGGGCCTTGCACTCGATGTACCAGGGGCCGGTACTGAGGTTCACCATCTGCCAGAAGGTGTTCTCGTCCACGACGTACATCTTGCGCGCCTTGCGGCGCTTCTCGCCAGGCTTCAACTCGTCGTACTGCTTGTAGGCCAGGGCTACGCGGGCACGCTGAAGTTCCTGAAGTCCCGCGTAGGCGGGATGATGTACCACTACGTCCGAGATGTCCTTGCTACCACCCTCGGCCAGCCTCTCCGACTCGTAGCCCTCACTGATCGCCTTGGCGACGTTGTATGTCTCCCACTCTGTCCCGTCGATCTTGTTGCGGTTGCTCACCTTTCCCCCTGGTTCATGATCTGCGTGACCAAGTTGTTGACCACGCCGATGGCCTCGGTCAGAGACCTCACCCGTGTCCGCTCCTGCATGAGCGCCCGGCGCAAGTCGTCTATCTCACGACGCAGCCCCTCCACTTGGGTCTGCCATCGAGCGGCCTGTGCCTCAAACACTTCGACCTGGACCCCTGATAGCGGCTGAACATTGCCCGGCGCGTTAGGAACCAACACTGATGGGGCGAAGTCCTCGGGCGGCAACGGCTCCGCGTCGATAGGCGGCAACGTGCCGCGGGGTGCCAACACCACGCGATCTGGCGAATCTCCGGTCACGTCTAGCCTCCGGTTCCGTACACCTTACGATCATAGCGGGCGCAGGCGGGGAGCCGGGACAAAGGAAAGGGGCGCGGCTCGCACCGCGCCCCAATCCTTGCCGTTGCCGCGGCTAGTTCACCACCCTACGCACCGGCACCGATTCCCGTTGTCGTCATCTTCATGACACGCGGCCAGGCTGTGCCAATGGTGATCGCATCCCGCGCACAGGCGCGGAGTCTCGCCACGGTCGCACGCTTCCGAGCAGTAGTCACCGCACGAGTCGTGGCGCGGGACGCACAGGTGACGCGGCAACCATGACTCACCGAACCACGTCACCGGCACGAACCATCCACCGCACGTTACGCACCGAAGTTGATGGGCGCGGCACCATCCCGCGACCACCACTCCATCGCGGCATTCCACGATGCCGCGCTCACCGATGTTGCGACGGCACACGCGGCATCCCCACACGCGCAACCCGTAGTGATTGCCGACGTAGACGTGTTCAATGATGCCCAATCCCCTCAGGTCTCCAGGGTTCCATCCCATAGGCACCGTCCTTTCTATGGTCAGCCTGACCATGCACGAATGAAGGCAAGTGCGCTCGATACGGTCGGGCGCGGGATAGGCGAGTGGTCATCTTCCATGAACCGCGCCATGATGCCGAGCGCTTCATCGATGGTCGCGAAGTGAACCACGATGCGCTCGCCGGTTCGCGCCACTTGCAACGCTTCCGCGAGCGCTTCATTGACCACAAACGAACGATGTTCAACGCACGACTCGCACGAACATGGACGTAGGCTACCCGAGCATACGTCGCATCCACACGCGAAGAGCGCGCCCTCGATGTCCTGCTCGCCGCGCACGCTTTCATCGCCACGCGCCACGGCACGACGGTAGCCATCACACAGGCGGCGCGGTAGTTGTAGCCATCTTCCATGCCCGCAGCGTTGACCTTCCACCGTCCTTTCTAGGCACATACCGCGGAGTGCGCGTTGGCACTCACACGCTTCGGTATCTTGCCCGCCAACGAGAACGCGTCCACAGTCGGCACAGTGGTAGGTGTCCTCATTGTCCCATCCACCATTCCAGCCTTGATACTCGCTACCCATGCACCTTTGATGGCATGTATCCGAGCAGAACCAAAGTACCATTGACTCGTCGCCATCGTCAAGCGTGACGGTGCGATGCGGCATCCTTCACCATCCTTTCTGCATCGGTGCGGCAGTAGTCACACACGATGCCACCGAATGCCAACTTCCATGCGTACTCATGCGCCAGGGTACGCCTACACACGGCACAGAACCACGGCAACTTAGCCATCCAACCGGGCGCATAGACTTGCACCGCGTCACCGAATCGGGATAGCGCCCGAACATCTCTCGGCGCGCTAGGCACCAACGCTAGGGTCATCGATGCACCTTCCCAGTCATCGACCGTTCAAGTTCTAGCCAGTCGTCAAGCGTTAGGTCGGCAACGTCGCGAGCCTGTGGAGTGCGCGCCAACACAGGGTACTTAGGCACCGGCCCGTTCGCATCTAGCCACGTCATGCCATCGGAATCGGCATGGTGTCCGTAGTACGTCGCGCACGATAGTTCCATGCCGCATTCGCATTCATCCATCGGGCGCGTGCAATCGAAGCACACGCCATCGCACCAACAAGGCTTCCATAGGCAACGCTCGCAGAATCCACCATCGATGGCATCGATCATGATGTCGGTGAGTGCATCTTGACTCATGCCGATCAATGGCATGGTGCCATTGGGTAGCCACGGTTCATGCTTCACTCCATGCGAATCGACGTGCGCGGCAGCGCTACGCATCGCGGGAGTAGCCTTGTGCGTCGCGTCCTTCACCTTCACGGCACGCGACCACACGCGCGTATCGGCATCGAACATCCATGCGTTAGGCATCCAATCACCGATGCCACGCCCACACGTTACATAGCCACCGAATCGCCAATGCTCATTGGAGAACCACCTATCACCATCCCAGGTTCCCAATGACTCATTGAGGATATACAGGTTGCGCGATGCAGCCTTATCGGTAGTGAGCATGACGATCAATGACGTACCGATGTAGTGTTCCACAAGTTCCACGATGGCGGCATTGTCCATCCAACCCGCGGGAAGGAACCGCGCATACAACCGAATGAACGCACGAGTATCAGACTCATTGGGTTCAAGGTCGGTGAGTACGTTGGCGATGATGCCATTGTGCGCTAGCACAGTGGAACCACTATGCCGATGGTCAACGATGAATGGGTGCGTGTTATCTAGGCACACGTTCCCATGCGTTGCGATTCTGAAGTGGAGAATGAATGGCGACTTCGGGTTGTTCTGTGCATCCTTGAAGTAGCGCCGCCACAGGTCAGCGCGTGACAATCCACGCTGCACAATCAACTTGCCACGGTGAAGGTAGGCATAGCCACCACCATCGGGATTGGCACTCCAACACTTATCCCACTCCGAATGGGTCAGCCTTGCGCCAGGATTCACGGCAACGGCAACACACACAGGCGATCACACGTCCTTTCTTTGATAGCGTTGTGTACGTCGTGCTTGCATAGTCTCTAGTCTAGCCTCCGATCATGTCGATTGCGAATCCGTACTCGGCGCGGTGAGTGACCATCCAATCGTTGAATGCATCCATCGACAACGCGCCGCTAGTCACGTCGGCATAGGTCATCGTGCGCGTGTAGTCAACGCTCGCGGCAATCCACTCAAGTTGACCCAATAGCACAGCCTTATCGCGGTTCGGCTTCAGGAATCGAAGTTCAATGGTCGCGCTATTCTGGAAGTTGACCGCGCTATATCGGTCGGGATAGTCCGTGCCACGCGCATAGCGATGCGCGTTGGCGCGCTCTTCGGCAACCCTATGCCATGATGCATACGATGAGCCATCGCGTCCACCTATGCGCTTCCATGCATCGGGATTCCGATAGATAAGTTGAATCCATCGCCACACGTGCGCGGCATCCAACGTGCCACCATTGCGCCGCGTTCCGTTCCGATAGAACGCGTCCCTACTGATATGGACGTGCAATCCATTGTTGTAGCCATCTTCCAACGCGGGTTCATACTCGCGCACCCAACGATTCCACACGTCCCAGTCAATGACGAGACCATCGCGCCATGCATCCAATGAACCGGGATGCGTGACAAGTTCATAACCTTGCACGCTTCCATCGTGCTTCAAGTAGTAACGCTGCTCGCCATCGGAGTGCGAGTGTAGATACTCCGCGCCTCGCGTGGTAGGTTCAAGTTCGGCTTCAATCTCCACGCCCATATAGAGACCATCGCAAGGCAACCCGATGAAGTTAGGGTAAGGCTTATGCGAATAGTCATTGATGTATTCAGACTCGCCGCGCTCTTCATAGCACGACTCACACAACGACTCATCGTTGTGGAATCTGCCGCACCATGAATAGCCACAGTCCACGCACTCGCAGTAATGACGTTCACACGCGACATCGCCACCATCGGTTGTATTGCCGCACGACTCGCACAATGAGTGCCCGCACTCATCGCATTCACGGAACGATTCACCATCGGCAACTAGATACCAGTCGCCACAGTCGCGGCAGCGTATCAACGCACAGTCGCGGCAATGCGCCACGTCGTGTTCAGTCGCGCCACACTCATTGCAGTAGACGCGCCCGCACGCTTCGCATTCATCGCGTGACGCGTTCGCGTCGATGGTCTCGCTACACACGTCGCACACACACGACGCGACGCTATCGGCATCGGTGCCAATAGGGTGCGCGCCATTCATCGCGCCATCGTTCGGCATGGTCTCTAGCCTTTCTGCATCGGCGCGGGTTGCCGATGCTATACGCTCGCGTGTGTCACGTTCCCGCGCTTCCACACACGCCACACAATAGCCGCGCCCGATACCATCTTGATACCATGCGCCACTACTCACGCGCTCGCCTACATGCTCAAGGCAAAGACGCGCGCCACACGTCAGGCATTGCCAACGCGTTAGGTAGGTTGCGCCTACCCTCGCGCACACGTCGCACGCGAACGCGTGCGCGTTGATGTCGATGTTATCGAAGTCGTCAGGCATCTACCCATTGCCTTTCTACTCGCATAGCCTTGCCACTTCGATGCCGATTCACCTTCCCTATCCATGGTCTCCAATCTACTCGGCGCGGCGTACCCTCCCCCTCCCCCTCAATCATTATCGGCATCGGCGCGCCCGATGTCAAGTCGTTTGTGTGTGAATGGCAAAGACGCGCGTCTATCAGGTGCGCGGCATGGGCGCGACACACACACGACGCACGCGCCCGCACGCACACGCACACGCAGAGGCGACGCGACCCCGGAGGCGTTGGGGTAGGGGGCTAGCAGGCAGGCGTAGTCGCCCTGGAATGGGCCTGAACAGCGCACAGGAAGTCATTTGCGGGTCTGTGCAAGCATCGAACGTGTGTTCGATGCCTTCCTGGGGGTGTCCGAGGGTCGAACAGGTGTTCGATTGGCCTTCTTGGTGCGGGCCAGGGCTTCCAGGAGCGACATGCAATCGTGGTGGGTCATTGATCGAACGTATGTTCGACTGGACTCCAGGGCCAGCAGTTGCCTCGGGGTGAGTGCCAGGGGTGTCACTTGCAGATTGCAAGCATCCTGGTCAGAGGCTTTCTTCGCGGGCCTGGGAATAGGCTCTTCTCCGGTTCGCTTGTAGGGGGACGCGAGCGTAGCGAGCAGGGGGATGCTCAGACTACCACCTTAGGGGTGGTAGTCTTCGCGGAGAGAGAGGGGAGTGTGAGGGGGGAGAGAACCAGAATGCCCTTCAGAAGCGAAGCCCAGCGGCGGTACCTGTGGATGGAACATCCCGACATCGCCCGGCGTTGGACGAAGAAGTACGGCTCTCGACCGAGGCCGAAGACACGGAGGCGACAGCGTGGCAAGCACTAGGGCCAGGGCAGGACGCACCGGGGGGCGCAACGCCCGCGCCGCGGCCGCACACACCTACCGGCGTCCCGGCTACCACGTTGACCTGGAACGCAGACGGGTCTACGGCAACCCCGTCCTCGACTTCCTGCTCGGACGCAAGATGGTGTCCGTCTACCACAAGAACCCCCGCGTCCGTGCCGGGAACACCCGCTCCAGGAGTTCCCGATGACCCCCCGCCGACGCTCCGGTGGGCACGCCCGCTACGGCGTCGCCGTCGCAGGCAACACCCGCAACCGGGGGCCGAGAGGCCCGTGGCACCTGATGACCTCCCCCTCCCCACGGCACCATGGCACCGTCCGCAACTGGAAGCCGTTCACCCCAGGGGCCGTCCGCTCCGCGGTGCGCCTCGACACCAGCCAGATCATCGACCGGCGCACCAGCCGCTACACCAGGCCCGCCGCGGGCCGCACCCGTCAGCGGAGCGGTCGATGACCTACCCGCCCATCGTCGGGCGACACGACCTGTTCATCGTGGCGGCGTGCTGTGCCGCCATCCTCCTGATCGGCGCGTGGAGGGCCACCCGATGCCGGTGACAGTCGATGAGCAACTTGCCAACGCCCGAGAACGCATCATTCGGCTGCTCGACCGAATCATGTCCCTGCGCGCCCAGCGCAACCACTACCGCGACGCCATGCTGCGCGCCGAAGCCCGACCCCACCTGCGGGGCCGCAAGTTCTACGGTCCCGAGGTCGAGAAGTGGCGGGGACTCCTGCAATGGTGCTTCGACTACTGGGCCAACAAGATGCTCGGGCGGGACGCCACCGAGTACGAGGTTGACTTCGGAATGGGTCTCGTTCACCACGAGTCCCGTGGCTATCACCTGGCTCGCTCTCACCTTGAATGGATTGGAACTCCCCCCCCAGGTTACGACGGTACGCCCTCCACCCGTGCTACTGGCCTTCCCCAACATGTCCCCGCTTGGTGGGCTGATCGATCTCGGGCGGCAGGCTTTGAGGGATGGCCTATTCTGGACCCCTTCGCTCAGTTGATGGTCATGGCCTGGATGGTCTACGACTACTACCACTTGCGCCCCGCTCCCAACTGGCAGCATTGGCCCGACGCTCCAGACGGCACCAAGGGCAGCACCACACTGGTCCGAGAAGAACTCGCGCCCCTCTACCCCGAACTAGCGGGGTAGCGGTGCTAGAGTGGTTGTGACTCCCTGCGCAGGAGGTAAAGCAATGGGTACATTCTGGCAACGCATCAAGTCGAGGAAGTTCCTCATCGCCGTTGCGGGCATCGTCATCTTCATCCTGTCCCAGTTCTTCGGGGTGGACTTCGACATGGAAGCCACCATCGCCCTGGCTGGTACGATCATCGCCTACATCACGGGTGAGGCGCTGGTCGATAACGGTCGGGCGAAGGCCGAAGTCGCGGCTCAGGTGGAGTTCTGGCGTCAGCAACAGGAGTCGGTCATCAGTCAGTTCAACGCTCTGAAGCGCAAGTACCAAGACGCGATGGGCGAAGAGGCTGAGAGCATCGACTACTCTGGAGCCGACGACGGCGGCGGGCTTCCCTACTGATCGGCCCCAACTGCGGGGCTATGAGGGGTCGGGGGCGCAACAGCGCCCCCTTCCCTAATGTCGGTTAGTCGATAAGTAAGCGTCATCGTGACAGTAAGCAACGCACCATTCTACTCGACCCAGGCACGCCGGGCGTACCTGCGCTCCCAGGAGCATCGCTACCGCCGCCACGAGAAGGGCGGCTTCTCCTTGCGCGACATGGCTCTCGACGTGCAAGGCCACTTCGATCTCGACAAGACCCCCTCCCCGGCAACGATCAAGAACGACTTCGCCTGGCTGGAGCAGCGGGTCGGCGTCACCGAACGCTCGGCAGAAGCCACCGAACTGCTGAGGCCCGAGAACTTCCCGACCTGGCGCTCCATGTTCTTCCTTGCCCCCAACGGCAAGCCCTACTCCACCCCCCGCCACCAGTTCGCATGGTTCTGGCTCGTCGTCAGCCTCGCTCTGAAGATCGACCTCCCCGAGTGGGTCGTCACCTACTTCCACGACACCTGCGACGTGGACGTGTCCGAGTGGGGACTGGGCGACTGGAAGAACAACATGGACCGGCTGATGACCGTGTGGATACTCGCACCCCCACGGCACGGCAAGACCGACCTCTTCCTGCACGCGATGATCTGGCTCATGTGCTACAACCCCAACATCCGAATCCTCTGGTGCGGCGGCTCCCTCGACCTCTCCGAGTTGGGCGTCGAGTACATCAAGATGGAGTTGGAATCCAACGAGCGCCTGGTCGAGTGGTACGGCCCCTTCCAGTCCGCGAACCAGTGGTCGAAGGACGGCCTGGTGGTCGCCGGTCGTACCCAGGTCATCCGGTCCCCCACCCTGAAGCCGGTCGGCAAGGGCAGCACGGTGCTGTCCCGTGACGCCGACATCATCATCGTGGACGACTTCATCGACATCCGTTCCGCAGAGTCCCCGGCACAGACCGCCCGCGACGTGCGGTGGGTCAAGTCGCAGTTGATGACCCGACGCGAACCGTGGACGCCGGTACTCGGCATCGGCTCCCACCAGCCGTCCCCCTACGGGGACGCCTACTCCGAGATGGAGTCGGGGAGCCTGGAGACCCCCATCCACTTCCTCAAGATGAAGGCTCACGATCTCTCCAAGTGCCTGCCGGGGGTGATCGATGAGCAGCGGCACGGCGTCCACTGTATGCTGTGGGCCGAAGAGCGGCCCTACTGGTTCCTGGAAGAGATGCGCCGCACCCTGGGCGACATCATGTTCATGGTCTGCTACAACCAGGAGCCGCTGGAAGGGCGCATCCAGACCTTCCGCGAAGTCGTCGTCCGCGCCCGCTTCCCCGAGCCGACCTACGACCCGGTAGCCAAGCGCTACCGCGACCTCGGCCCCGGCGAGTCCCCCGGCGTGCTGGACTACCGGCGCAGCATCGGGCGCAAGGACGGCTGCTGCCAGAGCGGAGACCCGCTGCTGCGGGCCATCGGCTTCGACCCCGGTGGCAGCGACTCGGCAGAGTCTTCCGAAACCGCCCTCACCGTCCTCGCCGGTTGCCGACACTGTATGCGCCTCTACGTCGAAGAGTCGTGGAGCCGTCTGCTCTCCCCCGAACTTCACACCGGGGAGATCGCCCGCTACGCCGCCATGTACCGGCCCAAGCGGGTGCGGGTCGAGGCCAACGCCTACCAGCGCGCCCTCGCCCGAGACCAGCGGCTCACCGAGGAATCCCTGCGCCTCGGCTTCATGGTGGACGAGTGGACGACCGACGAGCGCAAGTGGGACTACGACCTCGGCATCCCCATGCTCGCCCGCTTCTCCGAGAGCGGTCGCCTCTCCGTCCCCTTCCAGTATCCGCAGGACCGGCAAGCGATGGAACCCCTGCTCACACAGATGGTTCGCTTCCCCCGCAGGCCCAACGACCGCATCATGTCGCTGTGGCTCGCCTACCTCTCCGTCATCGACATGATCGAAGAGTTGCGCACCGCCACGCCCGAACACATGCCCGGTTGGGAGAACCTGCCGCTCTTCCTCAAGGAGCAGGAAGTGACCATCGACTTGTCGGAGTTGGACGAGGTTTGGGAATATGAGGGAGATGGGGACGGTTCCGTTGAGGTTGAATAGCGCGCTGTGTGGGGGTACTCCTTGACCACTTCTACCTTCGACCTTCTGGCCGAGGAAGTAGAGGCCCGAAAGGATGCCAAGATGCTGAACGACATGGACGAGATGGCGTCCGTGTACGAAGGCAACTTGCCGTCCAAGTACGACCGCTACTTCCCTGGTAACGAAGAGCGTCACATCGTCAACCTCATTCGCCTCGCATGGGACGATCTGGCGACTTCGGTGGGGCGGCTCCCCGATCTGCGCGCCGACACCCGCAACCTCACCGACCGCGAGCAGAAGCGGGCGGGCATGTTGGAGCGGGTCGGCTTCAACTACCTCCGCAACGCCGAGCCGTCAGGCAAGATTCTGATGTGGATGGCGGGCTGGGACTTGGTGGGTCTCGGTGCAATGAGCCTGTTGGTCGTGCCAGACACCGAGCGCCGCCAGCCCGTCATCACCATTCGCGACCCCCGCACCGCACACCCCAAGGCGTCCAAGAAGGTGCGCAACCAGATCATCACTCTGGAAGACATCATCTACGACTACACCATCGACTCCAAGACCGCAGGGGAGATGGGCCTCGCCGCCAAGACCAACGAGAGCGGTCGCATCGAGGATGACGTGCGCATCCTGGAGTACATCGACGGCGAACAGTGGGTCGTTTGTTCGGATGGGGGCACAGTCAAGCGTACCGAACATGGCCTCGGCTTCTGCCCCGCCACCTACGGCAACACCTTCTCCCCCAACCAGGCGCATCTCGGTCAGTTCCAAGACCAACTCTCCCTGATGGTCGCGGTGAGCCGAATCCTCACTCAGAAGTTGGCGTTCGGAGACCGGGTGGTGTACCCGCTGATGTGGGTTCGGGGCCATCAGGGAACCATTCGCATCGGCCCCCACGTCCTCAACAAGTTGGGGCCGCAGGGCGAGATGGGGCAGATCGCCCCGCCCGTCCAGTTGCAGGCCGACCGCGACCTGGAGATTCTGGAGCGCTTCTCCCGCATCCTCAACCGCAACCCCGAAGTGCGGCAGGGCGAAATCCAGACCAAGGGCACCTACACGTCTGCGAAGACGCTGGAGCAGTTGGCCGAAGCCATCGATACGGTGATCGGGCGCATGTGGGACATCATGGGCGTCACCATCCAGCACACCCTGGAAGCCTGCTACCGGATGGACGAGAAGTTGTGGCCCGACACCCCCAAGGTCATCGTCGGTTCCCGCAAGGGCCGCTCCTACACCGACGAGTACACCCCGACCAAGGACATCGCCGGTCACTACAAGGTCAACGTGGACTACGGGTTCGGACTCGGTGGCTACCAGGGCTTCCTCATGCAACTTCAGGCCAAGGATGCCCGCCTCCAGTCCCGGCGTGGGGCCATCGAAGAGATGCCCGGCGTCAGCGACGTGGACGAGAAGATGCGGGAGATCGAACTGGAGTCGCTGGACGATGCGACCCAGGCCGCATTCCTCGCTCAAGCCCAGCAGGGCGCGCTCGACGTGGTTCTCATCGCCAAGTTGCGAGAGGCCATGGCGAAGAAGGGCAAGCCGCTCAACGACATGATCTTGGAGTACGAGGACGAGATCAGGGCACAGGCAACGCAGGCAACTCAGCAGGGCGGGGCCGAAGCCCTGACGACCCCGCCCGCCCCCGAAGAGGGGATGGTGCCCGAAGAGGAAGCCCCGTTGCAGGGCGTACCCCCGCTCTCCACCTTGGGGGTGTAGTCCATGGCTAGGCGCACAGGCGGTCGAATCCCCCCACAGAACAGGCCCGCCCAAGCACCGGGCATCGGGCGCAACTCCAAGCGTCACGATCTGGAGCGGCGCAACGTCCCCTTCCTCCAAGGCTCCGATCTTCAGCAAGGCGATGTGCAGGCGTTGGAGCAGGGGCAGCGTGTCCAGCCGATCAAGCGGACGCAGCCCCCGGCCCGCGCTGAACGCAGGCAGGCGCAACGTGAAGCCTCCATGCGGGGAGGCGTCGAAGGCGGCATCCCCGGCGACCCCATCTCCTTCCTCGCCCAGCGTATCGGCGGCACCTACTCGGGGCCGAAGGGCGGCGTCGTCGGACAGTCCCGCCACGACTACCGGGCATGGCTTCCCCTCCTAGAACGGCTCGCCTCATCCCCTGGCGCGTCGGGCACGTTGGTCAGCGCCTACATCACCAGGCTCCACAACATGCTGACCGGCCCGACCGTCCAAGACAACCAGTTCATCGACATGCAAGAAGCCGATGATCTGGTCGAGGCGCAGTTCGGAGGGGGACAGTATGCCCCGTGACGCCCATCCCGCTCCCACCGAAGAGCAGCCCGAGACTCTTCCGCGCGTAGCCGCGCCCATCCTCCAGGCTGGGGTCATGGGCCAGCGGCCCGGTACGCCGCTCCAGTCTGAGGTTCAGCCGCGCCAGGAGTTCCTGGCCGAACACGAACGACTCCAGGAAGCGGCCATCGACCTCCCGGTGTACTCAGGCCCGCCCAGGCCGCTCTCCCAAGCGGCCATCATGCAGATGCCTACCCCGAGGCAACTGCTCGGAGAGGGCTACTCCCCAGTCTGGTACACCGCTCCCCTCCCCTCCAACGGGGAGCAGACCTTCCGCGAGATCGCGCTCACCATGCAGCAGATCGACGCCGAGAACCCGGTTCTCGTCGGAGACCTCATCCGTTCCGGTTGGGCCATGCTCGCCATGCCCGAGATGGTCGCCTACACCCGGTCGCAGATCGGCATGGACAACGGCGAAGCCATCGCCATGATGCAGGCGCTCATCCCCGACCTTCCCGACTACGCCCAGGAGCATGTCGAGCAGGCGCTCTCCGACTCGCCGCTGGTCGCAGAGTTCTTCACTGAGACCCGCCACATGTGGCATTCGGATGAACGTCAGTTGATGATGACCCTGCTCGCCACCATCCCCGCCACGGACGACTTCGGGTTCCACCGCCGCGATGCCGTACTCAGCCTCGCTCACCAGTACCTCAACGACGGCGACCACGACCTCAGCGACCCCAACCAGCGCGCTCAGTTCTTCACCATGTTCTACCAGTGGACGCGCCAGCAGCAGCAGGAGTGGGTCGGGAACATGGGCGGCTTCGCCAACTTCGGCGCGATGATGTCCGTCCCGCACTTCATGGTGGCCCGTGGCATCAACTGGATTGGGGGCCATCTCGTAGACCCCGACGAGTGGCAATGGCGGCAGGGACTCTCCATCGGCCAGAACATCGCCACGTCGCTTGGTCTGGAACCCGGTGACGGGTTTGCCTGGACTCTCGCTTCCGGGGCCATCGACGGCTTCAACAACATCTACCTCGACCCGCTCAACCTTCTCGCCGGGTGGGGCATCGGTGCCAAGATGTCGAGGACGATTGCCCTCACCCCCAAGTTGGCGGCAATCCCCCGCGCCCTGCGCGCCGCAGGCGCTCTCCTTCCCATCTTCGGACGCCGCTTCACCCGCTTGCCGCGCTTCTCCCGCAACCTGGCCGCACGGTTCATGTGGTCGCTCAGGGCACACCCCGAAGAGTGGTTCGTGGAGCAGGCGCGAGCGAACGGCGTGTGGACGCACATGTACGAAGTCCTTCACGGCTCGGGCGGCATCGCTCGGCTGCTGGAGTTCTACCCCCACCTTCGGCCCCTGGCCGACACGTTCGTATCGCAGATGCTCGCCCGCTGCGACTCACCCGAGGCGATAGAGCAGGCGTACCTGCTGGCCGCGAAGGGCCAGTTCACGCAAGGCGCGAAGGGTGTGGAGGGCATGGAGTTCCTGGCCCGACTCAGGGCCACGTCTGCTGCCGACTACCAAGAGATCGTCCGCAAGGGCATCGAGGATGGGGTGGTGGCTCCGCACCTGCTCGTCGGGGAAGTGGACGGCTTCGATGGTGTGGAGTTCATGATCGGCTCCTACGCTCGTGGTCGTCTTGCCAGCGGAGCGACGGGACTCACCGCCGTCCGCGAAGCGGACATCAGCGGAGACCTCACCGGCAGGGCCATCTTCCACGTCATCGACCCCGAGCAGCAGGCACGGGAAGCCGGGCAGGGGGCAATCCGTTTCAACCCGCCATCCCCCACCGCCTACGACGACTCAGCCGTGGTGGTTCTTCCCCACAACTGGCACGCGGTTGCTGTCACCGGAGAAGGCGTAGTCCAAGGCGTCGCCGCGGGCGCAGCCGCACGAGGGATGGGGAAACTCTTTGAGTGGCTTGCTCGGCACCCCGACTACCACGCGGTCCCCACCGCAACCTCGGCGGTCGAGAGTGCCGCCGATCTCCACATCTTCCGCGGTCGCTCCATGGTGCCCATCCAGGATGCCATGCTCTCCATGGTTCCCGAAGGCATCCAGCGCAAGTGGGTCAACGCTTGGTACATGCGGCAGCAAGGCGTCACTCTCCAGGCTATCGCTGACCACTTCGGCATCTCTCGGCGCACCGCTACGCGTTGGGTAGAGCGCACCGATGAGGTTATGCTCGGTGGTCCGACCGGGGTGTTCGCCATCAAGCCGGGCACCCCACTCATCGATATGGACGAGACCAGGCGTATCGGTGGGCAGAACTTCTACCACTACCGCACCGAAGACGGAATCGATGTGTGGGCCAGGGGCGACTCCGGTATCAACCGGAACGCCTTCGGATACGATCAGATGTCGGCTCCCACCCGGCTGCACATGGCGCTCCGCGACCTTCAGGTGCAAACCCTGGAGGCGCAGTTGACGCCCTCTCACGTCACCAGGATGCACGACATCTTCCAGCGTGTCCTGGCCGACCCCGAGATGGTGGCTCTGTTGCTTCGCTACGCAGACACCATTGCTCCCGACGCAGACGAGATTCGCCTGATCTCTCGGATGCTCCCCGGTTCGGATGCCACCATCGACGCCCGGTTCCTCACCAACCGTGGGGCGGGCAGGCTTCAGCGGGCCAAGCACATGACCGCCCCCGAAGCGCCGTCCAGCATGTACCAGACCGCTCTCCAGAAGTGGCGGGACCGAGAAGCGCTCTTCAAGCGCATCGAGGCTGGTGGTTCCCGCACCATTTGGGTCAAGGACTTCCCGACCCACGTTCCCCAACTCCGTGGCAAGCGACTGTGGCGGTCGCACGCCTCCAACGACGCACAGGGTTGGTGGGGCGGCTTCCGACGCCGTGCGTCGGCCATGTTCTTCAACCCCCGCTACAAGCCGGTCTTCGACTTGTTCAAGGGAGGCGAAGGCGGGCACTCGCTCGGCATCTTCCTCCGCAAGTGCGGGGCGTCCGAATCCTTCATCACCCGCTGGGTCAACGAGTTCATCAACTCCCCGGTGGCAGAGCGCTACGACGTGGTGCGCAACGCCGTCATCGCCGTGTCCGACGAGATCAACCACCCCCTCTTCAAGTTCCATCTCGTAGAGTACGTCGAGAAGCAAGGCGTCCGTCTGTACGCCGCGGTGGGCGACGAGATGGGCGGCATCGAGGAACTGGGTCTTGGTTACGGGCGCGGGGCGGGCAAGTTGGATGTCCCGCTGCCACTGTTCCCCAGCCACAACGCCCGCTTCGTGGCTCTGCCCGACGAGCAGTTCTTCCGGTCGCTGCGACGCTGGAAGCAAACGCAGAACTACAAGAAGATGCCGGGCTACGAACGCGGGTTGATGGGGTGGGGCGAGACCGCCATCAGGCGCAAGTCGCTCGCCAACAAGTATCGCAACGAGATAGCACGGATGCGGAAGGAAGGCATCGTAGACCTGGGCGGTCTCACCGACGAGGACGCCCTGGCTCTCGCCTACGCTACCGTCTGGCGCAGCGACAAGGGAGACCTCGGCGGGCTGGGCAAGGTCGCCCTGGTCTCGCACGCTCTCGGCAAGGCGTACAACGTGTTCCACGGTGTCTTCTCCGTGTCGCAGTTGGCGCTGCGGCCCGTCGCCTGGGCCGGGCGCGTTCTTCTGGAAGAGCAGTTCCGCGGAGCCTTCTACGACCTCCCCTCCTTCGCCCGCAACCCAGTCCGCATGTTGAGTTCCTGGTTCGATGAGTACCTGACCAGCCGGGTCGTCACCTGGCAAGCGAAGAACCAGAAACTACTCCACGACATCCTCAACGACATGTGGAAGGGTCTGCCAGACACGGCCACTCCCGAGGACGTGCTGGCTGCGGCGCGCCTCGTCGTTCCCGACATCGACCGGCTCCTGACCGACGCCGGGAAGGACAGCCTCACCACAGCCGTTCGCGCCAAGGCCGGTGTCGCCCACGTCATCACGCACTCCTTCCTCAACGAGACCAACGCCGACATCTTCGCCCACGGCACCAGGGGCGTCAGCCGTCGTGTCGTTATGCGCACCGGCAAGTCCCGTGTCGCCCGTGCCCGCCTCAAGGAGATGGGCCTCGACATGGACTTCGACTGGGGCGACATCACCGAGATCATGAACAAGGGCTTCGCCATGAGGTACATCGAGGACGTGACCTCATCCGGTAGCCTCCCCGTCCAGTTGACCCGATTCGGCATGACCGTGGACGAGTCCAAGCGGTACGGCACCGCCCTGGGCCGGTCTCTGCACCAACTCGGCAACGACCCCGTGGTGGGCAAGTTCGGGCTGGGCCGACGCCTCGCCGCCATCGCCGGGCACGGCGATGCAGGCCCGTGGCGTGCCGAGGCTCTGGTTGCCTCGACGTGGTGGGACGACATCGCCGGGAACATACGTCGGGTGGCCGAGCGCGCTGTGGACAAGGGGAAGGCTCCTGCCGACATCCTCCAGGGCGGGCCTCAACGTCTGGCCGAGTGGTACCTGACCGACATCGTGGACAAGTACACCGACTACCTGTTCGGGTGGATATGGAAGAACCAGGGTGCCGACGAGCAAATCCGCATCATCAACGCCCTGATGAACAACGAGCCGGTCACGGTCAAGATCGGCAACAGCGAGTACCTGTTCCACATGCGCGCCGCGCACGAGGCGAGTTTCACCAGCACCATCCGTCAGATCGTGGAAGAGCAGGGCAAGGTCGAAGGACTCGGCCTGCCCCCCACCGTCACGTCCCACTGGGACGCTCGCTTCCTCTTCGATGACACCCCCGACACCATCACCGGCTTCGTCGGCTTCATGGCGCGCCGCATCATGGCCTTCTCGGGCGACAAGTTGAGCCAGTACGTCAACCGGCGACCCGCCTACCTCGCTGCCTTCAGGGAGTCCTACCGCTACTACCGGGACCGTGGCTTCGCTCACGAGGCGGCGCAACAGGCCGCGCATCAGATCGCCGCCGAGAAGGTCAACCACGTCTTCTACAACATGGACAACGCGGTGCCGTTCCTGCGGGCCTTCAACAAGGTCAGCCCCTTCTTCACCGCCTGGTGGGAGGTCGCTCAGACCTGGGCCTACAAGATACCGTCCCTCATGGGGTGGGGCATCGGTGTCCCGGTCATGATTCGCAAGGTGGACCGCTTCGTGCGCGCCTTGGTCAACATGGGCCTCATCGAGTTCGACGCCGAACCCGACCCCAACTCTCCGCTCCGCACCCGGCAGATGAGGATGCGCCTCGACCCGCGCTCCAACACCGGCAACGTGTTCGGGGACGTGATGAGCAAGACTCTCTTCCACATGATCGCCACACCAGCCACCGTCGTCCAACACCTGTGCAACGTGCGCAACATCCTCGGCAACCCGTTCGCCTACGACGAGGGGCCGGGCAAGGACGTGTGGTACCTCAACCTGGGCAAGCCCACCGACCCGTTCTCCCATGGGCTGATGGCTGTCAACCAGGCGTACTTGGGTCTCAACCCGCTCGGCACCTGGGTCGCATCCAACATCCTCAACCGCATCCCCTTCGCCGTGGACTACGACCGGGGCGATTCCGTCGAGGGCGAGACCGTTGCCGAACTCGCGGCTCGGTGGAACACCACGCCGAGCGCCGTCTACGCCATCAACCGCGGAGCCTTTGAGGAAGCGTTCGGCAGGGAGACCGCTCGGCTCCTGTTCGCCGGGGAGGTCTCCCCCGATACGGTCATCCCGAATGTGATGACCGGCCTGAAGATACCGGACAGCAGCCTCATCGAGCAGATCATCGACCCCTTCTTCTTCCCCTTCGGGCGAGAGGACACCATGGCTGGCCTCTTCTTCGACATCTTGCCCGGCTGGACACAGTACGTCCTCCGTGGCTGGGGCTTGCACGGCGGCTCGTCCCAGGGCATCGAGCCTGGGGACGATCTGCCCGAGTCGGGCTTCCTCTCCTTCATGGCTACTCCCGAAACCAGGGCAGGCATCTCGGGCGAAATCCTCGTCCAGATGCAACACCTGGAGGCCGAGGAAGGACTCATGACCAAGACCATCGAAGCCTGGGCGGTCGTCGGCAGGCTCATGGACGAGTACGAATCCACCATCGGCATCGAGGTCAACGGCACGACCATCACCGTTGCGCATCCCGATCAGCCGGGTGGCCGGGCGTTCCAGTTGGCGCTCGATGAAGCACAACGCCTGGAGGGGGAACTACTCAGCCGGGCCATGAAGAACGCTGGCGGCGCACTCATCATGCGTGGCATCACCGGCTTCGTGGCACCCGCCATCCCACGGATGCTCTACCACGAGCAGGAAGTTGCAGCCGCCTACCACCAGGCGCGCCAGTTGGCGCAGGCCGACCCCGAGAACTTCGACATGGAAGGGTACATGCTGCCCGCCCTCTCGGGCGACGACGAGCAGGCTCGTCAGGACATGCAGGCTTTCAACAACATGCTCGCTACATGGTTCCAAGAGCCTGAGCGCGGCTCGTTCGCCAAGCACTACCTCTCGACTCGCTACCCCGAAATCCTGCCCTTCATCATGGGCAAGACCTACTGGGGTCCGAACGGGGAAGCCCCCGACACGCAGACCATCGATCAGTACTCGGACGATCTGCGCGCCGGTATCCGCAAGCCGTACCCACCCCACGTCTTCCTTCAGCGGTACGCCCGCAGCGCCAACTCGTTCAGCCGGGAGGTTGCCATCGTCCAGCGGTACGGCAACGACCCGGTGGTGGCCGCATCCCGCATCGTCCAGAACTACCAGTCGTACCGCGACTACGTGGCCCCCTTCGGGGTCTTCACCGATGTCATGGACTACGCTGACGACTTCTTCAACCAGGGCGCGTACCTCGACCACGTTGAGCGCAACCGGGAAGAGAACGCCACTCTCATCACCGAGTTGGAGCGTCGCCTCAACATGGACATCGAGACCCTGGAGGACTGGTCGCTCAACGCCGACGAGGTTCTGTCCATGTCCACCAGCGAACGGCAGGAGTTCGTTGGCAAGATGCGAGCCATCATCGTCCAGGTCAGGCAGGGCATCCAGTCGTGGCGTGACGCCTACCTGGAGGAAGAGATCACCAACCCGAGGCAGGCGGCGCTCGCCGCCTACTTCGATGACTACGTTGGCGCGTACTACGACGGGCTGGGAGCCTTGTTCGACCGGCTCGACACGGTACACGACAGCGAAGAGCGGTCGGCCCTCTACGACGAGATTCGCAACTACCAGAACGGCGAGGGCATGAAGCCCGTCACCATCGAAGGGGTCGCCTTCCCGTCCGTGCTGGAATGGTGGTGGAGCGCCAAGACCACCGAAGAGCAGGAGACCCAACTCTACAAGTGGGTCGGCACGAAGCCCGAGTGGTTGAACGTGTTCGCTGCGCAGCGGCTTGCCGACCGTGCCCCCGAAGCCGCTCAGTACCTCCCCACCACCATCGAGCAGGCTGAGGTCTACAACGCCTACAACCACCTGCGCAACATGTGGGGCGATGCCATCGAGCCGAACTGGGTAACCGGGGAACTCTCCGAGTACACGCAGACCCAAGCCAACAGCGTGTCCTCCACGCTTCAGGACGCACTCAGCCTGTGGCTCATCCAGAACGGGCGTGGCGGCGAAGCCGTCTGGCGCGAGTTGCTTCCCATCCAGCGGCTCAGTGTCCTCAACATGCTGCCCACCAGCCTGCGGCAGTACCTCCCCGCGATCAACATGGTGGTCGAGTCGCTGTCCTCGATGGAGAAGACCCCCGAATCCACCGCAGGCGACCAACTCTTCAGCCTCATCTACATGCAGATCATGAGGGACATGCAGAACAATCCGCAGATCGGGACCGACCTCGTATTCCTCGGGGAACGCATGTTCGATGAGGTCGATTACGACGCCATCTTCCCGCAACTGTTCCAGGGAGCATTCATTGGGGAAATCTAGCAGGGTCATTCGGTGTTGAGGTAAGACGTATGCCGGTCATGTATAAGGTCACGGAAGAGGGAGAGGTCATCTCCCAGTACTTCGACTCCTACAACGTCGCTTACGCGTTCGGGCAGGGGTGGACTACCATGCGTCCTCCCCCCATGCCCACCTTCAACCGTAACGGCGCGACCATCGGTGGCAACCGCATCGGTCTGCAAGAGGCGGTCGGTCTCATGTACCTGGGGCAACTGTCGATGCGGCCCGGCACCGCTCCGCAGCAGCCGTACATCATCAAGGTCGAACCGTCCAACACCTTCTCCCCCAGCGGTAACCCTCGCTTCCTCGTCACCTGGGGGATGCGCGGGGAAGACCCGTCCCTGTGGGGCGGTGGCATGGGAGGCCCGAGTGGGGCGATGCAACTGGAGTTGACCGACGAGATCACGCTCCTGCCGTCCGACCGCAACCCCGGCCAATACGAAGTCATCCCGACTCACCAGGAGCCGGGGCTTCTGCTCCCCGGCCTGGCGCAATCCATTCAGGAGGGGACGGTCTCTTACGGCAATGTTGACCGGGCAGACGCTCGTGTGGCCTCCGTCTTTGAGAGGATGTATAAGGGTACCCTCTCTCCGCAGGCGGGGTTCCAGGAACTCAACGCACTCATTGGCTACGCCAATGCCTTCAAGTTGCACGACCAGGCCATGCGCATGATGGAGGCCCAACTTCAGCGAGCGGGCGCGGAGTTCCCCACCGGCACTCTGCCGCGAGCCGCCACCTACGGCATCTTCGGCCTCAACCAGTTCTTCACCGACTTCAACCGGGCCATGGACCCGCGGTTCTTGGAAGGTCTCGGCCAGCCTGATCTGGACTACGAGAGCAACTTCTACGGCCCCGGCGTCAAAGACCCGCGCATCGTGGACAACCTGCTGGCTCAGGCTACCGAGTTCGCCCATGCCAACGCAGTTGCCTTCGCCGGGCTGTCCTACGACGAGCAGCAGGCATTCATCTCGTCCCCAGGCTTCGCAGAACTCCCTCTCGCCCAGCAGCAGCAGTTCCTCGGTGCCTCCGCTTCCGAGTGGGAGAACATGACCCCACTGGAACAGCAGATATGGCAACTCAACCAGAACCTCCAGGCGCAGAACGGTGCTGCGGCCACCTACCAGGCACCCGACCGCGCCACCATCTACGATCAGGTCAAGGCCAAACTCATCTCCCTGATCGGGGTCGCAGACCCGGCCCGCATCAACATCCTCACCGACCTCTACATGCGGACTGACCAAGAGCGCTTCAACGGCGGGGCACGAGACCCCGGCCAGGTAGTCATCGACGCCATCAGGCTGTACCCCGAGTACCAGCGCGTCCACGCGCTGCGGCCCGACTTCATCGATGAGGCCGACTGGCTCTCCTACCAGTTCCAGGGTCTCATGAACGCCGGGATGCGCAACTCGGCCATCGAGCGCCGGGCCATCACGCAGGCCACCGCAGGTGTCAGCCCGGCTCGGGCTGGCGAAGCGGGCCAGGTCTTTGAGTTGATGGAGACCGGCCAGATGCTTCCGACCTTCCTACAACGGATGCGTAACTCTCTGAGTGGCCTGTCGAGGTTGATGCCATGAGTACGACTACTCTCTACTACCCGCTCCAGGGCGACGACTTGGACATGACCGGCAACTACGGGGAGCCGCGGCCCGGTTACGAGCATGGTGGCGTAGACCTCAACGCAGCCTACGGCAGCGCTATCTACGCAGCCTTCGGCGGCACCCTCACCATCCAGTACGACCCTGGTGGTGGTGGCTTCGGCGTCTACGTCGAAGCCCCCGATGGCACCACGGCTCGCTACTGGCACATGTTCAACAACGACATGTCCGAGGCCGAGGCGCGGCAGGCACTCGCCATGCTCGGTATCCACGATGGGATGCAGGTGTCGGCGGGCCAGGTTATCGGCACGGTCGGCCATTCGGGGAACGCCGAGGGCGACCATCTCCACTTCTCGGTGTACGTCGATGGCGAGACCGTTGACCCCGGCATCTTCAACTACACGACCAGCACCAGCCAGGTTGACCTCACCGGCATCCAAGCCTACGCCGCGAGTGTGAGCGGCAACGACTCTTATCCACAGATGCTCACCACCGGCTCCCAGGGGGAGCAGGTGAGCGAACTGCAACGGCTGTTGGCCGCAGCCGGGTTCAGCCCTGGCACCATCGACGGCATCTTCGGCCCTCAGACCGCCGCTGCTGTCCGCGCCTTCCAGTCGGCCCGTGGTCTCAATCCCGATGGTGTTGTGGGTACCTCCACCGCGGGAGCCTTGGGCCTCACCCTTGCTACTGGCCCCTACCAGGGGGTGCCCGATACCAGCCCTGCTGCCCCGCCCCAGTACTCGGGGCCGGGGGCTGACGGTGTGCTGGGCGGTGGCTCGCTGGTGCAGATTCAGCGGCCCGGCCAGGACAACCTGTGGATGATGGTCTACGAATGGCCTCGCGGTTCGGGCCAGTTCGTAGGCTACCAGTTCGATGACCAGGCCCAGGTGTTGCAGGCGTTCGGTCCCAACTGGATGACCGAAGTGCCATGGAGGAACCGCGACCAAGCGTGGTTCAACAACAACGTGGAGGTCGTGGGCACCGCTGGCGAGATCATGGGCATCTCGGGCAACTGGGGCCAGTTGGCCGATGACACCTTCCGCGAGATCAGCGGCATCAACGACCCGACCATCTTGGGCCAGATGCTCAACGACCCCGAGATCAGGGCTGTCATGGTCGCCGCCACCTTGGGCGACTGGGACGAGGTTCAGATCGCCGCTGCCTTGCGCAACACGTCCTACTGGACGGACACGCTGTACCCCGGCATCGACAGCCTGTACGGAATCACGTCAGACCCCGAGAGCGCTTGGCTGGAGTACGAACAGTCCGTCGAGCAGAACCTCTCTCTCCTGGGTATCCCCCGAGACCCTGACGGTTCCTACCGCACCACCATCGGGCAGATGCTCAACTCGGGGATTGACGAGTACGAGTTCGCTGAGGCCGCTCCCATCTGGCAGCGTGCCGCCACCAACCAAGACTACTTCCGCATCATGCAACAGTGGGTAGCGCGGGAGACCGGGCAGACCTTGACGTTCGACAACTGGTTCGACTTGATCTCGGGCACCGCCCCCGCAGAGTTGCAGGACATCGCCAACCGCGCTGCCGTCCAGTACCAGGCAGAGCAGGTTGGGTTCGACATCAACCGCGGGATGATCGAGGCGGTGGCCGAGAACACGCTGCTCTCCGAGCGGGAGATCGCAGCCGCCTTCAACGAGGTCGAGGCGCAGTTGTTCTCCCTCGGCAACTACGGTCTGAAGAAGTACGGGTTGAACCAGAACGATCTGATCTCTGCCGCTACGGGAATACGGGCACCGTCAGGACGTTCCCATGAATGGATTAGGGCCAAGGCGCGCCAAGCCGCCATTGAGTTGAGCCTGTTGGACGACGACAAGGCGCAACTCTTTGTCGGTTACAGCGAGTCCACTGGCGCTCCCCAACGACCGGGGATGACGCTCTACTCTCCCGAGGGCGCATAGGTCGGATTGCGGCACGGCGTCGATAAGCCGAACCGGAAGCCCCCACCTTACGGGGAGTTCGGGAGAATGGCCGGTGCTGTAACTCCGCAGCGCCGAGTACCAACAGGAGGGCAATATGCCAGAGCGAACCAACACCGAGTCCACGATGGACGACGACGGCGAGGGTCAGGCTGATGAGAGCAATCTCATCAAGAGCCTACGCCAGAAGTTGCGGGACTCCGAGGCGAAAGCCAAGGCCGCAGCCGAGGCGGTGTCCACCGCCCGCGAACAGGTAAAGCGGGAGATGGAGATTGGGAGCCTTGTCAATCAGGCAGGTTACCCAGGGCTGTCCGAGATCGCCGTGGAGAAGGTGAAGGAACCGACCGCCGATGCGGTGGCCGAGTTCCTGAAGGGGCTGGGCCTGGAGCCGAAGGTCAAGGCCGAAGAGTCCAGTCAGCCCGAGGGCAAGACCGATCTTGCCTCCGAGGTTGCCGGGGTCGCAAACCTGGGGCAGCAGGTAGCCGCTGCTGCCAGCGGCAAGGCAACCGGCGACCTGGCTTCGCGTGTTGCGAAGGCCAAGTCGCAGGAGGAACTGATCGAGATTGCTCGCGAGGGTGGTTTCCTCCAGCAATAGGAATCCCACACACTCCATAGGTGATACATGGCCGACACATTCACTGGCACTAGCCAGTTGAGTGGCGCGGTTCTCACCGCCTATCAGCGTAGCGCCTTCTTCGCGCTTCGTTCGGACGTGGTGTTCGATCAGATTGCCATGGTGAAGCCTGGCTCTCTGACCTCTCCTGGCTCTCCTGTCTCGTTCTACTTCTGGACCGAGATGAGCCAGGCGACCACCGCCCTGAGCGAGACCGTCGATGTTGACGCTGTGGGCCTGGCTTCTTCGGCGGTCACAGTGACCCCGTATGAGTACGGCAACGCCGTGCTTCTTACTCGGAAACTGCGCGCCATCGAGATGCTCATTGGGTTCGACCCTGACGTTGCCAATCTGGTCAACTTCAACATGGTCGATTCCATTGACAGGCTGGCCCGCAACGCGCTGGACGCGGCGGGGACACTGGAGTATGTGACGGGGACTACCGCTGTTGCGCAGGTCTCGACCTCCATCATCACCGCGGCCCTTGCTCGCAAGCAAGAGGCCAAGTTGCGTGGTGGGTCGGCTCTGCCGATGAGCGGTAGCGACTACCTGGCGATTGCGCATCCCGATGTCGCATACGATCTCAAGAAGGAGACCGGCGACGCGGGGTGGGTAAGCCCTGCCGTGGTGAACAACTACGGGGCCGTTCTCAACAACGAGATCGGTCGCTTCGCCAGTATGCGATGGGTCGAGTCTCCACGGGCGTATCTCCTGGCTGACGGGGGTTCAAGTGCAGTAGACCTCTACTACACCTACTTCCTCGGTCGTGAGGCGCTTGCGAAGGCTGTTGCCATCGCCCCGCACATCGTCATCGGCCCGGTTACCGACCGGCTCCAGCGGTTCCAGCCTATCGGCTGGTACTGCTACCAGGGGTGGGGGCAGTTGCGGAGCGCCGCATCGCGGCGACTCGGCTCTGCGTCTAGCATCGGAAGCAACTCCTAATGCCTGCTGAGTACGGTCGCAACCTGACCGACGCCGCGGGTCTCATGGCCCTATTTGCCGCTGGCAAATACAAGGCCGGGTCGTTGACCTTCGGTGCTACCGCCGCCACGGATGCTCTGACTCATGGGTTGGGCGCTGCGCCCGATTTCGTGCTGCTCCAGACTTCCGGGGAAGGCGTCCTCACCTGGGCCTCGGATGCGACTACGCTGACTGTGACCCGTGCCACAACCACGGGCGCGGTCACTTGGTCGTACCTGATCGGTATTCTGGCCTAACCAGGATGCGCACTTGATAACTGACTGAGCCTCCGAGGAAAGCGGCTTCCTTGGGAACAGAACGAGCCGTGACCTTCTCTCACCGGCCCCCCTACGGGGGGGCCGGTGCTACTATGCAGGCCATGAGCAAGAAGCCTCGTCCTAGCAAACTGTGGACCCCGAGGCCCATCTTCTTCAACGAGAAGAGCAAGGGCAAGATGATCGAAGGCTCCGTCCTGATCTGCACGTTGCGGCCCGAGATGGTGACGGCGGGCTACGCCCAATGCCTCGCCATGCTGTGTCTGGAGAATCCGTACAACGCCATCATCGGATACCACGGGGCGCGGACGGCTCGTTCCGCGCTGGGCCGTCAGCGCATCATCGAAGATGCCTTCCTCCCTTCCCCGGCTGAGTACCTGCTGTGGATTGACAGCGATATGGTGTTCACTCCGCAGACGTTCTCCCTCATCTACGAAGAGATGTTGACGCAGCGGCACAACGGCGTTCAGTGTGGCATCACGAACGCCCTGGCGTTCATGTATTCGGAGGCCGAGCAGAAGGTGTTGCCGAACTGCTTCTTCCGCAACCCGGTGAACGGGTTGCATGAGGTTCGGGCCGAGTACCGCCAGGGGGAGCGGTTCTGGTGCGATGCGACGGGGGTGGCGTTCACGCTCATTCACCGAGAGGTCTTCGATGCGGTTGGCTCCCCCTACCACCAGGACTGGGTGAAGCATCCCGACACTGGGGTTCAGATGGGCCACGATGTCCACTTCTTCTACGAGGCATCGAAGCATGGGTATCGCGTCCGCTACTGTGCGGACGCTCAGACCGGCCACATGAAGATGTTCGCCGTGGACGAGAACATGTGGCTCAACTACTTGGGTCAGGTCAAGACGCGCATGGCGCAGATCAAGGCAGAAGAGGGTGTAGTCCAAGCGGAGGTCGTAGACGATGCGGCAACTTCCTGAGAATGTGTTGGTCACGGGCGGGCAAGGGTTCATTGGTCGCTATGTCTGCGAACTGCTCGACCGCCTGGGCGTGAAGACCTGGGCCTACGACAAGGTGGGCGGGCTGAACATCCTGGACAAGCGGCTGCTGACCGAGGCGGTCGGCTGGAGCGGTGGAGTCATCCACCTGGCCGCTCTCCTGGGCACCGCCGAACTCTACTCCAATCCGCATGAGGCGGTGGACATCAACGTGCATG
>Ga0113563_10000107_pt1 | contig 30425 bp, 53 predicted proteins | sample Mud3Dept3metaG_FD_80117 | JGI IMG/M metagenome (GOLD analysis project Ga0113563, IMG submission 80117) | Freshwater wetland microbial communities from Ohio, USA, analyzing the effect of biotic and abiotic controls - Mud 3 Core 4 Depth 3... | ecosystem: Environmental > Aquatic > Freshwater >... | reverse complement strand
GCAGTGGAGTCGGCGAAGGCCTGTGAGTTCAAAGCCGAACTTTCCAAGTAGCCACGGATGAAATCTCTCTCACCGTAACCTAGATTCCCACCCCCAAGGGTAGGGGGTAAAAACTCCATGCTAAACTACTGGAAGTAGGGGAGACTCGATGCAGATTCTGGCGACGGGGGATCTACATATTTCGCCCTTCGGCGAATTTTCCCGTAGTCTCGATGCAGAAGGCCTCACCTCTCTCGCCCGGCGGCACGTCGAGACCGCCAAGTGGATCCGCACTCTCTTCCGCAAGACCAGATCCGAACTGCTGCTGCTCAACGGGGACCTGACTTCGATCCCCGGCCGGCTCGATGCGCCGACGATCAAGCTGTTGGAGTTGGTCGAGCGCGAGTGGGCCGACGTGCCCCGCGTGGTCAACGTAGGCAACCACGATCTCTCGATCAAGGTCGGGCTGCACAACCTGCACCTGCACTCTCTCCTAGCTGGGGTCCACGTCGTGGACGAGCCCGTCTACCAGACGGGCAACCTTTGGGTCGTCCCCTACACCTACATGCTCGAGGAGCAGCAGCTCGTCCTCTCGACGATCCCGGACGGCGCGGTCGTGGCGATCCACTACCCCCTCTTGGGGGCCCAGATGACGCCCCAGATCGCCGAGGGCTCCGGGCTCGAGATGGACGAGCTCCGCCGGTTCCGGTTCGTCATCGCCTCCCACTACCACCTGCCCCAGGTCCGCACGGGCTCCACGGGGATCGTGCTGGGCTCCGAGATGATCGGCCACATCCCGCCGGGCTCGGTCGTGGTCACCGGGACCCCGATGCCCCACTCCTTCGCGGATACCGGCGAGGCCTACGGGGTCTGGTTCCTCGACACGGAGACAGGAGAGAGCGAGTTCTTCGTCAATCCGCACGCCCCGGTCTACGTCTCGGAGACCGTCCGGACGATGGGCGAGGCCGCCGAGGTCCTGAACCGCCACCCCAGCCGGGAGACCTTCTTCTCGCTGACCGCGCCCAAGGACATCGCCGACCGGCTGCCCAAGGAGCCCAACCTCAGGATTCGTCGTACAAGGCCCGAATCGGCCTCGGGGCTGCCCCGGGTACGGGTCCAGTCCGAATCCCCGGTCTGGCCCAACCTGGTGGCCTACGCCGCCCACGCCAAGCTCGACCTCGACTGCAACGCGGCCGAGGAGATGCTCGCTCCCATGATCGCCGAGATCACGGCCCAGACGAACACGGGCCCGATCAGCTTCACCCGGCTCCAGATCAAGGACTTCATGTCGTGGGGCGAGGCGGATCTCGACCTGACGGGTTCCGGGCTCGTGCTGGTCTCGGGCACCAACCACGACACCTCGACGGCCAGTTCGAACGGCTCGGGCAAGTCGAGCCTGCTCGAGGCCATCGCCTTCGCCCTCTACGGCTCGACCTTCCGCAGCTTCGAGACGAAGGATAAGGTGGTCCGCTCGGGCGCTGTGACCTCACATGTGACGGTCACGCTGGTCACGCGGGAGGGAGAGTTCGAAGTTTCCCGCTCCCGAAAGGCCAAGGGCGGGGCCTCCGTGTCCCTGCGCAAGCGCGACGGGGACCGCTGGGTGGACATCTCCCGCGGCTCGGCTCCGGGCACCGACCAAGCCATCGTCGAGACCTTCGGGCTGGACGCCGAGACCTTCTCGACCCTGGCCTTCTTCGGCAGCCGGTACGGCAACCAGTTCTCCCTGATGGGCGATGCCGACCGCAAGCGGTTCCTCGGGGCCGTCCTGGGGATCTCCCAGTACGAGGCCCTGCGCGCCAAGCTGCGGGACCGGCTCGGGGCCCTGACTAAGGAGTTCGCGGCCTTGGACGCGAGCCTCAAGGCCCAGTTGAGGACCTTGGAGCAACTCGAAGGACAGGTGGCCTCCGAGCAGGACTCGATTGCCGAGCGCAAGAAGGAAGGCCAACTCCTCCAGCGCGAACTTTCCGGAAAGATCAGAGTTTGGAAGGCCGAATCCAAGGGGATCAACGAAAAGATCGAGGCGGTCACGGCCCAAGAGGCCACGATCCGGGAGGGCTTGGCCGGCCTCGTGGATCCCGCGCCCCAGATCGAGTCCCTGCAGCGCGAGGCGGACTCCTACGGGGCCCAGATCACCCGGCTGGAGAAGGACATCGAGCGGGGCCGGAAAGACCTCGCAGCGGCCCAGCGGGACCTCGCCGAGGCCCAGTTCCTCTGCCCGACCTGCGGTCAGGAGTTGCCCGAGGTGGGCAAGGAGGAGATCCGCTCCAAGTTGTTCGGCACCATCAAGGCCACGGCCGAGCGCGGGGTCGGCCTCCAGGCCCAACTGGCCGAGCAGCGGGATCTTCGGCAGGCTCGCCTCGGGGACCTCGAGGCCCTGCGGGCCAAGACGGGCGGTCTCCAAGCCCAGCGGGAGGCTCTCAACGACCAGTTGCGCGAGGTGGTCGCCGAGCGGGCCCGCCTGCGCGGGGCGGACGGGCACCTGACGAACGAGATCGCCCAAGCTGAGGCCCAAGTCGCCGAGTTGAAGGGCCGCGACTACGAAGCGGCCCTGCGGCGGCTCGAGGGGGTCCTCGCCACCACTCGCAAGGGGGCCCAAGACCTGACGGCCCAAGTCGACGAGTTGTCGGGCAAGGTGGGTCTCGCCCAGCAACTCGACCGCATGCTCTCGCCCCAAGGGGTCGTGTCCTACCTGCTCGATTCGGCCCTCTCCTCGCTCAACTCCTACCTCGACTACCTGTCCGGCCCGATCTTCGGGGGCGACTACGCGATCGCCCTCGACTCGACCCGCGAGTTGGCCAAGGGCGGGGAGGAGAACCGGATCTCGATCCGGTACTCGACGCCGGCGGGGTCCTACTCCGCCTCCTCGGACGGGGAGAGGCGGAAGGCTGACCTGGCAATCTTTCTCGCTGTGAACTTCTTGGCGGGTGCTCAAGGGATGGGCTGCCCGTCGTTGGCGGTGTTGGACGAGGCCTTGGACTCGCTCGATGCGGTGGCTGCTCGCGCCGTCGTCGAGGCGGTGGACCGTTTCGCTACCGAAGAGGGTCGCAGGGTGTTCCTCGTGTCCCACTCTCCCGATGTCGTCGTCTGGGTGGGCGAAGAGTTGCGGGTCGAGAAGCGCTCGGGGGTTTCGTTGCTCGTCCGGGAGCCAGGCGAGTCCGCGAACGAGACCTCCGAGGTCCACTCGGTGGCTTGAAGGAGGAGAGGGAGAGCCTGATGGAATGAAGACTTACCTGGAGATGGCTCGGTCGTCCTATGACGCCAAGCGGTGTTCAGAGGCATTCCAACAGCTTTCCCGGAACCCCAAGAGTCCTGAGTTGGTCGCCCAGGTGATCGAGCAGGCGATGCCGGTGCTTGGTTGCCACCTGTCGACCACCTTTCGGCTCGTCATCCGACCGGACACGGACGAGTACGACGAGGTTCTCTCCTCGATCCCGATGGCTCTGTACGAGTACCTGTCTTCGGACCGGTTCTATCGGCGCTACTACGACAACCCGGACACGCTCTTTGCCTTCCTCTACGGCCTGATCCGCTACGAGATCCTGAACGTCTTGAAGCGGACCCGCCGCAGTTCCCGGGTGGACCCGGCGGTCATCCCGCGGCTCGGGACCGCTCACTCCAGCGCGGCGCTCGAGTCCTCGGCGTTCTACGTCGAGATGAAGATCCTGGCCGACGAGTTGCCCCGCTACTTCCGGAGCGAGGTCCTGAAGGACCTGCGCTTCGAGGGCGAGGACCGCCTGATCTGCGAGACCATCCTGCAGCAGGTGATCGACTCGGAGGGAGTTCCTTGGGCCCTGATCTCGACCCGCTTCCGGGGGGTTCCGCGCGAGCGGGTGAAGTTCTTGGCGGAGCACATCATCGTCCGGTTGAAGGAAGTCATCGAGAGCAACCGGGCGATCATCGACAACCTGCCCTACGTGGCGGACTGCGATGCGGCGGAGAGCGAGCGCCTGATGGCCTTCGCGTCCTTCGAGGACCAGCTTCACAGCCTCCCGGCCGGCCATCCCCACCCCTCGTCCCGGCACGAACTCCTGGTGGAAGCGTCATGAGGGGGACGGGACCGTGGCACTAGGCCACTCGAAGGTCCAGGCGACCGAGGCGCAGGTCCTGCGGGCCCTTGCCAAGACCCTGTCGCCGACCGAAGATGTACACCTGATCTTCGCGACCTACTGCGCGACCCGCTATCCGGTCATCCCGAGGCTCTACAAAGTCTTGGGCAAGCGGATGCTCGAGTTCGTCAACCTGTTCGGGGGCCTGACGCTGGCCCTGCCGTTGCTCACCGAGGACGACTCGGAGTTCTCCTACTCCCACCTGCCGGAGATCCATCGGCTCTTTGGGGAGCGGATCGCGATCGACCTGTATGAGGAGTTCCGGGGCGAGCGTCTGGTCCTGCCCTCGCCGAAGTACCTTGCCTCGGCCCTGCGCGAGGTGGACATCTACTGCTACCTCGAGCGGACGAAGGAACAGCAGGCCAAGATGGTCCGGACCTTGGCCTCGCGCTACCAGATCTCGTCGACCGAGGTGCGCTTGGCCCGCCAGAAGGTCCGGACGGCTCTAGGCGGAGGGCTGCGATGAAGATCTCGGAGGAGTCCCCGCTCCGGAAGCGCCAGAACCGCAAGAAGGCCTCGGCCAAGGCGAAGAAAGCGAGAAAAGCGAAAGAAGTCGTGGAGACCGCCCTCGCCGTGATCCAGCCCAAGATCCTCTTCGACGAGCCCGGGCCCGGGGGCTCGCCCGCTCCGGCCCAAGCGGAGAGGGGCCCAGCGGAGAGGAAGCCGGCGGAACTCTCGGAGTACCAGAAGCAGGGGACGGCGGGCCTCGAGTTGGCCCGGGACTTTGCCCTCACGATCGGCAAGGCCGACGAGCAACTCACCCAGCGGGTCAACGAGGTCCTCCTTTCGGACAGCAAGCTCAAGATCCATGTCGCATCCATCGCGTTCAGTCGAAAGTACATCGAGTCGATCGTCTCCATGCTGGGGGTCCTCGACAAGATCGAGGCGGAGATCGCGAAGCTGGAGTTCCACAAGATGGAGGGTCCGGAGTTGGCGGCCTACCACCAGTTGGTGACCAACCGGATCGAGCTCATGCTCCGCTTCCTCCTGGCCTTGGCCGCGCTCGAGCCCCTGGAGCGGATCGAGCCAACCATCATCCCCGAGGAGGTTGCGGTCGAGTTGGCCAAGCGGGTGGGCCCGGAGATCGAGAACCTGCCGGTCGCCGCTCGGCGCAAGGTCGTGTCGATCATGGACCGGATCAACAGCCGGCCCGCCGTGGTAGAGGCCTTGGCCGCCCAGGCCGAGTCGGCTGAGCAGGGGCATGGAACCGACGCCGGGTAATCCCTTGGTCGACGAGCTGCCCGAGGACATCCGGGCGGATGTCGGTCGCCTGTCGCCCGAGGAGCAGCAGCTCTTCTTCGCGGCGCTGGTGGATCCGAAGACCTTGGGGTTGCTCTACTCCGTCGACTACACCGAGGTCCCGGTCCCGCCGGAGGTCTTCTTCTCGAGCCCGTATTACTTCGGCAAGGACATGGTGTGGGACCCCAAGGAGCATCGGGGCCTGTTCCCCGTCTGGTTCGACGAGTTGTGCTACGTGCTCAACCCGGACAACCGGATCAACGAGTTCATCCTCTCGGGGTCGCTCGGCTCGGGCAAGACGACGTGCGCGATGAGCGCCCTGATGTACCAGATCTACAAGCTGAGTTGCCTTCGGGATCCCCACGCCTACCTCGGCATGCTCCCCTCGGCTCCCATCGAGATCTTCATGTTCTCGGTCACCATGACCACGGTCGAGGACGCTGGCGTGGCCCGCTTCGAGCGCCTGCTGGGGCAGTCGCCGTACTTCCGCAAGAAGTTCCCGGTCACCCGCCGCCGGCGCTTCCGGGGCCGGCACGGCTCGGACCCCTACGACTTCAAACTGGAGATGCCTCCGTTCCTCGAGATCGTCCAGGGCTCCCAAGAGACCCACTTCATCAGCCGAGACATCTTGGGCGGCATGCTCGACGAGGCGAACTTCGTCAAGCAGGCCAAGGGCACCGGAGCCCTGAACTACGACTCGACCTCCAAGGTCTTCAACCTCTACCAGTCGCTCCGGAACCGCATCGAGTCTCGCTTCATGAAGCAGGGGCAGAACTTGGGCCTGATGTGCCTGATCTCCTCGGCGGCCACCCGGTTCGACTTCCTCGAGCAGCACAAGCGCCGCCAGCGGGACGATCCCCACGTCCGGATCGCCGAGTACCCCCTCTACGACGTCAAGCCTTGGGAGTACGCCGGGAAGAAATTTCGGGTCCTGATCGGCACCGAGCACTCGAACTCCCGGATCTTGGCCGAGGGCGAGCAGCCGGACATGTCGGTCTCGACCCAGATCATCGAGGTCCCCTCGGAGCACGAGGACGCCTTCAAGAGAGATATTTCGAGGGCTCTCAGGGAAATTTCAGGCGTCCCGTCCGAGGTCATCTCCCCCTTCATCCAGCGCGACTACATCGGCCGGTCGGTCGATACGGTCCGGCGGCACCCCTTCAAGGTCGAGTCTCCGTCGATCTCCCACCTCTCGCCGATCCCGCTCGAGACCTACTTGCAGTCCCAAGACTTGGCCCGCTGGGCAGGCAGCCGCCTCGTGCCCAAGCACCACCAGGCGGCAGCCCGGTACATCCACTGCGACCTGTCGAAGAACCAGTGCGCGACGGGGCTGACCATGGGCTGCGTCTGCGGCTGGCAGGAGACCTCGAACATGGGTCCGGATGGCTACCCGGTGGTCTCCCGCTCCCCGCTCATCTGGGTCGACTTCACGCTGCAGATCCTGCCCCCGGAGGCCCCCGGCGAGATCGACTACTCGAAGGTCCGGGCCTTCATCCGGTACCTGCGCGACTCGCTCCACTTCCCGGTCGCCAAGGTCAGCTTCGACGGCTTCAATTCGATCGACATGATCCAGATCCTGCTCAAGGAGAACTTCGACGCCGAGGTCCTGTCGATGGACAAGACCCCGGGGCCCTACCTGGCCCTGCGGGCGGCCCTGATGGAGAACAGGGTCTTGCGGCCCCCCTATCCGCCGCTCGATACTGAGTTGGCTACGTTGAGAATGATCGTAGAGGGCGGGAAGGTCTGGTTCGAGCGCGGTGCCGGGGAGTTCAAGGACGTGGCCGACTCGATCGCCGGGGTGGTCTTCTGGTGCCAAGAGGAGTCCGACATGGGCCGGACTCCGCCTCCGCCAGGCCCCCCGAGCCAGACCAAGTCGGAGGCGATGTTGCCGTGGTTGAGTGGGTGAGGAGATGACCGATGGCTGATACCCCGATGCAGTCCCGACTCTTGGGGCTCTTGCAGCAGTTCTTTTCGCTCAAGCCCGGCGAGGCTCTGCCTCAACTCGTCGCGATCCAAGGCCTGTCCCCGGCCCAGTTCTCCGACGAGGCCTCCGGCGGCGACTTCACCCACTTCGAGGACGACCGGACCACCCGGTACTTCGAGTACGACACGATGGACCAAGACTGTTCGGACATCGCCATCGCGCTCGACATCTACGCCGAGGAGTGCACCCAGAAGTCGATCGAGAAGAACCGCACGGTCTGGGTGACCGGCCCGGACGATGCCGTGACCCAGGCGCTCGAGAAGTTCTTCGAGCGGATCCAGATCGAGGACAAGGTCTGGGGCATGGCCCGGCACCTGGCCAAGTACGGGGACCTGTTCCTCTACCCGATCCTCGACAAGGAGTTCGACCCCGACGACGATGACGAGGAGAACGACGAGGAGCAGGGGCCGGGCGACCCCGAGAAGGGCCGCAAGCGGTTGGGCAAGGGCGACGACGAGGAGGATGACGAAGAGCAGGCGGAGTCCCGGAAGCTGCACGAGAAGGACCTGCCGGCCTTCCTGAAGAAGAAGAAGTCGAAGGGCAACGGCAAGGCAGGCGAGGAGGACCCGGAGACGGGTCTCGACCCGGAGGAGGACCCCGAGGCACTGGCGGCGGCTCCCAACCAGCCCTTCGATCCCAACCAGCCGTTCGACCCGATGGACCCCAACGCGCCGCGGGACCCGGTGACCGGAGAGATCCTCATGCCCGAGGTCCATTCCGAGCGCGATCCCACGCAGTTCCGGATCAACGACTTCTGGGTGGTCCACCCGAGCTCGGTCAAGGTCTCGATCAACCCGGAGACCAACAAGATCATCGGCTACGACTGCAACGTCCTGACCCTGCTCGACACGGTGCAGGACGAGAAGAAGCCGCCCCAAGCCCTGCGCCAGAAGGCCCCCGAGGGCTTCGCTCCTTGGGACTTCGTGCACTTCAAGATCTCCGGCTCGAACCTGACCTCGAAGTACGGCCACTCGATGGTCGAGGCGGTGCGCCGGTCGTGGCAGACGCTCTCGATGCTCGAGACGGCGATCTCGCTCTGGCGCCTGAACCGGGCGGGCAACCGGTTCGTCTACTACATCGACGTGGGCTCGGCCTCCCCGGACGAGGCCTACGCGATCGTGGCCAAGTGGTCGAAGCTGGCCCGCAAGGAGCAGTTCCTGCGCATCGACGACCCGGCGAGCCCGAGCACCCGCCGTCCGGGTACCCTCTCCGAGTACCTCGAGCGGTTCAAGCCCTACACCCAGTTCCAGGACATCTTCTGGCCGACGAACAAGGAGTCGGCTTCCAAGGTCGAGAACCTGTCGACCTCGCCGGACCTCACCTCGATCGAGGATGTCAACCACTTCAAGAACAAGATCCGCACCGGGCTGGGCATCCCCAAGGCCTACTTCGACCAGGACATCTCGGGCTGGAACGCCAACAAGGCGCTCGCCCAGCAGGACATCCGCTTCGCCAAGAAGACCGAGCGGCTGCAGCGCTCGCTGCGGCTGGGCCTGGAGCGGCTCTGCTCGCTCGAGTTGCTCTATCGCGGCTTCAAGGAGTTCGAGTTCTCGATCCACCTCGAGGTGCCCTCCTCGCTGGCGATGATGCAGCGGCTGGAGATCCTCAACGAGCGGATCACGACGGCGACTGCGATGATGGGCATCGCCAACTCCTTGGGCCTCGACCAGCAGAAGCTGTCCCGCTACGTGATGAAGCACATCATGGGCTTCTCGGACGACGAGATCTTGGAGTTGCTGGCTCCGCCGGGAACCATGCAGCCGGTCCTGGGGCCGGACGGTCAGCCGATGATGCCCATCCAAGCCCCCGTGGGGGATCCCTTGGGGGATCAGCGGGGGTGGGCCACCCGCATGCCCCCGGGGCCGTCGCCCCAGCCGGTCTTGCCGACCGAGCTCGGTCCCATGGGAGGCCGGGGTCAGGACCCGGGCTTCTCGATGGGCGAGGCGGCGGTCAGGACCTTCCGCGAGATGGTGGAGGGGAGGTATCCCCCCGGCCAGCAGAGGCACGGAGGCCTCTTGGAGGACGATGCCGAGGGCCTGTTCCGCAGGGTACGGTTCCCGGTCCCGCCGGTTGTCGAAGACGACGAGGTCCCGTCGTGACCAAGGGGGAGTTCCTGGCCCTCTGCCAGAAGCACTTCTCGGATCGGGTCCCCGAGGTCAAGCTGACGGACCCCCAAGTCTCCGCCCTAGTGGCCTCGGTCTTCGAGGCCATCCTCATGGTGGTCGAGCGCGGCGACGAGTTGCGGCTGCCTCCCTTCGGGGTCTACTTCCCGCGGATCTTGCATCGGGACGGCGAGTTGGTCATGGCCAAGATCGGCTTCCAGAGTTTCTCCAAGGTGGATGACCGGCTCCTCCAGCGCTTCGCCCGCCTGCCGATGTTCAAGATCAGCGAGAACGCCAACATCCGGATGACCTCGCCTGCCCGATCCGTCGAGGTCAAGGACCAGGACGGAAACCGGCTGTACTCGATCAGCAAGGTGGCCAACCTCGCCGGCATCTCCTCGCCTACGGCCAACAAGTACCTCGCCCGGCACAAGGACAAGGTGGCCCCGCTCAAGGTCGAGACTCCTTCCGGAGTGCGCTACCGCTGGGGCGTGGTCGAGCTCTTCCGTTCGATCAAGATGTCGAACCTGGAGCGGATGCGTCCCAAGGTCCTGGAGTCGCAAGTCCCCGAGCCGCCTCCGCGCGATACGTTGACGGACAAGGATCTGCTCTCGCTGGCCGATGTCTCCCGCCAGTCCCGCATCTCGATCCTGACCCTCTACAAGTACCTCATGCGATACCCCGAGCAACTGGGTCCCTTCGTTCGGGTCAACGACAGCGGCCGGCGGCTCTTCGAGCCCGGCTTCGTCAACCAGGTCATCTCGATCAAGCAGCGCAACATGACGCGCTTCCTGTCGTCGAACATGGACAAGATGAAGATCCAACTCCCCGGTCCTCCCTCCGATCCGTTAGCGAGCCAAGATTCCAACCTGCGGTCCATCGAGGTCTTCTAGGCGGCCCCGATGTCCGAGGGACTGTTCCGCCTTCTGATCGAGCAGCTCAGCGCCCGTCTCGACGAGACCTCCAAGTCGATCGGTCACCTGCGGGGCGGTCCGACCGAGGTGCCCCAGGAGCTCGGCCAGAAGGGCCATCCGTACTACCCGGTCCGGGGCTCGGTCCGCCATGGCTACCTGACGATCCGGGGCCAGTACCGGAAGGCGTTGGCCGACCTCGTCACGGCCTACACGAAGAACCGCAAGACGATGCCGTTCGCTCGGGTCAAGGAGCAGACCCAAGCCATCATCCGGTCCTACTTCGAGAAGGCCTACCGCTACGGGATGCTGGACCGGGCGGGCCTGTCGACGAGCCCGAGGAAAGGGTTCTCGCTCACGCAGTCCCAGTACCAGTGGTTGGCCAAGGCCGCGAGCGAGGAGTTCGGCTACTTCCAGCGGCTCCTCGATGACGTGCGCTACAACCGCAGCAAGATGCACTACCTCGCCCGCATCGACAACTACGCCCTGAGCCTCGATCCGATCTACGACGCGGGCCGAGTCTCGGTGCTCCCGCAGGAGGCCGGGCACTTCCTGGCCGACTGGGTCATGGACTACGAGGCCGAGCACTGCCCCTCGTGCCTGTGGCTGGCCAACCACTCTCCTTGGGTGCCGGAGAACCTGCCCACGACCCCCAGGGCCGGGGCCACCCTCTGCATGGTGGGCTGCAAGTGCAAGGTCGTCCTCCGGCGGGTCTCAGAGGAGGAGTACAAGTCGGCCCTCAAGGCCCAGACCCCGAAGAAGCAGGCCCTCTGGCATCTCAACCGCCTGCAGCAGAGAAAGCACGGAACCCGCCGGGCCCGCCGGACCTGAGTCGGCTTGACAGTTGCTTGGCATCCCTGCTAGTTTCACCCCAACGATCTTGGCTGTTTGACAACTGAGGCGGAACAGAGTTCAAGGATTCGAAACCCGCAGTGAGGCACGCCCTCTCGACGGTGAGCGGTTGTCGACTCTCGCTCCTCGTGACGCTGCGGCTTGACGGTTGAGACGACCAGGGACTACTCAGACCCCTGAACCGCTTTCCGGTAGGCCGGTACCGGATAGCTCGACCAGGCGCAAGGCACCGCTTGGCCGGGTGAAACCTATTGGGACGAGGCGAACGCCGGGTAGCCCAACTGCCGACTCGGCTCTGTTGCGGGGTGGAGCAGCTAGCAGCTCGCCTGGTTCATACCCAGGAGGTCAGGGGTGCGAATCCCCTCCCCGCTACCATGCTTCATCGAACCTCGATGCCCCTGCGGAGAGGGCTTACCTCCGTGATCGAAAGAGGTCGGGTGCATGCAGGGGCTAAGTCACCCGAGTACGCTAAGGGAGAGATCGAAATAGCTTGGTAGGAGTTTCTGCTGACCCGCAGAAGGGCGCGTGGGCGGTCTCCGTCCACCATGACAACCCCCAACGCGGAAGCGGAAGAGCGCCGAATTGACGGCACGATAGGCGGTGCGCGCGGTGGGGACGAAGAGTAACCAAGCTGATACGTCCCTGCACAGGAATCCGAGTCGAATGTGCGCGAAACACTCCCCGAGCATCGAGGTTCGTTTTTAGTCTCGCCTGCCATGCGCAGGAGGAGCGTTCGGGGCCGTCCTCGCGGGCGGCTCTAGCCAGAGGGAAAACTGGAGCAGGTGTTACGCACCGTAAGCGAGGTGCACGACCGTGGGGTGCGTTGGTAGGTGTGCCACGGCCTCAGCCCAAGAGCAACTGGGGCGAAGGGGACCAACGCGAGCCGGTGAGATCCCGGCACACCTGCTTCGGTAGTTCGAAGAGTCCGTGACTGCCAGAGCCGCTAGCGGCTCGTTCCGGGCGACGGCCTGGAGGCAGACGCAACCCTGCACCGAGATTCCCCTAGGGGTCGGTGCAGGGGATTGAGTTGATCCCCATCGGACACGCCGCAAGGCCTCAGGTGGGGTTTGGACAGTGTGGGTACGGCAGGCGCTCACCACCGAACGACGATGGAGCCAAGAGGGGGCCAGCACTCTCAAGGAATCTCCTAGTCCGCGGTCCCAAGCGCGCGTTGGGCTGGATTCCAGCGTGAAGTCTGCTGGTTGGTCATGGGTCATCAGAATGGTCTGTTGATCCACAGTTGGAGTCGAGAGATCAACCGGCGGTCGGAGCCGTTCCAACACCGACACCAATTCGTGAATTGGCCTCAGCACCTCTGGGAACAACCCCACTGCGGAAGGACGCAGACCGCGCCAACACCTGGAACAGATGGGCAGTTAGTACCGGAGTCATGACCGCGAAGCCTGCCCAATGTTTAGCGGGTCGGAGCAAACCAGGAGATAGAGCTCCAGCCGGAATCAAGCCCGGCGGGCCTGGGGGTGCTGAGGTCAGTTCATGGTTCATGGGTAGGGGTAGCTCAGTTGGGAGAGCAGCCGCGAGGTGATCTCGCTGCCTACGCCGGTTCAAATCCGGCCCCCTGCCCGCTCCGCCTCAGTGTCTTCCCCTCCACTCTTTCCCTCCGCCTCGGGGTACTTGACAGATTGGAACTCCCTTGCTAAGGTAGCCGAGCAGTCGAAAGGAGGCTCTCGGTGACCCAGGAGAAGGCGAGCGAACCCAAGGCTGTGACCTACAAGGCCACTCTCAAGACGGTCCTTTCCTGCGGGGAGATGTCTATCCCCGTGAAGCTCTACAAGGCCACCGAGAGCCACGACATCGAACTCCACCAAGTCCACGCCGAGTGCGGCACCCGGCTGCGCCAGCAGGACCTGTACTGCCCGTTCTGCACCGTCGCCCGCCGCACCGAGCAGGGGGACAACACGCTCCCGGTCGTCGCGGTCGCCAAGGAAGACGCGGTCAAGGGCTACGAGTACGAGAGCGGCCTGATCGTGACGCTCACCGAGGAAGAGATCGAGTCGACCCAGCCCGAGAAGGTCGTGGGGATCCAGATCGAGCGGATCCTCCCGGAGTACGACATCGATCCCATCTTCTACACCGGAGAGGTCTCGTTCGTCGGCCCGGACAAGGGCGGGGAGACGGGCCTCTCGCTGCTCGCCCGGTCGCTGCGCATGTCCCGGGCCATGGCCATCGGTCGCCTCGTCGAGCGGGGCCGGTCCAAGGTGCTGGCGATCCGCACGATGTGGCTCGGATCCGGGGAGCGCCATCTTGCGGTGGTGGCTCAGGTGATGCGCTACGCGGGCGATGTCCGCGACCCGATGGCGGTCGTCGGCTCGTTGAAGCCGACCCCGGACGAGGCCGTCGCGGACTTCTCGGAGATGCTGGCGAAGGTGCCCCACGAGACCTTCGCCCTGTCGAAGTACGAAGACCCGGTCCGCGCCAAGCTGCTCGAACTGATCGAGACGAAGAAGAAGGCCCTCGTCGAGGCGAGGGAGACCTCGGAGGTCTCGTGAGGCACTTCGTGTTGATCTGGGCGGGCTACGAGCACGGGGCTCCGTTGGGGGTCTTCCCCGACTTGGAGCGGGCGCTCGAGGCCTACTCCTCCTGCGACGCCCAGACCCACTACGGGCCGGGGGACCACTACGAGGTGTGGGAGTTCACCGACGGCCTGTTCCCGAAGATGAACAACGGCTGTCCGCTGACCAACGACAAGATCGACTCCGGCTCCCGGACCCACGTCGTCTTCGAGGGTCCCTGCCGTTGGGAGAGCCTGTCGGAAAGCCCCGAGGCCAAGAAGATTCTCTCTCGCTCGAGGAAGAAGCGATGAGCAAGCCCAAGGAACACCGCTGGCGGAACCCGCGCACCGGGGTGGAGCTCTACCTTCGGCGCGGTGTCCGGAACGAGTCCAAGATCGTGACGAACGCGACCGCCGAGGAGTTGGGCTTCCGGATCCTGCGGCTGCTCGAGGACCAAGAAGACATGGTAGACCAACTGCGGACCTACCAACTGGAGGAGAGGATCCAGCCGGAAGAGGACGAAACCCGGAGCCCTCGCAGCGTGGCCGAAGACGACAACTTCTGGAAGTAGGGGGAAGCGGTGACCGCTAAAGAGTTGGTGGACGACCTGCAGAGGCTGATCGATCACGACCCGTCGATCCGGGACCTGCCCGTGGTGTGCGAAGGGGACGGCTACGGCCTCGCCACCGAGCTCGATGTCACCGAGGAGTACACGGTGACCCAAGGCCAGCGGGTGGTGCTCCTGTCCTACGTGGGCAAGGCGGACTTCTAACGTGTACTTGGGTCCCTTCGGAATGATCTCTCCCGAGATCCACGCCCACGAGATCGACCGGTTGAGGCGGGCTCTGGCCGATGCCCAAGAGGCGATCCGCAAGGCGTGGGAGATCGACAACGACCCCGCAGGAGACTTGTCCCGGGACTGGTTCGACCTGCCGGCGGTCCAGGACGCCATGAAAGCGGGGGCTCTCCGGTGAGAGTCCTCGTCGCTTGCGAGTTCTCGGGGATCGTCCGGGACGCCTTTCGGCGCCGAGGGCACGATGCGGTGTCCTGCGACTTCCTGCCCACGGAGGCCGAGGGCCCCCATATCGAGGGCGATGTCCTCAAAGTGCTGGGAGACGGGTGGGACCTGATGATCGCTCACCCGCCCTGCACCTACCTCTCGGTGAGCGGCCTGCACTGGAACAAGCGCAGGCCCGAGCGGGCCGCCAAGACCGAGGAGGCCTTGGCCTTCGTCCGGGCCCTCCTCGAGGCTCCCATCCCCCGGATCGCGCTCGAGAACCCGATCTCCGCGATCTCCACCCGGATCCGGAAGCCCGATCAGATCCTCCAGCCGTGGATGTTCGGGCACCCGGAGTCGAAGGCGACCTGCCTGTGGCTCAAGGGGCTGCCTCTCCTCGTCCCGACGAACGTGCTCCCGCTTCCGCCCGGCGGGCGCTGGTCGAATCAGACCCCGAGCGGGCAGAACAAACTCGGGCCGTCTCCGGATCGCTGGAAAGTCCGGTCCAAAACCTATCCCGGTCTCGCGGAAGCGATGGCCGAGCATTGGGGGGCACTCGATGGCCGGTAAGAAGTCTCCGTCGCTCGCAGCCTTCAAGGCCCAACTCCAAGCCAAGTTCATCGCCCCAAGGGAGGTGGAGAAGGCCCGCAAGATCCGGGACGACCACAAGTGGGTCGTTCAGGACCAAGAGGAGGTCCTCCAAGACTACGAGGATCAGATGGTCAAGTGGACGTGGTTCCTCTACGGCTGGACGGCGGCCCTCGAGGCGGTAGCCAAGGGTAAGGTCAAGTTCGCATCGAGGAAGAAGTGAGCAGGCGCTATTCCTTGGCCGTGGACTTCGACGGTGTCCTGCACCGCTACGACACCCCGTGGATCGCCCCGCACATCATCCCGGACGCTCCCGTGGACGGGGCCATCGATTGGCTGCACCGGATGCTCCAGAGGTTCGACATCGTGATCTTCACGACCCGGGGCAGGACGTGGCGGGGCCGCCGCGCGGTCCGTCGTTGGCTTCGGGCGAACTCCTGGCCCCCGTGGTGGATCACCGACGAGTTCGGTCGGGGCTTGGAGGAGGTTCAGGTCACGGCGGTGAAGCCCCCGGCGCTCATCTACCTGGACGACCGGGCGATCCGATTCGTGGGCACGTTCCCGACGGTGGACGAGGTCCATCGGGCCCGCCCGTGGCACAAGGAGCCGAAGCCATGAGCACTGACGCCCGCAAGGGCCCGAGCGCAGACGAGTTGAACGACTTCATCGAACAGTGGAGGATGCTCCACGCGCTCAGCGACGAGCGCCCCATCGAGTACGACCGCATGATGCTCCACTATGCGCTCAAGAAGTGGGGAGCGCCCGCGCCGAAGGTGGAGGCGAGCGAGGAGACGGATTACGAGCGCGTGAAGCGGGAGCGCCCTGATCTCATGGCGGAGGCGGAAGCCGAACTGGACGAGAGCGAGAGTCGCTTCGCCCCGCCCGCGCCCTACTACCCCGCCGAGTGTGTGTCTCAGAAGAACGGCCCGATCATGGTGCGGACCTGCATCGAGTGCGGCGAGGAATACGCCGACTTCACCTGCATCTCGTCCATGAAGTGCCCGTTGTGCAGGAGGCCCGCGCCCTACGACGACAAGCTGGTGGAGGCGCTGATCGAGGCGGCTGACGAAGCGGCGGACGTTCTACGTACCAACGGATTTCCTTTCGCGGGTGGAACTCTCAGCGACGCCGTGTTCAACCTCCGCGCCTCGCGCCCGGTCGAGCGCGCCGGGATACTTGAAGCAGCGGAATCCTTGCAGGCTGCCGCGTGTGATCCAGACGCACTCGCCAGGATAGTTCTGGAGCATCGCGCCTCGCGCCCGGTCGAGCGGCGGGTGGAGGTGGAGGGAGTCGCTCACCTTCGTCCTAATGGTGAAATCTTCGCCGTCACGATTGGCGGGACGAGAGAGGAGAACGAACAGAGATGCGCGGAGTTCAACGGGCCAAACTCCAAGCGCGTCGATCCCTGCACGATCACACTCCACGCCGCCGCGCGGGAGGAGGGGTGATGGCGGCGCACGAGTCTTGGCACGTCAACGATCCGCTTGACAAGCGCTGTCCCCACGCAGAGCCACAAGCTGATTCTCAGTTGCACGGCGTTTGCGTGTTCTGTTGGCGTGATCGAGCTGGAGCCATCCGCGCCCACCTAACCACCGAGAACGAGGCGCCCAAGAAGGAGTTGGAGGAGACGAGGGGAAGACTCAAAAGGCTGGATGACGAGGGAATCCTCCCGCTGCTGAACACTCTGCTGTTGCGAGCCGAGTCCGGAATCCAGTCGTTCCCGGACGAGATCGCAGATGCCAAGAAGAGGTATCAAGCCGCGCTCGAAGGGAAGAAGGGGGAGACATGAGCGTCTTGACCAAGGAAGAGCTCGAGGAAATCCTTCCGTATGGGATCTACGACAAGGCGGCGATGACCGATTTCGGGGTGCAGGTCGCTGCGCTGGTCGAGGAGAGGCTGAAGGAGAAGGTGTGCTCGATCTGCGGTGCCCGCGCCGAGCCGTCCATCGACCTCATTCGTGACTGGCAACACACCGACCGGAAGGTCGATCACTCGGGGTGGAGGGTTGTCACCCGCGCCCAGTTCGAGGTCGAGATAGGGGGTGGCCGATGAGCGAGTTCAAGGGTCGCAAGCACTCACCGCTGCCGTGGAGGTCCGAGCACGGCTACATCTTCGACGCGAACGGCGGCATGGTGGCCGACTACGACGAGCTCGACCGCGACCACCCGGAGGCGACCGTGCGCGCTCGCGGGGTCGGGCGCGGGCTGACCGACGCGCAGCAGGACGAGAACATGGCGGACATCTGCGAGGCGATGAACAACCGCGCCCGCCTCGCCGCCGAGAACGAGGCTCTCAAGAAGGAACTGGAGCAGGCCCGCAAGGAAATCGCCGAGTGGGAGGAGTCGTTCGACACGATGACCTCAGAGGGCCTCCGAGTGGCCACGGGCCTCAGAAACGAACTCGCACAGGCCCGCCAGCGAATCGCCCGGCTGGATTCCGACCTGATCCACCGTGAGGGCGAGGTCGAGAGGCTGGAGCGCGAAGCCGCGCGTCGCGAGGGACGGTCGTGATCGCCCGGGTTCTCGTTCTCCTCGTCGCGATTCTCTTCGCCGCGCCCGCGTTCGCGCTCTCTGGGGTCTTCCGCGACGGCTTCGAGTCCGGCGATGATCGCTACTGGACCGGACCGCTCGAAACTTGCCGCGCGCCGGACGACGATCCCGCGCCGCTTTGCTCGAGATCGATGGATGTCGAACCGTGGCTCTTCGTCTGCGAGGAGTGGCCCGTTCGCTGCTACCACATCTGCGCGCCCGAGTACGCGGGCGGAGGCGACTGCCTCTTCCTATGGTTCCACGGACTCCCCGCGCCGGGCGAGGAGGGTGGCGAGCCGTGAGCGTCGTCCCGTTCCGCCACGACGAAAGCACCCCGAGCGGGGCCGTGATGAAGAAGTTGGCCGAACTCCGGGCCAAGATCGCCAACGTCGAGGACCCGACCGAGGATGACTGGGCCGAGATGGACCAACTGACCGAAGAGCTCAAGCGCCGGATCGAGGTCGCCCTCGGGGTGGACCTGAGCGAGGACAGCGAATGAGCGACCGCACGAGTCGTCGGCTCTACTGCATCCAGCGTCCCGACCAGACCCTGATCCAGAAGTCGGTGAGCGACGATCCCAAGTTGTGTTGGGAGTTGGCGCTCGCCACCGACAAGCGCTGCGCCAAGTACGGGAAGAACTTGGTCGGGCGCGAGGATGGCCTCGCCTTCTCGATCTTTCGTCTCAAGCGCCGCGGCTACCGGCGTCGGCCGGCCAAAGTCGTGCTCTTGACTGCGGCCTCGAACTGAAATATCAAGTAGAAAGTTCGGCTCGGACCGGAAAGGAGCCTCTCGATGTCCACCCCCAATGTCCTCTGGAAGGCCCCCGAATCGTGGGATCAACTCCACCTCGGCGGGCTGGCCAAGGTGAAGACTCGGGTCGGGGAGAAGCAGGGAAAGATCGTCGTTCTCGGGCAGGGGGGCCAGGACCAGTTGGTCACCATCGAGTTCGACCCCGAGCCCGGCGGAGTCTCCGGCCCGCGGATGACCACGCAGGCCTTCGGGCCCTACCTGCTCCTGGCCTTCGACGCTGAGACCGGCGGGGGCCTCGGAGCCCAAGCCGTGGCACCCGCTCCGGAGCCCGCTCCCGCTCCGGCCCCCGAGACCAAGTCCGCCCCCAAGAAGGCCGCCTCCAAGCCCGCCAAGCCGAAGCCGACCCCCGAGCCCAAGGAGGACCCGGAGGTTCCCACCTCCCTTGAGGTCATCGAGGAGTCCCCGGTCCCCGTCCCCCCGAACCGCATGACGCTCGCCGAGCTCGCCAAGGCCTCGGGGGTCTCCGTGGTCTCGTTGCGCAAGTACGTGGCCCGCTACCCGAGCGAGTTGCCCTTCGAGATGGACAAGCGGTGCCGCCCGCTGTTCGCGCCCGACGCCATCCTCGTCGTCCAGCGCAAGCGGGCCGAGAACTGGGGGACCCCGAAGAGACCGCGCAAGCCCTGGACCCGCCGAAACCCCGAGGCTGCCTCCACGGCGTCCTAGGCGCCCCGGCCATGGTCTCCCCAGAGAATGCCTCCGCCTTGGCCACCTTGGCCTTCTGGGTGGCCGCCCTGTTCGTCCTGTGGGTGCTCCTGATCGTCGGCCTGTACCTGTTCCTGCGCTTGAGCCGGAGGATGGCGTACCAGTCCTCGCTCACGGTTCGCCCGCGGGCGGGCCAAGTCTGGGACAGCGGCTTCGGGGATGATCTCCAGGTCCTTTCGGTGGATGACGAAGGCTCGGTCAAGGTGTCGTTCGGGGGCTTCGCGTGGGAGGAGACCCCCTTCGAGTGGCGCCGCAACCAGCGCCGGGACCACCGCTTCTTGATCGAGGCCTGCCGATGAGGGTCGTGGGGGTCGACCCTGGTAACTCGGGCGGCATCTGCCTGCTGCAGGACCCGGGCGAGGTCAAGGTCTGGCGGACCCCGTTCGTCCTGCACAAGGACCGCTATGCCAAGCCGGTGATCGATCTCGAGGCGGCGGGGGAGATCTACCTCCACCTCTCCCGGGACGGGGGCACCGACAAGCTGCCCGTCTGGATCGAGGCCTCCCAGATCCGCATGAAGACCGCCTCGCGCAAGACGATCTCGGGCATCTGGTGGTACGCCGGGGCCCTCGACGCGATGTTCCGGTTCTGGGGCTGCGAGGTCGAGTACGTCCAGGCCAAGCAGTGGCAGGCGGCGATCCTCGATCCCTTCCTCCAGCAGCAGCGGCTCGATCGGCCCAAGTCCCACGAGGAGTGGAAGGAAATTTCGGTCGACTTCGTGCGCTACGACGCCGAGAAGCCGGAGGGGGTCTTGTTCCCGCCCACCCGGACCGGTCGGGTGACCGAGGTCCCCCACGATGGCACGGCGGACGCCTACTGCATCGCCCGGTTCGGGCAGATGGTTGCCTTGGGAGGGATCCACTACCACCGGGACTGGGTCTTCTCGCCGACGAAGGCCAAGCGGATCCGCCGGTCCAAGACGAAGGAAGCCGAGGAGGAGTGATGGTTGCCACCGCGATCTTCGTCGCGTTCGCCTTGGGGGTCGTGGTCGGAGCCGTGGGGGGAGCCCTGCTGCGCTCCGTCTGGCTGCTCCAAGGCCTGCATGGGATCTGGCGGGTGATCGGCTTCGACTCCCGCCGCTCGGTCTATCCGCTCGAGATCGGGTGGATGCCCGAGACGATGTTCACGGTCTCGATGCGGGACGCAGAGGGAAAACTCGTCGTCTTGGGCTTCGGGGAGACCCCGGAGCGGGCGGTCCGGCAGGCCCTTCAGTGGGTCACCAAAAGGGGTTTCCAACCCCGCCCTGAGGCCGAAAGTCCGCGTCCTGAGGTCCGGTAGGAGATAGAGGAGACCTCGATGCGCATCCGCCGCCCCCTTCGCCCCGAAGATCGCCCCATCAAGAACGAGGATCTCTTCGTTCAGCCGACCTACCCGCCCCGGGCGCTCGAGCAGCCCTTGGTCGACGGGGCCGCCGCCGGCATGTTCAACGCCCGCGAGTCCCTCGTCCTGTTCGACGAGTTCAACGAGGCGGTCGAGCGGCTGTCCATGAAGGAGCTGGTCCACAAGGTCTTCGAGCAGTACTTGGCCCGGGTCGCGGCCCTGCCGGATCCCCAAGACAAGCACCTGATGATGTACTGGATCAACACCCACACCGGGGGCGGCAACCGGCTCCCCCAACTCGCGTGGGCCCACTACGAGAGCGCGCCCGGGTTCGATGCGGCGAAGATGGGCTTCAAGTTCGATGAGACTCCCGGCGGCTCCGTCGCCTTGGCTCCCGTCGAGGCCGCCGAGGTCGCCAAGGCTCAAGGCCTGATCGACAAGCTCAAGTCGGTGGACTGGGGGACGGTCGACGACAAGTTCGTGATGACCCTCTCGGTCATCACGGCGATCACGACGCTCGCCCTGATGCTGCGCAAGGTCGTCACGAAGTTCCGGGTCCTGCGCTACATGGTACCCGCCGTCAGCGCCGTCGGAGACGACTTCGAAGAGGCGGCCAAGAAGATCCGGCAGGTCCAGATGCGGGCCCACCGCTCGCCCTTCATGTACCCCGCGCCCTTCGAGATGGAGTCGATCCAGGAGGGCTGGATCAGCGACTTGGGGCAGGCCATCAAGGCGGTCTACACGATGGTCAGCCTGTACTTCACGGGCCGCAAGTTCGTCGAGAAGGACCCCGAGCTCGCGGCTCTCGTCGGCCCGTACTTCGCCAAGGCCGCGCCGGCCATCGCCGAACTTTCCGCTCACGCCGAGGCGACGCCCGTCTCGTAGGACCACCGCTCAACCCAAGGAGGAGTTGCATGGCCATTCGCACGTCGAAGTACATCGACCTCAAGGAGCAGGAGGCTCAGATCGAGGTCTTCGTCGCCGAGGGCCTCCTGGTCTTCACCCTGACCAAGAAGGCCGAACCCGCCAACGAGGAGTCCGACGAGGTCGTGGCGATCACCATCGGGATGACCGCCGCCGATGCCTCGGATCTCCAGCGCGCCCTGCGCTCGATGGCGCGCACGCTGCGCCTGGCGGCCAAGGGGCCCAAGGCCAAGGCGGACGACGAGCCCGCTGCGGGGGTCTGATGGTGTTCGTCGTTGTTCCCAACCCCCCCGTTGCCCTCTCCGGACCGCTCACCGTTTCGGGGGTGACGATCCACTGGTCCCCCGGAGCCGAACGCCTGTTCATCGAGGGGTTCTCTTGGGACCATGAGGAGGGTGAGGCTTCCGCCTTCCTCCAAGGCCGTCGGCTGGGGACCCGGGTGAACTCGATCCTGTCGGGGTGGGCTGCGGACGTGGCGGTCCACGGCAATCCCAACCCCAAGCGGATGTCCGTGGCGGCCAGCCAGGACTTCGTGCTGGTGGGCAGCGTGCTGGCCAAGGCGATCTACATCCTCACGGACCAGGAGTACGCCGTGATCCAGCCGAGGGATGCCTCCCAGGACCCGAGTCTCGAGAAGTTCTTGGCGGCGGTCCAGAAGGTCTGCGGGATGTCCATCGTCGTGCCCACTCCGGCCGATGTCTCCCGGATCAACAGCCACTGATCCCCCACGGTGATGACCCAGCCCCTCCGGATGTGGTGGACCCCCTCTCAGGGTCCGTTGCCGGTGGGCAAGGTCATCACCGTGGCTCTTTTGCGCCGACGCTACCAGACCCCCTACGCCGAGCCCCTGCTGGTCTACTACGGCTTCCTGCGGCCCTACAGCCGCGGGTCCTCGTCCCGTTGGGCCCGCTGCGTCATCGAGCGGGAGTTGCCCAAGACGCTGGACCCCTACTTCGAACTTTCCGTTCGGGACGCCTTGCTGGAGATCCCCATCTGGCTGAACCAACTCCGGCTTCAAGCCTTGGAGTCGATCCATCGGCACCCCCTGTCCCTGCGTGAGGCGGCCCAGGTCAAGTACGAGGAGTTCCTGCAGCAGGTCGAGGCCTGCCTCGCGCAGATCACGCAGGTGGACCTGCGCTCGCCGGCGGATCCGTCGGTGTTGAGCGAGAGGTTCCGGCTGGGGTTCCCGCCGCGCCTCTGGATGGAGGTCCCAACCTTCCGGAGCCGGATCGAAGCCGTGATCGAGGCGGCCGAAGGGGTCTCCAAGTACCTGGCGGTCGAGCATCCGGCCACGAGGAACCAGTTCGGCAGCCTCCTGTTGGGGGCTTGCCCGAAGGGAGTCTTGAAGCCATGAGGGAGCTCCATCCGGTCCAGGTTCCGATCCCCACGGTGACCCGCTACGGGGACGAGTGGATGACCCCCGAGGTGCTGGCCCACGTCCGGCTCGAGATCCTCTGTCGCCTGCGGCGCAAGCGCTACGCCGTGACCTCCCTCGAGGCCGAGATCAAGACCTCCGGGCAGGGCAACCTCTACCTCGAACTTTCGGTCTCGCCCGCCGCGCCGGCGGAGGCGGTGTGGCAGGACGCCCGCCAAGTGCTCAACGACCAAGCCGACTGGTTGGAAAGGGGGTCCCTGCCCGGATGAGCGAGCCCACCGTCATCGATCTGATCCTCGGCTACCTGCGCGAGGATTCCGACCAAGTCGAGGTCCTCACGGAGGGCCGCTTCACCGTCCCCTTCTCCCAGTACCGGATCCTCGGCACCCCGGCGGGCATGATCTACGAGGCGGGCCTGCTGACCGATGGCGGGGAGGTCGAGTGGACCCCCCTGTTCGTGTTCGGGGCCACCCCGGATGGGTTCAGCCTGGCTTCCATGGCCCAGAGAGAGACCAACTGATGTTGGTCGTGAAGGTCGAACTGTGGCCCAAGGGCTCCGAGAAGCGGGCCCGGCTGCTGGGGGTGGCCCGAATCACCAACGATGGCTCCAACGGGGCCGATGCCTCCGTGGGCGACTACCAGGTCGACTTTTCCCTGCTGGGCAAGCCCGAGGTCCCTTGGATGAACAGCAAGGTCTTCAACTTCCCCCGCAAGCGGCTGGGGGCGTGGGACCTGCTTTTCTGGGCCCTGTCGGCGGTGGTCGGGAATCGGAACCCTAGTGTTGCTACTCCCTCCGACGAGGCCCCTCCGCCTGCAACTTGAGGGCGAGTACCTGTTGGTATGGCACTGACCCCTGAGCAGGTCATCGACAAGGCAACCATCCTCCGGGACATGGTCCACGACATCGAACTGGTCTTGGAGGAGATCCCGACCATCGAGATCCAGGACACCGCCAAGCTCCTTGGGATCGACTGGAGCGAGTTCGCGGAGGCCTTCTCCGCCGTGGAGAGCGCCCTGATCGGGATCTGGGACGAAGCGGACCACCTCTCGAGGCACCACGGTCGATGAGGGGTGTCCTGAAGTTTCTCCGAATTTTCTTGGCGACGCTGTTCTACGCTGCGCCGATCCCCCTTGCCGTGCTGGAGTGGACCACCGACTGGGACGTCCCGTGGTGGGCGTACTTCGCTTCGGCCTACACCGCCGAGGCGGTGCTCATGGTGGTGGGGGGCCTCGTGGTCCTCGGCCTCTCCTTGCGGGGGATCAAGGCGACGAAGCTCATCGAGTCCCGGGCCGAGAACCGGGACCTCATCCTCACCTGGAAGTACCCGTGGGCCTACCTGTGGGGCAACGAGGACGAGGGGATCAATCCCTTGGAGCCTCCGACGAATCCCTCGGGCCAGCGGTGGTGGGACAAGACCCGCAACTGGCCGTGGTGGCTGCAGGCGTGGTGGTGGTCCTCGATCCGCAACCCGGTCTCCAACCTGCGGTGGACTTGGTGGGCGGCCCACTACGACCCGAACCACTTCGAGATGTTCGGCAACGACTCCTACCCGGGGGCCCACGTCGGGGACGACACGAACTGGCTCTGGGGTCGGCAGGGCTGGAAGCCTGGCTTGTGGGCGGTCAAGGGGGACCACACGCTCGCGCGCTTGGGCTGGGGGATCGGTGGGCCTCCCCCGCGGCCGATCGATGGCCACCACGCGATGAAATTTCAGGTCTACCGCGAGCGGTGATCCTAGCGTCGCCGCCGAGAACGATTCATGAGGGGGAGTGACTCATGCCACTGACCGACTTCACCATCTCGATGGCCTCCGGGCTGATCCGGGCCGACTCCGTCAGCCGCACCACGGTCAAGGCCTTCTCCGTCTCGGTGCCCAGTCTCCGGGAGGAGGTGGGCCCGTCCACCCAGCCCGTCGCCAACGACAACGTCCCGGTGGCCCTGTCCATGGGCACGGTCACCACGGCGAGCGTCGTCCAGATCCTCACCGACGAGCCCGTGTTGGTGAAGCTCAACGGCGACACCAACGGCTTCCCGGTGGACGGCCTGTTCGAGTTGATCGGCACCGCCGTCACCGCGATCGTGGTCTCCAACGACGGAGACAACCAGGCGAAGGTCTCGTATTACCTCGCTGGCTCTTCGTAAGGGGAAGCGCCATGAAGCGTCTGCTGGGAGTCTTCCTGCTCCTGCTGCTCGCTGCCTCGGCAGCGCAGGCGGCCTACGTCCAGTTCTCGGTGACGGCCACCACTCGGGCGGGCACGCCGCTCAGGGGCTACACGGTGACCGTCTACAACTACCCGGCCGGCACCAAGGCCTCGATCTACTCGGACGGCATCGGCACGGTCAAGGCGAACCCGTTCCTGACCTCGACGACGGACGGCACCTACAGCTTCTACACCGGAGCGGACGGCGACTATCGGATCGTGGTGACCAAGCCGGGCATGTCGGGCACCTACGACATGAAGTACATCAACGTCACCGGCACCACGGTCCTGACCTCGGACATCGATGCCTCCTCAGTTGGACTGGCGACTCTCACCGGGGACGCGGACGGGCAGACGATGCAGGGGTTCGTCGGCGCCAACCAGCCTCGGCTCGAGTTGCTCGATGCCACGGCCAAGGTCTACGGCGACGGGGCGACTCCGTGCACCGAGACGGTGGGAGCGACGACGGTGGTCGTCGCCTGCGCCGCGACGACGGTCTCCACGGTGGACGCCACCTCCGCCCGGTTCGGCATCGCGCTCGGAATCCCGAAGGCCGCTACGCTCCCAACCTGCAACGCCGCTCTCGCCGGCACCGGAGTGGCTCTCTACTACGACACCACGGGTCCGGACCTGTGCATCTGCAACGGCACCTCGTGGGCCCCGGTGGACGGCAGCGGCACCTGCGCGTAAGGAGGAACAGATGTCCTTGGGACTGATCCTGTTGATCGTCGTTCTCATTCTCGTCTTCGGTGGAGGCGGGGGATACTACGGGTACCGCCAGTGGGGCCCCGGTGGGGGCCTCGGAGTCGTCGGCCTGTTGCTGCTCATCCTGCTGGTCCTGTACCTGTTCGGCGGGCTCCACATCGGTGGTGGGGGCATTCACTTCAGGTAAAGGAGGCACCATGGCAGTGATCCCGCTGTTCGCGTTCATCCTGATGGTCGCTGGAGCGATCGGCATGCTCGTCGGGACGAGGATCAAGAATCCCTACCTCGTCTCGCTGTCCTCGCCCGCCTACTGGATCGGCCTGTTCTTCGTCACCTGGAGCCTGTCCAAGGTCATCTTCGGGTAGGTCGAAGGGGCTTGACAGACCCGACTCGGTCTGCTAGAAACCGCCCATGACAAAGATCCTCATCGCCCGCCCCGAGCGGTCGTACCTCGAGAGCCTCTACGGCTCTGGGGTAGATGGATCTTTCCCTGAGTCCAACGCCATCGCCATTCGTCGCAGAGAGCGGGCGCGCGTTACCGGGACGCGGACGGCTCGCTAGAGCGACCAAGAGAGCCAGAGAAGCAAGGCCGGTGGTTCGGTTCTCCCGCGACGGGAGGCCCCACCGGCCTTAGTCTTTCTAGGCCCCCCTACTACTTGACAGATTCTTGTTCGGGTGCTAGGTTTTCCCCCATGGGAACGCTTCCTCCAAGAGTAGAACTCATGCGATCGGTGTTGGCCTTTCTGGCCGGGGTGGTTCTTACTTCTGCTTGGCTCTGGATCCACCCCCACTCCGATTCGCCGCCCCCTGAGGCAGTCCCCCAACTGCCGACGGTCCGCGAGGTCGCCAAGGTCAAGAACACCTTCTACTACATCAAGGACCAGCGTGGCCTGTGCTACGCCGTCCTCACCTCAAAGACCTACGCCGGGCTCTTGGTCCGTTCGATCACCAACATCCCGTGCGAGGGAACCCTGCAGGACTTCGTGGAGGTCAGGTAATGGTCAAGAAGACGACGAAGGTCGCTCCCAAGGGGGCCAAGAGGAAGCCGGAGTGGGTCCCGCTCAAGGGACTGATGGTCGAGCAGGAGATCCCGAAGCCGACGAAGTCCACCTACAACTACGTCGCCATCGGCATGACGTTCGATGGCAACTCCAAGACGGCGAGGGGGTACAGCATCGCGTCCGCCGTCGCCGCCCTCAACGATCTCGTCGAGGGCGAGGTCGACACCGCCCCAATCCCTTCCTCCGTCCGGGTCTTCAAGCTGGACGACGGCGAAGGTCTCTCGCTGGCGGTCTGATGGTCATCCGGCGCTACCCGATCCCCGAGCCGGACAAGGCGGGTTCTTCCCAGATTCGTCCGGACCTGCCGATCTTCAAGTACATCGGGCTCGAGGGGGACGATCTCGTGCTGATGCTCGACGACGATCCCTCGAGCGAGTTGTCCAGGGCGGTCGCGGATTCCAAGGCGGGTCCGAGGGTGCGGTTGACGTTGGCTTCGCCGACGGAGAGTTTCGAGTGGTATCGCTGGGGCACTCAGCCCCGCTACATGGGCCGCACGACGTGGGGCCTCTACGTCTTTGCCCTCGACATCACGTTTCCCATCGGAGTCTGAGTTGAGCGACCTGACCGCCTGCAACTACTGCAAGCTCAAGCGGCTCCGCCGCCAGGCCAAACTCTCGCAGGCCCGCATCCACATCCGGCAGAGCAAGCAGCACGGGGGCTTGAACGTGTTCCTCGTTCCCCACGGCGGGTCCTTGGACTCGAGCGAGGGCAGCCCGTTCAAGGTGGCGTGGTTCAAGGCGCTGCCCGAAACCTGCTGCTGCGGAAGGGGGGCCTGACTTTGCTTCTCAAGAAACTGCTGGTCCGGACTTCCGAAGTCATCGACGTGGAGTTCCCGATCCATCGGATCCTCGGGCTGCGGGAGATGGAACTCGCCGGGATCTCGCTGGGTCACGAAGTCCTCCTGCTGCTCGACGACAACTACAAGACGGAGCGCGGGGCGGAGATCAAGGCCCAAGGCCTCCAGCCCAAGTTGGTCATCGCCCTGTTCCAACTGGGAAAGCCGTTGCCCTCTTCCGCTGCTTTGGTCGACTCCTACCAGTTCTTGGGAATCACTTGGGTGAAACCCGTTGGCAGCGAATCCTTCGTCGAGGCGGGCGTCTTCGCCTCCGATGTCACGGACATCCCGAAGACCTTGGAGACCTGACCATGTCCAGACTCGTCAACCGGGATGTCCATCCAGCCGATGGTGCCCTCGCCGTGATCTCCGAGCTCCGCAGGCTCCAGAAGCGGGAGCCGGCGCTCAAGTCGCTCGTCCACGAGATCGTGGAGGGAGGCAAGGTCTACCACGTCGTCGCGCGGGCAGGTAAGGCCCGCAGGCGGCCCTCCGCAACTTGACATGAAGACCTACGACCTCAAGGCCATCGAGCGGAAGCTGCGCTCCCTGCCGCCCATCGGATCCCCGATGCTCGACCTCATGCGGAAGCTGCCCCTCTCGCGCGGGGAGCTTCAGGTGATCGCCGAGTTGGCCTTCGACCCCGAGACGGATGGGGAGATCGTGCAGGAGGGTCTCCAGGTCTACGTCGGCTCGCGCCGGACCTCGGCCACCATCGTCAAGACCCTGAACCAGCGGTGCTACCTTCACCGGGAGGGCGAGTCGGACGATGCGTTCCAGCGGTTCACGCTCAACTCGGACGTGCTCCGCTGCCTGATCCAGGAGGAAACGTCGTGAGCGACGACTCGGGCAACCGCTACAAGATGTTCCGCAACTTCATGGTGAACGAGTTGGGCCTCCGCCGGGAGGACCTCGAGGAGTGGGCCAAGGAGAGCGTGGCCGAGGAGGTCCGCAAGTTCATCGAGATTTCCGGGGGGATGGAGAAGCTGGTCGTCAAGGCCCTGCAGGGCAGATACTACGGAGACATCCGGGAGGACATCCGGGTTCGGGCGGCCCGCCTCGTGGCGGACCATGCCCTCAAGGTCCTCCGGGGGGAGGAGTGATGGACAGCAAGCTGATCGAGAAGATCGCCAAGGAGGCTCGCCAAGACCTCGGGCTCTCCTCGCGCCAGGCCCGGATCGGGTTCGCGATCGCGGTGGGCCAGCGCGTGTGCGCCAAGATGCAGGAGGCGGTCTGCAGCCAGTGCGGCGAGACCCGCCACACCACCCTCGTGGACCATCCCATCGATTGGGATTGGGTGGCCCGGGCCGAGTACGAGCGCAAGAGGGGCCTGTGAGCGAACTCGAAGAGCGGCTCCTCAAGCTCGAGGCGGTGGCCAAGGCGGCCAAGGTGCTCGACGCGAAGCTGGACGAGGTCGAGGTGGCCACCCGGGGGGTCTTCGTGATGGCCTACGTGCACGGCATGGAGTACCGCGGGCCCACCTACGCCGAGGAGCGCGGGGACCTCCAGCGGGCCCTCCAAGAGGCAGGGCTGTGAGCGCCAAGTCGGGGTTCGACGACGGCTTCGCCGCTGGCTTGGCGCTTACGGCCATCGCCTCCTGCATGTTCTACTTCATCGGCACGCAGGCCCAAGGCGAGGCCCCGGATCCTGCCCCTGCCTCGTCCCCCCTCGTCGGCACCGCGCAGATGCTCGCTGGCACCCGGGGGCCGGTCTTCTACGGCTCTCTGTTCGGCTCCAAGGAGAAGGGCTGCGTCGTCGTCGATCTTTCGGCCGAGGGCTGGTGGTACTGCCCGGACCGCGACTGCGACGGCTGGAGCGACGAGTTGGACCCCGACGCGGTCAACGGCTGGGAGTGCAAGCCGCTCCCCTGCGCCGATGGCCACTGCGACGACCTGAGAGTGTTCGAGTTCGGAAAGGCTGAGGTGGAACCGTGACCGCCGCGTCTCTCACCATCATCGGGTTCGTTCTCTCGATCTTCCTGATCGGGGGGGTAGCCTACCTCTTCGAGCAGTTGAACAAGAGAAAGATCGCGAAGGCCGAGGAGTCCAAGGTGACTCCGGAGGGCCCGAAGGACTCCCCGCTGACCTTCCAGTTGCTCAAGAAGAAGGGGCTCACCTACTACGACTTCCTCGTCCTCTACGACTCGCTGCTCTTGGCCGAGCGGATCACCAACTGGGGTCGCCACGACCGGGAGATGGTCCGCATCGTGCTGCAGAAGGTCGTCACCGTGATGTCGTCGCAGGAGGTTGATCTGGATCTCTTGGAGGACTACGACCCCTTCAGCTTCCGTCCAACCCATCCCCAAGCCCCGGCGGACGAGCTCGTCCCCGCTGCGGAGGAACCGAAATGACCCCGAATCCGACCGACCTGTCCGCTGCCCCGCCCACGCTGATGATCTACAAGTACATGATCTCCACCTTGGACTACCAGCGGGTCTCCATGCCTTTCCAGGCCCAGCCCCTCTGCGTCCAGACCCAAGACAACGGCCTGTGCCTGTGGGCCATCGTCGACCCCAGCTCGCACCCCTACATGGAGTACGAGATCCGGGTCCTCGGCACGGGCAACCCGTTCGACGAGACCATGATCGCCGGCTACTCCTACCTGGGGTCGGCGCAGACTCACGGCGGCGCGTTCGTCTGGCACGTCTTCCTGCGCCCGCCGTGGTCGGAAGGGCCGGCCGATAGCGAGACCGAGTAAG
>Ga0113563_10000106_pt1 | contig 30440 bp, 32 predicted proteins | sample Mud3Dept3metaG_FD_80117 | JGI IMG/M metagenome (GOLD analysis project Ga0113563, IMG submission 80117) | Freshwater wetland microbial communities from Ohio, USA, analyzing the effect of biotic and abiotic controls - Mud 3 Core 4 Depth 3... | ecosystem: Environmental > Aquatic > Freshwater >... | reverse complement strand
TGATAATCGAGGGTGAAGAGGCAATCGCGATCGGCATCAAGGGGCTGCTCACCTCGACTCCTCCGGAATTCATTGTCCACCTGAAGCAGGCTGGCTATCGTTGAGACTCCATCCCCGACCAGTCTTGGCCCTGTCCGACGGACAGCATGGACCAATTCGCCATCTAAGACCAGGAGACGGTAGCACTCTCCGGGGATCATCGGCTCAATCAAGAGATCCGAGCAATAGAGAGACGCTAGAATGGAGGCTGTCTTCACCTCACTCTCCGTCAAAATATGGGTCGTGACACCTTGACCGGACGAGGTTCCATTCGCGGGTTTGACGACACACCCTTTCGGATGGCTTTTGAGAAATTCGGCGGCTTGTTTCCAGTCGTCGAGTTGGTATGTCCGATGCTCCGGCACCCGGAGTCCACGTTCGGCGAATAGCTGGTAGACCAACGGCTTCATGCCGGCGATCTCAAGCGTAACCGGATTATCGAACTCCAGCTTGTCGTTGAGAATCCGTGTTTTCTTTCCATTCAGCTCCAGTTCCCAAACCGAATCCGCCAGGACTGTAAAGCGAGCTCCGACCTTCGCTGCCACATTTCTCCAGATCTTCTGATATTCTGAAACGCGGTGATGGACATACGTTTGCCCGGCAGAATTCCGTTTCTCCTCCCAGATCTTGCGGATCCTGGCGGCTAGTCGTTCTACTCTCAGCAGGCGTCGTCCCATCTTCCCCTCTCAATCACCAGAGCTCTGATCTTGGCCAAGCGGCGCGTCGAGGCATTGCAGTGAGCCGCACGGGTAGATCCGGACTTTCACGCTGCTCTTTAACGCAAAGCGGGCCTGGATCCCCTTGAGCACAGCATCCCATGACTGTACGATCCGCACCCCCTCAAGATCCTGCATCGCAACACCAGCCCCTGCAGGTCGATACACCCACAGAGGTTCGACTTGCGGAGCGACGGAAACACTGGCATGAGACTGAGTCTGTCGATGATTTCGAAAGAACACGTTTTTGATGAGCTTCTGCATGATAACCCCTGGAGACATCACGGAAATTCTGTTGTACAGTTCGCGATATTCTCGGATCCGATCACTCAGCCCCTGTTGAAATAATCCGTGATGGCCCAGCCCTTCATGCATCGACCCGATCACAACCTTCATGGCGCTACGGGGAGCACAACGGATCGGTTTCATCGCCTTCCTGACGAACGTGTAGGACACGTCAGACGGATAGGAATTGACAATCACGACATCCGCATCCTCAGGCAACGGGGCCGTGTAGCGCGTCTTTGAGAACTCGGCTGCCTGGGGGTAGTAGGCATAATGATCCCCGGCCAGTAGTTGCACCACTTCCATGCGATCGTTGATGTGAACGGTATAGATCGTGTTCAATCCGGCCATACGTGCAATCTCGGTCACGTCCTTCCGAAAGTCATTGTCGATGTTATAGGAGCCTCCGACGCCTTTGTGTCGGAAATGCAATGTCCGAATCGACTTCCGACCCAACACGCCCAGCATGAGCTTTCCACCGCCCCCAAACCCGGTCGTGTGCTGAGGATAGACACCGCCGATTCCAACGATCAAATCGGCCTTGCGCAGTTCTGCATTGACATACACCGGTGTTCCGAAGGACGTCGTCCCGATGAATTTCGTGCCTCGAAGATCGCTGTGGACGATCACTTGGCAACGCGCGTAAGCCGGCTGGCCTATCTTGCTGGCGAGCGCCGAGGCATCCTGATGACCGTGAGTTCCTGTCGCTACGAGAATCCTGACGTCATGTGGCTGAATCCCCGCTGCCTCAAATTCCTTGAGTAAGAACGGCAGAATCCTGAAAACCGGCGTCGGTCTCGCCAAGTCGTCCACGACGATGACGGGGCGCTTTTTTCCTCTTGCCAACTCGCTGAGCGTCGGCTGCCCGATTGGCCGACGGATCTGCTCGGCAATCTCTTCGTCGGTCAACGGAGGCGGCGTATCCGGCCAGTAGGTCACCACATCCCATGAGTCTGGAAAGGTGAGTTGGATGGACCGATCGTTATACCAGGCACCAGTTCGTAGCTCGATTTCCTGCATGGCTTTTACTCCCTGGTTCCTCTGGCAAATGCCGGTTGACAGACAGGCAGGACACCATTGACTCGATAAGGGAAATTCCGTTTGAGTCTGTTGATGGGCCCTTCAAAGAGATACCACGACAGGGATGCCGCCAGAATGGCCAAGATCGTATACAGGAGAAACCCGATTCCAGTCGGGATCTCATCCGTGTCAATCCCGTAGGCGCCTAGAATAGACGGGATCGGCTTATGGAGAAGATACAATCCGTAGCTAATTTGTCCCAGGTAAACCAGTGGGGCTGAGCTGAGGAATCGCCCGATCAGTCCTTGGAATCCCTGAGCGGCACGAAGCACCACCCACCCACACAGAAGCGTCTCAGCAGACATTTCTAGGATCAGCCAGTTCGTTGAGCTGATCCCGATTGCTCGAAGCCCTACCACCACACAGAAAAGAGGCAGCCCGGCCCAGATGAGCCAACCGGAAATACGGCCTTTTGCAATTGGTAGCAGCCCGCACTGATGAACGGCATAGGCCAGTAGCGCCCCCAAAGCCAGTGTGTCCATACGAGACAGGGTGAAGAACCGGATCGCCCGCTCCGACACGTCGTTCATGCCAAGAATCACCTTCGTCGCAGGACCAATTGCGACCGATAATAGTAGGACCGGCAGCAGGAACCGGCGAGGCGTCAATAAGATCACCCCTGGCCAGACGAGATAAAACTGCTCCTCGACCGACAACGACCACAGATGGGAGATCGGTGCCTCCCAGGTATTATCGATCAAGACGCGAAACAGGTTCAGCGTGTATGTCCACAACCACGGAGTCAACTCATTGACAAAACTCGGTACTGTCAACGCGTAAACCAGAAGAAAGGCAACATACAGAGGGAAAATCCTGAGGGCTCGACGTACATAGAACTGTCGCAGGGTGAGAAACAGGCCTTGCTCTCCACCCTCCATGTATTGCCGCCCATGCAAGAGGATATCCGTGATGAGAAAACCGCTCAGAACAAAGAATAAATCCACGCCGAAATTGTTCCAGGGAAAACCGCCTTGATAGCTCCACGGTATCCAGTGACTGACGAACACCATCATCACGGCACAGGCTCGGACTCCATCGAGCTGAGGCATGTAGGGACGTAGCCCTACCGAACTGACATCGGATCCGGCAATCCCCACCGTATCTCCTACCTCTTTCCCGCACCCGACCGCTTTAGCCCCCAGGAAGGGAGCCGTTTCAGGAGGGTCCAGGCCATTTTCACGAACGGATAGGGGTCTCTCCAATTAAACCAGGCCGCTTCCTCTACCCCCTTGAATGAGCGGACCCAATCCCCGAAGCGCAATGTCCCCTCTTGATAGTAGTCATGTGAGGACGTCAGATCGTAATCTTCGATGAGCCAGCGGCGGCCTTCTCTCGGAATGATCATCGGGAGCGGCTGGCCGGTGAGATCCAGATAGAGTGCTTTGACAACATCCATGTCGCCTTCGGCGACGAAGAGCCGGAACGCTTGGCCGACTCGTGGATTGATATCGAGAACCTTATATTGGCCGTCACGAGCATCGAATCGATACCCGATATCAAGCACGCCACGATAGCCAATCGCTTTCATGAACTGGGTGGTCAACTTGGCAACAGTCTCATTCCAACGACATTCTCCGAGGGACGTACAGCCGACATGGACCGGAAACTGACGAATCTTGTACCCGGTTAAGCCGATCCGGCAGTCTGAGGTTTGATCAAAATATCCGTTGAACATGAAAATCTGGTCGTCTCCACCGGGGATGTACTCCTGAAGCATCAGATTTGGGAAACCCGGCTCCTCCATTTCCTTGTACAGTTCAACCAGCTCATTCGGCGAATAGACTGTGACCATCTTCTTTTTGTTCCGCGCCTGAAGGCGATTTCCATAAATCCCCTTCAGCATCAAGGGAAACTTCACTTTGTTCAGGGACGATTCAACATCCGCAAGAGATTCCGGAAAGAGGGTAAACGGTGTCGGCACGCCATGCCGGCCGACTAGTTCATACATCCCTTTCTTGCTGATCAGCTCACGTAGCACGGCAGGCGAGTTATTCGGGAACATGAACCATCGGCTCAACGCTTCGGCATACTCCGCGACGAAGACAGCGGTCTCGTCCGAGGTTGGGATCAGGATCGACTGCCGCCCGATTTCCTCCCCTACCCTCAACAGCTGTTCGACAAACTGTTCCGGACGACGTTCATCCAGCCCGTAGAGAAAACGCTTCTTGCAGTATCGCGAGAGCAACCCGGGTGCATGAGGATCGGCATCAACCCCATAGATCGAGATGCCCTGCTCTCCCAGGCTGCGCATAATAGCCAGCGCCCCCAGTTTGCAGTTCACCACTACAACCGGTGTCGTGATGTTCTGAATTTGCAATGTATTTCTCACCTTTGTGACCCGGACAGCGCTACGATACAGAGATTCGTTGCGTTTCTCGTCGCTCTGCCGCAGGAACTAATCTTCCATTGATCAACGAAGGGACCATGTCCAGATCATCGAAGTGGCTGAGCACAAACTCCAAATCCACTTCCTGGCCAGACTGCCGCAGATAGGCTGCGCTCCGCCCGGATCGCACTGTTTCTGGACTCTTTCCGCTCCAACGGGAGATATAGAGGCTGGTCATCTCGGTTTCCGGGACATAGCCCGACCCAACCAATCGTTCAGCAATCCAGGCACAGGCCATCTGGTCTTCCCGGCGAAACTGGTTCCGAGTTCCAGCCCCCAAAACGGCAATCCGACTATGCCGACCAATCAAGTGGCGGACGACGGCGGACAGGTTCCTGAAGCAGGCGATATACACAGCCTCCGCGCCAGCCGCATTCAGCATGAGCTGCGTTCCCGAAGAAGACACCAGCACCATAGGGCGATCGACATCGGTTCGCTTCGCAATCTGGGCCGGGCTGTTGGTCAGATCGAAGCCAACCGGCATGTTTCCACCCAGTTCTCCGACTAAGAGTGGCTCCTTGAGCATCGACGCAATGCGGAATGCATCATCGGTCGTCTGCGCCGGAAAGACCTTCCGTCCAAGGCTGACCGCAGTGGTCGCCGTGGTCGTCGCCCGGATCACATCTACCGCCACAATGGCATACCCTTCTCTGTAACGCGCCGCGCTTTCCGGAAACGAGTCGATGATGACTGCGCCTTTCATTATTTCCTCCTTATGCATACAAGCCGTTTAATGCTGGGCCCTTGGGTCGCAAGATCTCCTGTTGAAACGCATCGGAATGCAAACCCCTGCGATAGATCTCCACCCGGAGCAACTCTTCCAAACGGACATTACTCAGATGCACTCGAGGTCCGAAGTGATTGAGCAATGCAAACTGGCTCGGCTTGTTCGGCGCTTCAAAGATCGTCCGATCCATGCCGTATGCGTCAACGAAACGTTCCGCAAACCCCGCATTCAACTTTCCTTTTCCGTCGAATAGCCCTACGTCTTGCGCGCTTTCCCGCCCCTCCACCACAATCTTCCCCGCCCCGGCGTCGAGCCATCGCTTACCTTGGTCCACCAGTTGTGTCACGACATCCTCGGTAAACGTTCCCCCATGTTTTTCACCGATCTCGAACTGCAGGGTAAGGCCGCGCTCAGAGACGAGACGCGCGATCTCACGGGGATTCAGCACGTTCTCGATGAAACCCGCGCCGGCCTCTATGCCCGTCACTCCGATATCGGCGCATAGATCGAGATATTCCGGAAGCTTCTTGAAGTACACGGCGATCTCGAATGGCCCTCCCCCCGTGCAGACAGGAACATTGAGACGCCGCGCCGCATCGACCTTCTTGCGTGTTGCAATTTCATTTGCGACTTGCCAGCAGGCCATTGATATCTTTAACGAGGAGATCAAATGCCGACTCTGTTCCAGATGACTCTCCAGCGTCAGGGGGTCGTAACCGGGATCAAATGGGCTCGTCAGGGGGGGGAGGTCGACCACGCCGATCTCGCAGAGATAGTCGCGGGTATGTCGCATCTTTCCATTGGATTTCAGCGTCTCGGTGATCATGAGGAGCCTCCTTGTTAATGAACTTTCATCTGATCTCTGAAAACAGCGACTACGTCAAGCCGTTCGACAGACAACTGCCGGAGTACTTCCAAGGGCGATAGATTCAAAACCCGCATCTACGGCAAATCGCAAAAATACTTTGATTCTCTCCATAAACTCCCGTCTATCAGACTCATTTCTCACAAAGGGGGTGAGCCCAGGCTGCAATGTGGGTGAATGAAAAAAGAGATTCAGAACTTGCGCACCCTTCTGGATCATCGATCTGGCCAAGGTGATCATCTCATCGCCAGTGGAATTTTCCGGAGACAGCCAGATTTTTTGAAGCACACCACAACGGTGCAACAGTCCAGCAGCCCTGAGTAGGCTGTAGGGGGGCCTGGTAAGTATATGGTGAACTCTGTTGGCTTTCTCGAAGCTCGAACTCGTCAGGCCTGAAAATCCTACGGTTGCAGGGACCTCAAGCATGGGCCCTGACGGATGGGCAGTGAAAATATGGTCATGGTGAAATCGATATGGTGCGGGATCGGAATCGGAAAAGTTCGGCCCATACTGTCTCGACCAGTCAACAAATGGCAGCACGGACGTATCCACCTTGTAGCCCAGCGAATGAAGGCTTGCAGCGGCATGCTGTCCATAGCCCCATCTTCCAGCGCGGAAGGAAACCGGCACGCTTCCAAAGGACTCCACAATCGTCTCGTGCAGCCGCGTAAGCTTTTCCTTCTGCAACTCCGCGGGGAGATTGCAGAGCATACTGTTTCTCTCCGTCATCGCCTCCCCATAAGGGGGGGTGTTCCAGGGGTGGCAGTGCATGCCGATCTCGCAGCGCCCCTTCTGAAGAATTTCGCTGAGAATCGAAACGGACGTCTTATCGGTGGCGACAGGATAGGTAATGAGATAGGTGGGGATTACGGCAAATTCATCGAACAGGTCCTGAAGCCGTGTAATCTGAGAAATATTGTTCAGTGTGTGCCCGTCGACCACATATCTCCCCCATTGATCTTCTTCAGTATCAATGGTGACAACGAGTTTCATTGAAGCAGCACCCAGGTAAAGTCGGACCGATGTGTTCCACAAACCACTGTGGCACAGAGAGCGATTCCGGAAATGCAGAGTTGGTCCCTACGAGCTGCGCCAGACAGGTTTAGACCAGGCGTTTATCGAACTGACGAGAGGCAAAGGAATGGCGCCACCATGGAATCCTGAGACAACGATTTGAGGCTTGTGAACCGATTTGGCTTATCTGACGGGCTTGACGATGACCGACCAGCGCTACAGCCACCGATCGCTCCCCTCACGGTCGTGAGGAGAGCGATCGGTCTGGGCCGGATCTTGTTAAAACAACGTATAGATGAATGGCGCCACCACGGAGCCTTGCGTCAGGACGATAAGGCTTCCAAGCAGCACGAGAACAGTAACGATGGGGAGGAGCCAGAACTTTTTCCGCTCCCTCATAAACGACCAGAGCTCTGAAGTGAACTCGAACATGGAAGACCTCCTTTGTCTACCCGATTAAAATTGATACTTCATATGCGACCGGGGCCGCGGTTGCCTTGTCACCCGGTATGTCTGGCTATCTTGAGCATATGCCTGCCTCATCGCATCTTTGCCCATGAGCCGGAAGATAATGCCGATGGGCGTGATCAGGCCATAAAACACGACGCTGAGGAGAATCCTGGTATTGACCCACCCCAGAATATGCCCGATCCACATCCATGCCCGGTGAATCGGCGCCAACGCACGAGGTAGGATAGCCCCCACGATCATGAGGAGTCCGCCGAGGCAAATCGCCCACAACCGGAACGGCTCGCTGCGAAACACCAGAGGCCAGAGTCCGATGACGAGAAACACTCCTCCCACCAATAGTCCAAACTGGCGCAGTTCTTTATGCGTGGCTGAATGACTCATCATATCCCCCTGGTCAAGTTAGTCGAGTTCGAATTCTTTCTTCCAATCCGTATCGCCTTCAAGCGCCTTCTGGTCCGCTTTTCGCAGCACGCAATTCTCGAGAACCAACACGTCCATCTCGGTTCTCATGAAACAGCGATACGCATCTTCCGGCGTGCAGACAATTGGTTCGCCACGCACATTGAACGACGTATTCACACAAGTGGCATACCCCGTCTTTTCCTCAAACGCTTTAAGCAACTTGTAGTAACGCGGATTGGTGTCCTCATGGACGGTTTGAATTCTGGCGGAATAATCGATGTGCGTGACGGATGGAATATCCGAGCGTGGCACATTGAGCAAATCGATACCCCAGAGCGCTTTCTGACCTTGGTCGAATGGAAGACGCCGCTTTTCAAGAACCGGAGCCACCAGGAGCATGTACGGGCTATCACAGTCCATTTTAAAATAGTCCGACACCCGCTCTCTCAACACGGAAGGGGCAAATGGTCTGAACGATTCCCGATACTTGATCTTGAGGTTCATCACGGATTGCATCGTGGTGTTTCGCGCATCGCCCAGGATGCTGCGGCCTCCCAGAGATCGCGGGCCGAATTCCATTCGGCCCTGCAGCCACCCCACCACTTTTCCGGCGGCCAGTTCATCGGCCACTCGACCATACAACTCCCCTTCTTCAAGTCTCGTATAGACCGCCCCAAGCCCCTTCAACCGGACTTCGACATCCTGGTTTGTAAATGCCGGCCCTAAATAGCTCCCCTTCATCTTGTCATTCATATTGTCTGCGGTCCTGGGCTGGTTCTCATACTGGTGCCAGGCACTCAGCGCTGCACCCAACGCCCCACCTGCATCGCCGGCAGCCGGCTGAATCCAAATTCCCTTAAACGGCCCCTCTCGCAGTATCCTCCCGTTCCCGACGCAATTGAGTGCGACACCGCCTGCTAAGCAGAGATAGTCCACTCCCGTTTCACGGTGCATCGTCCGCGACAGTCGCAGCATGACTTCCTCGGTGACTTCCTGAATCGATCGAGCTAAATCCATTTCCCGCTGACCAAACTTCGATTCTGCCTGGCGAGGGGGGCCGCCGAATATGTCATCGAACTTGCGGCTCGTCATCGTCAGACCGGTACAGTAATTGAAATACTCCATGTTCATTCTGAACGTGCCGTCCGGTTTGAGATCCAGCAGATGTTCGTAGATGGCCTTGACATACTTAGGCTCTCCATAGGGAGCCAGCCCCATGACTTTGTATTCACCGGAGTTGACTTTGAAGCCCGTGTAATAGGTGAAGGCCGAATACAGGAGGCCAATCGAGTGAGGAAATGGAATGTCCCACAGCGGGGTCAGTGTATGGCCTTCCCCCAGCCACGCCGATGTCGTTGCCCACTCGCCGACTCCGTCCATGCACAGGACCCCTGCCCGTTCATACGGGGAAGGATAGAAGGCGGAGGCCGCGTGGGACTCGTGATGTTCACCGAAGAGAAACTCCGGCAGTGCTGACTTTTCCAAGCCGTTCGAACAGGCCAGCACTTCCTTTTTCAGCAAGTTACGCAGAAAGAGCTTTTCCTTTAACCATACCGGCATCGCGGCCAGGAACGATTGGACTCCTTGAGGGGCGAACCCGACATAGGTTTCCAGCAATCGTTCAAATTTGATGAGCGGCTTGTCATAGAACACGACGTATTTCAGGTCTTTGATGCCGATGCCGGCTTGGGCCAGACAATACTCAACGGCTCGACGTGGAAACCCCGGGTCGTGCTTCTTTCTCGTAAATCTCTCTTCTTGGGCTGCGGCAACGATCTCGCCGTCCCGTACCAAGCACGCAGCGCTATCATGGTAGAAAGCAGAAATGCCAAGTATATACATCGGGGTTACCTCTTTCCTTACAAGCTGCCGCCATCCCGGCGTCAAACGCGGAAACTCAACTCATATTCCGAGGCACATTTCCGAACGGGTACCACTATCATTGGGCACTACGACACCCGGGATCGAAACTCCGCTTATCCAGAAATGCCCTCTAACAAACCGACGCACACATCGCCAAAACCTTTACATGTTTGCGACGCACTGAGATTCAAGAATCACCCGGGCCTGGAAGGAAATGGCCTTCAGAAGCAAGACCGCCCTGCTGGTCCCGTCCAATTTCTTTTCAAAGACGGCTTCCAAGCCACACAATGGCCCATTGAGTATTCGCACTACCTGCCCAGGCGAAAATCTATCCTGAGGGAGTTCAGCGACCCCATCTGTGAGCTGATTCCGAATAGCATCAATGATCGACTCATCAACCATCGAAGGTCCCCCGCCGAATGTGACGATACTCTTCACCCCTCGCGCATAGGTCACTGCTCGCAATTGGTTCGACGCGTCGAATTTCGCAAAGAGATATCTTGGAAACAACGGCAATGTCGCGAGACGGTACTTGCCGTTAAGCAACTTCCGCTCCCTTAGCATTGGAAGAAATACCTCTACTCCATGGCTATCTAGGCTTGCGCGCGCAAAGGCTTCACAATGCGTTTTTGTGTGCACGGCGTACCAGGACTTCATAACCCTCCCTTTTTTTGAAATCATCGTTACTTCCACACATTCACACTGGCAAGAACACCGGCTCTCGTTTTGCTACGATTTCCTCCGACTGCTCTTCCGGTCTTGTACAAATATCCCGAATAGGATCAACGACGTCATGAATCGGAGCGAAGTCAAAATCATGCAGTAACAACCTCAATCGTTGTTCCGTTTTGCCAAGATTCATGTAGTGACGAATCTTGGAGAGCACTGGTCCATCCATACGAGGCTGCTGGGGATCGAGCTCCCAAGGGTGGAGATACATGACAAGCTGAGCTCCCTGTCTCTCAAGACTCCTCAGAAACATTTTCGATGCTGCATAGGGGAAGAGGCGAAAATATCCGCCACCCGCGACAGGCAACTGAAGACCGCAGGCGTTCATGGTTGATGGAGACACCTCCCATATCGTGCCGGCCTCAGTCTCAATCTGATATGCACCAGCGCCTGCCATGCTACGCTCCTGCGTCCCTCGGAACCGGTTGTAGATGCTGGAATCATAACGGTACCCTTCCTCGACCAGTACGGACAGAGCCCATTTCGTTCGAGAAGTAATTGAGAAACTCGGCGCACGGTATCCCATAACCTGCCTGCCAATGAGATCTTCCAAGATCTGCTTTGACCGCCTGACATCTTCACGAAATTGAGCAGGAGCCTGTGTGTGCACAAGTTCGTGGCCATAACCATGCGACCCAATCTCATGACCGTGCTGCGCCAAATCTTTCACCAAGCCCGGATGGCGTTCTGCAACCCACCCAAGAACAAAAAAGGTGGCCTTCGTCGAATGCTCCGACAGCAGATCGGCGATTTTCCTGGTATTGCGCTCGACCCGGCTCGCCAGGTGATCCCATTCGCGCCTTCTCGCAACTGACCAGAACGCCGCAACCTGAAAATGTTCTTCGATGTCAAACGACAGAACATGCCTCGGTTTCCCCTGAGCTATCTCTCCCGAACAGATCACCGTGCCCCCTCTCCGAGCAGGATCACCCGAATCGTGCGAATCAAGATCGTCAGATCAAAGTGGAATGACAAATTTTTTACATAAAATAAATCGTATTGCAGTTTCATATGAGAATCTTCTTGCGATGCTCCATATCGAAACTTCACCTGTGCCCACCCGGTGATGCCGGGTCGTACCGTATGTCGAATGTCGTAGTACGGGATCTGCGTGCGTAATGTCTCGACAAACACCGGCCGTTCGGGTCTTGGCCCCACGAGACTCATCTCGCCCTTCAGCACATTGATAAGCTGAGGCAACTCGTCAATCCGCGCTTTCCTGAGCCACCGACCGACTCGGGAGACCCTTGGGTCATTCATTTCAGCGCATCGAGGTCCATGCTTTTCCGCATCCTGACGCATCGACCGAAACTTCCAGATCAGGTACGGTTGCCCGCGGAGCCCCACTCGCGTTTGGCGATAAAATATAGGACCCGGTGAGTCGACTCGAATGAGCGCGGCGACGAGGATGAAAAGAGGGATCAACACCACTAACCCCACGGCTGATATCACCAGATCAAGGAACCTCTTGCTTATCCGTGATATGAGGCGGCGGCGAAATCCCTCCGAGAAAATGAGTGCGCTCGGATGAAGCGAGTCGACCGAGATACGCCCGGCTGCCTCTTCGAAAAGGTGATGGCCGTCGAGAACGTCCAATCCCATGACCTTACAATCGAGAAGCGCCTGGACCGGCAGTACAGAACGGCGATCCTCCATGCAAACCACGATGGTATCCACGTGATGCTTTTCGACTAATTGAGCCAATTGATCATATGTCCCGATAATGCCGGGATTCACAAGCCGTTCCCCTATTCGCTCTGATTTCCCGTCCAGAAATCCGACGACCTTAACCAGCCGCAGGTCCGACATAATGATGCGGCATAGTCCGACAGCCGACGGCCCTGTCCCAAGGATAAGGAGCTGCTTCGTTAAACCGTACATAACAGTCGATCACTTTCTCCGTTCATATTGCGATGAGTCACCTGCTTGTGACTCCCGTAGCCCTGTGCCGACGTACGTCAACTGATCCAGCCAATCACCGAAGCCTGGCCGGATCAGACGTCGCTGCGCTCGTCCCTTATGCGATGCCCCCGGCATGGGTATTCGACGACGATTGCTGCGGACGCATTTGACTGCCTTCACTTATGTAAGCTGCTGCGTAGGTGAAATACGGCGCATACTCCATTTCCACCTGCGTCAAGATGATGGCTGCGGCACCAGGAATCTCACCAATCGTCCCCAATGCCTTCTTGGCAACATCCTGACTTGTTCCGCTGGCGCGAACTACGAATGTCATCATGTCCGCCATGCCGCTGAGGATGTTCACGTCCGCCAATGGCATCACCGGAGGCCCGTCCAAAATCACATAGTCGTAGCGTGTCTTGAGCTCCGGCAATATTTTCTTCACGTACTGAATGCCCGATAGGCCTACGGGCCGGACCGCGGGAGATCCCGATGACAAGACCCAGAGCGGCACACCGTCACACTGACGGATACAGTTCTCAAGAATCTCACTCCCATGAAGCACATCGCCCAAGCCAGGCCCTGCAGAAAACTCCATATACTCGTGCACCATCGGGCGTTTAAAATCGCAATCGATCAGCAACGTGGACTTGCCGAGATCATGGGCAAGAATATAGGCGAGATTGACTGCCGTCGTGGTCTTGCCTTCGCCCATCACACTGCTGGTGACAAGCGTCACCACATTTTTGGTTTCAGTGGTCATGAGAATTAATCGTGTGGCCGCCACTCGGTACTGCTCAACCATCAACGAGGCGGGCCCCCACTTCGCGATCAAATGGAATTTCGGCGGTAGGCCACCGCCTGAATTCAGAGACCCCCTCTTGCTGTAGGTGAATCTGGCGCCACGCTTTGGAAGCCCAAGGTAGGATGAGGCATCGCCGACGGCACCTATGGGCATGACGGGACCGGCCAGCAATGCACGTGACTGCACCATGCCGATTCCACTCATCGCACTCGAAAAAGAAGGAATAGAGGCGATCACGGGAAGGCCGAGGTAATCTTCAGCTTCCTCAGGTCGGCGGAACCCGATTTTCATCATTTCCATTCCAGTGGCCGAGCCGAACCCGAGAAGACAGCCCACCGCAAGGCCACCAAGTAGAAAATGCAATAGCGTCGGCGGTTCTTGCACCTCTGGGTAGTTGGCAGGCTCGATGATCCGATACTGTTCACCGAACTGCCGATTCTCATAGTTCTCTAAAATTCTGGCATTCGTGCGCTTATCCAGAAGAGATTGATAGCCTTTTTGCATATTCTCATAGTCTCTGAGCAGCACGGCTAACCCCTGTTCCGTAATGGGCATGCGCTGGATACGCGCCTCAAGCTCGTTGATCTGCCGACTAACATGGGCATGCTTTTCCTTCAGAAAACTTATTTCGCTTTTCACTTCGCTACGCTCTTTCATCAGCTCTCGCACATACGGATCGGTTGGCCTGTGGACGACCCCGCCATTGCCCCCGACTTTCCCTGCGGCCGGCTCAGCCACAGTAGGCTGACTCACATCACCATGTGGCGCTGACTCCAACCTACGGATCTCTTCCTTCAGATACACCGCGTCCGGATAGTTGTCCTTGTATGTGCCCAGAAGTTCGTTCAACTTTTGTTTCAGTTCCCGAAGTCGTATGGCCTGTAAATCAATCGGCCTGGCATCTCCCCCCCGTCCTTCCCGAGCAAACGGAACGATTACAGCCGGGCCAAGATCAGATGCTTCCTTGATCGACTTTTCTAGCCCGGCAAGCTGCTCTTCCTTTTTATTTAATGCTTCAGATGAATTTGTGAGGTCAGTCTGTAATCGGTCGATGGTGCGCAGATTGGCCTCCATCTGCTGCGGCAGTTCTCCCATATGAATTCTTTTGAAATCCGAGATCGCACGTTCTTTGGCGTCAAGCTCTCCTTTTACCCGTTCAAGCTCAATGGAGAGAAATTGCGTGGTGGTTTCCACGATGCCCTCACGGCGCTTCAGGCTGTCCTCATGCAGCTTGGTAGCCAATAGAGCCGCCACCGCTTGAGCCATGAAGGGGTCTGGATTGACGTACGATACCGCCACCCCCACACCGTCTTTCGGCTTGCCAAATGTCACAGCCTTGCGAAGTCTTTTCATCAGCTGGTCAGGAGATACTGTCTCTGCATCGGGGTACGGCTTCAGCGTCTCAAGAACCGGCACGAGAATGGACTTGTTCGTAAGTCCCATTGCGATCTGCTGCATAACCACACCCGTTGGGTCCTCGTTGTACCGTCCCTCTGGTCCTTGCGATAACCCCTTGACGTACTCTTTCGCAATCCTCGGGTTATCAATCGTCATGACGACAGTCGACTTGAAAGTCTTCGGAAAGAATTTCCACGCCACATATCCCAACGCCACGCACAAAACCATGCTGGCGAGGATCCACCACTTTCGCTTGAATGACACTCTAAGGAGATCTTCTGGAGTGATCGTTTGAATCGTCATGGGTAATCCCTATGCTGGTGAACTAAGAGGCCTGGGCCAGCCTCAGCTGGACCAGATGGCGTTCGATCAGGAACTCCTGCCCCCCGAACGACTGATTAGTATGCGAATAACTACAGGTCGGGCCTCCCATGCCGCCGCCGGCGCTGCCCCCCGCGCCCCCGATCCTCTGCGCCTCGCTGACGGCCACCACCCCGAGCGAACTTGCCAGGACTATCCCTGCCAGAAGGAGATGTCCCGCCCTGTCGGCCACCTACGGCACCACGATGACATCGCCTGACCTGAGATAAAAATTGCCGACAGCGGCATGACCCTTCAAGATATCGTCATAGTGAACCGGAATCTCGATCTGATGTTTCACGCTGGCCCCCTCTGACGTCGCACGCAGGACCTTAATCTGGTTTTTCTTGGCAAAGGGCGTAAACCCGCCGCCCAGCGAAATACCTTGCATGACGTTGGCATATGACTTCAGAGAATACTTGCCAGGCTTCGGCACCTCCCCCAATACATAGATGAAATAGCTATTCACTTCTTTCAGCTGGACGGACACAATGGGAGATGCCATGTACTCTGTTAATCGATCGGCAATGCGCTTCGCGAGGCTATTAGCCGTCAGATTCGCAGCGGGCACATCGCCGATCAACGGCATCGAGATCATGCCATCCGGACGAATCGCCACTTCTCGAGAAAGATCCTGGTTTTTCCAGACCGTCACGACCAGCACGTCTTCCGGGCCCAAGAGAAACTCACTGGGCGCAACCATATCGACTTTGTAATTCACCTGCTCTTCTACGCAGCCGGCCGCGCCGCAGGCTAGTAGCACAACGAGGAAGCAACTTGTAACGAAACGCATCAGATTCCTCCTTCTCAAGAAACCCTGTCAGCTATTTCCTATCCCCGACTGGTTCAGCTGAACATGTACTAGAGCGCCACTACTGGCCTGGGATAACCACCATCGATTCAGACGGCACGACGATCGTATCGCCAGGCTTCAGTTCAATGTTCTGACCAGTTCCATCCCGCAAGACAATGTCGTCATAACTTGCCTTGATTTTCATCAACGGTTCCCCATCCTTGGCAAACCGGAAAATGACGATCTTGTTCCTGGACGCCACAGGGGTAAGCCCGCTCGCCAGCGTGATGGCCTGAAGCAAGGTCGTCTTACTCTTCAACGGATAGCGACCAGGCTTAGCCACTTCACCCAACACAAAAATGGCATAGCTATTCACCTCTTTCACTACAATAGATACCGTAGGATTTTCCATGTATGACTTCAACCGAGTAGAAATTTCCTCGGTCAATTGCGCGCTGGTTCGGCTGACCGCGGCCACGTCCCCGATCAATGGCAAAGAAATTTTTCCATCGGGGCGCACTTGCACCGTCTTAGAAAGATCCACGTTTTTCCACACGGTGATGTCCAGCACGTCTTCCGGTCCAATGATGTAGTCTGTCGTCACGATCAGCGACGACTTCTCGTGTGAGGAATCACGGGTCGGATTGACGACAGGTGCTGTCGATTGCCCCAACGCCGGCGTAGCCAGCACGGCTGCCAGACCCATTATTGAAAGAGCACGCATCCCGATAATCATGAGCACCGCCTTGTGATTCGGTTCACATCTTCCGTTTTGCCAAGATACCTGCATCGCCATTCCGTTCCGCAGTCCATATATAGCGTGGGGCGGTCATGAAGAGTATTCCCTCTCCGAGGGGTATCCCCCTCAGAAGTTGCCGGGAGTCTCCTTCATCCGACTCGGTGCCATCACATCCGCTAGAGTCCGTCATCTAGAGCAAGCGCGCCCCCCATCGCGGCTAACATTTTCAGAGTCACCTCAAATCCAGGCTGGATAGGTGCCCGCAAGTTCTGCGCGGGCGTCTTGAGCGTATGAACACTCTATGGCTTCCCCTTCTGGGGGGGGGGCTACCCCCTACAAAGTAGGACTCTCCACTAGGCGCCGGACATCTCCTTTCATTTTAAGAACAGCGCGTCTTGATGCTCATTAGACGTCGCGATCTTTAAAATGAATCAGGAGACCCGAAGTCCGTTGAACTCTGAACAATGAATTACGCGCAGAGGCTTCCGCGTTTCCCGTAACCAAAGACGCCTCTGTGCAGAGTGGCCTGCAGCAGGGGACAGGCTAAGGCAGGATGGAAGGCACTCTTTGGCAAGCCGGCTCACAGGCAGCATCGCTGGAGGGGTAATGTCTGCCCTAACTATTATTGAGGGACCTTGCGCTGCAGAAGGAAGCGCGCATGAGGAGGTATTGCACTCAAACCTTAGCCGGGTATGGTGTCACGTGCCGAGAGGGGTTGAGCCGGTATGTCGCGTATTCTGGGGTCAATCACAACCGAACAAGACGAGCCGCTCAAATCCTCCACAACCTTGCTGACAACGTTGGTTGCAGTGCCCTCGCGGGCTTATCCACGAATCACTACGATGCAACCATCCCTATGCTCATCGCCCAGAGCCCGATGAACAACACCATCGAGACTCCTACGTACAACATGGCATCGATCATGGTGTTCCTCTTCCAACTTTGCGAGCGTGGCGCCTTGACCTTCAAGAAATGGCCGGGATTTTCACGAGCATGACAAATAGCCTTGTTGTCGGCTCCTGCCTTAAAACATGAACCTCAATCCAACAAAGTGCATCCCAACCCCACCGGGCTTGCCCAACGGCAACCTTTTCGTCCAGCGCACTTCAGCGAGAGTCGGCGTACCAGCCAGCAAAATTGGGGTAGGCACATGAACCTTTAATACCTGCGTAACCTCCGGGGACTGGTCCATCAAGAGCAACATCCCTCCGCTGCTGATGTTCAGTGAGAGTGCCTGCCCACTTTGGGTCGACATGGGCAAGGCTCTGGGTGGCCCTGTCATCTCGTACCGTATTTCTCTGATGAGAGCCGCCCGCTCGCTGTGACTTTTCTGAGAATCTACAATCGGCCACTCCCACTCTGTCTGTCCCACGTCGCGCCTCCTCTGTTCCATAAAAATATCTCCGCTCACTTTGTTAGGTCGGCTCAAGATTTTCTATCTGAGTACCACGCCATGGCATGGAAGACTGAACCAAAATAGTCAGCGCCTTCCCCTGATTGTGTTTCACACTATAGGTTGGGCGAGAAGTAGAGACAATACCGAGGACGTAGGCTTTGCTCCTCCTAAGTGTGGGTGTTGATTCTCCCTAAAATGGTTGACTCCCCTAAAAGGGTTAGATAGTATTTCCACTCTAAAGCTTCATTTCTTCTTTGAGCGTGATGCATTCAGAACACGGCGGATCATTTAGCATTGTTCTATTAACGACTGCGAAAGTATTCCTCCAACCATGAATGATTCGTCGCCCCTTGTAGATCCAACAGACAATCTCGCCGATCAGCGCGTGGGTTCAGGTATTATTGTCCTTTCAGCTTCCATGCAACTCCTCCATATGAACCGTCAGGCTTCAGAATTGTCAAAACTCATCAACGCGGCTGAACAAACTCAATCGAACCGGAAGTCCGGCCATGGAGTCCTGCCGACCGCATTGACAGAACTCTGCGGAGAAATCATCAAAGCCCTCCATGTGCGCACCGAAGCAAAAGACTGGGAACAATTCGAGATCAAGCGTGTGGCTGGAAATCCTGAAAAACCAATCCTGCTGCGGGGGTTTGGCTTACCGGATCGAGGCGGGGTTCAGCATGCAAGACTCGTCGTCACATTGGAAGAGTTAGCCAGACGACAACAACTGAATACCGACCAAGCCAGGGAAAAGTTTCAGTTAACGAATCGCGAACAATCCGTTATTGAACATCTGGCCAAGGGATGGACGAACAAAGAGATCGCAAACGCTCTTGAGATTACTGAACAGACTGTCAAAGAACACATTAAACACATCATGCGGAAAACCAACTCTACGACCAGGACAGGAATCCTCGTTCACGTCTTCAATTCGTAATCTGCATCAATACCTGTGTCGCAAATACCATAGTGCGCGAAATACAACACAGCGGCTCATTCCGAGTCGCTATATAACTCATTGCAAATCAATGACTTATATAGCGATGCTCTGGTCTGTCGATTGCACTGTTGGTTCAGTACAGATGCATTGATGGTTGTGATTCTGAACTGATGTAAGACAAAGTGAGGACAGAGGCCATATGAAGACCCTGCGCGTAGTTGTGGTAAGTGTTCTGGTTTCCCTGGCTGGGTTTCAGCTAGAACAACCGGTACAGGCAGCCTCAATTGACAACGGAAGCTTCATGAGCCTGTGGAATATCTATTCTCATTGCCAAGCCACCAGCGATTTCGCCCAACTAAGAGAGAATGCGTTGACCCTGACTAAGGCGGCCAACTATTCGGCCACCGAGGAAGGCTTTATTCTCCCCCTGCCAAACAAGCTTGAAGAGCTTGTATCCACCCCAGCTGCCAGATTCGCAGTTGATGTGAAAGCCATGGCTGCTGCCTGTTCCCTACGGGCAGGCTTCGCTGCCGTAGAAGCAGGGAAACTCGACGTTGCCAAAGACCTTCTCCGGCCAATCCTCAGCTATCAACCTCAATCTGAGTATTCCTACTACAGCCTCCAGGCAAAATCCTTACTTTCCGAACTCGAGCCAAGCGCTATAGAGGTTACACTCAATCTCCGCTAGCTCTGACGAGTCCCACATAAGTCCCTCACCGCGTCAGGATCAAGCTTCGCCGATGGGGCCGTTCGTAAGCCGTGACAAGCGCTGTGGCTGTCATCCCCTCACTAATGACAAGAATAGTCTGTCATAATCTTTCGCCGAACGAGCCCACGATATATCCTCAGCCATCCCTGCTTCGATCAATTGATCCCACATCGATCGATCTCGATATATCTGCACAGCACTGCGCAAGACGGCCAGCAAAGCGTCGGCCCCGTCTTCTTCAATGTGAAACCCCGTCGCCCGTCCTACCTGCTGAGCGTCTCTAGTCAGCGGCACAACTGTGTCAGCCAATCCACCGATTTTTCTCACAACGGGAACGGTGCCATAGCGGAGGCTGTAGAGCTGGCTAAGACCACAGGGCTCATACCGAGACGGCATAACAAAGATATCTGCTCCGCCTTCAATACGATGCGCGAGCCCTTCATCGAAGCCGATTCGAAGTCCCATGCGATGGGGATAGCGAGCCTGAAGTTCCTTAAACCTGGCTTCGAGGTCCGGCTCGCCAGTTCCCAAGATCACCAACTGCAGATCCATTGCCATGAGTTGTGGAATAATAGTTGCCACAAGATCTAAACCCTTTTGCGACGTCAACCGTGCAATCATGCCAAGAACCGGAGCCGTTGTCTCTGGCAGCTGAAACTCCTGCTGAAGCGATCGTTTGCACAGCAGTTTCCCAGAACGATCCATTACCGAATATTTGGCCGGCAGATAGGAATCGGTCTCCGGATTCCATCGATCGGCATCAATACCATTGAGAATTCCCAGGAGTTGATCCTCACGATTGCGCAGCACACCCTCCAGTCCAAAACCGAATTCTGGCGTCAGAATTTCTCGCGCATAGGTGGGGCTGACCGTCGTGATATAATCAGCAAACACAATTCCACCCTTAAGTAAATTCACCATCCCATAGTACTCAATGGCTCCAGGATTAAAAAGCGAGGGGGGCAGACCAGTGCGTTCGAACTGCTCTCCAGGGAAAAGGCCTTGATACCCCACATTATGCAATGTCAGCACGGAGCGCACCTCAGGAGCAGCGACATCCTGCCGGTCCCGCACGATTGTATTGAGATAGACCGCGCAGAGAGCTGTTTGCCAATCATGCAGATGGAGGAGATGGGTCTTCCACCTGCAAGCGGTATGGAGATATGCCATCACCTCAATCGTCGCCCGGCAGAAGAATGAAAACCGGTTCAGATTGTCAGGATAGTCCAGACCCTGATGTTGATACAGCCCCGGGCGGTCGAAAAAGCCTTCGTTCCGAATCGTCCACACTCTCAACTGACGATCACCTTGGCCGGCTGGAAGGATATCTTCTTCAACCAACGTATCGACAGGCCCTTGAGGTGTCGGGACCCGCAACCAACAGATGGGACGAAAAGATCTTCCAGATTCGTTCAGACAACGATAGTGCGGCAGGAGGAGAATGACATCATGGCCAAGCTTCGCCAACTCAAGAGGCAAGGCGCCGGCGACATCGGCAAGCCCGCCCGTCTTCGCATAGGGCACCGCTTCTGAGGCAACCATGAGTAGATTCAGGGGCTGCTGTGTCAAGGAAGACCTAAACGTCTGTCCACATTGTCGGCCGGAACGAGATGCTCTGGTTCGTTGTTCGTATCTCGTCGGTCGTGAATTGTGAGCGAAACAAGCTAGACACGCGGGAAAAGCGCGACTCAAAAATATAGACTTCTGACCGGTCCCGCTTTTCGCGCAAGTCGTACGCGAGTAACGAAATACGCTTCACGGGGGGCAGAACGCTATGCGGATAACCGAGGATCGTTCGCTGCAGTAGAGAAATCAATATCGGCAAACTCCTAGAAAACGCATCCCATCATTGAGCAGCAGGGGCTTCGAACCTGGTGCGAAATTTCTCTTCGTGCTTCCAACTTCGTCCTAACGCATGGAGTTCGGCCGAGGTTAGCGCCTCGCTATAAACAAGCCGCTCCTCAAAAAATACCACCAGCCACCCATGGTCGGGATAGGCCAGAAACAGCGCATCGCCGGATTCCATGCGAGCCTCCCACCCTCGTGGCGGTTCTCCGCTTGCCACCCTTGATCGTGGAATCAGCGAGTCGTCTTTCATGCCGAAGAACTGCATAAATTCGGTATGTTGATATGTCGGCTCCCCCCAAGCCCCCACAAATGCGCGGGGAGTCAACTGATGGAGCAGCAACTGGTTGTTTCGCACATGCTCCTCTTGTACTTCCAATGCTGGCATCCCGCTGCAATTGAGAATCGACCCAAGCGCCATTACGATGAACACCCAGGCCCATCCAGAGCGCCACACAAAACCAAAACGCCCGGGCCACTGTCCACCATAACAGGTCGGCCCAACGATGCCGGGGAAGCTCATCACAATAGACGCCGACTCCTTGGTTCAACAGGCTTCACAGGCTGACAGCTATCACACTGACAAAGCCGCCGAAGAAGGGCATAGGAGTATATCCCTGTATCGTGACCATCGCTCCAGGTAAATTGCAATGCATACCGCCCGACCGGCTGCACATCCTGCAGCATGATTAAGAGCGGCACATCATTCGGTTGCAATCGTCGAGCGCCAGACCACTCATCTACGCAAGCTGCGCAGGGACATTGCTGACGGAGATACCGGACAGGATAGACGGCCTTGTGCCCATCATTCCATTCGATACCCAACACCCCCTTCTCAATCCAGGTCATGTCTCTCGGCTCACACACCGTCTCAGCCATGTTCACGCATTCCTTCTTACGACGTCACTGATCAGGGATTCAGGCTGAAGGCAGAAGACTTAAGATCGGATTTCCGAACACTTCAGCCTGAACCCCTTTGACCTGTGCCCCTAGCCTTCAGCCTAAACAGCCTTCAGTCTATCTACCTGCGTAGTGACTTTCCTACTGACAAACGCCTCATCCGCGTGACGGAACCGAGAGAAAATTCACAGGAGGGAGTTGTCTGCCTGCCACTACCGTCACATACCCTTCAATCGCATTCTCCACCTCGTGCCGAACCTGCCCGGCGGCTTTCAGACGATCGATCACAGCAGGCGAAAGCCGCAACGCCTGCTGAAGAAATGCCAAGCTCCCTCGCGAGAGCGGCACACAGCGGAACGCCTGGCGCGCGGCGCAGGCGACACAGACCAGGCCTCCTGACAGAGGTGAGAACTGCGGCTCTCCCACCAACCGACTCTGACCACAGGCGGTGCAGTGATCGGTCTGAGGGCGAAACCCGATAAGGCCCAGCAGTCGAATCTGAAACAAGAGGGCCGTCAATGCCGGATCCTGGCTCATGACTAATGCGTGCAATCCCTGTTCAAGCGTCTCGAAGAGCTGCTGGTCTGGATCCCCGTCTGGCGTCACCGCGCCCACCACATTGACCATCCGTGCGGCAGCGGTCATCCGCGTCAAGTCTTCGCGAAAACTCATGAACGGTTCCACGAGATCGACTTGAGAAATTCTATAGAGTGAATCACCAGACTTTTCGAACAGGTTCAGATGGCAGACGGTAAGGGGTTCGAGTGATGCGCCGAGACGGCTCTTCATCCGACGAGCTCCACGCGCCACACCCCGAACCTTTCCCAGCTCCTTGGTATAGAAGGTCACGATACGATCCGCATCGCCCCACTTCCGACTTTTCAGCGTGATGGCCGCAGTCTTGATCAGCGGCATAGCGAAGATCCGTGAGGCGTGAAGCGTGAAGCGTGAAGCGTCATTCGTCTCTCGTCTGAGGAAAAGGGCGTCCGGCTTATGTTCGATAGCATGCCTATAGAAGAAGTCGAGAATGGTCTATGTCCGCGCGATACGCTATTCGCCATGAGCTCCGTCTCCCACGAGATACGCTTCACGCCTCACGTTTTACGTTCCTATTATCGAAGGTATCCCATGAATACGGTGGCCAGAGAGAGATAGATGGTAATACCCGTAATGTCATTCGCCGTCGTCACAAAGGGGCCGGCCGCTACGGCAGGATCCACCCCCATGCGCTTCAGAAAGATAGGCATGAATGTCGCCATACTGGTCGAAACCATGAATGCCAAAATCAGCGATACCCCAACGACCATGCCAAGGAACTCTTGATGCCATATCCAACCGACGACAGTGAGAATCACACCGCAGGCAAGCCCCATCAGTAGCCCTATCTTGATTTCCCTCAAAAAGACCGTGCGCACATCCGTCAGTTCAATCAGCCCTGTCGCCAATCCTCGGATGATAAGGGTCGAGGACTGGAGGCCCACGTTTCCCCCCATGGCGGCGATGACCGGAATAAAAGTCACGATGGCCACGACTTCCTGAATCGTATACCGAAACTCCCACAGGATTGCACCAGAGAGCAGACTGCCGACCAGATTCGTAAAGAGCCACGGAAGCCGGTGCTTCGCCGACGCCAGACTGGAAGATTTTGAGGCCGTCCCCTCCTCAATCGCACCGGCCATCTTGAGCATGTCTTCGGTCGCTTCTTCCCGGATCACGTCTACAACATCGTCAACCGTAATAATACCGACCAATCTGTTGTCGTTGTCGAGGACCGGAATCGCGAGCAAGTTGTAACTCGCTACCTGACGGGCGACTTCTTCTTGGTCCATGTCGACAGTCACACTGATAATATCGCGCGTCACGAAGTTTTTCAGCGGCGTCGAAGGAGGGACCGTCAGTAACCGCCGCAGTGAGAGCACCCCGACCAAGCGCTCATCCTTGTCGATCACATAAATATAGAACACCATTTCCGTATCGGTCGCCAGCTGGAGACGTTGGATGGCATCCTGCGCCGTTGCATCTTCCGAAAGCGCAAAGAACTCTGTCGTCATGATGCCGCCTGCCGTACCCTTTGGATACTTCAGCAGGTCGGCAACTTCCGTGGAGTCCTCCTTCCGCATCAGCGAGAGGATTTCTTTGGCCCGTTCTTCCGGCAACACCCCGAGGAGATAGGCCACATCGTCAGGGCCGAGGTCTTTGATCAGCCAGGCGATATCCGAATGCAGTAGATCCGCCAGCACTTGATTGATACTGTCGCTGTCAAGCTCGCTCAGCACTTGGCCGCGCTTCGATTCACCTCGCACCAGTTCGAAGACTTCCCTCTTTTCTTTGGGGGAAGAGAGATGCGTAATGACTTGCGCAATATCGGCCTGATGCATTCGGCCCAGCATCTTCGCGAGATTGGTGATTGCACCCCGGTGCAACAGCCGTTGCACCGACAACAGCACGATGTCGGACTTGGTCCTGCCCCGATCAGCCTGATCGCGTAGCGTGTCGCGGAGGAGATCTTTATCCCCAGGGCGAGGACCAGGATCCGCCGGATTGGATTCTGTTATGCGTTCGGTCGGCTGCATCGTCACATCCGGTCTAAAAGTCTGAATGCCAAATGTCATCAAGTCTTGGACCAGAGCAATATACCCACGCGGGATGCTCAAAAAGTCCGTTCAGCAAGGCCACAGCGAGCGAAGAGGCGAGGCGTACGCTTCGGTACGTTGAGCCTCTGAGCGATGCGAGAACGCCGCTGGCGGGCTTTTTCAGCATCCTGCTAATATCCCAGCTCCGTGAGGGCACGTTCATCTTCTCGCCACGCTTCTCTCACTTTCACCCACAACTGGAGAAACACCTTCATGCCGAAGATCTGCTCCATGTCGCGTCGGGCATCGGTCCCGACCGCCTTAAGCCTCTCTCCGTGCTTCCCGATCAGGATCGCTTTTTGAGATTCCCGCTCGACCAGTACCGTCGCACCGATGCGCGCAAGCTTCCCCTCCTCGACAAATTCGTCAATCTCTACGGCAACCGAATAGGGCACTTCCTCATAGGTCTGGCGTAAAATCTTCTCTCGAATCATCTCCGCCGCCAAGGTCCGCATGGATTGATCTGTGACTGTGTCCGCATCATAGGCCGCATCTCCTTCCAAAAGATGGGCCACCGTGACCGACAACAAACGATCGACATTGTCGCCCGTTTCAGCCGATACCGGCACCACGTCTGTCCACTCGAATAATCTGGCATAGGCTTCCATCACCGGAAGCAACTTGAGCTTATTGACCAAATCCACCTTGTTTAGCACCAGAATCACGGGGCGGGGACGCTTCCTTACCGCCCCCTTCAGATGGTCGACGACCAATAGATCACCCGGACCGGGGGAACTAGTCGAGTCCATCAACACAAACAGGATATCTGCCTCCTCCAGCACATCGACCGTGGTGCGGACCATGCGACGATTGAGCAGGTGTTGGGGCTTATGCAATCCGGGGGTATCAAGCAAGGCGATCTGCGCGCCAGGCGCATGTACGATCCCGAGAATTCTCGTCCTTGTCGTTTGCGGCTTGTCCGAAACGATCGCAACCTTCTGATCGAGCAGCCGATTGAGCAATGTCGACTTGCCGACGTTGGGCCGCCCGATAATCGCTACTGTCCCGAACTTCATCATGCTACCGGCTGGGCCGCTCCTGTCATGGCGATGGGATCAATTGATACACAGTTTCACCTTTACGCACATACCCGAGCTGTTCACGCGCCAACTGCTCGATTTTCGATGGGTCATGTTCCAGACGATCAATGTCCCCTCGAAGCGTACGGGTCGCCCGCTGCAACTCCTGAATATCTGCGTCCAACTGTTGGGCGTGCTCACGCATGGAGAGGTAGCCCGGTAGACCCATATCGCCAAAGATCAACACCACGAGCAACAGCAGACACATGGCAACTCCGACATAATGGGCGCCCGTCACCATGCGACGCCGCCAATCCAGCCACTGCCGTCCACGATTCTGCTTGATGATCATTGCCGCTCACTCCCCATCAACATCGCCCGGGCACAGCCTCACGGCCCCGATACACTGCATTTCGACCCAGCTCTTCCTCAATCCGGAGGAGCTGGTTATACTTAGCTACGCGATCCGTTCGGGACAGCGATCCGGTCTTGATGAGCCCGCTATTCGTCGCGACCGCCACGTCCGCAATCGTCGTATCTTCTGTTTCCCCGGATCGATGTGAAATAATCGCCGTATAGCCGGACCGTTTCGCCAATTCAATCGCCTCCAGCGTTTCCGTCAACGTGCCAATCTGATTGAGCTTGATCAGGATGGAATTTGCGATCCCTTCCTTGATCCCCTTGGCAAAGATCTCCACGTTCGTCACAAACACATCGTCTCCGACCAATTGTACCCGTTTCCCCAACTTCTCCGTCATCATCTTCCAACCCTTCCAGTCCAACTCGCTCAACCCATCTTCGACCGAAAGGATCGGGTATCGGTCTACAAGCTTTCCGTAATAACTGATCATCTCTTCAGAGGAACGTTCAGGATTCTTTTCGGCTTCAAGGAAGTACCGGCCCTTCTCATAGAGTTCGCTGGCCGCACAGTCCAATGCAAGGGCAATATCACGCCCCGGTTTATATCCGGTCTCTTCGATCGCCTGCATAATCAGGCTGAGCGCCTCCTCATTCGATTGGAGGTCCGGCGCAAACCCTCCCTCATCACCTACCGCCGTGTTCAACCCTTTTTTCTTCAACAACGACTTAAGTGTATGAAACACCTCCGTCGCCATCCTGAGCGCCTCGCTGAAACCTGTCGCTCCAACCGGCATGATCATGAACTCTTGCAAGTCCAAACGGTTGTCGGCATGGGCCCCGCCATTGATGATGTTCATGAGGGGCACCGGCAGCACTCGCGCATTCGCTCCGCCAAGATATCGGTAGAGCGGCTGGCCTGTTTCCGCCGCTGCCGCCTTTGCCACAGCTAACGACACACCAAGAATGGCGTTGGCGCCGAGCTTCCCCTTCGTTTTCGTGCCATCCAGGCCGATCATTGTCTCGTCGATACCAACCTGGTCGAACGCGTCCTTCCCCAACAACTCCGGGGCAATCAGCTTGCTGATGTTGGCAACCGCCTTCGAAACGCCCTTCCCCATCCACCGCTTCTTGTCGCCATCACGCAATTCAATCGCTTCTTTTTCGCCGGTTGATGCCCCGGACGGCACCGCCGCCCTCCCACGCGCTCCACTTTCTAGCGCGACCTCTGCCTCAATCGTCGGATTCCCCCGCGAATCCAAAACCTGTCGTCCTTTGATCTCTCGAATAGCACTCATACTTTCATCTCCTACTTTTCATACAAGTCACTGTCTCAAGCGCTGCAAAGCCCCCCCTACCTTTCGCATTCTCCATCTTGAGCGCGCGGGTGGCGCCGACCTGGGAGCCCGTCCGCCCGTAGTCAAATCCCCACCCGATCATCCTCAGGGGTGGGGCTGGGGCGCCTTCGACTGCGCGCTACTTTCTCACCCGCCCACCCACTGGCACGCCGAGACGTGCCATTAGCCCACGCGAGGGCCTTCTGATTCCTCCAGTTTCCCAAGAGGGAGTAGGCAGATTGTTCTTCACTGCGCGCATCGAGCGACCACCGCTTTATCGTGGGGGCTCTGCGAGCAAGAAGAACGGTCTGCCTGCTCCCTCGCCTTCTTCTGAGGCCGCGCGTTGCGCGAGCAAAGAAGGCCCCCAGCCTCACCCCGCCAACCTCTTCTTCAGCAACTCATTCACCTTCCCAGGATTCGCTTTCCCTCCACTCGCCTTTATCACCTGCCCTACCAGGAATCCGAGCACTTGCTGCTTACCCTCTTTGAACTGGGCCACCTGCGTCGGATTCCTCGTCAGCACGTCATCGATCATCTTGCCAAGCGCCCCTTCATCGGATACTTGAATGAGCCCTTTCTCCTGAACGATCTGTTCCGGAGTCTTCCCGCTGCTGTAGACTTCGGGGAAAATCTCACGCGCAGCTTTCAAACTGATCGTCCCCTGCTCAACCAACCGAAGAAGCGTGACGAACCGTTCAGGCGAAACTGGTGAGGCGCTCGCATCCACCCCTGAATTGTTGAGCTCTCTGGCAAGTTCACCCATGACCCAGTTGCTGACTGTCTTGGGCTGATTGAACAACTTTACGCAAGCTTCGAAATAGTCCGCCATCGTTTTGGAGCTCGTCAACACTCCGGCATCATATTCCGGCAGAGAAAACTCGCTGATGAATCGTCGCATTCTCTCTGTAGGCAATTCGATCATCTGTTTCCGACAACCTTCGATCCACTCTTTCTCCAACTGAAGCGGCACCAGATCAGGATCGGGGAAGTAGCGATAGTCATGCGCCTCTTCCTTGGACCGCATCACCGCGGTCTCGCCGCGATCGAGATTCCAGAGCCGGGTTTCCTGACTGATTTTGCCTCCCTCGCTCAATACCTTCGTCTGGCGCTTGATCTCGTACTCGACGGCATCCTTCACGAACTTGAATGAATTGATGTTCTTGAGCTCGACCTTTGTCCCAAATTCCTTCTGGCCCAACGGACGGAGCGAAAGATTCGGTTCGCAGCGAAAACTCCCTTCCTCCATATTGCCGTCGCAAACCTCGAGATACATGAGCACATCACGGAGGCTCTTCAAATAGGCCACGACTTCATCAGCCGAACGCAAATCCGGCTCAGTTACAATTTCCAGCAGCGGTGTTCCGGCTCGATTCAAATCGACACGGCTCCCGTTCGCACCTGCTACGTGGACATTCTTTCCCGCATCTTCTTCCAAATGGGCACGACGGATACGGACGCGTTTTTTACCTTCATTCCCCGCAATTTCGATCCAGCCGTGCTCGCAGATCGGCGCCTCGTATTGCGAAATCTGATAGCCCTTGGGCAGATCCGGATAGAAGTAGTTCTTGCGTGCAAAGAGATTGTTCACCCCGATCGTGCAATTCAATGCCAAGCCGGCTCGCACCGCCATCTCGACCGCCGCCCGGTTGATCACAGGCAACGAGCCGGGAAGCCCCAAACACAAGGGGCAGGTCTGGCTATTGGCCGAAAGTCCGAACATTGTCCCGCAGCCGCAGAACAGCTTGGATTTCGTCCGCAGCTGCGCATGCACCTCCACGCCGATCACGACTTCGTATATCATCGGTTAGCCGTGTTCTTCTTCTCCACGCAACCGATCACGCTCATGCCGCATCGCCTCACGACCGACGTCGAACGCTTCACGCAGGACTGATTTTTTCGAGTCCACGTATTCTTTTCCTTCCCCCACAACCTCTTCGAACGTTTCACCTGCCCGAACGGCCAAGTCGCGAAGATTACCCTCTGCGCGTCGGGCATAGCCACGCAACTGCTCGCGCGACTCACGCCCGGCCTGTGGAGTCAGCAGCAATGCCGCCACCGCACCGAGTGCGGCACCGCTCAAGAATGCCAACAAAACTCCTGCCGATGAGGAACCTCGATCATCCGCCATTGTGATGCCCTCCTTCTTCACGAAATCGTTCCTTCATAACGTGGGTTGCCGCTTTAACTCCTGCTACAACACTCGCCATATTGGCCAACATCGATCCACTCGAGCCCTTCACGGCATTATGAACTTGTTGCACCGATTCTCCAACCTCTCCGACTGCATGCAAGAGAACAGCAGCATGCTCGACCCCCATGCGGGCTTGCTCCGTCAGATCGTTCACACGGTGACTCATTGCCCGAAGCTCACCGATCAGCGGCGGCAGGTCGGTGTTCATTTTGGCGAGAAGCTGTTCGGACTCCGCGACAGTCTTACGCACTTGAATCAACATGGGCACGAAATAGCCCACCAGTATCGCAAACGCAACAGCCGCAAGAATCACAGCCATTTCAATGATTGTCATACTTCCTCCGTTAGGCGATAGACGTCAGGCGTGAGGATATTTGATGCCTCACGTTTTACCGCACTGCTGGTTTCTTCGCTCGCCATTGCGTGCTTTGTTCGTACGCATAGGCCGCTCGCAAGAGGGTCTCCTCTTCGAAGGGACGGCCGATCAGCTGAAATCCGACTGGAAGCCCTGCTTGGCTTAATCCGCAGGGCCACGC
>Ga0113563_10000105_pt1 | contig 30509 bp, 29 predicted proteins | sample Mud3Dept3metaG_FD_80117 | JGI IMG/M metagenome (GOLD analysis project Ga0113563, IMG submission 80117) | Freshwater wetland microbial communities from Ohio, USA, analyzing the effect of biotic and abiotic controls - Mud 3 Core 4 Depth 3... | ecosystem: Environmental > Aquatic > Freshwater >... | reverse complement strand
CATCGTCCTCCGGTAATACTCCAGTTCTCGAATCGACTCCCGCACGTCATCCAGCGCGAGGTGCCGCGACTCCTTGCTCATCCCGGCGAGGATGTCCGGCGCCCAGCGTCGCGCAAGTTCCTTGAGCGTGCTGACGTCGAGGTTGCGGTAGTGAAAAAACCTCTCCAGACGTGGCATCTCTCGGTACAGAAATCGCCGGTCCTGGCAGATGCTGTTGCCGCACATCGGCGAGGCGCCGGGCTCGACGTGAGCCTGCAGAAACTCAAGTGTAAGCCCCTCGGCCTGCACTGCCGTGACGGCGCTGCGTCGGACACGTTCAAGCAGACCGGAGGCACCGTGGGTGGTTCGATTCCAGTCGTCCATCGCGTGCAGCACGGCGTCGGGCTGGTGGATCGCGATGACCGGGCCTTCGGCGACGACCTCCAGCTGCGAATCGGTCACAATCGTGGCGATTTCGATGATGCGGTCCCGGTCCGGGTCGAGGCCCGTCATCTCCAGATCGATCCAAACGAGGTTTTCCGACCGAGTGGTCACGAGCGTTGAACCGGTACCATTGGGGGCGTTGACCCCGGATTCTAGCAAAGGACAGGCTCCAGCCCAGAACCATGCATACGTTTGCGCTTCTTTTTCTGGTGGCACTCGCAGCGCATCTTGTCGTGCGAATCTGGCTCGCCTGGCGCCAGATCAGGTTCGTCGAAGAGCACCGGACCTCGATGCCGGCCGCGTTTGAATCCATCGTTTCACCAGCAGAACACGCCAGGGCAGCGGATTACGTGGCCGCCGGCGAGCGGCTCGTGATGGTCGAGGCCGTGTACGACACGCTGGTCGCGCTCGCCCTGACTCTGGGCGGCGGCATCGCGGTGGTCGCGGCCTGGTCCGCGGCCGCGGTCGGCGGCGGCGGCGTCGCGGCAGGCGCACTGCATATCCTCGGCGTGTTCGCGGCGCTCGCGCTCCTCGAACTGCCATTCGGCCTCTACCGGACGTTCGTCCTCGAGCAGCGCTTCGGCTTCAACCGGACACGCCCGGCGACATTCGCGGCCGACCGGCTCAAGGGCTGGGCCCTGGGCTTGGTCCTCGGCGGCGCGATGGCTGCCTGCGTGCTGTGGATCATGGCGACGGCCGGGTCGTACTGGTGGCTGGTCGGCTGGGGTGCGTGGTTCGGTTTCAGCCTGCTCGTGACATTGGCGTGGCCACGCCTGATCGCGCCCCTGTTCAACAAATTCTCGCCGCTTGAGGACGCGTCGCTCAGGGCTCGCATCGACGCCCTGCTCGAACGCTGCGACTTCCGGGCGAAGGCCGTGTTCGTGATGGACGGCTCGCGTCGCTCCTCGCACGGAAACGCCTATTTCACCGGCCTTGGCCGCGAGAAGCGCATCGTGTTCTTCGACACACTGCTTGGCAGCCTGACGCCGCAGCAGATCGAGTCGGTGCTGGCGCACGAGCTCGCCCACTTCAAACTTCGCCACGTTCCGCAGCGGCTCGTGGCAGGCGCGCTGCTGAGCCTGGCGGGCTTCGCCGTCCTGGGCTGGCTGGCTGACCAGGACTGGTTCTACGCTGCCCTCGGGGTGCCGCAGCCCGGCGACTCCTCCGCTCTGCTCCTGTTCCTGGTTGCCGCACCCGCCTTCACCTGGCTGGTATCGCCGCTGCTCGCGGCCTGGTCCCGTCGCCACGAGTTCGAGGCCGACGCATTCGCCGCAAGGCACAGCGATGCCCGCGCCCTCGCCGATGCACTCGCCCGACTCTACAAGGACAACGCGACCACCCTGACGCCGGACCCGCTCTACTCCGCTTTCCACGACTCGCATCCGCCGCCGGCGGTCCGGATCGGAAAGCTGCTGGCCCTGGTCCGCCCGGCCGCGCCCGCCCAGTGAGCGGGCAGACCGACACCGGCTGCGTCGTCGAGTCCTACGGCCGCCGGGTCGTGGTCGCCCGCGGTGAGTCGGGTAGCGTCGCCTGCAAGCTCAAGCGGCGCGATCTCGACCTCGTCGCCGGTGACGAGGTGCGCATCGCGGTTTCCTCGGGCGACGACGAGTGGACGGTGGTCGAGCGGTTAGCGCGGAAGAACGTCTTCTGCCGCAGCGACAGCCGCGGCCGCAGCGAGTCACTCGCCGCCAACCTCGATCAGCTCGGGGTGGTGATCGCGCCCCGCCCGGCCTGCGATCCATTCATCGTCGATCGCTACCTCGCCGGTGCGGAGCAGGCCGGAATCGCGGCGCTGCTCATCTGTAACAAGCAGGATCTCCCCGCCGACTCGGACGACCTGGCGTTCCTCGAGCCCTTGCGGGCCATCGGGCTCCCGGTCGTGGCGGTCTCGGCGCGCACCGGGACCGGCCTCGACGAACTGGTGGCGCGCCTGGCCGGGCGCCGGAGCCTCCTTGCCGGGCAGTCCGGCGTCGGCAAGTCGTCCCTGCTCAATGCCCTTGCGGGCGAGGCAGTCCGCGCCACCGGGCATCTTTCCACGGGATCCGGCGAGGGGCGGCACACGACCGTGTCCTCGGCGATCCTGAAGACGCCCTGGGGCGAGATCGCCGATTCACCGGGCGTCCGCGACTACACCCCACCCCTCGCCCCGAGCCGGGAGGTCCAGCGCGGCTACCCGGAGATCGCTGCACTGGCCTCAGGCTGCCGGTTCCCGGATTGCCTGCACCTGCGGGAACCGCAATGTGCCGTAAGAACTGCGGTCGATTCCGCCGCCATCGACGCGCGGCGCTACGAGAGCTACCGGCGTCTGCTGAACCTCAACCGCCAACTCGACGATCGTCGCGGCTGGGGCGCCTGACCGCCGCCGTGCGGGCCGTGGTCGAGCGGCTGACGAGCCTCGGCTGGTATGATGCTGCATTGCAAACGTACGGTTTGACCGGTCCAGAGAGGAGTCAGGCGCATGCGCAGAATCATGGTGGGCGTCAAGCGCGTGGTGGACTACAACGTCCGCGTCCGGGTGAGGCCGGACAACACGGGAGTCGTCACGGAAGGGGTCAAGATGAGCATCAACCCTTTCGACGAGATCGCGCTGGAGGAAGCACTTCGGATCAAGGAAAAAGGGCTGGCCGATGAGGTGCTGGCGGTGGGCATCGGGCCGGCGGATGCCCAGCAGCAGCTGCGCACTGCGCTCGCCATGGGCGCCGATCGCGCCATCCTGGTGCAGACCGATGCCTCGGTTCCGCCGCTGTCGGTGGCGCGCATCTTCCGCCAGCTGATCGACAAGGAGCAGCCCTTCCTGGTGTTGCTCGGCAAGCAGGCCATCGACGACGACAACGGCCAGGCGCCGCAGATGCTCGCCGCGCTGTGGGACCGTCCGCAGGCGGTCTCCTGCTCCAAGATCGAGATCGGCGATGGCAAGGCCACGGTGACCCGCGAGGTGGACGCCGGCCTCGAGGTGCTCGAGCTCGACCTCCCCGCCGTCATGAGCGTGGACCTGCGGCTCAACGAGCCGCGCTACGTCAAGCTGCCGGACATCATGAAGGCCAAGAAGAAGCCGCTTGACACGCTCACGCTCGGCGACTTTGGCCTGACCGATGCGGCGGCATTCAAGACCGTCCGCGTGGACCCTCCGCCGCAGCGCCAGAAAGGCATCATGGTCAAGGATGTCGCCGAGCTGGTGGACGCACTCAAGAAGAAGGGGTTGGTGTGATGAGCAAGATACTGATCGTTGCGGAACACGACGGCGCCCGGCTCAACCCGAGCACCTCGAAGTGCATCAGCTGTGCGTCGCAGATCGGCGGCAGCACCATCGACGTCCTGGTGCTCGCCGCGGACGGCTCGGCCGTCGCATCGCAAGCGGCCGAAATCGCCGGCGTCGGCAAGGTACTGGTCGCCGAGAATGCCGCCAACGTCGAGCCGCTGGCGGCCGTGCTGGCGCCGCAAGTGGCCAAGCTGGCGGCGGGCTACACGCACGTCTTCGGCCCATCGACGACCTTCGGCAAGGACCTCATGCCGCGTGTCGCCGCCCTGCTCGGCGTCGGGCAGGTCAGCGACATCATGGCCGTCGAGGGATCCCACTCCTTCAAGCGTCCGATCTATGCCGGCAATGCCGTGCTCACCGTCGAGGTGCCCGCCGACGCCGTCGTGGTGGCGACGGTGCGCGTGGCGTCCTTCGCGGCGGCCGCGCAAGGCGGCAACGCCGCGATCGAAAAGGTGGACCCCGGCGTATCCCTGCCCGCCCACACCCGCTTCGTGTCGCGCTCCAGTGCCGCCACCGGCCGGCCGGACCTCCAGAGCGCCGCACGCGTCGTGGCCGGCGGTCGGGCGCTCGGCAGTGCCGACGGCTTCAAGATCATCTACGCCCTCGCGGACAAGATGGGCGCTGCCGTGGGCGCCTCGCGCGCGGCGGTGGATGCGGGCTACGTGGCGAACGACCTGCAGGTCGGCCAGACCGGCAAGATCATCGCGCCCGAGCTGTACCTTGCGATCGGCATTTCCGGCGCCATCCAGCACATGACCGGCATCAAGGACGCCCGCACGATCGTCGCCATCAACAAGGACGGCGAGGCGCCGATCTTCGAGGCGGCCGACATCGGTCTGGTGGGCGACCTGTTCGCGATCGTGCCGGAGCTCGAGAAGCAGCTGGGCAGCTGAGGCGTACCCGTCCGGGTGCGCTCGGAGTCGGGTCGAGCGGCGACCGGCGGACCTGCCGCCGCCGACTCCTGCACGATCGGCCCCGGACTGCGTCAGAGCTGGCCGAGGACGTGCTCGGCGCTCGAGACCTTGAACTCGCCCGGACCCTCGACGAGGACGTTCTGCGCGACCCCGTCCTGGACGATGATCGCGAAGCGCTTGCCGCGCATGCCCATGCCGAAGCCTGTCGCATCGAGTTCGAGGCCCAGCGCCTTCGCGTAATCGCCGTTACCGTCGGCGAGCATCAGCACCGTGCCCTCGACGGCCGACGCCTTGCCCCAGGCCTTCATGACGAACACGTCGTTGACGGCCATGCAGGCGACGGTGTCCACGCCCTTTGCCTTGAAGTCGGCCGAGTGCTGCACGAAGCCCGGCAGGTGCCGTGCGTCGCAGGTTGGCGTGAACGCGCCGGGAACCGAGAACAGCACGACCTTCTTGCCGGCGAACAGCTGTTCGGTCGTGAGCTTCTGCGGACCGTCGGGGCCCGGGATCGTGAATACGCCTGCAGGCATCTTGTCGCCGGCCTTGATGGTCATGGGACTCTCCTTGCGAACTCGGGCTTGAAAGAGACGGGATGGTACCAGCCGGACGCGACCGGTACTCGATCACCGAGTCCTCGGCGCGGCCCTCCGGGAAATCGGGTCAGGCCGCGGCCGCCGGCCCCTTAGCGAATCGCGGCGCCGACTTGAGCCGCGCGTCGAGCGACTGCAGGAGCCCCTCGGTCGTCTCCCAGTCGATGCAGGCGTCGGTCACCGACACGCCGTACTCGAGCGCGGCCCGGTCGCCCGCGATCGGCTGGCTGCCCCAGTGCAGGTTGCTCTCGAGCATCAGCCCGACGAGGGAGCGGTTGCCCTGCAGGATCTGGTTCGCGACGTTCTCCGCTACGAGCGACTGCAGTCCTGGGTCCTTGTTCGAGTTGCCGTGGCTGCAGTCCACCACGATGCGGGCCGGCAGCCCCGCCTGCTCGAGCTCCCGCTCGCAGGAGGCGATGCTGACGGAATCGTAGTTGGTGCGGCCGCCGCCGCCGCGCAGCACGATGTGGCCGTAGCGGTTGCCACGGGTGCGGAACACGGCCGACTGTCCCTGCTGGGTAATCCCGAGGAAGTGGTGCGGGTGACCGGCCGACTGCAGCGCGTTGATGGCCACGGCGAGCGAACCGTCGGTGCCGTTCTTGAATCCCACGGGCGTCGAGAGGCCGCTCGCCATTTCGCGGTGTGTCTGCGACTCGGTGGTGCGCGCGCCGATTGCGGTCCAGGTGACGAGTTCCGAGAGGTACTGCGGCATGATCGGGTCGAGCGCCTCGGTCGCCGCCGGGAGACCGATGTCGGCCAGGAAAAGCAGCAGCTCACGCGCCAGCCCGATGCCCTTCTCGATGTGGAAGGAGTCGTCCATGTCCGGGTCGTTGATCAGTCCCTTCCAGCCGATGGTCGTGCGCGGCTTCTCGAAGTACACGCGCATCAGCAGCAGCATGGTGTCCTCGACGCGCCCGCCGAGGTCTCGCAGCCGGGTGGCGTACTCGCGGGCGGCCTTCGGGTCGTGGATGGAACAGGGACCCACCACCACGAACAGCCGCGGGTCTTCCCCGTCGAGGATGCGGCGCACGGCGCCACGGCTGCGATAGACGAACTCTTCCGAGGCGGGCGGCAGCGGCAAGAGGCGCTTGATCTCCTCGGGCGTGGGCAGCAGCTCGCTCGAGAGGACGTTGATGTTGTGCAGGCGGTCTGGCATCGGGCTTGGCACCGGGTCGGGACTCGGCCGGTATCTTACACAGCGTGGTCCGGCATCGCGTGTCCAGTCCGCCTCAGTGCGGAAACACCCAGGCGGGCACGTTCTGCCAGCCGCGCAGCAGCTCCGCATCGAGGGTCCGCCACGACGGCTCGAAGGATTCGACGAGGCTCCAGAATCGCGGCGAATGGTTCAGTTGCCGGCGATGGCAGAGCTCGTGGACCAGCAGGTAGCGCACCACCGCCGGCCGCTGGAACATCAGGCACATGTTGAGGCTGATGGTCCCCTTCGCCGAGCAGCTGCCCCATCGGGTGCGCTGCCGACGCAAGTGCATCTGCGCATAGTCGATGCCGGTCTCGCGCGCCGTCTCATCGAGTCGCTGCCGCAGCTCATTCGCGGCGACGCCGGCCAGCCAACGCAGCAACGCCGGCGCCGCGGCCCGGACCGTGTCGTCCGTCACGCACACGCCGAGCACACCCACGCCGCGGTCGACGACCGCGGTGCGCCGCGCAGCCTGGTACTCCACCGTCCACTGCTGCCCGGTCAACGGGATCTCGATGCGGTGCGGTCGGTGCTGGCCGCCGGCCGGCACCAGGAGTTCGAATTCACGTGCGCGGCGCTCAGCCCACTCCCGGTGCCGCGCGACGAATCGCTCGATGGCGGGGAGGCCTGTGCCGGGTGGCACCACCACCTCCACCCGCCCGCCGGGAAAGACGCGCATCGAGAGGCGCCGGGCACGCCGGCTGATGCGGACGTTCCAGCCGGGCGACGCGTCCCGTGATGAGAATAGCGGCATCTGCAGCGCACCGTGCTCCGACGCGCCTCGTGCCACGCTCGCCCTCCCCCGTCCCCTCATCTGTCTACAGCTCCCGCAGTCCCACCGTGATCGGCATGCGCGCGGCCCGCAGGCCCGGCAGCAGTCCGCCGACGAGGCCGAGTATGAGGGCATAGCCGAGGCCGGTCACCAGCAGCTTCGGCGTCACGGTGAACGCGAAGCTGATCTGGCTGAAGCTGGCCCAGTTGAGCGTGGAAGCCTGGTAACCGTTCAGGGCCAGGTACACGAGCGCGCCGCCCGCGATGCCACCGAGCAGACCGAGCACTGCGGCCTCGAGCAGCACCGAGGCGAGCACCGGTCCCGCGCCGAAGCCGAGCGCGCGCAGGGTCGCGATCTCGCGCGTGCGCGACGACACCGCGGAGTACATGGTGTTGAGTGCGGCGAACACCGCACCGATGCCCATCAGCACGGCGATCGCGGTGCCGACGTATCGGATCAGCGTGATGAGGATGCGCGACTGGTCGGCGTAGAACTCGCGCTCGCTGCGCACCGTCGCGTTGACGCGCGGATCGGCGTCCAGCCAGCGCTCAAGTTCCTCGATCGAATCCGGCGCGAGCAACTGCGCGCGCACCACCTGCACCGAATTCCCGCGCCGATACACGCCCTGCAGCACGCTGAGGTCCGTCCACACCTCGGACTCGGACACGCTGCCACCGGCCTCGAAGACGCCAACCACCCGCCAGACGTGCGAGCCCCACTTGACCTCCTGCCCGAGGTCCACGTTGCCGAACTGGGCGAAGACGCCGCGGCCGACGACCACCTCGTCCTTGCCCCGCTCGAACATGCGGCCGGCGACGATGCGGAAATCCTCGCGTACACCGACGGCACGCGCCGTCACGCCTCGGAACGGCACGTTCGCGCCTGTGCCTGTGCTGCGCATGGGCAGGTCGACGATGGTGTAGAACTCCGGCGAGGCGATCGGTCCGCCGGCGTCCCGCACGATGCCCGGCGCCGAGAGGATGACGCTGACCTCCTCCCGGCTGAACGCGCTCGAAAGCTCGTCAGGCGAGCCGCCGCGCAGCACCAGCGCGACGTCGTCGCGACCCGACAGGTCGAGCGCGGCACGGAAGCCCTCCCCCATGGACAGCAGGGAGACGAGCACCGCCACCACCCCACCGATGCCCACGACCGCGACCAGCGACGTTCCGAGGCGCGAAGGCAGGTTGCGCAGGTTCATGAGCGTGACCGCGGCCAGCTGGTTGAGCCAGTTCGTCATGTCGGCGTCATTCTCGTCGCAGCGCCTCGACGATCCGCAGCTGCATGGCCTGCGCCGCCGGCACGGCGCCGGCCACGAGCCCGAGCCCCAGCATGAAGGCCACGCCCATCAGCACGGCCTCGCCCTGCAGGCTGAACCCCGGCAGATACTGGGCGAACACGGGCTCGAACTGCACTCCGAGCCACCATGCGCCGGCGAGGCCGATCGCACCGCCCAGCACCGTGATCAGCACGGCCTCGGCAAGCACCAGCGCGAGCACGCCGCCGTTCGAGAATCCGAGGGTCTTGAGCACGCCGATCTCGTTGGTACGCTCGCGAACCGACTGCGCCATGGTGTTGGCGGTGACCAGCAGCATGGTGAAGAACACGGCGGTCACGATGGCACGCAGTATCGCGCCGATGTTGCCGACCTGGTTGACGAAGGATTGCGCCATGGCGCGCTCGGAGGAGGTCTTGGTCTCCGCCGGGGAGTTCGCGAACTGAAGGTCGATCTGCCGTGCGATCGACTGGGCGCGCGCCACGTCGTCCACCTTCACCAGGTACCAGCCCACGAGACCCTTGGCCTGCGCCTTCGCCTCGTCGAAGTAATCCTGGTGCAGCAGGATCTGGCGCGTGTCCCCGCCCTCCGGCAGGTCGTAGATGGCGCTCACCGTGACTTCCCACGCATCGCTGCCGTCGGCGCGCCGCCAGATCGAGGAGCGGAGCGGCACCTTGTCGCCAACCTTCCAGCCCGTCAGGTCCGCGACCCCGCGCCCGATCAGGATCCCGGTGCGTTCGGCGATCCACGCGAGCCGCTCCTGCTCCGGCATGAGGTACTCCGGGTACATGTGCAGGAAAGCGTCGGGCTTGACCGGGAAGGCGGGCAGCTGGTTGCGCTCGTTCTGGTACCAGGCGCCGAACCACGTCTGCGGCGTGACGTCCACGACGCCGTCGATCGCGCGTATGCGGTTCTCGTAGCTCTGCGGGATGAGCTGGGTGAACGAGATCTTGTGCATGGTGATCAGCCGGTCGGCGCCGGCGATGTCGACGCCCGACTGCAGCGCGTGGCGCATGGAGTCGGCGAGCCCGTAGAGCAGGAAAGCCACCGCGATCGAGGCCAGCGTGAAGAACGTGCGCAGGCGCTTGCGTCGCAGGCTCGCGGCGAGCAGCGGCAGGTAGCGGCCGATCACGTCGCGTCCTCCCGCAGCAACCCCTTGTCGAGGTGCACGGTCCGGTGCGCGCGCTCGGCGGCGTGCGGGTCGTGCGTCACCATGATGATGGTCTTGCCGTACTCGCGGTTGAGCGCCTGCAGGAGGTCCAGGATCTCGTCGCCCGACTTGCGGTCGAGGTCGCCGGTCGGCTCGTCGCACAGCAGCAGTGTGGGATCGGTGACGATGGCCCGTGCGATGCCGACGCGCTGTTCCTGGCCGCCGGAGAGCTCGCGCGGGCGGTGCCGCGCCCGATCCGTGAGCCCGACGAGCTTGAGGGCCGCTGCGACGCGCCGGTTGCGCTGCTCCCGCGTGAGGTCCTTGAGCAGCAGCGGCAGCTCGACATTGCGCTCCGCCGACAGCACCGGCAGCAGGTTGTACATCTGGAACACGAAGCCGACGTGGTCCGCGCGCCATCTCGCGAGCGACCCGCCGCCGAGCTGGTCGACGCGCAGCCCGTCCACCTCGAGCATGCCCGAGGTCGGGCGGTCGAGACCGCCGATCAGGTTGAGCAGCGTCGACTTTCCGGAGCCGGACGGTCCCATCAGCGCGACGAAATCTCCGGCCGCGATCTCGAGCGACAGGCCGTCGAGCACGCGCACGACCTCGGCGCCGCGCCGGTATTCCTTCACCAGCTCCCGGATGCGGACGATCGGCTCGGCCACGGTCAGCCGGCCTTCAGTTCAACCGCGGCCCCGTCGCGCAGCCGGCGCGGTGCGTCGATCACGATGGCCTCTCCGCCCTGCAGGCCCTCGAGCACGGGCACGCGGTCGCCGTCCGCGGGTCCCAGCGTGAGCTTGCGGAGCTCGACCTTACCGTCCCGGACCACCCAGACGCTCGCCGCATCGCCGTCGCGCAGCACGGCGTTCGCAGGCACGGTCGGATGGGCGCGCTCGCGGTCCACGCCCTCCTCGAGGAAGCGCACCTTGATGCCCATGTCGGGGAGGATGCGCGGATCGAGCGCCTCGAACGCGATGCGTACGCGCACCGTGGCCTTCTGCCGGTCGGCCGTCGGGACGATGCTGATCACACGGCACGCGAGGGTCCAGTCGGGGTAGGCGTCGAGCACGGCCTCGACGCGCTGCTCGTCCTGCACGCGGTTGATGTACGCCTCGTTGACGTCCACCTCGATCTCGCGCGAGTCCATGTCCACGATGGTCGCGATGCCGGTGCGGGTGAAGCCGCCGCCTGCGGACACCGGCGACACCGTCTCGCCCGGCTGCGCATCCTTCGAGAGCACGACGCCCGTGAACGGCGCGCGTATCAGCAGGTCGTCAAGTGCCTGCTGGCTGAGCGCGAGGCGGCTCTGGGCGACGCCCACCTCGGCCCCGACCGCCGACAGGCGCGCCTCGAGCGCGGCCACTTCCGCCTCGGATCCATCGAGCACGCTCTCGGCCACGAGCTTGCGCTCGACGAGGCTTCGGTTGCGCGCGAGGGTCTTGCGGGCGTCGGCGAGCCGCACCTCGATCTCGCGCAGGTTGCGGCGCGCGGCTTCGAGGCTGCTTGCGGCCACGGCGTGCTCCGCCTTCGCGGTCGAAGGATCGAGCCTCGCCAGCACCTGGCCCTCGGCAACCACCGCACCCTCCTCGAACAGCACCTCGGTGATCCGCCCGGTGACCTTTGAACTCACGGTCGCGAGCCGGCGCGCGACGACATAGCCCGACGCGTTGAGCACCGCGGCATCCGCGGCGCCTTCCGGCGTCTCGACCAGCACCGTCTGCACCGCGACCGGAGAATTGAGCACGCGCCACGCGATCGCTGCGGCGAACACGGCCACGGCCGCGACGACGATCCACAGTCGCCGGCGACCGCCGCCGCGCGCGTCGCGATAGCGCTTCGGGTCGGAACCGGTATCGAGCCGCAGGCTCTCCAGGGCTTGCTTGTCGAGCGCCATGTGCTTCTCTGACTTTCTTGGGCTTCTTGGGAGCGGGCGCGCTGCAGCGGGGCTCGCTAAAATGGCGGGTCGCTGCAGTCGCCGGCCCTGCGCCGCGAGGACGCGAACCTTACCACAGCGGCCATTTCATGAACCCGCCCATCGTCGACATCGGCCTCAACCTCGCGCACGACAGCTTCGACCACGACCGCGACCAAGTCGTCGGGGCCGCACGCGCCGCCGGCGTGCACCACATGGTGATCACCGGCAGCACGCTCGAGAGCAGCCGCGCCGCGATCGAACTGGCCCGCTCAGCGCCGGGCACCTTCCGCGCCACCGCGGGAATCCATCCGCACCACGCGCGCGAGTTCCACGATGCCGACGTCCCTGCGCTCCGTGCGCTGATGCGCGAGCCCGAGGTGGGCGCCGCGGGCGAATGCGGTCTCGATTACTTCCGCAATTTCTCGCCGCACGAGGACCAGGAACGGGTCTTTCGGCTGCAGCTCGAGCTCGCCACCGAGACCGGCCGGCCGGTGTTCCTGCACCAGCGAGACGGGCACGACGCGTTCATGGCGATCCTGCGCGAGTACCGGCCGCGGCTCGCGGCCGGCGTGGCGCACTGCTTTACGGGCGACGGACGCGAGCTACGAGATTACCTCGACCTCGATCTCTCGATCGGCATCACCGGCTGGATCTGCGACGAACGGCGGGGCCAGCACCTGCGGGAACTGGTGCGACTCGTCCCCCTCGAGCGGCTGATGATCGAGACGGATGCTCCGTACCTGATGCCGCGCGACCTGCGGCCGAAGCCCAGCGGCCGCCGAAATGAGCCAAAATACCTGCCGCACATCCTGCGCGCGGTCGCCGCCGGTCGCGGCGAGTCCCTGGAGGCCGTGGCCGAGGCGACTACCCGCAATGCGCTCGCGTTCTTCGGCTTCGAGAAAAGCGACTCAACTGATTGATCTGGTAAGAACAATGGACATCAAAAAAACCCGCGAATTCGTCAACGGCCGGTGGGACGAATCCATCCTTCCCGAACTCGTCGAGTACGTCCGCATCCCCAACAAGTCACCCATGTTCGACCCGGACTGGGAGGCCCATGGGCACATGGAGGCGGCCGTGCAGCTGATGCGGCGCTGGGCCGAGGCCGAAGTGCAAATGCTGCCGGGCGCCCGGGTCGAGGTCCTGCGCCTGGCCGGGCGCACGCCGGTGCTGATGGTGGACGTCCCGGGCGCCGTGGACGACTGCGTGCTCATGTACGGCCACCTCGACAAGCAGCCGGAGTTCTCCGGCTGGTCGGACGGCCTCGAGCCCTGGACGCCCGTGGTGCGCGACGGAAAGCTGTACGGCCGCGGTGGCGCCGACGACGGCTACGCACTCTTCGCCTCTCTGACCGCGATCCGCGCCTTGCACGAGCAGGGCGTGCCCCACGCGCGCTGCGTGGTGCTGATCGAGGCCAGCGAGGAAAGCGGCAGCCCGGATCTCGCCCACCACATCGAGGCGCTGGGCGAACGTCCCGGATCACCGACCCTGGTCGTGTGCCTCGACGCCGAGTGCGGCAACTACGAGCAGCTGTGGTGCACGACCTCGCTGCGCGGCAACCTGATCGGCTCATTGCGCGTGGACGTGCTGTCGGAGGGCGTGCACTCGGGCACGGCGAGCGGCATCGTGCCCTCGAGCTTCCGGGTCCTGCGCGAACTGCTGGCCCGGGTCGAAGACGCCGGCTCGGGCGAAATCCTGATCGAGGAACTGAACGCGCCAATCCCGCCCGACCGTCGCATCCAGGCCCAGGCCGCGGCGGCCGTGCTCGGCGAGTCCGTGTACGCGAAGTTCCCGCTCATGCCCGGCATGCGCCCGGTCTCGAACGATCCCTTCGAGCTGCTGCTCAACAACAACTGGCGGCCGACCCTCAGCATCACCGGTGCGGACGGCCTGCCCGCCTTCCGCAGCGCGGGCAACGTGCTGCGTCCGCAGACGACGCTCAAGCTGTCGTTCCGGTTGCCGCCCACCCTGGCGCCGTCACGGGCCGCCGCCGTCATCCAGCGGACGCTGGAGCGCGACCCGCCGTACGGAACGCGCGTCAGCTTCAAGGTCGAGTCCGCGATGGGCGGGTGGAATGCGCCGGCGCTGGCGCCGTGGCTCGAGCGGTCCATGCAGGCGGCGTCGCGGGATTTCTTCGGCCGCGACGCGATGTACATGGGCACGGGCGGCAGCATTCCGTTCATGGGCATGCTCGGTGAGCGCTTCCCTGGGACGCAGTTCCTCGTGACGGGCGTGCTCGGGCCGCAATCGAACGCCCACGGCCCGAACGAGTTCCTGCATATCGAGACCGCGCGCCGGCTCACCGCCTGCGTATCGCGGGTGCTGGCCGACCACGCCGTCCGGGAACAGCGGGCCGCGGCCTGACCGGCAGCCGCCTACCGCAGGCCGCTTGACCAGCCGCGTCAGCCGGCGAGCGGATTCGGCTGGGCGGCCTTTCGGATGCGCTCCCACACGGGTGCAAGGGCCGCCGCGACGCCGCCCTGGGTGCGGTCCACGGCCGGGAATTCGTCCTGCAGCGTGTCGAGCCGCAGCACCGTGTCCGGCCGGCCCTTCGGGAACTCACCGCGCATCGAGAATACCGCCCGCCCTTCCACCGGCGTGTCGCCCGCCAGCAGCCGGACCGCCGTCACGCGCTCCTCGAGCATGGGCAGCGGATTGCTGAAGGTGAAGTGCCGCTTCGGTCCGAACACCGACCACTGCAACATCTTGTCGCCCGCGAACACGAGCCCCTGCACGTCGAACAGGTCGATGACCAGCAGGCCACGCTGGGTCAGCAGCAGGTAGTTGACGTGGATCTGCTCGCCCGTGCCGCTCGGCAGGAGCACGTTGCGCAGTTCGTCGTACGCGACCGAGGAGATCACGTTGTCGATCGCACGCCGCGCCCGCGCCTGTCGCAGGCGGTCGCGGACGAAGATGAAGCCGGCGGCCAGCAGGCCGAGGCCCAGCAAGACCCACAGCCACAGCGGCAGGCCGAGGACGATGTTCATGCCAGCCCCCCCAGCACCGCGCGCAGCGCCTCGAGCTCCGGCTCGATCTCGAGTTGCAGCGAGGGCAGCGCAAGCAGCGCAGCCAGCGCGTCCGGCACCGGCACGTTCGCTCCGATCAGCGGCTCCACCACGTCGTTGAACTTGGCCGGGTGGGCCGTGGCCACGAGCACCCAGCGCGCCGCGCGCCGACGCGCGTCGAGGCGACGGTAAACGCAGGCGGCCGTCGCAGTGTGCGGACACCACGTCTGCCCGAGTTCGCGGTGGTCGCGACGGATGGTCGCGCGGATCTCCTCGTCGCTCACCGCCTGCGAGATGACCTTCCGCTGCAGCAGAGCGACCTCCGGGAAGAGCCAGCGCAGTCGTTCCATGTTGCTCGGGTTGCCGACGTCCATGGCGGACGCCAGCGTCGGGATGCTCGCTCGCGGACGCCACTCGCCGCTCGCGAGGAAGTCCGGCACCGTCAGGTTGGCGTTGCTCGCGAGCACGATCTCTCCAATCGGCAGTCCTGCCTCGCGCGCCCACACGCAGGCGAGTGCGTTGCCGAGATTGCCGGTCGGGATGACGAAGTTCGGCGCCTCGCCGTCGCGCTGCGCGAGCTCGAGGCTGGCCTTCGCGTAATAGACCATCTGCGGCAGGAGTCGCCCCACGTTGATGCTGTTCGCCGAGGACAGCTGCAGCGATTTCGAGAGTTCCGCGTCGACGAAGGCGTCCTTCACCATGCGCTGGCAGTCGTCGAAGCTGCCGGCCACGGAGAGCGTGCGCACGTTGCCGCCCCAGCAGGCGAGCTGCTTCTCCTGGCGGGCCGAGACGAGGCCGCGCGGGTACAGCACCACGACGTTCGCCCACGGACGACCGTGGAAAGCCGCCGCGACCGCGCCACCGGTGTCGCCCGAGGTCGCGACGAGGATGGTGAGCCGGCGCGGATCCTCGCGCGGGATGCATTCGAGCGTCGCGGCGAGAAACCTCGCCCCGAAGTCCTTGAACGCTGCCGTCGGGCCGTGGAACAGCTCGAGCACCGACAACGGTCCCCCGGCGGCCGACACCTCGACGACGGGAGCCGGGAAGTCGAAGGCATCGCGGGTGATCTCGGCGAGCCGCCCGGCCATCGCGTCGCCGACGGCGAAGGGCCGCAGCAGGTGTTCCGCGAGCGTGGAAAGGTCCGTGGGGTCTCCGAGATCGCCAGGAACGATCCGTGGCAGCGACTCCGGCACGTACAGTCCGCCGTCCGGCGCGAGGCCGCGGGCGATGGCCGTGCCGAGTCCTGCCGAGTGCAGCCGGTCGCGGGTACTGACGTAGCGCATCAGTCGTCCACCACGCGCGCGCCCGTCGGATCGAGCGCGGAGACCCAGCTGTCGCTCTCGAGCCCGTGCCTGCCGAACGCGGCGACCATGCCCTCGCGCACGGCGTCGGCCGCGGGTGCCTCCACCCACGCAAATACCGTGGGACCTGCGCCGGAGATCGAGCAGCCGAGCGCGCCGCCGGCGAGCGCGGCCTGCTTCACCTCGGCAAAGCCCGGGATCAGCACCTGGCGCTGCGGCTCGATCACCACGTCGAGCAACGACTCGCGGATCAGCGACAGGTCGTTCGTGTAGCAGCCGGCCAGGAACCCGGCGAGGTTGGCCTGCTGCCAGATGACGTCCGACAACGCGACCGTGGGCTTGAGGATGGCGCGCGCCTCGCGTGTCGCGAGCACCATGTGCGGATGCACGAGCACGCAGCGCACGGTCGCGGGCACCGGGATCTGCTTCACGTGCGGGTCGTCGATGCCCACCGTCAGCACCAGCCCGCCGTAGAGCGACGGCGCAATGTTGTCCGCATGCACCGAGCCGCTTGCGACCTTCTCGCCCTGCATGGCGAAGCGCAGCAGCTGCGTGCGGTCGAGCGGCTGGTCGACGAGCGCCGCCGTGGCCACCACCGCCGCCACCGCTGACGCCGCCGAGCCGCCGAGCCCGGAGCCGAGCGGAATGCCCTTCAATACGTCGAGATCGAAGCCGTACTCGAGGCCGAGCCCGCGCGTCAGCGCCAGCGCGGCCATGCCCGCGGTGTTGCGCTCGGCGACGAGCGGCAGGTCCTCGACCACGCCGCGGATCGAGCGGATCGACACGCCGGGCTCGGCACGACGTGTGGCCGTGACTCGGTCTCCGAGTGCCGCGACCGAATGGCCGAGGATGTCGAAGCCGACCGCGACGTTGCCGACGCTCGCAGGTGCAAACGCCGTCGCCCGCTCGCGCCGGCTCGTCACAAGCGGGCCCCGAGGTAGGCGCAGACCCGCAGCAGGTCGGCGAACACGCCCGCCGCGGTGACGGCGGGACCGGCGCCCGGTCCCTGCACGATCAGCGGGTTCTGGTCGTAGCGGGCGGTCTGGAAGCGCACGATGTTGTCGGTCAGGGCGATGTTGGCGAACGGGTGGACGGCGGGCAACTCCACCACGCCCACCTCGGCCCGACCGTCCGCGCCGACGGCGCCCACGTAGCGCAGCACGTGGCCGCGGGCCCGTGCCGCCTCGAGGCGCGCGAGCATCGGCGCGTCGAACTCGTCGAGGCGCTCGAGGAAGTCCTGCACCCCGCCGCTCGCGAGCGCCGCGGGCACCAGGCTCTCGACTCGCACGTCCGCGAGCTCGAGCGCGAGTCCCATTTCCCGGGCGAGGATGATCAGCTTGCGCGCGACGTCCATGCCCGAGAGGTCGTCGCGCGGGTCGGGTTCCGTGTAGCCGAGCGTCTTGGCCTGCCGCACCACCGAGGAGAACGGCTGGCTGCCGTCCCAGGTGTTGAAGAGGTAGGCGAGCGTGCCCGAGAAGATGCCCTCGATGCGGCGGATCTCATCGCCGGTCTCGCGAAGGTCGCGCAGCGTCTGGATCACCGGCAGGCCGGCGCCGACCGTGGCTTCGTACAGGTAGTGCGCGCCGGTGATCCGGCGCGCCTCGCGAATCCGCTCGAACTCGCCGTGCGCCGCGCTGTTGGCTTTCTTGTTGGGCGTGACGACGTGAATGCCCTCGGACAGCCAGTGCGCGTAGCGGGCGGCCACCGCGGTGCTCGCGCTGCAATCGATGATCACCGCGTGCGGGAGGTGGTCGGCGTGCACGTGCTCCGCGAAGGCGTCGAGATCGACGGGATCGCCGCCCGCCGCGAAGGCGTCGCGCCACCCGCCGAGATCGATCGCGCCGGCGCTCAAGCGCATGGTCCGCGACCCGGCGATGGCACGGACGCGCAGGTCGAGGTTGAGGTCGCGCCGCAGCCGCTCGACCTGCGAGGCCAATTGGTCGAGCAGCGCGCCGCCGACGAGCCCGGGCCCGATCAGGCCGATCGAGACCGTGTGGGCCGAGAGGTAGAAGCCCGAGTGCACCGCGCGCAGGGCGCGGGCGCTGTTGCGGCCGTCGATCACCACCGAGATGTTGCGCTCCGAGGCGCCCTGGGCGATGGCACGCACGCTCACGCCAGCGTTGCCGAGCGCGCCGAACACCTGGGCGGCCACGCCGTGCGCGCCAGCCATGCCGTCGCCCACGACGGCGAGGATGCTGCAGCTGCGGTTGACCTCGATGCTCTGGATCTGGCCCTCGCGCAGCTCGGGCTCGAAGGCGCGACGCACGACCCGTTCGGCCCGCTCGGCCTCCACTTCCGGCACGGCGAAGCAGATCGAGTGCTCGGAACTGCCCTGCGAGATCAGGATCACCGAGATCCCCTCCTCGCGCAGTGCCCCGAACAGGCGGTGGGCGGTGCCCGGCACGCCGATCATGCCCGCGCCCTCGAGGTTCACGAGCGCGATGCGCTCGACCGTCGTGATGCCCTTCACCAGCGGCGCGGGCGCCGTGCGGTCGTGGATCACCGTGCCCGCGGCCTGCGGCGCGAACGTGTTGCGGATCCAGATCGGGATGCGCTTGTGGACCGCCGGCGCCATGGTCTGCGGATGGATGACCTTGGCGCCGAAATAGGCGAGCTCCATCGCCTCGCTGTAGGAGAGCGCCTCGATGACCTGGGCCTCGGGGACGAGGCGCGGGTCGGCGCTCAGCACGCCGTCCACGTCGGTCCAGATGACGATCTCGGCGGCGTCGAGCAGCGCGCCGAAGATCGACGCCGAAAAGTCGCTGCCGTTGCGACCGAGCGTGGTCTGCAGCCCCTGTGTGTCCGTGGCGATGAAGCCGGTGACCACGACGGTTCCCACGAAGTCGGCGGGCAGGGCCTGCTCGAGGTTGGCCCGGGACTGGTCCCAGCGCACGCCGGGACCGAGCGGACCCCATTCGACCAGCAGGACGCGGCGCGCATCGAGCCAGAGCACGTGCCCGCTGGTCCGGCCGCGGCTGCGCAGCGCGCGCTCGAAGATGCGCGTGGACCACAGCTCGCCGTAGCCCGCGATCAGGTCGCGCATGGTCGTGGAGGCGGCGCGCACCAGCCGCACCGTCTGCAGGATGCCCGCAACATCGCGGCAGTCGCCGTCGAGTTCGGCCACGAACTCGTCGAGCAGGGGGCCGGCGAGCAACTCGCGGGCAACGCCAACGTGGCGGTCGCGCAGCTCCCGGATGCGATCATCGAGCGACGGGTCCTGCTGCTCGGCGAGGGCGACCAGCATCAACAACGCATCCGTGACGCCACGGCAGGCCGACAGCACCACTGCCTTGCGCGGCGTCGCGTCGCCCTCGATGATCTGCGCGACTCGCTCCATGCAGGCCGCGTCGGCGACGCTCGATCCGCCGAACTTATGGACTTTCCAGGATTCCACGCTCCACGCCCTCTCGTTCAGCCGCCCACGGGATCGCGCCGGCGGGTCGCAGCCACGCGACGGGCCGAATGCGGCTCGGGCGGAGAGGACTCCTTCGGCTCGGGTATCCGGCGACAGGTCGAAAGACTGTATCTGCTCGCCGCGCAGCAGGCAAACTAGCGGGCCATGGATCCCGTTGAATCCTTGGGACTGCATGCCGCGATCCTCGCGGCGGGGCCGTCCACGCGCTTCGGCAGCCCCAAGCAGCTGGTGCGGCTCGAGGGCGGGCTCGTCCTGCACCGGGCCGTCGCGAACGCCGCGGGCGTGGCCGGCCACTCCGTGACTGTCGTACTCGGTGCCCATGCCCGCGAGGTCGCACCGGCGTTGCGGCTGTCCTCGGCGTCGGTCGTGCTGAACCGCGACTGGGCCGAGGGCCTCGCCAGCACGATCCGTGCCGCCGTGCGGGGCACGCCGCCGCGCTGCGAGGCCCTGCTGCTGCTGCTCGCGGACCAGGCGGCCGTCTCCGGGGAGGACCTCCGGCGGCTGTTCGCGGTCTGGCGGCGTCATCCGGTCCTCATCGCAGCCGCACTCCACGGCGGCGCGGCCGGGCTACCGGCGATTTTTCCGCGCTGGGCCTTCACCGACCTGCTCGAACTGCGCGGCGACCGCGACGCGGGTCAGGTCCTGCGGCGCAACGTGGATCGGGTAGTCCGGGTCCCCATGCCGAACGCCGGTCTCGCCCTCGATACCCCCGAGGACCTGCTCACGCTCGGTGCTGCGATTTCCGCTGACGGACTCCCGTGAGGGGGCTATCATCCCCACCCGCCGGGACCCGGCCGCGAGCCCGGGCCCGCCAACTGAGACACGCCTCGTGGTTTTCGGCGAACGGAAGCAGGACTGCGCGGGGCTGCGTTTAGACTCCCGTGACGGTCATATTCTGGAGACACGCTCATGCATGGATTTTCGCTCTCGGCAGCCTGTTCGGCCGCTGTGGGAACCCTGGTCGCCAGCGTCGCCATGGCCGGACCGGTCGGCGACCAGTACCGGGGCGGCGTGTTCGGCCTGGGCTGGAACTCGAGCAAGGCCGCGATCGAGGCCAAGTATCCGGGCGGCACGTGGGCCGAGGATGAGGAGGGCCGGGCCGAGTACTGCGTCGCGAGCCGCCAGTCGCTACTCAAGCTGCCCGCCCAGCACCAGACCAGGCAGCTGTGCTTCCTGATCGGCTCCGATGGCACGCTCGGTAGCGTGACCGCGCACATGGATGCCTCGCTGCCCGCCCTGCTCGCGGTCGTCAACCGTTCGCGCACGACCTTCGGAGACTTCGACTCGGTCCGTCGCGACGACTCGTCGATCCAGGCGCGGTCCACCGCCATGCTGTGGACGCGCGACGCGCCCTACGTCGTGCAGGTGGCGAGCAATAACGACAGCAGCGGCAAGCCGCTCGAGGTGACGTTCACGGTCGCCGACGAGGCCGCCATTCACACCGATGGTGCCGCACGGGTCTCGCACAAGCCGCCCGGCATGTGAGTGTTGCGCGGTCGCGCGGCGCAATCCGTCCGCGCGGCTGCTGCGAATCGGGGGTCATGACGCCCAACGCCCTGTGCGCCGGCCTTGAGCGGCTGCTCGACGCCTCTGTCTTCTTTTCCTTCGACCGCAGCGGCTTCGTTCGCCACGAAGCCGCCTTCGATCCGGATGACCTCGCGGTCGACCTGGCCGGTCGCGTGTGCCTGGTGACGGGCGCAAACTCGGGCATTGGCTTCGAGACCTCCGCGAGCCTTGCGGAGCGCGGTGCGACCGTGTGGATGCTGTGTCGCGATCGCAAGCGCGGCGAGGCCGCGCTGCGCGAGGTGAGGCGGCGGACCGGCTCGCGACGCGTTCACCTCGGCCTGCTCGATGTCGCAGACCCCGATTCGGTCCGGAAATTCGCGTCCGCTTTCAAGGCGCCGCAGGTCGACGTCCTCGTGCACAATGCTGGCGTGCTGCCGGCCGAACGCATCCTGTCCAGCGATGGACACGAGCTCACGCTTGCCACCCACGTCCTCGGACCCTGGCGGCTCACGAAGGCGCTGATGCACAAGTTGCGCGCCTCCGCGGACCCACGGGTGATCTTCGTCTCCTCCGGCGGCATGTACACGCAACGGCTGTCGCTCGCCGACGTCGAATGGCAGCAGCGCCCCTATGACGGCGTCAAGGCGTACGCGCAGACCAAGCGGATGCAGGTGGTGCTGGCGCGGCTTCTCGCCGCGGACCTGCCCGTCGGCTCCGTGAGCGCCATGCATCCGGGCTGGGCCGACACGCCGGCGGTACGCAGTTCGTTGCCCCGGTTCTGGTCCGCGATGCGTGGCCGGCTGCGCACGCCGGCCGAGGGCGCCGACACCGTCGTCTGGCTGGCCGCGAGCAAGTCCGCTCGTGGACACTCCGGCCGCTTCTGGTTCGATCGCGTCCCGCGTTCCCCTCACCTGCTGCCGTGGACTCGCGAGTCGTCCGCCGAGCGCACCGCACTGCGCGACTTCTGCGAGCGGCACACCGAAAGCCGCGTCGCGCAGCGCCGTGCCGCCTGAGACGCGGACGGAGGCGCGCCGAGTCAGCCGTCCGTCGAGCGCAGCTTGGCGACGATGAACTCCCGGTGCGAGACGTGCAGCAGGTCCGCGACCCGGCGGATCAGGTGCTCCTCGTAATGGTGCACGGTGTCGTCGGCCTGTGCGACGCGCCACAGCTGCTCCAGTAGCTGCAGCTTTTCTTCGTGGGACAGCGTCCGGTTGAGCTGGGACGTGAACTGGTGCAGGTCGTGGGCACCATCCACCAGCCACTCGGCGGAGGCGAGCAGCGCGTCGCACTCCGGCGCCTCGAGGCCGAGCATCTCGCGGATTGACTCGAGAACGTGACGTCGCTCTGCAGCCGTGACGTCGTAGTCCGCACGCAGGACTTCCACCAGCACCGCCGCGACCGCGAGGTTGCGCGCATGCTCCCGAGCCGCGGCATCCTCCGCCGGCTTGGCGTCGAAGTTCCCGGTAAGCCAGTTCTTGAGCTTGATCACGTGTCCCGTCGCGCCTCTGGATGGAGCCGGTCCTGGCCGGCCCCGTCATGCTGCCACCGACGCCGCGCGCTGCCAAATCAGGGCGGCGACCGTCGGAGCGCAGTGCCGTGCCGCCGTACTTGCGGCGCTGTCCTCGAACGGGAATTTCCGGTCTAATCCTGCGCTCGCGCCACGGAGGACGGATGGCTGAGAACAAATCGGCAGAGCCCGTGCGCAGCCGCGGCGCCGTCAACCGCTTCCTCGACGTGGTCGAGCGGGTCGGCAACGCGCTGCCCGATCCGACGACGCTGTTCGCGCTGCTCGCCCTCGCCGTGGTGCTGCTGTCGGGGCTCGCGGCCCAGTTCGACCTCACGGTCGCGCACCCCACGACGGGCAAGCTCATCGAGCCGGTGAGCCTGCTGTCCGTGGACGGGCTGCACCGCATACTGACCGGGCTCGTCACCAACTTCACCAGCTTCGCTCCGCTCGGCACGGTGCTGGTTGCCATGATCGGCATCGGCGTGGCCGAGGTTTCGGGGCTGATCGGCGCGGTGATGCGCATGCTGGTGCTCAAGTCGCCCCGTGCCCTGCTCACCCCGGTCGTGGTGTTCTGCGGCGTGCTCTCGAACGCCGCGAGCGAGGTCGGCTACGTGCTGCTGGTGCCGCTCGCCGCGCTGATCTTCAAGGCCGCCGGCCGCCACCCTGTGCTGGGTCTCGCCGCAGCGTTCGCTGGCGTCTCGGGCGGCTACAGCGCCAACCTCGTGCTCGGCACCATCGACCCGTTGCTTGCCGGCCTCTCGCAGGAGGCGGCACGCATCATCGATCCCACCTACGTCGTGAGCCCGGCGGCCAACTACTACTTCATGTTCGTCTCGACGTTCCTGATCACCGGTCTCGGCTGGTGGGTGACGGAGCGGCTCGTGGCGCCCCGCCTGGCGGGCAGCGAGTATTCGGGCCCGGCCGACGATGCGCAGTCCGACGACCTGGTGAAGCCGCTCACGCCTGCAGAGAAGCGCGGCCTGCGATTCGCCGCGGCGCTGTTCGTCCTCCTGACCGGGCTGCTGCTCTGGGGTCTGCTGCCGTCAAACGGATTTCTCCGCGACCCCGGGACCGGCAGCGTGCTGCACTCGCCGTTCCTCAAGGGCATCGTGGCCATCATCTTCGTCTACGGAGTCGGACTTGGCACCGCGTACGGCGTCGGGGCGGGTACGGTGAAAAGCGACCGCGACGTGATCCGCGGCATGAGCCAGCAGATGTCCACGCTCGGCGGCTACATGGTGCTGGTGTTCTTCGCCGCGCAGTTCGTCGCGTTCTTCAACTGGACCAATCTCGGGCTGATCATGGCCGTCGAGGGCGCACAGTTCCTCAAGACCGCGGGGCTGCACCAGGTGCCGCTCATGCTGGCGTTCATCCTGCTGTCGGCGACCATCAACCTGGTGATGGGCTCGGCCTCGGCCAAGTGGGCGCTGATGGCACCGGTGTTCGTGCCGATGTTCATGCTGCTCGGCTATCCGCCGGAGGTGACGCAGACGGCGTACCGCGTCGGCGACTCGGTCACGAACGTGATCTCGCCGATGATGAGCTACTTTGCATTGATCATCGCCTTCGTGCAGCGCTACGTCGCCAGGGCGGGCATCGGCACCCTGGTGTCGCTCATGCTGCCCTACTCGCTGACCTTCCTCGTGGGTTGGTCGATCCTGTTCATCGCCTGGCTGCTGCTCGGCTGGCCCGTGGGGCCCGGCGCACCGACGTCGCTCGCCGTCGGCGGCGCGACGCCCTGACGCTGGGAGATCAGCCGGCCGCGGCCTCCGCGCGCAGCAAGTCCCACAGCTCGGCGACGTGTGCACGCTCCGTGGTGAGCGAGCCGACCGACACGCGCACCATCCAGCGCCCCTCCAGCACGGCGGGCGTCACGTAGGCGAGGCCCGAGGCGTTGACGCGCTCCGCCCAGCCGAGCGTGTGCCGGTCGAGTGCCTCGCCCGCGAGGTCCGGCGGCTCGTGGCGCAGGCACAGCGTCTGCAGTGCCACGGGCGCCAGCACCCGCCACCGCGGCGTGCGCCGCACCTCGGCTTCGAGCCAGCGGGCGTTGTCGAGGTCGCGGCGCAGACGCCGCTGCAGGCCCTCGACGCCCTGCTCGCGTATCAGGCACCACAGCTTCAGCGCCCGGAACCGCCGCCCCAGCGGGATGCCCCAGTCACGCAGGTTCTTCACGCGACCGTCCACGCCGCTCTGCAGGTAGCTCGGGTTGGTGCTCATGACGCGCACGAGGTGCTCGGGATCGCGCACGTAGTACAGCGAGCAGTCGAAGGCCACGCCGAGCCACTTGTGCGGATTCATGACCAGCGAATCCGCAGCCTCCACGCCGCGCCACAGTTGACGGCACTCGGGCAGGATCATCGCCGAGCCGGCCATCGCGGCATCCACGTGCATCCACAGGACGTGCTCGCGTGCGATGGCGGCAATGGCTTCCAGCGGGTCGAACGCCGTCGTGGTGGTCGTGCCGCTCGTGGCGACGACCGCGCAGGGACGACGCCCCGCGGCGAGGTCGGCGCGAATGGCCGCCTCGAGGAGATTGGCGCGCATCGCGTGCACGTCGTCCGTGCCGATGACGCGGATGTTGTCGCGCCCGAAACCGGCGAGCAGGGCTGCCTTGTCGACCGAGCTGTGGCTGTGGGCCGAGACATACACGACGAGCGGCGCGGCCTCGCCCTGCAGCCCGCCACGCACCAGCGAGAATCCGCTCGCCCGCTCGCGGGCACAGAGCAGCGCCACCAGCGTGCAGCTCGAGGCCGTGTCCTGGATGACGCCGCTCCAGGCCGGCGACAGCCCGACCATCTGGCGCAGCCAGTCGGTCACGACCTCCTCCACCTCCGTGAGGGCGGGACTCGACTGCCAGGACAGACCGAGCACGCCGAGGCCCGTGCTCAGGTAGTCGCCGAGCACCGAGGCGAGTTCGCCGTTGGATGGGAAGTAGCCGAAGAAGCGCGGGTGCTGCCAGTGCGACAGCCCCGGTAGGATCACGCGGTCGAGGTCGCCAAGGATGGCCTCGAAAGCCTCCGGGGTCGCGGGCGGAGACGCCGGCAGCTGCGCCTTGATCGCGCCCGGGGTGGACTGCGACATGACCGGCAGGCGGGCGACGCGCTCGCGGTAGTCGGCGACCCAGTCCACGACCTGGTGACCGAGGCGACGGAATTCTTCGGGTGTCATGCAGGGATCTCCGGGCGGGAGGCGAGCCGGCGCGCAAGCACGCCGTGCGCACGCCGATCGAGCGGGTAGTGCCATGCCAGCAGCAGCATGGGCACGAGCAGCAGGCACGGCCAGGCGACGAACGCGACCTTGAGTCCGAACGCCGCCTCGGACGTGATCTCGCGCTGGGCGTCGATGCCGAACAGCGTCGGGATGGCGAGCGCGACCGCGCCGCCCACGCCCTGATTCAGCTTGGTGACGATGGCCTGGAAGGAGAAGAAGATCGCGGCGCGCTGCTGCCGGTTACGCCAGGCGTCGTAGTCGACCACGTCGGCGAGCAGCGACGGCAGCGCGATCGACGACATCCCGAGGAAGAAACCGAAGCCGGCCATGATCGCGGCCATTGGCGCGAGCGCGCCTGGGCCGGGCTCGAGCAGCAGCACCGCGAGCAGCATCACGATCATCCCGGCGGCGGCAAGGCTCCACGCCCGGTGCTTCTCGACCCGACGCATGACCCGCAGCCACACCGGCATGCCGAGCGCCATCGCGAGCGTCATCGGTAGCGCGATCTGCGGCACCTTCTCGCCGAGCCCGAGGTAGCGGCTGGCGTAGATCACGAACAGGCTCGCTACGGCACCGGTGGCGAGCCCGAACAGCACCTGCGTGGCGAGGAAGTAGCGCAACGGCGGCGTCTCGAGGAGCGCCCGGTACAGGTCGCCCGGGCGCACCCGCCGCGCGACCGTGCGCCGCGCGGGCTCCGCGACGGAGCGGGACATGAGAAGCACGGCGAGCGGCAGGCCGACCATGATGAACCCGGCGATCCACCGCATGACCTCGGGCGTGAACTTCGAGCCGCCGCCGAGCAGCAACATCGGCGCGACCATGAACAGGACGCCGCCCACGAACCCGAGCAACTGCCGCCACAGCGCGATGCGCGATCGTTCGTGGTAGTCGCGCGAGAGCTCGGCCGCCATCGCCGTGTGCGGGATCTCGACCAGCGTCCAGCCGAGCGTCACCACGAGATACCAGACCACCAGATAGCCAGGACCGGCGCCGGGCGGGGGACTGTAGAGAAACCAGGCACCGGCCGCGACGACGATGGCCCCGGCCATCATCCAGGGCTTGCGACGTCCCGAGCGGTCGGAAAGGTAGCCGATCAGTGGGTCGGTGAGCCCGTCGAACAGCCGCGCGACCAGCGTGGCGGTGGCGAGGCCGGCGAGCGTCACGGCCGTGTAGTCGAGGTAGAAATTCGGCAGCACCGCCGCCGTCGGGGACATCAGCATCGACAGCGGCAGGTTCACGAGGCCGAACGCGATCAGCAGCGGCGTGGGCAGGCGGGACGGCGTTGGCGGCATCGTGTAGGGTGAACTCGGGCTTGAAGCCCGATTGTCGTTCATGTGCCGGAGGAAAGACCATGCGCAAGCGCGCCACCGCAACGTCCGTCCTGCTCGCCTTCGCGTTCGCACCCGCCCAGGCGACAGACCAGGCAAGCACGACCCTCGAGCCGGCCGACGCCTTTGTCGCAGCCCTTTCGACCCACTGCGGCAAGGCCTATGCCGGCCGCATCGTTGCCAACGAGCCTGCGGCCGCTCCCGGAGCCGCACCTGATCCGTTCGAAGGCAAGTCGCTGGTGATGCACGTGCGCGAGTGCACGCCGCAGCAGGTCCGCATGCCCTTTCACGTCGGCGACGACCACTCGCGTACCTGGGTCATCACCCGCACGGCGGACGGGCTGCGCCTCAAGCATGATCACCGCCACGAGGACGGCACACCGGACGTGCTGACGATGTACGGCGGCGACACCAAATCGCCGGGGACGGCCCTGCGGCAGGAGTTCCCGGTGGACGTCGAATCGAAGGCGCTGTTTGAACGGCAGGGACTCAAGGCCTCGATGACGAATGCCTGGGCGATCGAACTCGAGCCCGGCCAGCGCTATCTGTACGAGCTCTCTCGCCCCGGCCGGCTGTTCCGGGTCGAGTTCGACCTCACGAGACCGGTCGCGCCGCCCCCTCCGCCGTGGGGCGATTCAGCCGCGCCCTGACTCCTCGTCGGCCACGAGAGGCAGGCCCGACCATTTCGCATATTTGAGCCAGGGGCAGGGGACAGACGGGTTCCGGCGCGCCGTCTCCCGCTAAAATCCTGCGGATGAAGATCTTCTCCCGGCTGTTCGACCGCGCCCTGCACTGGAGCCGGCACCCTCACGCAGAACGCTAGCTCGCCGTCGTGAGCTTCACGGAGTCGTCGTTCTTTCCGGTACCCCCGGACGTCCTGCTCGCGCCGATGACGCTCGCGCGTCCGCAACGCTGGTGGCGCCTCGCCGGGTTGACCACCGTCACGTCGGTCCTCGGCGGACTGCTCGGCTACGCGATCGGCTACGTCGCGCTCGAGTCCGTCACGCCACTGCTGCATCGGGTGGGCTACTGGGACCACTTCGAGACGGCGCACGACTGGTTCGAGCGCTACGGATTCTGGGCAATCTTCGCCGCGGGCTTCACGCCGATCCCCTACAAGGTGTTCACGATCGCCGCGGGGGCGGCCCACATGGCGCTCGTACCCTTCACCCTCGGTTCGCTCGTCGGCCGTGGAGCCCGCTACCTGCTGGTGGCGGGACTGGTGCGCTGGGGTGGAGCCCCGATCGAGCACCACATCCGCCGCTACGTGGACGGCATCGGCTGGGCCACTCTGGGCATCCTCGTAGTCGGCTACCTGATCTGGTCCGTGCTGCGGTAACTCGCTGGTCCGATAGGTACTTCTGGCTGCGACCGCTCGCAGTCCCAGAACCTGAAATCCGGTAAATTCCGAGGCAATCGCTTCCAAGCCGGAGGGACGCGAGTCCCGGTCCCCGATGCGCATCGACCGCTACGTCCATGACGAGCGCCTGACCTGGGGCGCAGCGGGCGTTCTGATGGCTGTGACCGCGCTGCACCTCAGCGGGATTGCGCGCCTGCTGATCGCACCGCCCCCCCAGATGACCGCCGCTGCCGCGCCGCCGGTGTTCCAGATCAGCCTGCAGAAGCTACCCCCACCGCGGCTGCCGCCGGCGCTCCAGCCGAGGCCGGCGGACGCGCCGCCGCCCCCCACCGACGCAGTGCAGCGCCCACGCCAGACGCGCCCGGTGCCGATCCTGGTGGATACGCCGACGACCGACCCCGTCCCGCCCGACACCCAGGTCAAGAAGTACGAGATGGGTGACGAGCTGCTGCCGGGCGTGCCGGGACCGCCGATGCCGGAGGGCTCGGGCGACGACGAGCCGCTCTATGCCGAGGCGGCGCCGGTCGAGGAGACCCCAGTCCTCTGGAATCTCAAGCTCGTGGACATGCGACCACCCGTCTACCCGCCGCGCTGCCTGCGCCTCGGGATCGAGGGGCGGGTGAAGATCCGCGTGCTCGTGGGCGAGAACGGCCGGCCCCAGGAAGTCACCGTGGGCGAGTCGAGCGGCGAGGCGTCGCTCGACCAGGCCGCCATCGAGGCCGTTCGCGAGTGGCGCTTCGAACCGGCGAAGCGAAACGGCGTCGCCGTGCGCGCCTGGGCCATCGTGCCCGTCGAATTCAAGCTGATCGATTGAAGGCAGGGACGAATCATGCACCCCACCGAATCGTTGACCTCCATGAGTTTTGCGAACTTCCTGCGCGAGACCGACGCGGTGGGAATCTTCGTGTTCGGCCTGCTCATCCTGATGTCCATCGTCTCGTGGTACTTCATCTTCCTGAAGTCCGCGCGCGTTACCCGCATCCGGACTCGCTCGCACCGCGTCGTCTCGACCTTCTGGCGGACGCCGGCCGACCAGGCCATCGGCTACCTCGAGCGCCAGCCCGACTGGGAGCCGTTCTCGAAGATCGCGCTCGACGGCGAATTCGCGATGCAGCACCACGACCAGCTCACCGAGGACCGCATCGCCGGGACGCTGCGCCGCGCCGAGTTCCTCGACCGCTCGCTGCGCGCCGCGATCAACCGCGAGACGGAGCGCCTCGAGACGGGACTCACCTTCCTCGCCACCGTGGGCAGCACGGCACCGTTCGTGGGGCTCTTCGGCACCGTATGGGGCATCTTCCACGCGCTGGTACGCATCGGCGCGACGGGCGAGACCTCGCTCGACCAGGTGGCCGGACCGGTCGGCGAGGCGCTGATCATGACGGCGCTGGGCCTCGCGGTCGCCGTGCCCGCGGTGCTCGGCTACAACATGCTGGTGCGCAACAACCGGGTGATCATCGCGAGCTTCCACGCCTTTGCCGAGGACCTGCTCGCCTACCTGACCACCGGCGCGCGCGTGCCGTCCTCGATGGACCACCACCGCGCCCACCGCATCATGAAGGCGGCGTGACCCGGACGGGAGACCACCATGGCATTCAGCGGACTCGGCGGCGGCGGCGTGCCTCATTCGGCCCCGATGGCGGAGATCAACATGATCCCGCTGGTGGACGTCATGCTGGTGCTCCTGATCATCTTCATGATCACGGCGCCCCTCCTCGCCCACAAGATCAAGATCGACCTGCCCCAGGCCTCCACCGTGCTGCTCGAGGAGAAGCCCGACACGATCGTGATCTCGCTGATGGCCGACGGCCGGATGTTCCTCAACGACGTGCCGATTGACCGCACCAAGATGATCGAGCGGCTCGCGGACGAAGCGCAGCGCAAGCCCCAGCCCGAGCTGCACCTGCACGTGGACCGCACGCTGCAATTCCAGGCGCTGGCGACGGTGATGGCCGACGCCCAGAACGCCGGCATGGTCAAGGTCGGCATCGCCACCGATCCGATCAAGGGGCCGGAGGCACGCAACCCTTGAGGTCCTTCGCATGCCACTCACCGTAACGCTGGAGATCTCGGACCTGGAGCTCGAGCACTTCAGATCGCTCATGCACGGCGTCCGCAATCGCGCGGAACAACGGAGCCCCGAGGAGATCGCCGCAGCCGCCGTCGCGGAAGTCGAGCGGTTGCGCAGCGCGGCCCGGTCGCCGTTCGTGGCGCGCCGCATCGACTGCGTCGGCCGTTTGATCGCGATGCTCCAGGATCCTGAATGGGCGCTGCCCGAACCGGAGCGGCGCCGCGTGCTCGACGGCCTCGCCTACGTCGCCGAAGCGAACGATCTCGTGCCGGACAACGTCCCGGTGCTCGGCCTGCTCGACGACGCGATCATGCT
>Ga0113563_10000104_pt1 | contig 30529 bp, 27 predicted proteins | sample Mud3Dept3metaG_FD_80117 | JGI IMG/M metagenome (GOLD analysis project Ga0113563, IMG submission 80117) | Freshwater wetland microbial communities from Ohio, USA, analyzing the effect of biotic and abiotic controls - Mud 3 Core 4 Depth 3... | ecosystem: Environmental > Aquatic > Freshwater >... | reverse complement strand
TCCGCCCTCCTGTGCGGCCTGCGGGGCGAGGAATCCTGGGATCAGCCGAAAATCGAGGTCGATTTCTTCGATCTGAAAGGGGCCGTGGAAACGCTCCTGAGCCGATTGGGGATTGAGGGCTTTCAGGTGCGCCAGGAGGAAAAGGAGCCGTTTCTGCATCCGGGTGCCGCCTGCCGCCTGGAAGCGGAAGGGGAATTTCTCGGTTGGCTGGGTGAGATCCACCCCGAGGTCCGTGAGGCCTTCGAGCTGAAGCCGAAGATCTTCGTCTTCGAGCTGGATTTTCGAGCCGTCGCGCGGCGAAGGCGCCTCATGAGGAGTTTCAAACCTTTAGCCCGTTTTCCCGCTGTCCATCGGGACCTGGCCCTGATCGTAGATGAAGCCGTCTCCGCCGGCGACCTCCTGAACGGAATCCGCCGGGCGAACCCGGGCCTGGTCACCGAAGTAAAGATATTCGACCTCTACCGGGGAAACCCTATTCCGGCCGGAAAGAAGAGCATCGCTTTCCGTTTGAAATATCAGCAGGAAGGAAAAACCCTCACCGACGCGGAAGTGAACGAACTGCACCAGCGGATCGCCCGGCGACTCATCGAAAAGCACGGCGCCGTTCTGCGCTGACGATTCAAAAGGTTTCAGGTATCCTGAAAGGAGGGGCCCGATAATGACCAAAGCGGACATTGTGGAAACAATTTACGAAAAGGTCGGTTTTTCCCGAAAAGAGTCTGCCGATATTGTGGACCTGGTCTTTGACCTGCTGAAAGAAACCCTGGAGAAGGGGGACAAGATCAAAATTTCCGGCTTCGGAAACTTTGTCGTCCGGGAAAAGCGGCCCCGCAAGGGGAGGAACCCGCAGACCGGAGATGAAATCCAGATTTCGGCCCGGCGCGTGCTGACCTTCAAACCCAGCCAGGTCCTGCGCAAGGCCCTCAATCCCTAGCCCGCAGACCTCCGGAAGGTCTTGTCCGGGGCCCGGGTTATCGGGGGGTGATCGAAACGTATGGATAAAAAGGAACCTTCTTCGATCCCCGAGAAGCTCTATTACAAAATCGGCGAGGTCAGCGAGATCACCGGGATCGAGCCGTACGTTCTGCGTTACTGGGAGTCCGAGTTCAAAATCGTGAGCCCTTCGCGGACCAACTCGAAGCAGCGGCTGTACCGGAAAAAGGACCTGGAGCTGATTCTGGAAATCAAGAAGCTCCTTTACGAAGAAAAATTCACGATTGCCGGAGCCAAAAAGAAGCTCCAGAAAGCCCGGGGGCTAAAAGAGCAGCAGATGAAGCTGGAGCTCCCGGAAAAGAAGTACCGGGAAGCGCTGATCCGGGTGAAAAAAGACCTGGAAGAACTGCACGGCCTTTTATCGAGGCGCTGATCAAAGAGTTGACAGGCCCTCTTTCTCATGATAAAAATACATTAGTTTAGTGTTTTTTCTAACATTTGCAGGATCCGGGGCGTAGCGCAGTCTGGTAGCGTACCTGGAGGGGGTTCAGGTGGTCGCCGGTTCAAATCCAGTCGCCCCGACCAACAAAAAAAGGGGTTACAGGTTATCTGTAACCCCTTTTGTGTAAAGAGAAGAAATGCCTACGATTTTGCACACCGAATCCTCCCGGGGATGGGGCGGACAGGAGATCAGGATCGTCCAGGAATCCCTGGAATTCATCAAAAGGGGCTACCGGATGATGATTGCCTGCCGGCCGGAGAGCAAAATTTTCGCCGCCGCCCGGGAAAAGGGGATCCCCGTCTTCTCCCTGCGGATGAGGGCCTCCATCGACCCTCTGGGCTCGATGAACTGCCTGCAAATCCTGAGGAACAATGGGGTTAATCTGCTCCACACCCACAGTTCGACGGACAGCTGGGTGTGTTCTCCCGCCGCGAGAAGGCTGGGGCTTCCGGTGGTCCGCAGCCGGCATGTCAGTACGCCGATCAGCAAGGGAGTTTTTTCCCGTTTCCTTTACATGAAACTGGCCGACCGGGTGATAACCAGCGGGGAGACAATCCGGCGGGAGATGATCGAGGCGAACGGGTATGACCCCCAGAGGATCTTTTCCATCCCGGCCGGCATTGATGAAAAGAAATTCTCCCGGGAAATGTGCCCGGACGATGTGCGCAGAGAGCTGAGGATCGGGGACGGAGACTACCTTTTGGGCATCGTTTCGATTCTGCGAAGCTGGAAGGGGCATATTTATCTGCTGGAGGCCTTCCGGAACTTGCGGGAAAAAATCTCGAATCTTAAATTGGTCATCGCCGGCAGCGGGCCGCAGGAAAGCAACCTGCGAAATTACATTCAGGAAAAGGGCCTGGCCGGAAAGGCGATCATGACCGGATTTCGGGAAGATGTGCCCCGGGTTCTCAAGGCGCTGGATTTGTTCATCCTTCCTTCGTATTCCAACGAGGCGACCTCCCAGGTCATTCCTCAAGCCATGGCCATGGGAATTCCCGTGATCTCCACTTCGGCGGGGGGGATCGGCGAAGTGGTAACCGACGGGGAGACCGGGAAGTTAATTCCTCCGCGCGATGCCGGGGCCCTGAGCGAGGCCATCCTGTGGGCTTACGGGCACAAGGAGGAATGCCGGGAAATGGCTCGAAAAGCCAGGGACCTTGTTTTGAAGGAATTCACCCTGAGCCGAATGATTGAAAAAACCGAGAGGGTGTACCGGGGATTATTGGACGGTCCGGGAGCGGATTCTTAGCCTTGCAAAGAGGCCCTTCGCTTTCTTTTTGAAATCCCTCCATCCTTTCCTTTTCAAGGAGGGGAGACGCTTTTTTCTGAAAATCCAACGAAGAAGGATTCGCTGAGTCATGGTTCAAGCAGAGTTCCTCTGCAATTGCGGGTTTACTTTTAAGGAAATATTTCACGAGAGCGAAGTCAGCCAGGCCGAGGACTTCGAAAGGTTTTACGCGCGCTGCCCCCGCTGTGGAGAGGAAGCTTCTTTACGATCTTGGCGAAGGGCCCCGGAAAAGGGCAGCGGGCAGGAGCGGGATTTTTCTTAGCCCTTTTCCCGCCGGATCATTTTCAATTTTGATCCGCTTTCGCGAGCGAAGCGAAGCAAGCGGATGGCCTCTAACCGGTTGATTTTTGAGATGGATTCGTCATTCTGTTCCTTTCGACGCCCTCCTGCGGACTTTTCCAAGAACAATCATCTGCCGCGCATCAAAAGCCTTGACATTTGAAGCCGCTCTTTGTAATTATTTATCAGCGCGCGATAAGCCGTGGCAGAAACAAAACCCTTTTGGAAGGGGCCTTTCAAAATACAAAGAGATTCGGGAGGTTTTCATGGAGAAGCAGCTGGTATTCTGCCAAATCGAAGACGGGATTGCCATAGTCACCATTGACAATCAGCCGGCCTTGAACGCTCTAAGCGGGCCGGTCCTGACCCAGATCGATAAAACTTTTTCCGAACTGGCGGGAAACTCCGCGGTCAAAGGCGTCATCGTAACCGGCGCCGGGGAGAAATCCTTCGTCGCCGGGGCCGACATTTCGGAATTCCTGAAAATCAACAAGGAAACCCTGATCCCTTTTATCACTTACGGCCAGCGGGTTTTCGACCGAATCGAAGCCTTTGATCGCCCGGTGATCGCCGCGGTCAACGGCTTTGCCTTGGGGGGAGGCAACGAACTGGCCATGGCCTGCGATATCCGCATCGCTGCGGAAAACGCGGTCTTCGGACAGCCCGAGGTGGGTCTGGGGATCATCCCGGGGTACGGAGGAACGCAGCGGCTCCCGCGGCTGGTCGGGGAGGGGAAAGCCAAGGAGATGATTTTCGCGGATGAAAGGGTCAGCGCCGCCGAAGCCCTGCGGATCGGCCTGGTCGAACGGGTCGTGCCCAAAGGGCAGGCGTTGGAAGAGGCGAAGAGGCTCATGAAGAAGATCCTCACCAAAGGGCCGGTGGCCGTGCGCATGGCCAAGAAAGCCATCCATGAAGGCCTGGGGATGTCATTACGCGGAGGCCTGGATCTCGAAGCCTACGGCCAGAAGATCTGCTTCGGGACGGAGGACAAAGACGAAGGAGCGAAAGCCTTCTTGGAAAAAAGACCGGCAAAATTTCAAGGAAAGTGAAGAACAACCGAAAGTCGCGAGGGTGCGGAAGCGAGGGTGTTTTATGCCTTAAGCCTTCCCCCTCGCGCCTTACGCCATTATTTTGGGCATTCAAAGGTATTTGGGTACTCATCCTGAAAGGAGATTGCGAATGGAAGTTAAAAGGATCTGTGTTCTGGGAGCGGGGTTGATGGGTTCGGGTATCGCCCAGGTTGCAGCTGAGGCAGGTTACGATGTGGTCATGCGGGATATCGAAGACCGTTTTGTGCAGAATGGGTTTAACATCATCCGGAAGAACTACGAGCGGGCCATCGCCAAAGGCAAAATGACCAAGGAGCAATCCGAGGCCATTATCGGCCGGATCAAGGGGCTCGTGGACCTGGGCCAGGCAGTGGAAGGAGCCGATGTGGTCATCGAGGCGGTGGTCGAGAACATGGAGCTGAAAAGAAAGGTTTACCTGGAGCTGGACCGTCTGTGCGCGCCCCGGGCGATCCTGGCTTCGAACACCTCCGGCCTTTCCATAACCGAGATCGCTTCGGTCACCAAGCGCCCCGAGAAGGTGGTGGGGATGCATTTTTTCAACCCCGTGCCGGTGATGAAACTGGTCGAGCTGATCAAGGGGCAGGCTACCTCCCCCGAAACTTTCGACCTGATCAAGGACCTTTCCGTGAAGATGGGCAAGACCCCCATCGCGGTCAACGAGGCCCCCGGCTTTGCGGTTAACCGCATCCTCGTGCCTATGATCAACGAGGCCATTTTCGTCCTCCAGGAGGGAATTGCCTCGGTGGAGGACATCGACCAGGGCATGGTCCTTGGGGCCAACCATCCGATCGGACCGCTCGCCCTTGCTGATCTGGTTGGGCTTGACACCCTCCTCTCCGTTCAGGAGAACCTTTATAAGGAATTCGGGGACTCCAAGTACCGGCCCTGCCCTTTGCTGCGGAAACTGGTCCGGGCCGGGCATTTCGGGAGAAAGAGCGGCAAAGGATTTTACAATTACGGCAAGTGAACGAAGGTTCCGTTGCCCAGGAAGAGACTCTGGTTCGGGAAGCGGCGTCCCGGATCCGAAAATGGCTGCAGGAAAGGGGGCCGGGAGATAAAAGTCAGCCCTCCCCCCGTCTGGCCATAAAATTCTGCGGCGGCTGCAATCCGGATTTCGACCGCGGGTCGGTCGCGCAGAGAATCCGTGAAGAAGTGAGCCGGGAGGCGGTTTGGGTGTCGGGGGAGAAGGAGTCGGAGTTTCTCCTGATCATTAACGGATGTCGAACCGCCTGCGCGGATACCGCGGAGATCCGCGCCGGCCGCCCTGCGGTCGTTGTCTCCGCAGAAACGGTTGACGATTGAAAAAAGGGGGCAGAGACCTCGATGGATGAGAAAGACCGATCCGAAATCCGCAAGGCCCTGACCGAATGGGAAGCCCGTTGCCTCGCCCCTTTCCGAGCGGCCAACCCCGAGCGGCTCCCCCGATATTCCACGGTTTCCGATTTTGAAATTCTTTCCCTTTACGGCCCCGAAGGAGATTCCGGAGAAAGTTTTCTGACGGATATCGGGTTCCCCGGCCAGTACCCGTTCACCCGCGGAGTCCAGCCCACCATGTACCGGGGGCGCCTGTGGACCATGCGGATGTTCTCGGGCTTCGGCAGCGCCGAAGACACCAATCGGCGCTACAAGTACCTCCTCTCCCAAGGCCAGACCGGGCTTTCGGTGGCCTTCCATTACCCCACCCTGATGGGATATGACTCCGACAGCCCCCGGTCCCGCGGAGAGGTGGGCCAGTGCGGGGTGGCGATCGATTCGCTGCGGGACATGGAAATTCTTTTCGACGGGATCCCTCTAGACCGGGTGACGACCTCGATGACCATCAACCCCCCGGCGGCCATTCTTCTGGCCATGTATATCGCCGTGGCCGAAAAGCAGGGGGTGGGGAGGGGGGAAATCGGCGGAACCATCCAGAACGACATGCTGAAGGAGTTCATCGCCCAGAAGACTTTCATGCTTCCGCCGCGTCCATCGGTGCGCTTGATCGTCGATACGGTCGAGTATTGCACTCGTGAAGTCCCCCGGTGGAACACGATCAGCATCAGCGGATACCACATCCGGGAAGCGGGATCGACGGCCGTCCAGGAGCTCGCCTTTACCCTGGCGGACGGGATCGGCTATGTGCAAGCCTGTTTAGACCGGGGTCTGAACATCGACGAATTCGCTCCCCGGCTTTCTTTCTTCTTCAACTCCCACATCGATTTTTTCGAAGAAATCGCCAAATTCCGAGCCGCCCGCAGACTCTGGGCCCGGATTATGCGCGAGCGTTTTCGGGCCCAAAACCCCCGCTCCTGGATGCTGCGCTTCCACACCCAAACCGCCGGCTGCTCCCTGACCGCTCAGCAGCCTTACAACAACGTGGTGCGGACGGCCTTTGAAGGGCTGGCGGCCGTGCTGGGGGGGACCCAGTCCCTGCACACGAATTCGCTGGATGAAGTCTACGCGGTCCCGACCGAGGAGGCAGCCACGATCGCCCTGCGCACGCAGCAGATTATCGGCGAAGAGACGGGCGTGGCCAACACCATCGACCCCCTGGGCGGGTCCTATTTCATCGAGGCCTTCACGACCCGGATGGAGGAGGACGCCCTAAAGTACATTCGGAAAATCGACGAATTGGGTGGGATCGTCCGGGCCATCGAACTCGGCTATCCGCAGCAGGAAATCGCCAATGCCGCCTATGCGTATCAGAAGCAGCTGGAGCGCGGCGAAAAAATCATCGTGGGGGTCAACAAGTATGCAATGGAGGAAAAAAAGCGGATCGAGTATCTGCGCCTTGATGAGGAGGTGGAGCGGAAACAGATTGCCCGGCTTCACGAAGTGAAGCAGAACCGCAACCAGAACCGGGTCCGGACCTGCCTGGCGGACCTGCGCCGGGCGGCGGAGGGGAGCGCCAACCTGATGCCCTTCATTCTCGCCGCCGTCAAGGAATATGCCACCCTCCAGGAGATCTGCGATGTTTTCCGTGACGTCTTCGGGGTCTACCGGGATCCGGGAATGTTTTGAATTTCACCGCGGAGAACTCAGAGTCCGCAGAGATTTTCAATTTCAAAAGCTGAACAGAAACGGCCGCCGAAAAAGGTTTGCCCCAACCGCCCGTTGAGACAGAGGGCGGGATGAAGGAGAAACGAGAGTAGTATTTCGTCGTTTTTGCCGCCGGATATATTTTCTCTGCGTTCTCCGCGCTCTCCGCGGTGAAGATTTATGCCGGGAGGTTCCATGGAACAGAAGGTCCGCATTTTGATCGCCAAACCCGGCCTGGACGGGCATGACCGCGGCGCCAAGGTGGTGTCGCGCGCCTTGCGGGACGCCGGCTTCGAGGTCATCTATACGGGATGCCACCAGACTCCGGAACAGATCGTCCGGGCGGCCATCGAGGAGGACATCCAGGGTCTGGGCATGAGCATTCTCTCCGGGGCCCATCGCTTCCTTTTCCCCAAAATCGTTGAGCTGCTCAAAGAACAGAATGCCGAAGACATTATAATTTTCGGAGGGGGAATTATTCCCGAAGAGGACATTCCTTTTTTGAAGGAAAAAGGGATTCGGGCCGTTTTCACCCCGGGCGCATCCACCGAGGACATCGTCGCCTGGGTCAGGAAGAATGTTAAGCCGAGGGAGTAGATTTTTCGGGGAAAAGGTTATAAAATTTATATTTTTCGAGTTTCGCACCCCAAACCTTCAGACGGAAACGGAATGAACCACAGATCTCTTTCCTGGTTTTGCGCTTATCTTCTTCTTGGCACGCTAATCGCCGGCTGCTCCTGGGTTCCGGGGTTCTCCAAAAAGGATACCGAAACGTCGCCTCAGGCCTTATATGCCGACGCCACGCAATTATATGAGAAAAAAAAATATGAAAGGGCGGCGGAGGCCTTTCGCCGCTTCAAGGAGGAATACCCGCTGAGCGACCTCACGCCCTTGGTGGAGGTCCGGCTGGCGGATTCGCTCTTTTATGATAAAAAATACGCCGAGGCCTTTATTCAATACCAGGAGTTCAAAAAACTTCACCCCATTCACCCGGAAATTCCTTACGCCACCTATCAGATGGCCATGTGTCATTTCAAGCAGATTCTCTCTATCGACCGCGATCAGGCCCAGACGGAAAAGGCCATCGAGCTCTTTCGCTTTACGGCGGAAAATTACCCCCAGAGCCCCTATGCCGAACAAGCCCGGGGCAAGATCGTTTACTGCCAGCGGCACCTGGCCGACCATGAGTTCTATATCGGGAATTTTTATTTTCGGATGAAGAAATACCGGGCGGCCCTGGCCCGCTTCGAAGGGATTTTACGGAAGTATCCGGATTCAGGCCTGGAGAAAAAAATTCAGCCCCTCATTGAAACCTGCCGGAAAGAGCTTGCCAAAGAGGGAAAAAACCGTCAGGCCCGGGAAATCCCGGGACCGCGCCCATGGCGCATGGCATAAGGTCTACGCCCTCAAATTAAATCGTAGATTCTTTTCAGGGCCGAATTCAGCCCTTCCACCCCGGGCCCTCCGGCCTGGGCCATGTCGGGGCGCCCTCCGCCCTTTCCTCCCACCAACCCCGCGATCTCCTGAATCAACTTTTGCGCCGAATACGTCGGCATCAAGTCCGGGGTTACCGAGCAAAGAATCATGGCCTTCCCGTCGCTCTCTGCGCCGAGGAGCAGGATCCCTGAGCCCAGCCGGTCTTTGAGCCGGTCCGCCATTTCCCGCAGGCCCTTCGGGTCTTTTCCTTCAACCCGCGCCGAAAGGACCCGGATTCCCCGGACGGTCTTGACCGTTTCCAGCAGGTCCAGGAGCTGACCGCCGGAAATTTTCCCCTGCAGGTTCTGCAGGTTTCTCTCCAGCTCTTTCTGCTGCTTAAGGAGGCGCCGAACTTTATCGGCAACCTCTCCGGGCTTGGCTTTGACCACCTCGGCCACATTCTTGAGCTCCGCTTCCGCTTCTTTGAATGCCCTCCACGCCGCTTCCCCGGTCAGAGCTTCGATCCGGCGGACTCCGGCGGCTACGCCGCTCTCCGAGACGATCTTGAAAAGGCCGATATCGCCGGTCCGCTTGGTGTGGGTTCCTCCGCAAAGCTCGGCGCTCACCTCGCCCACCTTGACCAGGCGGACCACCTCGCCGTATTTTTCGCCGAAGAGCGCCATGGCCCCTTTCTCGAGGGCTTCCTTGTATGGGACATGGGAAATGCCGACCTCCAGGTTGCGGCGGATCTGCTCGTTGACGATCTCCTCGGCCCGGGTGGTTTCCTCATCCTTGAGAGGGCCGAAATGGGTGAAGTCGAAGCGCAGGCGGCCGGCGGCGACTAGCGATCCTGCCTGTTTCACATGCTCGCCCAGGACTTTGCGCAGCGCCGCCTGCAGAAGGTGCGTGGCGGTGTGATTCCGGGTGGTTTTCCCGCGGCTCTCCGGGCTTACCGCGAGGCTTAGCGCATCCCCGACCCGGAATGAGCCTTCCCGAATCGTTCCGTGGTGAACGGTAAGGTCGGCAAACGGCTTTGAACAATAGGCAACATCCATCCGGGACCCGTTTCGGGAAAGGGTCCCTTCGTCTCCCTGCTGGCCGCCGGATTCCCCGTAAAAAGGGGTGCGGTCAGTAATGATTTCCACTTCCTCGCCTGCGCCGGCGGACAGGACCTCCCGCTCGCCCTTCAAGATCTTGAGAATCTTGCCCCCCGCACTAAGCGCGTCGTAACCGACAAATTCGGTCCGAATGTTCTGGGCGGCAAGGTTTTTGTAGGTTTCCTTCAGTGATTCATCCCCCGAGCCTTTCCAGGACTCCCGGGCGCGCGCCCGCTGCTCTTCCATTGCGGCCTCGAAACCGGGGCGGTCCAGGGTGAACCCTTCGTCCCGGGCCAGCTCTTCCGTCAGATCCAGAGGGAATCCATAAGTGTCGTAAAGCCTGAAAATGAGCTCCCCGGGGATAATTCTGGCCTCTTTTCCTTTGAGCTTGGGCACCTCTTCGGACCAGAGGCGCAGGCCAACTCCGAGCGTATCCGAAAAACGCTCCTCCTCGCCGGTGATCACCATCTTCACCATGTCCCGCGAACTGAGCAGCTCCGGGTACGAATCTCCCATCAGGCGGTTGACCTCATGGACCAGCCGGGAGAGGAAAGGCCCCTGAATTCCCAGTTTCTTCCCGTGGCGCATGGCCCGGCGCATGATCCGGCGCAGAACATATCCCCGCCCCTCATTGGAGGGTAGAATTCCGTCGCTGATCAGAAAGGTAGCTGCCCGGATATGGTCGGCGATCACCCGGAAGGAGACCGCTGCCGGGCGCGCCGGGTGATAGGTCTGGCCGGCGATCTTCCCGATCCCGGCAAGGAGCGGCGTGAAGAGATCGGTGTCGTAGTTGCTGGAAACACCCTGCACAATGGCCGTGATGCGTTCCAGCCCCATTCCCGTGTCGATGCTGGGCTTCGGGAGGGGAACCATGCGCCCGTCCGCATGCCGTTCAAACTGCATGAAGACTAGGTTCCAGAGCTCAAGGAAACGGTCGCATTCGCAACCGATGGCGCAGTCCGGTTTTCCGCAGCCGATGCCGGGCCCTTGGTCGATGATGATTTCTGAACAGGGGCCGCAGGGGCCCACATCGCCCATCTGCCAGAAATTGTCCTGGGTCGGAAACAGCCGGATCCGCTCGGGCGGGAGATACCGCTCCCAGAGTTTGCGGGCCTCCTCATCGGGCCCGATCCCCAGGCCGGGGTCCCCCTCGTGGATGGTTGCATAAAGCTTCTGCGGGGGCAAGCCGAGGGCCTTCGTCAGAAATTCCCACCCCATAGCGATCGCCCCTTCCTTGAAGTAATCCCCGAAGGAAAAATTTCCCAGCATCTCGAAAAAGGTATGGTGGCGGGCCGTGTAGCCCACGTTTTCCAAATCGTTATGCTTCCCGCCCGCCCGCACGCATTTCTGGGAAGTCGTTGCCCGCGGATACGGGGATTTTTCCTCGCCGGTAAGATAGTTTTTGAATTGGTTCATCCCCGCGTTGGTGAAGAGCAGGGTCGGGTCCTTGTGGGGGACCAGCGAGGAGCTGTTCACGACCGTATGTCCGTTATTCTGGAAGTATTCCAAAAACTTCCGGCGCACTTCGTTTCCGGTAATCATTCTTCGAACCCGCCTCCTGCCTTATGAAAAAATCCCTGGATATCATCCCAGGAAAACCCCCGCTGGTAAAGGAATCGAGCCAGCCGCCTCTTTTCCGGGGGAGCAAGTTCCTCCAGCGACCGCCTCTTCAGTTTGCTCTCCGCCAGTTTCTGCACCCGCTTCTCCGGCGGGGTTTCCCGTTCCGCTGCCTCCTCTGCGGCCCCCAGAAGGTCGGCCGATACACCCCGCCGGGCCAGGTGCTCCCGAATCCGGCGGGGTCCCAGCAACTTTTCCGCGCTGAGATGAACGGCCATCCGGCGGGCGTAACGGGCATCGTTCACGAGGCCCTGGGCGGCGAGGCGTTCCAGAACAGCGTCCGCTTCGGCGGGGGAAACTTTCCGCATCAGGAGTTTCTGCCGCAGCTCCTGACGGCTGTGATCCCGGCGGGCCAGGAGCCGGAGGGCGATCTCCTCGGCGGGAAGATTTTTTCTGTTCACCGCCTTAACCCAATGGTTCCGTTATTTCTTTTCCTCTTTTTCCTTTTCCTTGGGCTTTTTGACCAGCCCGTACCGCTCGAGGATCTTATGCTCGATTTTCCTCCTGATTTCCGGATGTTCCTTCAGGAAAACCTTCGAATTCTCCCGGCCCTGGCCGATTCTTTCCCCATCGAAGGAAAACCAGGCGCCGCTCTTTTCCACGATCTGGGTTCCCACCGCCAGGTCCAGGATGTCCCCCTCGCGGGAAATTCCTTCCCCGTACATGATATCGAACTCTACCTCTTTGAACGGGGGGGCCATTTTGTTTTTGACCACTTTGACCCGGGTGCGGTTCCCGACCACGTCCTGCCCCTCTTTGATCGCTCCGATCCGCCGGATGTCCAGGCGGACGGAGGAGTAAAATTTCAGGGCATTCCCTCCGGTGGTCGTCTCCGGGTTGCCCATGAAGACGCCGATTTTCATCCGGATCTGATTGATGAAAATCACGCAGGTATTCGATTTGCTGATCGTCGCGGTCAGCTTGCGCAGGGCCTGGGACATGAGCCGGGCCTGGAGGCCCATATGCGCATCGCCCATTTCCCCTTCCAGTTCCGCCTTGGGCACGAGCGCCGCCACGGAATCGATCACCACCACATCGATCGCGCCGCTGCGCACCAGCATCTCCGCGATCTCGAGCGCCTGTTCCCCTGTGTCCGGCTGGGAGATGAGGAGGTCGTCGGTCTTGACCCCGAGCTTGCGGGCATAAGACACATCCAGCGCATGCTCCGCGTCGATGAACCCGGTGATGCCCCCTTTTTTCTGGGCCTCCGCGACAATGTGGAGGGCCAGGGTGGTCTTCCCGGAGGCTTCCGGGCCGAAGATTTCCACGACCCGCCCCCGCGGGATCCCCCCGATTCCGAGGGCGATGTCCAGGGCCAGGGAACCGGTGGAAATAACCGGAATGTCCGGAAGAACAGCGTCCGTTCCCAGACGCATGATGGCCCCTTTTCCGAACTGCCTTTCAATCTGGCTGACCGCCAGGTCGATCGCTTTTTCTTTCTGGCTCTCTGCCGGCATAAGGCCTCCTCTATATGCGTTTCAGCTGAAATTCTTCGATCTTGCTGTAAACCGCGCCCCCGGGCCGCAGGTCGCTCCGAAAGAGAATGACCTGCTCGGACCGGAAAGAACCAAGGCCAAGACCGGCATTCCTTTCAATCACCTGGATAAGGGGGATTTTTCCTTTTGAGGATCTGACCCGGCCCAGGGTCAGATGGGGCTTAAAAGGTCTCTCCTCGGGGGGAAAACCGAACCCCGCAGCCGCCGTTTCGATCCCCCGCTGAAGTTCGGATAGGGCGCCTCGCTCTTCGGCCAGTCCCACCCAGACCACCCGGGGGTTGCGAAGGGAAGGGAAGCAGCCGAGTCCCTGCGCTTTCACTTCGAAGGGGGCAAACCCTGCCGCGAGGGGACGAAGAACGGCGGAGAGCGCCTCCAGAGTTTCGCGGTTCGTCTCCCCGAGGAACTTAAGGGTTACATGGATTCCTTCCGGGCGGACCCATTTCACCTCGGCCCCTGAGCCTCTCAGCTCGCGCAGAACCTCCCTGAGTTTTTGCCGCACTTCCTCAGGAATTTCAACGGCAATAAACGAGCGGATTTTTTCTATCATAGCACAAGAACCGCCTCCCGAAAACCTCAAGAATGATGATCCGCGGGAAGTTCAGTCATGGCGAGCGAAGCGAGGCAATTTGATGTAATCTTCATCGCATTTTTCCTCGCCAGGCTCCCGGCAGTGACGAGACCTCGGATTTCTCGCGATTCAGCAAAGATTATTTTCGCAAACCCGCGATTCCGTTGCGCAGGAAATACCGCCTCACCCAATCTAAGGCGGTCTGGGCCGTGATTCCCTTCACTTGCTCCCGGTCCCCCCAGAAACGATAGCCTTTCACCGCGGTCCCGTCGGAACCGGCCAGGGCTATGAACACGGTTCCGACAGGCTTTTCCGGGGTTCCGCCGCCGGGCCCCGCAATTCCAGTGATCCCCAAGCCAAGGGTCGAACGGCTTAAAAGGCGCACCCCCTCGGCCATCTTTTCGGCTACGGGCGCGCTGACCGCACCCAGCTTGGCCAGCAGCTCTCCGGGAACCCCGAGAAGATCCTGCTTGGCTTGATTGCTGTACGTCACCAATCCCCTTTCGAAGTAATCGGAGCTCCCGGGGACATTGGTCAGCCGGTGGGCCACCAGACCGCCGGTGCACGACTCGGCGACGGCCAAAGTGGCCTGGCGCTCTTTCAGGAGGCGGCCGACGATTTCCTCCAAAGTCTCCCGGTCAGTGGCGAAAATCCGACCTTCCAGCTTTTCCCTGATTGCGTTCTCGATTTTCGCCAAGTTCCCTTCCACTTCCGCCGGGTCGACTCCCCGGACGACCACCTTGACGTGGTTTTCAGGATAACGGGGGAGGTAGGAGATCTCGGCGTAAAAAAGCGAAGGGTCGACCTCTCGAAGACGGTCGGCAATGGCGGATTCGGTGAGGCCGAAAACCTTGAGGACGCGGGAACGATAATGAAGGCTTTCTTTCCTTTCGCTCTCAAGGCGGGGGAGAACGGTTTCGAGGAAAAGGTGCCTGAGCTCCCGGGGAACGCCGGGAAGGAAGAACAAGAGCTTTCCCCCGGATCGGAGGCAGAATCCCGGGGCCGTTCCCACGGGGTTGGGAATGATTTCGGCGGCGGAAGGAAAGACGGCCTGCTTCTCGTTGGCCCGGGGCATTTCCAGCCCAGCCCTGGCAAAACGCATCCGGATTTGGTCCAGGATCTCCCCGTGAAGCACGAGCTTTTCCCCGAAAGCGGCGGCGGCCGCCGCCGTGGTGAGATCGTCGGTTGTGGGGCCCAAACCGCCGCTCACGATCACCGCTGCGGCCCGGCCGAGCGCCCTGACCAGGGCCTCCCGGATATCTTCTTCCCGGTCCCCCACCATGACGATGCCGGTCACCAAGAATCCCTTCTCGGTCAGGGCGCCGGCCATGAAGAAAGCATTGGTATCGGCAATCTCCCCGGAAACCAGTTCGTTTCCGATCATGATGAGTTCAATATTCAAGGTCTTCTCTCTCTATAGAAATGAATAAACCCAATTTTCCAAGTCGGGAATAAACTCCGGCTTTGTCCAGAGAAGCAGGTGGAGGGCGAGATTTGCATAGAGCCCGGCTACGGCATCATCTAAGACAACAGCGACCCCTCCCTCCATCTTCCGGTCGATTTCTCTGGCCGGGGGCGGCTTTATTATATCGAAGAGACGGAAAAATAGGAAGCCGAGGAAGGCCGCTCCCGGTGAAAGAGGTACGAGGGCCATGGCCACGAGATACCCTAAGACCTCGTCGATCACGATCTGCGGGCTGTCTTTGCGGCCAAAAAGGACTTCGGCCCTTCCTGCGGCCCAGACTCCCAGGAAGAAGAGAGTAGCCGTGGTTAAAAGATATATGGGCAGGGAATAAGCGGAAAAAAGGAAGCAAAGAGGAAGCCCCAGGAGGGTCCCGACGGTTCCAGGGACAACAGGGGAAAAACCGGCATAACCTCCGGTAGCCACAAAAGTGACAAATTTGTTCACGAAGGATCCCTTTCGGCCGAACTGGAATCTCCCGGCGATTCGCCTAACTTTCCGTCTTCGAACATTATTGAGTTATTTCGACCGTTTGCTCAGCCAAGAGTGAAGGTATCTTTTTTGCAAACAATTGTCAAGAAAAGAGGGGAAGTAGGAGGAAATTATTGAAGAATATTGGTTTGGGGCTTTTCCACCTCCCGGCTATAAATATTTTTTCAGCTATTAACTTTTTTTGACGATACAAGTTTAGCGTAAATTAAATGGGTAATAACTCCTTCGTTTTGCTTAACATTCCGTATCGTCACAAAAGTTTTTGAGGTGGAAATATGAGCCTTAGGCTCGGCGACTTACTGGTAAGCAAGGGGCTCCTCACATCCAAACAGCTGGAATCGGCCCTGCAGGAGCAGAAAATATCCGGGCAGAAACTCGGCACTTCGCTCGTAAAGCTGGGTTACATCTCGGAAAAAAATCTGGTTTCCTTTCTGAGCCGGCATTACGGCGTGCCCGCGATCGACCTTTCCGAGGTGCAGGTCGATTCGGAAGCGATCAAGATGATCCCCCCCGATGTTGTCTTCAAATACCAGGTCATTCCTATCAAGCGGGTGGGCTCCACGCTGCGGGTGGCGATGAGCGACCCGTCGAATATCTTGGCGATCGATGACATCAAGTTCCTGACGAGCTGCCATGTTGAGGTGTTTGTCTCCACGGAAAGCACCATCAAAACGGCGATCGACAAGTTTTATGATTCCACGAGCAGCCTCGCGGAAATCATGGGTTCCATGGACTCCGGCGAAAACATGGAACTCCTGGACGATGCGGAAGAAGTAGATGTTCAGCAGCTGCAGCAGGCTTCCGAGGACGCCCCCGTCGTCAAATTGGTCAACCTGATCCTGAACGAGGCGATCAAACGCGGCGCGAGCGACATCCACATGGAGCCCTACGAAAAGATCTTCCGGGTCCGGTTCCGCATCGACGGGGTACTCCATGAGTTCATGAAACCGCCCATGAAACTGAAGAACGCCATCATTTCGCGCGTTAAGATCATGGCCAAGCTGGATATCGCCGAAAGGCGCCTGCCTCAGGACGGGCGCATCAAGATCAAATTCGGCAAAGACAAAGAAATGGACTTCCGGGTCTCGGTTCTGCCTACCTTGTTTGGGGAAAAGGTAGTCATGCGGCTTCTGGACAAGTCGACTCTCCAGCTGGATATGACCAAACTCGGATTTGAGGAGAAACCCCTGAAGGATTTCAAGGAAGCGATCCACAAACCCTTCGGCATGGTTCTCGTGACCGGCCCCACCGGAAGCGGCAAAACCACCACCTTGTACTCGGCCCTTTCAGAATTAAACCAGATTTCGGAAAACATCTCCACGGCGGAAGACCCGGTCGAGTTCAATCTCATGGGGATCAACCAGGTGCAGACCCACGAAGAAATCGGGCTGACTTTCGCCGCCTGTTTGCGCTCCTTTCTGCGCCAGGACCCGGACATTATCATGGTGGGGGAAATTCGAGATTTCGAGACCGCCGAAATCGCCATCAAGGCGGCCCTGACCGGGCATCTGGTCCTGAGTACCCTGCACACCAACGACGCCCCCAGTACAATCAACCGGCTCCTGAACATGGGGATCGAACCTTTTTTGGTCGCCTCTTCCGTGAACCTGATTCTGGCCCAAAGGCTGGCCCGCCGGAACTGCGAGTCCTGTAAGACCCCCGTCCAGGTCTCGCCGCAGATGCTCCTCAACTTGGGCGCGCCCGAAGAAGACATTCCCTCCTACAACTGCTTCAAGGGAAAGGGATGCCAAGCCTGCGCGAATACGGGGTTCAAAGGGCGGGTGGCGCTCTACGAGGCCCTGCCGGTGAGAGAGGAGGTCCGGGAACTCATTCTCCAGGGCGCTTCGGCAAGCGAGATCAAACGGGAAGCGATGAGGATCGGCATGAAGACGCTCCGCCAGGCCGCTTTGACCAAGCTGAAGGAAGGCGTTACCACTGTTGAAGAAGTCATGAAAACTACCGTCGAGGATTAGGGGTAATTAGGGAGGTTGCCAATGGAAGTGTATGTCTGGGAAGGACGCTCCCGCAAGGGAACCCTTGAAAAAGGCGAAATTTCCGCCAACAACGAGGCCGCGGTGCGACTGCAACTTCGCCGCCAGCAGATCCAAGCGCTTAAAATTCAGGTAAAACCCAAAGATATTCTTCACAGCCTGAAGTTCTTCAAGAGCCGGCGGGTGAAAGAAAAAGAGCTGGTCGTCTTTACCCGGCAGTTCGCCACCATGATTGACGCCGGCCTCCCCCTGGTGCAATGCTTAGAAATTCTGGCCAGCCAGCAGCAGAACGCGGCCTTTAAGGACATTCTCACCAAGGTCAAAGGGGACGTGGAAGCGGGCTCCACCTTTGCCGACGCCTTGCGCAACCATCCCCGGGTTTTCAACGACCTCTTCTGTAACCTCGTGGCCGCCGGGGAAGCGGGGGGTATTCTGGACACGATCCTGAACCGCCTCGCGGCCTATATCGAGAAGAGCATGAACTTGAAGAAAAAGGTCAAGGGGGCGATGGTCTACCCGAGCGTTGTGCTTTCGATCGCCCTTATCGTCGTGATCGGTCTGCTGCTTTTCGTGATTCCCGTCTTCCAGAAGATGTTCGCGGACATGGGCGGAACGCTCCCCGCTTTCACCCAGTTTGTCATTTACTTAAGCGAGATGATGCGGCGGTTCTTCATCTTCATCGCCGCCGGGGCAGCCGTTCTGGTCGTTGTTTTCGTGCGCTGGTACCGGACCGAAAAGGGACGGAGGATCGTCGACGACTTACTCCTGAGAATTCCGGTGATGGGGCCCCTCATCAAAAAAGTCGCCATCGCCAAATTCACCCGCACCCTGGGGACCATGCTCTCGAGCGGCGTGCCGATCATGGAGGGACTCGATATCGTCGCCCGGACCTCGGGAAACAAGACCATTGAGCGGGCGATTTTAAGGACCAAAGCCAGCATCGGCGAGGGCAAAACAATTGCCGAGCCCTTAGGGGCCAGCAACATCTTCCCGGCCATGGTGGTCCAGATGATCTCCGTGGGCGAATCCACCGGAGCCTTGGACTCGATGCTCAGCAAGATTGCGGATTTTTACGACGACGAGGTGGATGCCGCCGTTTCCGCTCTGACCTCCCTGATCGAACCGGCCCTTATGGTTTTTCTGGGAATCACCGTCGGCGGCTTGATCATCGCCATGTACCTGCCCATTTTCCACATGGCGGCGGTCCTCGGCGGCTGAGGGGCCCGCCAACCGCGAGCAGGCAAGAGAAAAGAGGCCGGCCCATTTGCCGGCCTCCTTTCCTTTCCGCTTCAACGCTTCAAATATCCGCCAATAGGCAAATCGATAATCTCAAATTCCTCTCCCCCCTTTCTTCCTCTCTTCCTTCGTGTTATCCTATTCCTGAACCTCGGCCGGGAATGCGGAAATTGTCCTGGGGATCAAAAAAAGGCCCGGAATCCTGATCGGAGGCGGATAACACTCAGGAGCCTGTATTCTCTATGCTGATTCTCGGAATCGAATCCTCCTGCGACGAGACGGCGGCGGCCCTTCTCAGAGACGGGAAAGAAATTCTTTCAAATGTGGTCGCCTCCCAGGTCGATTTGCACAAGAAATACGGCGGGGTGGTGCCGGAATTGGCCTCGCGCAAGCATGTGGAGGCGATCCTGCCGGTGATCGACGAAGCCCTGGAGCAAGCGGGGGAGCGCCTGGAGACCGTTGACGCCATAGCCGTCACTCAGGGCCCGGGCCTCGTGGGTTCCCTGCTGGTCGGCCTCGCGGTCGCCAAATCCCTGGCTTACGCGCGCAACCTCCCCTGGGTAGGAGTGAACCACATTTACAGCCATGTGGCGGCGATGTTCTTGTCCCCCGGGGACACCCTCCGTTTTCCCTTTGTGGCCCTTGTCGTTTCGGGCGGGCATACGAGCCTTTTTCGGGTTGCCTCGCCCACCCGGATGGTCCTTCTCGGACGAACCCTGGATGATGCCGCCGGCGAAGCCTTTGATAAAGTGGCCAAGTTCATGGGCCTCGGGTATCCCGGCGGGGTAGTCATCGACCGGCTGGCGCGAGAAGGGAACCCTTCGGCGATTGCTTTCCCGCGAACCCTTCTGGAGGAAAATTCTTTGAACTTCAGTTTCAGCGGGTTAAAGACTGCCGTTTTAAATTACCTGAAAGGATTCTCGGGCGAGCTTTCCGTTTCCCAGATTCGCGATATTGCCGCCTCCTTTCAGGAGGCCGTGGTGGACACGCTCGCGGCCAAGGTCATGCGGGCCGCCCGTCAGGAGGGCGTCAAACTCGCGGCCCTGGTTGGGGGAGTGGCCTGCAATACCCGCCTGCGGGAAAAAGTGTCCCAAGAGGGGGAAACCGCGGGGGTTCCGGTCCTCTTCCCGCCCCCCTCGCTCTGCACAGACAACGCCGCCATGGTGGCGGCCGCGGGTTATCATTTCCTGCGGGAAGGGAGGCGGGGAACCCTATCGCTGAATGCCTATTCCCGTTTCAGTGTGGAAAAACAGAATGCCTCACCACAGAGCACACAGAGATCACAGAGGTGAATCATTCAAAAGAAAATCTAAGAGATGCCCTTAGCCGTCATTCCGGCGGGAGCCGGAATCCGGTTTTTCCCCCGATTATTATTCCTCTGTGTTCTCTGTGCCCTCTGTCGTGAAATATTTTCTACGAATTTGGACTCTCTTCGTCAACAGCTCCGGAACCTGCAGATACGCCCGAAAAAGCGGCTGGGGCAACACTTTGTCATCGACGCCCGGGTGCTTTCGCGGATTGTGGAGAGCGCCGAATTGAGGCCGGATGATATCGTTGTGGAAATCGGGGCCGGCAACGGCGGGCTGACAGGGCCTCTATCCCAAAAAGCCAAAAAAGTTTATGCCCTGGAAATCGATTCCCGCCTTGTGCCGATCCTCCGGGCTCAGTTTGACAACGATGAACGGGTCGAAATCGTTCCCGGGGACGCCCTCCAGTTTGATTACCCCGGACTCCATCGCCGCTGGGGGCAGCCCCTGAAAGTTGTCGCCAATCTTCCCTACGAAATCTCCACCCCGATTCTGTTTCTTTTTTTTGACGCGCGGGAGTGCTTTTCTCTCCTGGTATTAATGCTCCAAAAGGAGGTGGCCAGACGCCTGGTGGCCGCTCCCGGATCCAAAGAGTATGGCCCCCTCAGCGTCTGGGCCCGCCTTTACACGGAAACCCGCCTCCTTTTTCCGGTTTCCCCTCAGTCGTTCCATCCGGAACCGAAAGTTGCCTCGGCTGTCGTCCGCTTAGATATGCTTCCGCAGCCGCGGATCGCCGTCAGCGATCCCGAGTGCCTGCGCAAAGTCATCCAATCCGCTTTTACCTACAGGCGGAAAACACTGGGAAATGCTCTGCGTCTGGGGGAGTTTTCGCGCTATTCTGCAGGGGAAATTCAGGAGGGCCTCCGACGGGCCGGAATCGATCCCCGGGTCCGGGGCGAAAAACTTTCCCTCGAAGAATTCAACAAAGCGGCTTTGAGCCTTTCTTCTTTTTCCTGAAAAGTCATGAGGGCGTCTTTTTCTTTTCAGATGCAGGAACCGGCCGAGGATGGAAGGCCTTGGGTCACCCTCATCCATGGGTTAGGCATGAGCCAGCGCTCCTGGTCCGATCCTTTCAGCGAAAGGCTGATCGGCGGCGCCCTCTCTTTCGATTACGTTCTTACGGATTTGCAGGCGCTGCCCGAAATTTGGCGTCTTCTGGGGGCCCGTCGCTTCGGCTGCTCCCCGCCTCTGCGGCTCGCCAATCCTCGGCCTCTTTCTTTCTGGGATTTCTTGAAAAGGGAGGGGTACGGAATTGCCGGTTGGTCCCAGGAAAAACCCTTGGGCCTGATTGAACACGCAGTTGGGGAACTTCAGCTTCTTTTGAAGGAGATTCCGCAGCGAGAAAGAACCGTGCTTCTCGGCCACAGCCGCGGCGGGCTGGTGGCCCGGAAATACCTTCAGGACCGAAAACCCGGCTGGGAGCGAATCTCCGGCCTCATCCTCCTCGGCGTGCCTCACCATGGAAGCGCCATTGCAAAGTTGGGACTCCTCCTTGCTCAGCCTTTTTCCTTTCTTGAAAACCGGAAAAGCCGCCCCTTCCGCACCCGACAAACCCAGCCAAACGGTTCTTTTCGGATCAGGGATCTTGCCGCCTTTCGCCGGGAAGGCGGAGTCAGGGAATTGGTTCCCGGCTCCGCTTTTCTCCGCCGCCTGGCTGCCGGGGAAGGGGAGGAGGGTAGAATCAAAATCCCCTATTGCAACGTGATCGGCACGAGCACGGATTTCATCCGGTTCTTCCTGCGGCCATCGCCAATGGGCAAGGCCAGGCCGATTTTTTCAATCTTCGACGGTTTTCAGCGGATAATTCCCCCCTCATTTCTCCCGTTGGAAATCCGGCGGGGGAGGGGAGACGGACAGGTAAGCGTAAAGAGCGCCCGGCTATCGTGGCTGGAAAAAAACCATTTCCTGCCCATCAACCACGCCCAGTTTCTTGTAGATCCGGAAGTCAAGAATATTGTCCGCAGTTTTTTGCAGGCAATCTGATGGGGAATCTCCATAGCCCTCCAATTGAAATCCTTGACAGATATTTGAAATCGAAAGATACTTAGCCATCAAATCCTATCCCTGGATCCGCAGGTAAGACCTTGCCTTCACTCGTCCGTCAGGGAGATATGTTCCCCCTTTGAAAAAGAGAGCACCAGGGAGATTTTTATCGATCAGTTCCATGAATTCCAATTTAGGGTATTTTCTATGAGCAAACTCCATCTTCATCTTCGCAAACGCTTCGAAGAAGCCTGCTTGAAGCACAATATGCTGAAGGAAGGGGACCGGGTCATCGTTGGCGTATCCGGGGGAGCCGACAGCTTTACCCTCCTGAAACTCATCACCGGGCCGCTTCTCTTTGTTCCCAAACCTGAATTGATTCTCGCCGTTCACGTAGACTTGGGGTTTGATGGCGCGGACGGAACGGAGGCGCTGGTTTTGGAAGAATACTTCAAAAAGGAAGGGTACAATTACGTCATCGAAAAAACCAACATCGGAAAGCTGGCCCACAGCGATTTCAATCGTAAGGCCAGCCCCTGTTTTTTATGCTCCCGCCTGCGGCGCAGGAAGCTCTTTGAGCGGGCGCGGGAATTCAAATGTAACAAGGTCGTCCTGGCCCACAACCGGGACGATGTCATCGAAACTTTCCTCCTGAATATCTTTTTTGCCCGGGAAGTCAGCACTATGATTCCCATGCAAAGCTATTTCAAGGGAGAATTCGACCTGATCCGCCCCCTCGCTTACGTGGACGAATATATCCTGAAAAAATTCGCGAAGGAAGACGGCCTTCCGGTCGTCCCCAACCCCTGTCCGACCGCAAACACCACGAAAAGAAATTATGTCAAGGATCTGGTCAAGAAACTGGACAAGGACCACCGGGGGGTAAAAGAAAACATTTTCAAGGCCATGTATCACGTGAAGGCGGATTATTTGCTAAAAGAATAGCGTCCCACCGACAACAATCAACGAAGCCTTTCCCTCTTTGAAAAAGAGGGGGCAGGGGAGATTTTTAAGGTATTGAGCCAATAAATTGCGAACTTCCAATGAAGGCTGGTCACGAACAACTGTGAGCCGAGACCGAGACCTTTTTCCGTTTGACATTCAAGGCAAAGTATTAATATAATTTCATTTTATTAAACCAATGGGGCGGTGTAGCTCAGCTGGTTAGAGCATGCGGCTCATATCCGCAGTGTCCGGGGTTCAAGTCCCTGCACCGCCACCACTGAACGAAAAGGCCTTGGTCGGGCGAATTTCAGCCAGGGCTTTTTCATTTTTTGCAGCGAGGGGATTATGTCATTCAAAGTTTTCGTGGACGGGCAGGAAGGCACCACGGGATTGAAGATCAGGGATCATCTTTCCCAGCGGAAGGATATTCAGCTTCTGGAAATCGAACCGGAAAGAAGGAAGGACACGGCTCGTCGAAAGGAGCTTTTGAACGAGGCCGAGATCGTTTTTCTTTGCCTCCCCGATACGGCGGCGCGGGAATCTGTCGCCATGATTTCGAATCCCAGAACCAAGATTGTAGATCCCAGCACCGCTCATCGAACCGATCCGAATTGGGTTTACGGGATTCCGGAACTAAGCCAAGAGCAGCGGGAACGGATCGTCAAATCCAAAAGGGTAAGCGTCCCCGGGTGCCATGCCACGGGGTTTATCATGCCTCTCTTTCCCCTGGTTTCCAAGGGGATCGTGCCGAGGGACTATCCGGTCACCTGCCAATCCCTGACCGGCTACAGCGGAGGCGGCAAGAAGCTGATCAGCGCCTATGAAGATGTTGATGCTGCCACCCGGGAAAAATTGCGGGGGCCGCGGCCGTATGCCCTCGGGTTGGCCCATAAGCACCTTCCGGAAATGCAGAAGCACGCAGGACTCGAGAACCCTCCCGCATTCCTCCCGGTGGTCGGAAATTTCTACCAGGGGATGCTGGTTTCGGTCCCTTTGTTTCGAAGAATGCTGAAAAACCAGATCGAGGCCAAGGAGGTCCACACCGCGCTCCAGTCTCATTATGCGGGGCAGAAGTTTGTTCGGGTCATGCCGCTTTTTGGCGAGGGGTATTTGAATGACGGTTTCTTGGATCCGTCGGAATGCAATGGAACCAATCGGATCGAAATATTCGTCTTCGGCAACGCGGAGCAGATCCTCCTGATAACGCGTTTTGACAATTTGGGGAAGGGGGCTTCGGGAGCGGCCGTCCAGAACATGAACCTGATGCTAGGAGTCAAGGAGGACGAAGGGCTAACGTAAAAAACCGCAAGTCGGAAGGCGCGAGAACGCAAGAGAATAAAAGCAATGGCCTGAAAATCGGGCCATAAGACAGGGGTGGAAAGAAGAGCGGGACCGATTTTGCGGTCCCGCTCTTCCTTTTTTCAGGTTGCGTAGACTTTTTGCTCTTTGAGGCGGCGGTGCCGCTGAAAAAAATAAATGCCTGCCAATAGGATGGCGCCGAAGACGCTGGAGACCGGCTCATGCCACCAAAGCATGATCAGGCTGAGAAACAGAAGGAATCGCTCGGGCACATTTGCCCGATCTCCGAAGTAGCCGATAATCAAAGCGCCCAACGCAATAATTCCCAGGATGACCGTCGCAGACACAAAGAGAAATTCAAACAGGGGAAAGGGCCCCGGGTTTTTTGTCAAAATCCACGGCATGAAAATGAGAATAGGGCTAAACACAAAGGCAAAGGGAACATACATCCCGGCCCAGGCCAGAGTGAAGGCGCGGACGCCGGTTTTGAAAGGGTCTCCTTGCGAAATTCCGGCGGCGGCATAGGCGGCGACGGCGACGGGAGGCGTCAGATCCGCCAGAATTCCGAAATAGAAAACAAAAAGGTGGCTAACAAGCGGGGCAATGCCGAATTGCAGAAGGGCAGGGGCGGCGATGATGGAAACGACGATGTAATTCGGCGTCGTAGGAAGGCCCATTCCCAGAATCAGGCACGCGATGGCCGTATAAAGAAGGGTGAAAACAAGAGACAATTGGTCGATTCCAAACAGATTCAGAAGGTCAACCGCTTTGAGAACATCCGCGGTTGAATTGGCGAGATAGATCGTAGCGCTGGCCACTTTCAACCCAAGGCCCGTGAGCGTCGTCGCCCCAACGATAAAACCCACGGCCGCACAGGCGGCGCCAATGGCCAAGGCATTCTTGGTTCCCCATTCCAGGCAGTCAATGACGTGTTCGAGCCGCATCCTCCCCTGGCGTAAAAAGAGACCTACCAGGATGATGAAAAAATTCGCCCAGAAGGCCGAAAGTTCCGGATTCGTGTTTTGGAGCAGCAGCAAAACAAAGATCAGGATCGCAAGACCCCCCCAAATCCAGTAAAACAAATCTTCCTTCCGCCAGCTCCAATAAAAACCGGCCAGCCCCACCGCGGCCCAGATGGCGGTCAAATAATACGGCCCCGCAAAAGGATTCCACATAAACAGGACGGAGGGAACGGTCAGCGTAACGGCCACGAAGAAGCCCTTCGTCTTGGGGCCTGTCTGCGCGTAGGCGACTGAACTCAGGATCCCCCAAAAGGCGGCTAAAAAAGGTGTAAAACCGGCCACGAGGAGCCAGACGATGACCACCAGGGGAATCACCAGGATTCCATTCTCCCTCAAAAGCTGACCAATTTTGGGAAGCTGATCCCGGGGAATTCCCTTCATGTTATTTTTTCTGGCCTCAAGATGGACCATCACGCCGACCCCGAAGAAATGGCAGAGCGCAGGAATAATCGCGCAGGTCGCAATGGTTAGATAAGATATATTCAGAAATTCGGCCATGATGAAGGCGGCGGCGCCCATGATCGGCGGCATGAATTGGCCCCCGGTGGAAGCCGAAGCCTCGACGGCCCCGGCGAATTCCTTTTTGTATCCCATTTTTTTCATCATCGGGATCGTAAAGGCGCCGGTGGTTACGGTGTTTGCCACGGACGAGCCGGAGATGCACCCCAGCAATCCCGAAGAGACAATGGCGACTTTGGCCGGTCCCCCTGCCGACCATCCGGCCAAGGACATGGCGATATCAATGAACAATTTCCCCAGGCCGGTCTTCATGGTGAAGATTCCGAAAAGGACAAAGTGGAAAACAAATGTGGCCACCACCCCCAAGGGAATCCCGTAGATTCCCTCGGTACCCAGAAACATCTGATCGATGATCCGGGAAGGGGAGAATCCCCGGTGGGCAAAGAAGTTGAGCCCCGGAATGCCAACGAAGTAAGGCCCCAGATAACAGACCGCCAGAGCAAGGAGTCCCAGGATGGCCAAGGGCAGTCCGATGCTGCGCCGGGTTCCTTCCAGGATGAGAAGGATGGCGAAATTGCCGATGACCAAATCGCGGACATTGGGATATCCGGCTCGAAAGACGAACTGGTCGAAATCTACAATGATATAACTGGACAGCCCGAAAGCTAAAACCGCCAGAACCATTTCAAAATAAGGAATTTTCTGGGGGTCCAGGCGAAAAGTTTTCTGCCTGCGGAGGATTTGAACCGCGTTTTTTAGCATGAAAATCAACGGGATCGTCAGGCCGGCCAGGATGCCGAAAGTCCAGATGATGAAGCCGGTGGAAGACTCATCCACATAGGCTTTCCAATTTTGGAAAATGACGGTAAACGCATACGCCAGGACCGCCAGACCGGCCATCGAGGCGGTTAGGTCTAAAAAGTTGGCTTTGGGGGGATGGAACAGGTCGCGGGTTTTCATGGCAAAGGCCAGGAAGAAGCCGAGGCAGAATACAAGGGCCGTCGCGGGCATTTCCAATTTTAGAACGCTCCGCAGGCCCAGGGAGAGAATGATCCCCGTAACCAGCGAAAAGATGATTTCGTAGCTCCAGGTAAGGGTTAGATGTTTCAGGGGAACCTTGCGGGTGGGGTATACGAGGAAAATGAGGGAAAGAACAAAGGACAGGTGAAAGCAGCGGTGTTTCCATTCCTGCAAAACCCCGAACCCCGCCGTATAAATGTGAAAGAGGGCCAGGATGATGCACATAGCCAGCGCGACTTTCGCCGCCGCGCCTTTCAGATTTCGAAAGCGCAATTCGGGATCGAAAGTTTCCACCAACTGCTTCACGGCTCCTTCATCGACCTGGTAGCCGAGCACTTCCGGAGTGTCATTCTTTGATTTCAGTTCTTCAACCATGGTCCTCTCTCGAGTCTTCGTTTAAAAAAACTCACTCCCTCTTTTTCTAAGCGCCAGCGCCAGCCATTGCCATCCCGTGATTTGTTGAACGCCGATCCGAACCAATCCGTCTCCCAGCCGAGAGGAAAAGTCGATCTCCGGCTCAATTCCGAATTGAAACCGCCCGTGCCATTTCTTCTGAACCCGCCAGGAGATGAAAGGAACGATCCGGTCCATTCCGCTGATCCGGAATCCCCGGCCGTCCCGATGCCAAGTCTCTCCGGCGGAGGGGGTCGAAGGCAAGCCCGCCCCTTGTCCCTGGAAGCGCGTCTCGGTGAGGACGATCTGATAATCCTCCCCGACGGTGAAGGTATCCCACACATCGCTGAGGGCGATGGAGTGCAGGTATCCCAAGCGAAAGGTATCCCCGGCTTTGATTACCCGAAAAAGGACGATCCGGTCGTCCAACGTCAGGGAAAGAATCCTCAGCGGGTAAAAGAAAGCAAAGGACCCCAGGCCCACGATACAGGCCGCGCAGAAAAAGATCTTCTTTCCCATACTCAAAAAAACCCCGCCCCCATCCTTGAAAAGGGCGGGGGGGGGTTCAACATCCTTCCCGGAGGGTGCCCATCCGATCTTTCGCGGGGTTATTTCGCTTCCGGGGGAACCAGGGCCGGAGGAATGTTGATTCCCTTTTCCTTGTAATACTTGTAGGCCCCGGCATGGAGGGGAACAGTTACGCCCAGAAGGGCGTTCTCCAGTTTTACATTTTTTCCTTGTTCATGCACCCTAGCCATCACCTCGGCGCCGCTTGCCGCCGCCTTATTGGCCTCATAAATTTGCGGGGTCTTCTCCCAGAGGTGATAGGTCACATCGTAAACATCTTTTTCGGAAACCTTGGTGCTGGTGACCCACAAAGCCGGCAGGGCCACGGTTGTGACCGGCTGAGGCTGCTTGGGATAGGATTTAGCCGGCATCTGAACCTTGGCGTAATAAGGATATTTGACATTGAGTTTGGCGATCACATCTTCCGGAAAGGAAACGAAATTCACATCCTTGGTCGTGGCGATTTCGATGATGCTGGAAATCGGAACTCCGGCGGTCCAGAAGAGGGCGTCGGCCTGCTCGTCCTGCATTCTTTGCACGGCGGCCGCGTAATAGACATAAATCGGCTGGATGTTATCGTAGGTCATCCCGAAGGACTCCAGAAAACGGCGGGAGTCGAATTCGGTTCCACTTCCTTTATCGCCGACAATGATTCTTTTTCCTTTCATGTCATAGACTGTCTTAATGCCCGACTTTGCCAAGGCCACGATATGCACCGTTTCCGGAAAGAGGGAGGCGATGCAGCGGAGGTCTTTAACCTGGGGGGTTTTCCAGGTTTCTTTTTCGCCCGTAAACGCGGCAAAGGCGATATTGTTCTGGGCGATTCCCGATTCCACCTCTCCCCGGGAAATCAGGTTGACATTGGCCACCGATGCATTTCCGGTCTGGGCGGTCACCACCATATCGGGAATCTTGTTCGACAGCGTCTGGGCAAGGGCGCCGCCGACGGGATAGTAGACTCCGCCCACGCCGCCCGTGGCGATCCCGAAGAAGCGCTTCTTCTGCTGGGCGCTCGCCGGCCCGGGCAGGGCCAAGGCCAAAATGAGAAACAGAACGACGGTTACGAAAAACATCTTTTTCACCATGTTGCCCTCCTTTTTTTAAATACTAATTTAATGACTTCCGGTCCGCGGACTTTTGGGGATGCCTGAATCTTCGTCAACTGCCCCGGTTTCCGCTAACAGCAGTGAACAAATTGAATATCCCAGAAAAAAACTTTTGTCAAGATCCATTTTGTCCGCCGTCGTGCCCAAGGGGGAATGTCCCCTCTAATGCCCAAGGTAATCTGTCCAGGGGTTATTTTCAAAAGGGAGTTCGTTATCGCTTGACAAAACGCCGGGCGGGAATTAATATGAGCCCTGATTCATTCGGGTTTTCAAGGAAATCCAATCGTCCAATATCAGGAGGTTTCACCATGAAAAAGATTTACCTCGGCTTGCTGACGGGCTTTTTGGCGCTGTGCTTTGCCGTCCCGGTATTCGCCCAAGGGGGCACCCTGGAAAAGATCGCAAAAAGCGGGGAATTCACGATTGGCACCCGCGACGGGGCCATTCCCTTCGGGTTTATCAGCAAAGACAACGAGCACGTGGGCTTCAGCGTGGATGTGGCCAAGGAATTTCACAAGGCCCTGGAAAAGAAGCTCGGGAAATCCCTCAAGTTTACCATCAAGACGACCAACCCGAAAACCCGAATTCCTCTGGTATCAAACGGCACCATTGATATCGAGTGCGGCTCCACCACCCACACGGTGGATCGGGAAGAGACCGTTGATTTCACGATTACGGTTTTCCTGACCGGGACCCAGCTCCTGGTCAAAAAGGGAAGCGGCATCAAGAGCTACAAGGACCTGCCGGGCAAAAAAGTCGGGGCCGCCCAGGGATCCACCAACGAAAAAGCGTTTCGCGACCTGAATGACAAAGGGGAGATCAAACCCGCCGCCAACCTCGTGGTTTATCAGGAGCATTCCCAGGGCTTCCTGGCGCTCGATCGGGGCATCATAGATGCCTACTGCACCGATGGCATCCTGCTTGCCGGCATGAGGGCCAAAGCCCCCAACCCGGACCAGTATGAAGTCGTAGGGGGATTTATTACGTACGACCCCTATGCCTACATCGTCCGGGAGAATGATTCAAAATTCCGGGATTTTATCAATATCGAACTCATCAAGATGATCAAAGACGGCCGTTATGCCCAGATTTACGACAAATGGCTCGGCCCAAAGGGCGTTGTCCCATATCCCATGAGCGAAGAATTCAAAATCTTCCAGAAGCTCGAAGCCTGGCCGTAAGTTCGGAATCCAATCCGCTCACTATGGGAGCCAAAGGGAGCAGGCGAATGTCTCTTTGGCTCCTTTGGTAACAAGGGTCCTTTTCCATGACGTTCGCCTACGAATTTCGTTGGTCGGTCTTATGGCAACATCCCTACGGCGAGTGGATGCTCCAGGGGATTTGGACTACCTTGACCTTGGGAACCATTTGTTGGTTTTCGGCTCTCTTCTTAGGGATTATCGTAGGAACCTGCCGGGTGGCTCCCTGGAGACCCCTCCGTATTCTGGCTACGGCCTACACCGAATTTTTCCGGGATATTCCTCTGCTGGTGCAATTATTCTTCTGGTATTTCGCGGCCCCGCGGGTCCTGCCGGCGGCGATCGAACAATATCTCTACCGCCAGGTCCCCAATGCCGAATTCTGGGTGGTGGTCATCGCCCTTTCCATTTATACCTCCTCCCGCGTGGCCGAACAGATCCGCTCCGGGCTGCAATCGATTCCCCAGGACCAGTTTTTCGCCGCCCTGAGCACCGGGCTGACGCATTTCCAAATGTACCGGTACGTCACGATTCCTCTGGCCATCCGGATTATGATCCCTCCGCTGACTACCGAATTTTTGACGACCTTTAAAAATACTTCCCTGGCCATGACCGTGGGTGTTCTGGAAGCGACTTTTATGAGCCAGCAGATCGAGGCCTACACTTTCCGGGGCCTCGAAGCAACCACCGGGGCCTGCCTGGTTTATCTCGTCATTACGATGATGGTTGTTCTTCTGATGGGCTTTGTGGAAAAGAAGCTGGCC
>Ga0113563_10000102_pt1 | contig 30624 bp, 25 predicted proteins | sample Mud3Dept3metaG_FD_80117 | JGI IMG/M metagenome (GOLD analysis project Ga0113563, IMG submission 80117) | Freshwater wetland microbial communities from Ohio, USA, analyzing the effect of biotic and abiotic controls - Mud 3 Core 4 Depth 3... | ecosystem: Environmental > Aquatic > Freshwater >... | reverse complement strand
GTTCTTCGCGCTGCCGCAGTCGCCGCAGATCTTCAAGCAGCTGCTGATGATGGCGGGCTTCGACCGCTACTACCAGATCGTGCGCTGCTTCCGCGACGAGGACCTGCGCGCCGACCGCCAGCCGGAGTTCACGCAGCTCGACGTCGAGACGTCCTTCCTCGCCCGCGACGAGATCATGGGCCTGATGGAGGGGCTGATCCGCGAGCTGTTCTCGAAGGTGCTGGGCGTGACGCTGCCCGACCCGATCCCGCGCATGACCTACGCCGAGGCGATGCGTCGCTACGCTTCGGACAAGCCCGACCTGCGCGTTTCGCTCGAACTCGTGGACGTCGCCGACCTCGTGAAGGACAGCGAGTTCAAGGTTTTCTCGGGCCCGTCGGTCGACCCCGAGGGCCGCGTGGCGGCGCTGCGCGTGCCGGGTGGCGGCGAGAAGCTCTCGCGCAAGCAGATCGACGACTACGCGGCCTACGTCGCGCGCTACGGCGCGAAGGGCCTCGCCTACGTCAAGGTGAACGACGCCGCGAAGGGGCGCGACGGACTGCAGTCGCCGATCCTCAAGTTCCTGTCGGATGCGGCCGTGGCGGGGCTGATGGAGCGCACTGGTGCGCAGACGGGCGACCTCGTGTTCTTCGGCGCGGACAAGGCGAAGGTGGTCAACGATGCGCTCGGCGCGCTGCGCCTCAAGGTCGGCCAGGATCTCGGGCTGGTCGAGGAAGGCTGGCGGCCGCTGTGGGTCGTCGACTTCCCCATGTTCGAGTGGGACCCGGACGCGAAGCGCTGGGCCGCCATGCACCACCCGTTCACCGCGCCCGTGAACGACGACCCGGCGGCGCTCGAGGCGGACCCGGGCGGCGCAGTCGCTCGCGCCTACGACATGGTGCTGAATGGTTCGGAAATCGGTGGCGGCTCGGTGCGCATCCACCGCAACGAGATGCAGTCCACCGTGTTCGAGATGCTCGGCATCGGGCCTGAGGAGGCGCAGAAGAAATTCGGCTTCCTGCTCGAGGCGCTGCGCTACGGCGCGCCGCCGCACGGTGGCATCGCCTTCGGCCTGGACCGCCTCGTGATGCTGATGGCGGGTGCGGAGTCGATCCGCGACGTGATCGCCTTCCCGAAGACCCAGACCGCGAGCTGTCCGCTCACGGATGCGCCGACCGAGGTGTCCGAACAGCAGCTGCGCGACTTGCACATCCGCGTCAGGACGCCGGTCAAGGAGTGATGCCCGGCGAGCGCGTCGTCCTGGTCCACGGACTGTGGATGAACGGGACGGAACTCGGGATGCTGGGCTATCGCCTGCGACACGAGCACGGCTTCGACGTCCGCACGTTCTCCTATCCCACGCTGCAGGGCGACGCCACCGCAATCTGCGCCGCGCTCGCCGAGTTCGCTGCCGAGGCCGGCGGCGCGGGGCGCGTGCACCTCGTGGGGCACAGCCTCGGCGGCCTCATGGTGTATCGCACGCTGGCCGAATGCGGTGCCGGCCGGTTCGCAGGCAATGCCGTCGTGCTCGGCTCGCCACTGAACGGCAGCAAGGCCGCGCGCGGCGCATCGCGCTGGCCGATGCTGCGCCCGCTGCTGGGCCCCCACGTGCTCGGTGAGCTCGCCGAGCCCTGCAACCGACGCTGGACTGGCAGCCGGCCACTCGGTGCGATCGCCGGCACCCTGCGGGTCGGCACGGGCCAGTTCTTCGCGCACTTCGACGAGGACAACGACGGGACGGTCGCGGTCAGCGAGACCCGCATCCCAGGCCTCACCGACCACCTCGTGCTCCCGCACAGCCACATCGGCATGCTGCTGGCGGCGGACGTCGCCGAGCAGGTCGCCTGCTTCCTGCGCAATGCGGCCTTCCGCCGGTCTGCGGCCTGAGGCGAGCGGCTCGCCCGGGCGACGGCCGCGAAGAACGCTTCAACCGCTGCGCAGTCGACGACGCGCGAGTCCTGCCCCCGCGGCGAGCAGTCCGAGACCGAGCAGTCCGATCAACGGAAGCGGCGTCGCGGTCTGCGGCAGCACGTCGACGATCGGGTACCACGGCCGGCGGCGCGGGCAGCAGGTGTAGTTGGAGATCCGCGCCTCGCGGGCGTCGCTGCTTTCGGCGGGTTGCACGGCCACCGGCACGGAGGACTGGCTGATCGCGGACGCCTCGCCGAACACCTCCAGCACGCGATCTTCGGGGACGAAGACGCGCAGCGGCGAGCCCACCGCGGTGTCGGCGGGCAGCGCGGGACCGGCGTCGTTGGCGATGGGCTGGTCGGCGCCCGCACCGAAGATTGTGTCCTCGGTCGCGCCCCGGAACCGCAGCACCAGCTGTTCGGGCTGCAGCTGGCGCAGCTCCGCGCTCATGAGCAGGTAGCGCCGTCCTTCGATTGCCACGATGGACTCGCAGGCCGTGCCCACCTCCGGATGGCGTTCGAGGAGCTGGGCCTGAGCGAGCAGGCTGTCGCAGTCCCCGGCGACCACGCCGACAGCCGCCGCATTGCTGACGAGGCCCACGATCAGGGTCGTCCCGAGAATCGATGTCGATCGCCTCATGGTCACTCCTTGCGCAGCTCCGCCCGCACGACGTAGCGCTGCGGGGCGTGCCCGACGAAATTGAACGGATAGCAGGTCACCAGGGTGAGTTCCGGCACCTCGCCCGGCCACAGCACGACCGTGTCGGTGGGCTCAGTGACGCGGATCTCCTCGACGACGTAGCGGTACGTGGCCGTGCGTGTGTCCACCACGATCGCGTCGCCGACCCGAATGTCCTTGAGCTTGCGGAAGAACCCGTCGCGATGCGACGAGACGCTGACGTTGCCGGGCTCGCCGAAGCGCGGCGATCCGGTGATGCGGCCTGCGCCGCGGGTCATGTTGGCCTCGGTCTCGCCGGGAAAGACCGGCACTTCGAGTCCGAGCGAAGGAATCCGGACGACGGCTTCGGGCGTGACGGGCACGTCCCAGCGGGTCTCCGCATACCGGCGGATCCGCTCGACGGACCACAGGGATTGGTCGGGCGGGGCATAGTCGAGGCCCGCATGCGGGAGCGCGTCGTCTCCGCTGAGCGGCGACGCCACAGCGGCGCCGAACCGGGACGCTTCGAACGCGACGAGCGCCGACCGGTACCCGTACTGGGCCCAGAGCGTCGAGGCGAGGTAAGCGATCAGGAGTCCGGCTCCGAGACCCCAGCAGCAATACTCGAGCAGCTTGAGCGCTTGCGGTGTCGGCCGGCCTGGCCTGAGCATGACACCCTCCTACTCACAACCGTACGCCTCGGCGTCGGCCGCCGCAGTAGGTATCGGTCGCGGGCCGGCCTGACGGCGAGGGCGCGAATGCCGTTCAGCGCCCCGGCCGTCCGTGATCAGCGCGTCTTCCAGCTCACCGTCACGCCGTACGTGCGCGGCGGCGCGAAGATGGAGAAGCCGTTGCCGAGGAACGGGATGATGTGGGTCGGATAAGTCTCGTCCGTCAGGTTCTTGCCCCACACCGCGAACTCGAGGTTCATCGAGTCGAGCGTGTAGGCCGCCCGGGCATCGAGCAGCGCGAAGCTCTCGATCTCGGTGATGCGCCAGTTGGGCGCATCGTCGTAATAGGGGATCTCGGTGCGATAGTCATCGGTCCATTTGAAGTCGGCTCGCAGCGACAGGCTGCCGCCCGAGACGGCCCACGAGTACTGGCCGAACCCGCCGAACGTGTACTCGGGGGAGCGCGGCAGCTGGCCGCCGTCGTTGAGGCCGCCGTCCACCTCGGCGCTCAGGTAGGCGACGTTGAGCCCGATCTCCAGCCCGTCGGCCGGCGCCGCGACGATCTCGAGCTCGGCGCCCTTGTTGACCGTGTCCTCGGTGAAGGTCACGAGCCGCAGCTGCCGATCCAGCCGGAAGAGCTGCAGGTCCTGGTAGTCCATGTAGAAGAGCGCGAGGTTCGCTCGCAGCGTGTCGTCGAGCCACTGCGTCTTGGCGCCGATCTCGTAGCTCCACACTTCCTCGGGTGGCGTCGCCTCGCCGACGTTCTGCACCACGTTGTTCTGGCTCGGGAAGATGCCGGACTTGAAGCCCTTGCTGACGCTGGCATAGAGCAGGTTGCCCGCGCCCGTGCGGTAGTCGAGGCCGAGCCGGCCGGTCGTCGAATCCCACGAGTCGTCTGCCTGGACGTCGTAGGGCTGGCCGGGGAAGAGCGGAATGCCGGGTGTGGCGTCCGCCGGATCGTTGTTGCGTCCGACCTGGTCCGCCTCCTTCTCGTCGTGGGAGAAGCGCAGGCCCGCCGTCACGCTCAACCGGTCGGTGACCGGATAGGTTGCCTGGCCGAATGCGGCGTAGGTCGTGGAGTCGACGTCCTGGAGGAAGGTCACGTCGCCGCCCGCGACCGGTACCAGGCTGAACTGCGTGAGGAAGCTCTCCTCGCGGTTCACCTCCTCGGTGAAGAAGTAGAGGCCGGCGACCCACTGCAGGCGCGAGTCGGCGGGCGAGGCAAGTCGTGCCTCGAGGCTGACCTGCTCGGCGTCCTCGTCGGCCACGTCGCGGTTCTTGAGCACCCAGCCGTAGGGCGGCGGGAGCGGCGGGCCCACGTTGCCAAAAGGCTTCAGGCCGTCCAGGTCCTCGTACCAGGCGAGCTCGACCTTGCGCCAGCCGCCGAGCAGCGTCCAGGAGCCGTAGCTCGCGTCGCTCTCGAAGCGCACGGTCAGGCCGTTGATGTCGCGCTCCTGGAACGACTCGGCCACCGAGTACGCCTTGCGCAGGTCCGAGCCCGCCGGCCAGATGCGTCGCAGTGCGGCGGTTGCAGGGATGCCCCCGCCGACCTGCCCGGTGTCGAAGACAGGGAAAGGCACGCGGGCATTGCCGGCTGTGTCGTCGGTCACGTAGTCGTAGGCGAGCAGCAGGCGGCTCGAATCGCCAATCCCGAACAGCAGCTGGGCGCGTGCGCTCCAGTTGTCCTCGTCGTCGAGCTCGTCGCCGGTGGTGATGTTCTCCGAGTACCCGTCGTGCGAGCGGTGGCTCACCGACAGCCGGCCCGAGATGGTGTCCGTCAGCCCCCCGTTCAGCACCACGCGACCGAGCTGGCTGCCGTAGTTGCCGAAGCCGAGCTCGGCGCCGACGTAGAACTCCTGGTCCGGCCGCTTCGGGATGAAGTTGATGGCCCCGCCCGACGTGTTGCGCCCGAACAGCGTGCCCTGCGGGCCGCGCAGCACCTCGACGCGATCCATGTCGAACACGTCGAAGGCCGCGCCGCTGATGCGGCCGATGTAGATCTCGTCCTGGAAGACGCCCACGGTGGGATCGCCGGCAGCCGAATCGGAGTTCGAGCCCACGCCGCGGATGTAGAACTGCGGCTCGCCGACGTTGACGCGCATCATGGTGAAGTTCGGCGTGCGCATCACGATCTCCTCGATGCGCGTGATGTTTGCCCGCTGCAGTGTCCCTGCGTCGAACACGGACAGCGCGATCGGGACGTCCTGCGCGCTCTCGACCCGTTTCTGCGCGGTGACGATGATCTCCTCGAGCCCGCCGGCCCGTTCCGGCTGCTGCGCGAGCGCGAGGGGCGCCACGGCCGTCGCGCCGGCAGCCGCCAGTAGGCATCGTGTCACCGTCGTGCGAATCAGGCTCATTGTATTTCCCCCCGGTTGTGCAGCGTTGTGTTCGTCAGGTAGCTTGCAGTAGCAGACTAAATACCGCAGTCGCGCGTCCGCGACAATGCCCCGGCCCGCACGAGGTGTTCCCATGCCCGAGATCCACGTGCTCGACGCGATCCGCACTCCGCGTGGCAAGGGCAAGCCGGACGGCGCGCTCGCGAGCATCCCGCCGTGGGACCTCGTCGGCCAGCTCGTGCAGGCACTGCGATGCCGCGGTGCGGCGGCGGCGCTCGCGGCGGTGGACCGGCTGGCGCTCGGCTGCGTGACACAAGCCGGGCCGCAGGGTGGGCATCTCGCGCTGCTGTCGCGGATCCACGCCGGCTTGCCCGATACTGCGGTCGCCGTGACGCTGAACAACTACTGCGTCTCCGGCATGAGTGCGCTCGCAACCGCCGCACGCTCCATCGCGAGCGGCGAGGACCGGCTCGCGCTCGCCGGCGGCGTGGAGAGCATGTCGCAGGCCGCCTTCGAGGCGGATGGCGCCTCGTTCTACCGCGATGCGTCGCTGGCCGCGCATTTCCGCTATCTCGCGCCGCCGCTCGTCGCCGACTGGCTCGCGACCCGCGAGGGATTCACGCGCGCGGACCTCGACGAGGTGACGGTGGCTTCCCACCGGCGGGCCGGTCGTGCCTGGGAGGAGGGCCGATACTCCACCACCGTCGTGCCGGTGACCCGTCCTGACGGCACGCGCGTCGAGCGCGACGAGCTGGTCCGTCCCGGGCTCACGGCCGGCGACCTCGAACGCTTCCCGGCCGCATTCGCCGCGCTCGGCGCGCTCGGTGCCGAGGCGATCGTCAACGCCGCGGACCCGTCGCTCGGCGGACTGCGCTACCTGCACGCTGTTCCGCACTGCCCGCCGATGGCCGACGGTGCCGCGCTGGTGCTGATCGGAACGCACGAGCGGTCGGCCGAGCTGGGGCTCGTTCCGCGTGCGCGCCTCGCTGCGGTGGCCGAGGTGAACACCGACCCGCTCGATCCGTTCGCGGCCGGCTTCGCGGCGCTCCATCGCGTGCTCGCGCGCGGCGGCCTCGCGCTCGAGGACGTCGGCGCGATCGAATTCATGGAGGCGTTTGCGGCGGTGCCGGCCACGTTCCGCCGCCGTCATCCGCAGGCCGCCGAGCGCGCCAACCAGAGCGGCGGGCACCTCGCGATGGGGCATCCGATGGGCGCCTCGGGCGCGATCCTGGTGGCGACCCTGCTCGCCGAGATGGAGCGCCAGGACGCGGAGTGGGGCGTGGCCGTGGCCCACGCCGTCTCGGGCGTGGGCGCTGCCGTGCTGCTGCAGCGAAGCTGATCAGGGCGTCTCGGGTGCGCGCAGCTGCGTGATGCGAAAGCGCGAGGCGACGAACGCGAGGTCCGTCAGGGTCGCGTTGCCGGCGGAGTTGAGTCCGGTGACGTGGTAGTCGCTGTAGGCAGCGGCGAAATTCAGCGGCATCGGACCGGTCAGGTTGCAGGTGAGCTGGGCGCCGGACTCCGAGAACGCCTGCTCCGCGCGCGTGAGATAGGCCGGGTCCGTCGAGTACACGAAGGCGGTGATCGCACCGCCGAGGCGCGCATCGCCGGCCGCCTCGTCGAGCGCGGCGTCGCGGTCGGCGGCGGTGATCACGAAGCCGATCGGGCCGAAGCGCTCCTCGCCGTAGAGATCGCGCTCGCCCGCCTCGACGGCCACGAGCAGCGGCGTGCGCGTGCGGGCCGCCGGGTAGTCCGTGTGCAGGTAGGGTGCCGATTCGCGCAGTACGCGGCCGCGCCGCCGGCCAGCCCCGGCCATTTCCTCGACGAGCGCGAGGGTGCCGGGCGACTGGATCGCCGCCATGATCTGACCGGCGCGACGGTGATCGTCGGCGATGTACGAGATGGCGTCGGCGAGCGCAGCGCCGAATTCCTCGGGCGCAATCCGCCCGCCGCCGCAGCGGATCCCGTCGCGCGGCAGGTACACGTTCTGGGGCGACGTGCACATCTGTGCCGAGAACAGGCTCATGGTCGTGGCGAGGCTGCGCACCACGGGCTCCAACGCCTCGAGCGATTCCACCACCACCGTATTCACGCCCGAGGTCTCGGTGTAGCAGAGCGCCGGCGCCGCGTTGTCCTCGACCCAGGCGCCGAAGCGCGCGCTGCCGGTGAAATCCACGATCGCCGCCTGCGGGTGCTTCACGAGGCGCTTGCCGACGGGGTCGACGACCGTATCGCAGCACAGCGTGACGAGGTCGGGCGAGTAGCCCGAATTGGCCAGCACTTCGCGGCAGGCGCGCACGGCGAGCGCCATGGGCAGGATCGCGGTCGGGTGCGGCTTCACGATGACGGCGTTGCCGGTCGCAAGGCTCGCGAGCATCGCCGGATAGGCGTTCCAGGTCGGGAAGGTGGCGCAGGTGAAGCACACCGCCACACCGCGTGGCACCAGCCGATAGCGCTTGCGCAGCCGCAAGGTCGTCGCGCCGAAGCGGCGCTCCCAGAGGGCCTCGGCCGGCACGTCCGCCATGGCCGCCTGTGCGTAGGCGAGCGCCTCGACGCCGCGGTCGAGCGCGTTGGTGCCGCTGCCCGCGTAGCTCATCAGAGCACCCTGGCCGGCCGTGTGCATCACCGATTGCGCGCCCAGGAACACGTCGGCGTACAGGCGCTCGACGATCTCCATGCACACGCCGAGGCGCGCGTTCGCAGGGGCCGCGGCCCAGCCGGGCATTGCCCGCCGGGCCGACGCGAACAGGGCGTCCGGGTCGCCACGCGGATAGTCGATGCCGAGCGGCTCGCAGGTGTAGGGCGAGACCTCGTCGCCGACGCGGTCGACGGTGCCGGGCTGCTCGAGCTCGAAGGGCCGGCCGAGCTGGGCGCGAAACGCTGCCGCCGCGGCCTCCCGCGCCGGCTCGCCGCCGGGGTGGCGGTCGGGTGTCTCCTGGAACAGGCTGAACCAGCCGCGCTCGAGGCAGGCGCTCCGTGCCGCCTGAAGAGAGCCTGCGTGCTTCTCGAAGAGCCGGAGTGCTGCCGAGTCCGCCGGGTTCATGCTTTGTCGTGCTCCTTCGGTCGAGGTCGATGTCATCTGCCCGTGCCGGAGGCCGCGCGCCGCCACACCAGCCGATGCAGGCGCGTGCCGCTGCGCACGAGTTCTGACGCGGAAAGCGTAAGTACCTGATCGGCGAGGTCGGCGTCTCGCAGCTGCAGCGTGCCGACCAGCCCTGGGTTCAACGCCACGGTCACTTCGTGCTGCACGCGGCGATCGAGGATGCGCCAGCGTCCGGCGTAGCTGAAGTAGCCGTCGAAGGCGGCGGCGCGCTCGAACTCGGGCGCCTCCCGCGGATTGCCGGACGACAGCCGCGCGCGGCCGCCCGCCATGATGCACGCACTCATCCAGCCGTCGGAGGTGTACAGCAGCAGGCCTTCCGCGCCCGGTCCGAACGGCTCGGTGGTCGTGCCATCCTCGTACACGACCTGCCAGTGCTGCAGCTGCCACGCCCCGACCAGCCGGTCTGCATCGAGCGTCGGCATCATCGCCTCAGGTGAATGCCGGGCAGGCGAGTGCCGCCGCGTACTCCGCCGCGAGCCGCTCGACGATCGACGCGACGGGCTCGACCGCGCGGACGCTCTCGACACCCTGGCCGGCGGACCAGATGTCCCGCCACGCCTTGAGCTGGCCCTGGGAGTCGCGCCAGTCCACCTTCGACTTGCCGGTGAGGGCATCCGGATCGAGCCCGGCGGCAACGATGCTCTCGCGCAGGTACCATGCGTCGGCGCCGGTCAGCGCGCGGGACAGCACCAGGTCCTCGATCGAGGCTCGCACCACCATGTCGCGGTAGCGGTCGCTGGCGAGGCTCTCGCTCGCCGCGATGAACGGCGTGCCGGCGTAGACGAGGTCGGCGCCGAGGAGTTCGATCGCGCGGATCGCACTACCGGTTCCGATGCTGCCGCCGACGACGAGCAGGCCGTCGAAGAAGCTGCGCACCGCGGGCACGAAGGCGAAGGGCGAGATGCGCCCCGTGTGGCCACCCGCGCCCGCGCACACCAGCGCGAGCCCGTCGACCTGCGCGGCCGCCGCCTTGCGCGCCAGCGCCACACTGTTGACGTCGGCGATCACGAGCCCGCCGTAGGCGTGCACGCGCCCGACCACGGGCGCCGGGCTGCCGAGCGCGGTGATCACGATCGGCGGCCGGTAGCGGTCCACGAGCTCGAGCTCGGCGCCGAGGCGATCGTAGCTGCTGTGGGTCACGAGGTTGAGCGCCCACGGCCCGACGCGCCGGTCTCCCGCCGCGAGTGCGGCGTGGCCGCTCGCGACGCGTCCCAGCCAGTCCTCGAGCGCTTCCACGGTGCGGGCATTCGGCGCGGGGAAGGCGCCGCCGATGCCGGCCGCGCAGGCCGCGAGCACGAGGTCGGGACCCGAGACCAGGAACATGGGCGCGGCGATCAGCGGCAGGCGCAACCCGCCGCGCAGGGCGGCGAGACGATCGCGCGGCGCGGTCGCCGCCGGAATGCCGGGCGTCACAGTCACTTGCACAACGATACTAGGCCACATGCTCGCCCGCTATACTCAGGCGACGGCCGGGGAGGGGACGGATGCAGACGACGCCTGGGCACCTGCGACGGCAATTCCGCGCGCGCGGCGACTGGTCGGACACGCGCCTGTTCGACCTGTTCGCGGCGAACGCGGCGCGCGTCCCGGAGCGGCTCGCCGTCGTCGATCCGCCGAATCGCACGGCCCTGGACGGCCGCGAGCCCCATCGCCTCGACTACCGCGAGCTGTCGGCGACCGTGGATGCCACCGTGCTCGCGCTGGCTGGCGCCGGGCTGCGCCGCGACGACGTGCTCGTCACGCAGCTGCCGAACGTGGTCGAGTACGTCGCGGTGTACCTCGCCGCCGCCCGGCTCGGGGTCGTGCTGAGCCCGGTGCCGATGCAGTACCGCCGCGCGGAGCTCGAGCCGATCGTCGTCATGACGCGGGCCCGCGCGCTGCTGACCGTGCGCCGCTTCAAGGACACGGAGCCCGCGCAGCTCGCGGCCCCGCTTGCCGACTCGTCGGGCTCGTCGCTGCGCGTGCTGGTGCTCGACGACGAGGCTCCGGCGGGCGCGACGCCTCTCGCGGTGTCGCGCCACGCCGGGCCATCCGCGCGCGAGCGTGCCGCCGCGCTCGAGGTCGCCGCCGCGGTGGACGCCGACGACATCCTCACTGTCTGCTGGACCTCCGGCACCGAGGGTCGCCCGAAGGGCGTGCCGCGCTCGCACAACCACTGGCTCGCCATCAGCTGGGCGCACTACGAGGGCGCGCAGCTGCGCGACGGCGACCGGATGCTGAATCCCTTCCCGCTCGTGAACATGGCTGCGATCGGTGGCTGTCTCACGAGCTGGCTGCACGCCGCCGGCACGCTGCTGCTGCATCACCCGTTCGAGCTGCCGGTGTACCTGCGACAGATCGCTGTGGAGCGGCCCGACTACGCGATCGCGCCGCCGGCGATCCTGATGCTGCTGCTGCAGAACGAGGCGCTGCTGTCGGGTGTCGACCTCACCTGCCTGCGCTGCATCGGCTCGGGTTCGGCGCCGCTGCCGCCGGCGATGATCCGAGGCTACCGCGAGCGCTACGGCATCGAGATCGTCAACATGTTCGGGTCCAACGAGGGCATGTCGCTGTGCAGCGGCCCGGCGGAGGCGCCCGACCCGGAGCGACGTGCCCGTTACTTTCCACGCTTCGGGCGCCGCGAGATCGCCTGGCCGCAGCGCGTCGCGCGACTGATCGAAACGCGCCTGATCGATCCCGACACCGGTGCCGAGATCACGGCCGAGGGCGTGCCGGGCGAGATGCAGGTGCGAGGCCCGACCGTGTTCGACGGCTACTTCGAGTCGCCGGACCTGAACGCTGCCGCGTTCACCACCGATGGCTGGTTCCGCACCGGTGACCTGTTCGAGATCGCCGAGCCCGGTGACCCGCGCTTCTACCGGTTCGTCGGGCGGCTCAAGCAGTTGATCGTGCGTGGCGGCATGAAGATTTCGCCCGACGAACTCGACGCCGTGCTGGCCGAGCACCCCGCGATCGCCGAGGCCGCGGCGGTCGGTGTGCCGGACGAGGTGCTCGGCGAGCGCATCTGCGCCGTGGTCGTGCTGCGTCCGGGCCAGTCGCTGACGGTCGAGGGACTGGAAGGGCACTTCGAGGCGCGCGGGCTCGCCCGGTTCAAGTGGCCGGAGCGAATGCGGGTCGTGTCGCAGCTGCCGCGCAACCCGGTCGGCAAGGTGATCCGGGGCGAGGTCGCGCGGCTCGGTGCGGCCGCGGGGCAGGACGCCTGAGGGCGGCATGGCAGGCAACATTTACCTCCTCGGCGGCTGGCAGACCGACTTCGCCGCGAACTGGGCGCGCGAGGGCCAGGAGCTCGCGGACGGCATCCGCGCCGTGCTCGAGGGCGGTCTCGCGGCCACCGGGCTCGAGGCCCGGGAGATCGAGACGGCGCACGTCGGCAACTTCGCGGGCGAGCTATTCTGCGGCCAGGGACATCTCGGCGGTCTCGTGGCCGCGGCGCACGACGATCTCGCGGGCGTGCCGGCGGCGCGCCACGAGGGCGCCTGCGCGTCGGGCAGCCTCGCGCTGCTTGCGGCGGCGGCCGAACTCGAGGCGGGCCGCTATGGCCTCGCCGCCGTGATCGGCATCGAGCAGATGCGCAACGTCCCCGGCGACGAGGCGGCGCGGCTGATCGGCGGCCCCGCGATGTGGGCCGGGCACGAGTGTCCCGGCGTGCGCTTTCCGTGGCCGCACATCTTCAGCCTGCTCGGCGACGAGTACGAGCGGCGCTTTGGACTGCGCCGCGAGCACCTCGCGCGCATCGCCGAGATCAACTTCGCCAACGCGCGCCGCAACCCGAACGCGCAGACGCGGCGCTGGACGTTCACGCCGCAGAGCTTCGCCGAGGACGAAAGCGCGAATCCCGTCATCGACGGACGCATCCGCAAGCAGGACTGCGGGCAGATCACCGACGGCGCGGCGATCGTGTTCCTCGCCACCGAACCGGTGGCACACGCCTGGGCCGCGCGCCACGGTCGTTGCCCCGGCGACATCGCACGCCTCGCCGGCTGGGGGCACCGCACCGCACCGATCACCTATGCCGCCAAGGTGGCGGCCAGTCGCGACCAGCGTTACGTGTTCCCATGGGTACGCACCACCATCGAGGACGCGTTCCGCCGCGCGGGACTGCCGGGCGTCGAGGCCGTCGATGGCATCGAGACCCACGACTGCTTCACGACCACCGAGTACATGGCGATCGACCACTTCGGCATCACGCCGCCGGGGGAGAGCTGGCGGGCGATCGAGGCGGGCGACATCGAAATCGGCGGTCGTATCCCGGTCAACCCCAGCGGCGGCCTGATCGGCCTCGGCCATCCGGTCGGCGCCACCGGCGTGCGCATGGCGCTCGACTGCTGCAAGCAGGTCACTGGCCAGGCCGGCGACTACCAGGTCGACGGCGCCCGCCGCTTCGCCACGCTCAACGTCGGCGGCAGCGCGACCACCACCGTGAGTTTCGTGATCGAGCGTGCGGAGTGAACCAGGAGACCGCCCGATGAGAACGTATGCGCAGCAGAACCCGGTGGATCCACCGGACCGCCCCGGCTGGGTGGACGGCATCGACAATCCCTACCTGCACGGCCCGTACACGCCGGTGATCTCCGAGGTTACCGCCGTCGACCTCGAGGTTGTCGCCGGCGAGATTCCCCCCGACCTGTACGGCGCCTACCTGCGCAACGGCCCGAACCCCGTGCTGGCGCCCAAGGGCATGTACCACTGGTTCGACGGCGACGGCATGGTGCACGGCGCCTACTTCCGCGACGGTCGCGCGAGCTACGTTCGCAAGTGGGTCCGCACCCGTGCCCTGCATGACGAGATCGAGCGCGGCACGGTGGAGCTCGCCGGGATCATGGGGCCCTTCGACCTCTCGCGGGTGGGCGACGGCCGGCGGACGGTGAACCCCGACTACTGCAAGGACACCGCCAACACGACGCTCAATTACTTCAACGGTCGCATCCTCGCCCAGTGGTATAACGCCGGGCGCGTGCACGCGCTCGATCCGCTCACGCTCGACACGATCGGCGAGGAGACCTTCGGCGGCGCGCTCGACACGACGCTCAACGCCCACCCAAAGGTCGATCCGCGCAACGGCGACTACCTCGACTACGACTACGGCGACTTCAAGTCCTACCTGACCTATTACGTGGTCGGCGCCGACGGACGGCTCAAGCACCGCGCGCAGATCGACCTGCCGGGGCCGCGCCTGCCGCACGACACGACGTTCACGCCGAACTACACGATCCTCCACGACTTCCCGCTGTACCACGACGTCGACGTGCTCAGGCGCACGGGACACCGCGTGGTGCAGTTCCACCGCGATCAGCCGTCTCGCTTCGGCGTGATCCCGCGGTTGGGCACGCAGGAGCAGCTGCGCTGGTTCGAGTTCACGCCCGGCTACGTGCTGCACATGGTCAACGCGTGGGAGGACGGCGACTGGATCACCATGGACGGCTGCTTCCAGCCCGATCCCACCATCCGCCGCGATCCCGCCGAGGGGTCGCTCGCCTCCATGCTGGCGTACCTTCGCTATCGCGGCCACCTGCGACGCTGGCGCATGAACCTGCGCACCGGCGAGGCGCGCGAGGAGCAGCTCGACGACCTCAACGTCGAGTTCTGCCTGCCCGACACCGGGCTGTACGGGGTGAAATCGCGCTGGTCCTACCACCAGCGGATCCCGACCGACCTGCAGACGCTCGCATTCGATGGACTCGTCAAGTACGACCACGCCCAGGGCACGCGCGAGGTGTACGAGTACGAGGCCGGCTGGTACCCGAGCGAGGCTCCGTTCGCGCGGAGCACCCGCGGAGGCGACGAGGACGCGGGCTACGTGGTGACGCTCGCGACCCACGTGATGGACTACCGCTCCGAGGCCTGGATCTTCGACGCCAGGCGCATCACGGCCGGTCCGATCTGCCGCGTCCGCATCCCGGCCCGCGTGGCGCCGGGCTTCCATGCGAGCTGGGTGCCGGGACGCGAGCTGTGGGGCGACGCGCCGCCCAGCCACTGAGGCGCGGCGCATCCGCGCGCCTGCGGGGCAGCTCGGTCACCCGGGCGATCGAGCTGCTCGGCGACCGCTGGTCCATCCTCGTCGTCCGCGATGCCTTCCAGGGCGTGCGGCGCTTCGAGGACTTCCTCGCCCGCACCGGCGCGTCGCGCGCGACCCTCACCCGGCGACTGCGCTCGCTCGAGGCCAGCGGCATCCTTCGCCGCGTCGAATCGGAGACCTTGCCCGGTCACCGGGAATATCGCCTCACGTCCATGGGCCGGGACCTGTTTCCGCTCAGCCTCGTCGCGTGGAGCTGGGAGCGCCGCTGGGCGGCGCGCGACGCCGGCATCCCGCTGAAGCTGCGGCACGCGGCCTGCGGGCACGACATGCAGCCGGAAACCGTCTGCTCACGCTGCGGCGGGCCGCTGACGCTGCGGGATGTCGAGCATCGGCGCGGACCCGGGCGCCTGCCACGCGTCCCGTCGAGCCCGGCGCGGTCGTGGCGCCGGTCCGCGCTCACGGCGGCCACGCACCGCGGCAGCCAGTCCACGCTCACGCACATCGCCGACATCGTCGGAGATCCGTGGACGCCACTGCTGATCGCGGCCGCGTTCTTCGGCCTGCAGCGCTTCGACGAGTTCGAGCAGGAACTCGGCATCGCCACCAACATCCTCTCGGCGCGGCTCGACCTGCTCGTGAGGCAGAAGATCCTCGTGAGGCGGCTCTATGCCCGCCACCCGCCGCGACAGGAGTACCGGCTGACGGAGAAAGGCCACGGTCTCTTTCATTACGCGGTGGTACTCAACGCCTGGGGCGATCGCTGGCTCGTGCCGCCGAGCGGTCCCGCCTACCAGCTCGTGCACCGCGGCTGCGGACAGGTCGTCGCTCCGCTCGTGCGCTGCAGCCATTGCCACGAGGCCCTGCTGCCCGACGCCGTCACGAATGCGCGTCGGCGCGGCGCAGCCCGCCGATCATCGGAGCCGCGGCGCTGAGGGCCGTCAACGAGCCGGCGACAGAGTCGTCAGGCGCGCGAGTTCCGCGTCCGACCAGCCGCCGCCGAGCGCCCGGTACAGTTCCGCATAGGCTTCGAGCTGGTTGAGGTGCGCGCGGGCGAGCTCGATCTCGGCGAGGAAGAGCTGTCGCTCGGCATCGAGCACCTCGAGGAAGCTCACGACGCCGGCGCGGTAGCGCATCCGCTGCAGCCGCAGGACCTCGCGCGCGGCACCGACGCGCGTCTGGCTCTGGGCGATGAAGTCGCGGACCTGGTCCGTCACGATCAGCACGTCCGCCACTTCGCGGTAGGCCTGCAGCACGCCCCGGCGGTAGGCGAGTTCCGCCTGCTTGAGCTGCGCCCGGGCGACCTCGACGTTGCCCGTGCCGCGGCCCGACTGGTAGATCGGGGCGTCGAGGAACGGACCGATCGAAAAGAGCTCCGCTGCCGGATCGTCGCCGTCGAGCAGCCGCGCGAGTTCCGGACTCACCAGGCCGAGAAAGGACGTGAGCCCGATCGACAGGTAGGGGAAGCGGCTCGCCTCGGCGAAGCCGACACTCGCGGTGGCGGCATGCAGCTCGTTCTCGAACTGCCTCAGGTCGGGCCGGCGCTCGAGCAGCTGCGCCGGCAGACCGACCGGGATCTCGGCCGGCACCGTGACGGCCGTCGTCGCCTGCGAGCGCTGCACGGGCTCCGGTGCGTAGCCCATCAGGAAGCGCAGCAGGTTCTCCGTCTGCACGCGCCGCTGCAGCGCGAGCGGCAGCTGCGCGCGGGTCCCGGCGAGCTGCGAGATCGCCTGCTGCTCCTCGGTGCCCGAGGCGACCCCGTTGCGCTTCAGGGACCGCACCAGCGCGAGCGTGTCCTCCTGGCTCTTGATGGTGCGCTCGATGATCGCGACCTCGGTGTCGAGTTCGCGCAGGCGGAACCACGTCGTGGCCACGTCGGCCACGAGCGCGGTCATCACGCCGCGCGCCGCGTCCTCCGAGGCCAGCAACTGCGCGCGCGCCGCCTCGCTGGAGCGACGCAGCCGTCCGAAAAGGTCGATCTCCCAGGACAGGCTGAAGCCGAGCGAATAGCTGCTGTCCTCGCTGCTGCCCGGGCTCGGCGCGGTGTTGCCGACGCCGCGGATCTCGGGTCCGAGGTAGCTGCGGGCGACCCGCGCACGACCACGGAATTCCTCGATGCGCGCCGCAGCGATCTGCAGGTCGAGGTTGTTCGCAATCGCGGTCTCGATGACTTTGCGCAGCTCCGGGTCGCTGAACACCTCGGCCCACTCGAGGTCCGCCATGGAGGCCGCTTCCTGCGGGCTCAGCACGCCGCGGTGCGCATCGGGCGTGGGCAACGCCGGGCGCTCGTAGTCCGGACCGATTGCACAGCCGGCGACCATGAGCGCCGTCGTGGCGAGAACGCCCGCCCGCCGGATCATTTCGCGGCCTCCGCCTCGCGGGCCCGCACCAGGGGCGGCCCGCGGCCGAAGCGCTCCGCGATGCCCTGGATCAGCACGTAGAAGGCGGGCACGGCGAGCGTCGTCAGCACCGTCGCGGCGATCATGCCGCCGAACACCGCGGTACCCACGGACTGCTTGGACGCGGCGCCCGCGCCCGAGGCGATCATGAGCGGCACGACGCCGAGGATGAACGCGAACGAGGTCATCAGGATCGGACGCAGGCGCAGCCGTGCCGCATCGAGCGCCGCCTCGAAGATCGGCATGCCCTTCTCGCGGTTCAGCTTCGCGAACTCGACGATCAGGATCGCGTTCTTGGCGGAGAGGCCGACGAGCGTGACGAGACCGATCTGGCCGTAGACGTTGAAATCGATGCCGCCGAGCTTTAGGGCGGCGAGGGCGCCCAGGAAGCCGAAGGGCGTGGCGAGCAGCACCGCGAACGGCACGGCCCAGCTCTCGTACAGGGCGGCGAGGAACAGGAACACCACCACGATCGACAGCGCCAGCACGATCACCGAGGAGTTGCCGGCCTCGATCTCCTGCCGGCTCTGGCCGGACCACTCGAAGCCGTAACCCTCCGGAAGCACCTCCGCGGCCACCTCGGTGAGCGCCCGGAGCGCGTCGCCCGAGCTCGCGCCCGGGGCGGGCGAGCCGCTGAACGCAGCGGTGCGGTACAGGTTGTAGCGCTGCAGGAAGCGTGCGCCGGTGTTCGCCTCCCAGGAGGTCAGCGTGTCGAGCGGCACCATGCCGCCGTCGCGGTTACGCACGAACAGGCGCGCGATGTCGCTCACTTCCTGCCGGAACTCCGGGTCCGCCTGCATCGTCACCTTGTAGTTGCGGCCGAAGCGGGTGAAGTCGTTGACCTGGTAGCCGCCGAGGAAGATCTGCAGCGTCGAAAGGACGTCATTGATCGGTACGCCGAGCTTCTTGGCCTTCTCGCGATCGACGTACAGCTGGAAGTTCGGCGTGCTCGCGCTGAACGTGGTGGTCACGCGCCCGATCTCGGGGCGCTGCTGGGCGGCCGCAATGAACTCCTGCGCGACGCGCGCGAGCTCGGCCGGCGGCTGGTTCGAGCGCGCCTGCAGCATGAACGAGAACCCGGAGACCGAGCCCATGCCGGGCAGGGCTGGCGGGTTGAAGGGCATGACGAGCGCCTCGGGGATGTCCTTCGTGGCGTAGTAGAGCCTTCCCACGATCGCGCTCGCGTGCAGGTCGTCGGACTGGCGCTCGCCCCAGGGCGTGAGCTTCACGATCACGAGCGCGCCGTTCGAGGCGGCGGTGCCGGAGATGAGGTCGAAGCCCGACACGCTCACCACCGACTCGACGCCCGGCACACCCCGGGTGATCGCGACGACCTGCTCGAGCACGGCCACGGTACGCTCCTGCGAGGCGGCGTCGGGCAGCACCACCTGCATGAACACCGCGCCCTTGTCCTCGTCCGGCACGAATCCGGTCGGCACCGAGCGGAACAGGCCCGCGATCACGACGATGAGCGCAGCCATCGTGAGCATCACCATGAGTGTGCGGCGCGCGAGCACCGCGGCCGTCGCGCCGTAGCGGACGTTCAGGCGGTCGAAGCCGGAGTTGAACGCCTTGAAGAAGCGCGCGAGCGGGCCGTGGCTGTCTGCGTGCGGCTTCATCAGCATCATGCACAGTGCCGGCGTCAGCGTCAGGGCGACCACCGCTGAGAACATCGTCGAGACCGCAACCGTTACCGCGAACTGCTTGTAGAGCTGTCCGGTGACGCCGGGGATGAAGCCCATCGGCACGAACACGGCGGCGAGGATCAGTGCGATGGCGACGACCGGGCCCTGCACCTCGTCCATCGCCTTGATCGTCGCGTCGCGAACGCCCAGTCCCTGGCGCATGTTGTGCTCGACCGCCTCGACGACCACGATCGCATCGTCCACGACGATGCCGATCGCGAGCACCATGCCGAACAGCGACAGCGTGTTGATCGAGAAGCCGAGCAGCTGGAAAGCCGCGAAGGTCGCGATGAGCGACACCGGCACCGCGAGCATCGGGATCAGCGTCGTGCGCCAGTTCTGCAGGAACAGGAACACGACGATCAACACCAGCAGCAGCGCCTCGAAAAAGGTCTTCACGACCTCCTCGACCGAGGCCTCGACGAAGGCCGAGGAGTCGTAGACGATCCGGTAGTCGAGGCCCTTCGGGAACGACGTCGCGAGCCGCGCGAGTTCCGCCTTGACGAGGTGCGCGGTCTCGAGCGCGTTCGCGCCCGGCACCAGCGCGATCGAGATGGCCGCAGCCGGCTTCCCGTCGAGCTGCGAGACGTTGCTGTAGCTGCGCGCGCCTAGCTCGACGCGGCCGATGTCCCGGATGCGGATGAACGAGCCGTCAGGCTTCGAGCCGACGATCACGTCGGCGAATTCGTCTACTTCGATGAGCCGGCCCTGCACGCGCAGGGAATACTGGAAGCTCTGCCCGCGCGTGGCCGGCGGCTGGCCCACCTGGCCCGCCGGCACCTGCAGGTTCTGCTCGCGGATCGACTGGGCCACGTCCGCCGCGGTGATGCCGAGGCTCGCCATGCGGTCAGGCTTGAGCCACACGCGCATGCCGAAATCCGAGCCGAACACGCGCACGTCGCCCACGCCCTTCACGCGCTTGAGTTCGTCCACCACGTACACGAAGCCGTAGTTGCTGATGAACAGCGGGTCGTAGGTCTCGTCAGGCGAGTACAGCGCGAGGTACATCAGCGTGTCCGGCGACTGCTTGCGCACGGTGACGCCGGCGTTGATGACCTCGGCGGGCAGCTGCGAGTTGGCCTGCGCGACGCGGTTCTGCACCTCGACGGCGGCGAGGTCCGGGTCGCGCTCGAGCGCGAAGGTCACGGCGATGGACGCACTGCCGTCGTCGCCGCTCACCGAGTTGATGTAGAGCATGTCCGTCGCGCCGTTGACCTGCTGGTCGATCGGCGCCGTGACGGATTCCTCGACGATGTTGGAGCTTGCGCCGAGGTAGTTGGCGTTCACCTGCACGGTGGGCAGGGCGATGTTCGGGAACTCGCCGACCGGCAGCTGGATCAGCGACAGCGTGCCGACCAGCAGCAGGAACAGCGAGACGACGATCGCCAGGACCGGCCGGTCGATGAAAAAGCGGGCCATGCGGATGCTCCGCCTAGTTCGCCGTCGTGGTGGCGGTTGGGGCGGCGGTCGGGGCAGCGCTCCCTGGCCGGTCGAAGTCCTCGAGCGTCACCGGTGTCACCTTCAGCGGCGTCCCGGGCCGGGCTTTCTGCAGCCCCTCGACGACGACGCGGTCCCCGGCGGCGAGGCCCGAGTTGATCACCTGGCGGTTCCCGAAGCGCGGTCCGAGCTCGACCGGCCGGAGTTCGGCCTTGTCGCCCTCGCCGACGACGGTCAGGAAATAGCGCCCGAGCTGCTCCTGCACGGCGCGATCCGGCACGACCAGCGCGTTCTCGAGCCGGCCCGAGGTACCGCGCACGCGCGCGAACAAACCGGGCAGGAGCTTGTGGTCCGGATTCGGGAACTCGGCACGCAGCGAGTACGTGCCCGTCGTCGCGTCGAGCGCGCGGTCGCTGAAGTTGATCCGGCCGGGCAGCGGATAGACCGAGCCGTCGCTCAGGATGAGCGTGACGACGCGAAGCGGATCGTCCGCGGCTGTTTCCATGCTGCCGGTGCGACGCTCGAAGTCGAGCAGCTCCGCCTCGCTGATCGTGAAGTAGACCCAGGCCGGGTCGTCGGAGGACAGCGTGGCCAGCACCGTCTGCCCGGCGGTGACCAGGCTGCCGGGAAAGGCCTGGGCCGCACCGATGCGTCCGGTCAGCGGGGCGCGCACCTCCGCGTAGTCGAGTCCGAGCCTGGTCTCGTCGAGCGCCGCTCGGCTGGCCGAGACCTCGGCCTCGGCCTGGCGCTGCGTCGCGACGGCGTTGTCGTAGACCTGGCGCGCGATGGCCTCCTCGGCGAGCAGCGGGCGGTAGCGCTCGACGTCCTGGCGGGCGCGGGACAGATTGGCTTCGGCCGAGGCGAGTCGGGCCTGGGCACTCGCCACCTGCGCGCGGAACTCGCGCGCGTCGATCGAGAACAGCAGCTGGCCCTGCTTGACCAGCGAGCCGTCCTGGAAATGCGTCGCGAGCAGGATGCCGCTTACGCGGGCGCGCAGGTCCACCTCCTGTGAACCGCGCACTTCGCCGACCTTGTCGGCGTAGGTTTCGGTGGCGCTGGGCTGGACCGTGACGGCCTTGACTTCGACCGGCGGCGTCGCCGGCGGGGCGTCGGGAGCCCGTCCACAGCCGGCGGCTGCCGCCGCCAGCAGGATCGCCACGAGCCGGAAGCGGAACCGCGGTCGGGCAGAAAGAGAACGTGATGGCACGGGCGGGGCTCCCTAGGCGTCATGCAGCGATCCGTCAGGCGCCGAAGTCTAGCGCGTGCCGGAGATACGCAGACAGGCCCAGCACGGCGCGTGGCGTCGAGCGCCGGTCACCTGGCGCTCGCAGTGGCTCAATTGACGGCGGTCGCGGGGATCGGCAGTCTCATCCCGGGAGTGCCCATTTCGGGCAGTCAGGGGCGGTGTGCACGCGGCATCGCGCCACGACCCATTCTCTGCACCGTCGAGTAGCAAGTGGTCGCCAAGCTGGATCCTGACTTCGTGCGGGCACATCGCCGCGAGCTGTCCTACCTGACGGGTCGCTTCCTGACCGAGCACCTGCTCCGGGTGCACGCGGCGTTCGAGGGCGACCTGACCGCGGCACTCGTGCTTGGGACGATCGGACAGCACTACATCCAGCGGTTCTACGACGAGCACGCACGCGACTCTGCAGCCGGACTCGACCGGCTCGTGGACCGCGGTGAGCACCTCTCCCGCGTGCGCGCTTGCAATGCCCTGTCCGTCAGTGCGGCGACCGGCATTCCGCGCGAGACGGTGCGGCGCAAGGTCCGATGGCTGGTTGGGAAGGGCTGGGTCGCCGTCGGGACGCGAGGACAACTCACGCTGGTGCCTGGCATGTCGAGCTCGTTCGAGGAGTTCGATCTCGAGACGATCGCGCGCTTCCACGCGGCATCGCAGGATTTCCTGCGCCACATCGACCATCGCGCCGCGGCGTCCCGTACCACGCGCCGATCCGGCACGCGCTAGCGCAGCAAATCTTTCAGCCGGAACAGCCGCTCGAGTGCCTCGCGAGGACTCATGCTGTCGGGATCGAGCGCGGCCAGCTCGGCGAGCACTGCGGATTCGGCAGGGTCGGGCGGCGTGACGAGGTCGAGTTGCTGCTGCGGCGCGTCGGGCCGGGCAGAGTGGTCGCGGCGCTCGAGTTCTCCCAGGTAACGACGGGCTTCGGTAATGACGGTTCGGGGCACGCCCGCGAGCCGCGCCACCTGCAGGCCGTAGCTCTGGTTCGCCGGGCCCTCCTTGATGGAGTGCAGGAACACCAGCGAGTCGGCGTGCTCCGTCGCGTCGAGGTGCACGTTGGCACAGGCGGGCAGCTCGTCGGCGAGGGCGGTGAGCTCGAAATAATGCGTGGCGAACAGGGTAAAAGCGCCGACCTCGCGGCCGATGTGCCGCGCGCAGGCCCAGGCGAGCGACAGCCCGTCGTACGTGCTCGTGCCGCGGCCGATCTCGTCCATCAGCACGAGGCTGTCGCGCGTCGCGTTGTTGAGGATGTTGGCGGCCTCGGTCATCTCGACCATGAAGGTCGAGCGCCCGCCGGCGAGATCGTCCGCCGCGCCGATCCGCGTGAAGATGCGATCCACCGGGCCGATCGTGGCGGACTCCGCCGGCACGTAGCTGCCGATGCCGCCGAGGATCACGATCAGCGCGGCCTGCCTCATGTAGGTGGACTTGCCGCCCATGTTCGGGCCCGTGACGATCAGCATGCGGCGTCCGTCGTGCAGCGAGAGGTCGTTCGGCACGAACGGCCCGTCGAGGTGCTGCTCGACCACGAGGTGACGGCCGCCACGGATCTCGATGGCCGGCTCCTCGGTGAGGCTGGGTCGCGCGAGGCGGAGCGCGACGGCCCGCTCGGCGAGGTTCGCGAGCACGTCGATCGCGGCAAGCGCGGCCGCGGTGCCCTGCAGCGGCGGCAGCGATTCGATCAGCCGGTCGAGCAGGCCCTCGTAGAGCTCGCGCTCGCGAGCCAACGCCCGGTCCCGCGCGCCGAGCACGCGGTCCTCGAACGCCTTGAGCTCGCTCGTGATGTAGCGCTCCGCGTTCTTGACGGTCTGGCGTCGCACCCAGTCCGCCGGCACCTGATCGGCCTGGCTGCGGCTGACCTCGATGTAGTAGCCCTGCACGCGGTTGTAGCCGAAGCGCAGGTTGGAGAAGCCGGTGCGCTCGCGCTCGCGCCGTTCGAGCTCGAGCAGCGCCTCGTCGCCGTGCTCGCTGATGCGGCGCAGCTCGTCGAGGTCGGCGTCGAAGCCCGGCGCGATCACGCCGCCGTCGCGCAGCAGCGCCGGGGGCGTGGCGACGATCGCCGCGGCCAGCAACGAGTGCACGGCCGGGTGAGCACCGGCTTCGCTCGCAAGTTGCCCGAGGAGGGGTGAGTCGATGCCGTCGAGCAGCGACTGCAGCTCGGGCAGCCGCCCGAGCGCGTCGCGCAACCCGGCGAGGTCGCGCGGCCGCGCGGAACGCAAGGCGACCCGCGCGAGGATGCGCTCGATGTCGCCCACCTGGCGCAGCAGCGCGTGCACGGCCACGTGCAGCCCGGTGTCGAGAAAGGCTTCGATGGCCTGCATGCGACGCTCGCGCGGCGCCCGCGGCCGCAAGGGGCGCTGGATCCAGCGCCTGAGCTCGCGGCCGCCCATCGCGGTCGCCGTGCGATCGAGGACGCCGACCAGCGTGCTGTCGGGGCGACCGGACAGGCTGGTGTCGAGCTCGAGGTTGCGGCGCGTGGCGGCATCGAGCAGCAGCGCCTCGTCGCGCTCCTCGCAGCGGATGCCGCGCAGGTGTGGCAGCGCCGATTTCTGCGTGTCACGCAGGTACTGCAGCAGGCAGCCTGCGGCCCCGACGGCGAGGGCGCGGTTCGCGAGCCCGAAGCCGGCGAGGTCGCGCGTGCCGAACTGCTCGCAGAGCTGCCGCCCGGCGCTCGCGGCATCGAAATGCCAGGGCGGCCTCGAGCGAACTGCGGTCGTGACGCCGACCAGTCCCCGCACCGGTGCGTCCTCCGCCACGAGCAGCTCCGCCGGACGCAGGCGCTCGAGTTCGGCGGCCATCGCCTCCCGGCCCGTGGCCTCGAGGGCGTGAAAGCGGCCGCTCGCAAGCTCGATCCAGGCGAGTCCGAAGCCGTCCCCAGCCATCGACAGCGCGGCGAGCAGCGTGTCGCGGCGTTCCTCGAGCAGCGCGTCGTCCGTCACCGTTCCCGGCGTGACGACCCGCACCACCTGGCGCTCCACCGGCCCCTTCGCCTTCGCCGGGTCGCCGATCTGCTCGCAGATCGCGACCGACTCGCCCTTGCGTACTGCGCGCGCGAGGTACGTGTCGAGGGTCTGCACGGGCACGCCTGCCATCGGGATCGGCTCGCCGGCCGACTGGCCGCGCGACGTGAGCGTGATGTCGAGCAGGCGTGCGGCGCGCCTCGCGTCCTCGAAGAACAGCTCGTAGAAATCCCCCATGCGATAGAAAAGCAGCACGTCCGGGTACTGCGCCTTAATGCGCAGGTACTGCTGCATGACGGGGGTGTGACCCGCGAATTCGTGCTCGGTCATGGGGGGCGACATGGTACGCGAGCCGCCGGCAGATACGTAAAACGCCAGCCGCCGCGAGGGAGCGGGCGTCCGATCGGGAGAGAGTCGGCTATTTCTTCTCGGGCAGCGGCACGGGCGCCGACTGCCCGGCGACGAACGGATACTTCGAGAAGATGTGCCCGACGGCTGCGTTGATGCTTGCCTCGCGGTTCTGCATCATTTCCCGGGTCACGACACCTTCGACTCCGCCCTGGTACACCACCTGGCGCTTCTCGCGATCCACGACGTCCATGACCAGCGTGCCGACGTTGTAGCGGCGGGTCGTCACCTCCGTGCCGCCCCAGCCGCCCCAGTAGGCGCCGCCCCAGCCGGCATAGCCCCAGCCCGGCCCGTAGTAGGGCGCCGGCGTGGACTCGATGTCGACCTTCTCCTCGAGTTGGCCCTTGAAGTTGATCACGAGGTCGGGGTCGTCGGAGCGCACGTAGCCGCGCGCCTCCATCTCGCGTGCCGCTGCGTTCTGCAGCATCTGGGTAGACAGCGACTTGAAGTCGCCGCTGTCGGTGCCCGCATTCGCCACGAAACCGTAGCTGCGGTACTTGCCGAAGTCGGCTGCGCGGTCGTAGTCGGCGCGGATCTCGGGGCCGCTCGCGCAGCCGGCGAGCGCGAGTGCGGCGAGCGCGAGCAACGCCTTCATCCCGGACCGGACGACGATGGTCATGGCATGGAACTCCTTCGCGACGTGCGGCGGCCCGATCAGGACGCCGTTACTTGTTCGCCGCCGGATTGACCGGCGCCGACTGGCCCGCGACGAACGGGAACTTCGCGAACAGTTCCGTCACCAGCGTGTTGATCGACTGCTCGCGATTGCGCAGCATCTCGTTCGACACGTTGGTCTGCAGCGTGCCCTGGAAGACCATCTGGCGCTGCTCGAGGTCCACGAGGTCCATGACGAGCGTGCCGACGTTGTAGCGCCGCGTGGTGACCTCGGTGCCGCCCCACGATGAGCCGGCCCAGCCGCGATAGCCCCAGGTCGGGCCCATGCTCGGCGCCGGGCGGGACTGGATGTCGACCCGCTCTTCGAGCCGGCCGTGGAAGTTGATCACGAGGTCTGGCGTGTCGGACCGCACGTAGCCCCGGGCCTCCATCTCGCGGGCCGCGGCGTTCTGCAGCAGCGTGGTGGTGATCGAGCGCGCGTCGCCCGTGTCCGTGCCCGCCTGTTCGACGAAGCCGAACGTGCGGAACCGGCCGAAATCCGCGGCGGGATCGAAATCGCCGCGGACGTCGGGACCGCTGGCGCAGCCGGCCATGAGCAGGAGAGCCGCCCCGGCGGCGAAGAGGCTGAGTTTCATCATGGCGGTGCGCCCCCTCGTTGAGCCGCGTTACTGCGCGATCGGGATGATGACTGCCGCCTGCATGTCGAGCAGCGTGTTGAGCTTGTTCTCGACCTGCGCCCACTGCAGGACCTTGGTGGTCGGCAGCACCTTGTCGAACTTCTTGACGTACTTGCGCATCAGGGCGTTGCGGTCGTCGCGGTTCTTGAGAGCGTCCTTGAGGATCGCGCCTGCCGCGTCGTCGGTCATCGAGCCGAAGTTGGCCGCGAACTTGTCGAGGGTGGCGGCGCCGCGCTCGAAGAGCACCTTCATCTCGGCCTGGTACTGGTCGTAGATCGGCACGAAGTCCTTGATCTGCGCGTCGGTGAGCTCGAGCGTCTTCAGCACGATCGCGCGCTTGTCGGTCTGGATCTGGCTGATCAGTACCTGGGTGTCGTCGACGGTGTTGGTGGTCTGGGCGGGTGCCTGCACGGACGCGCCGAGCGCCGCGAGTCCCGCGACGGTGATCAGAAGCTTCTTCATGTGTCGTTCCTTAGGTAAGTCGGGGTCGCGATCAGTTCGCGAGCGGGATGAGGCTGTAGACGTCTCGGCGCAGCATGTTGTCTACGCGAGTCTCGATCTGCGCGTAACGCAACGCCTTCTTGGGCGGCAGCGCCTTGGCGACCTTTTCGGTGTACTCCTGCTTGAGCGCCTCGCGCTCCTTTTCGATCGCCATCTTCTCCTTGAGCACCGCCGCCGCGTCGCTCTCGCTGAGCGTGTCGTAGTTCTCCACGAACCGGTTGAGGTTGGCGAGGAAGCGGTCGTTGACCTTCTTCACCTTCGCCTCGTACTCGTCGTAGACGGGCCAGAACTTGGCGCTCTCGGCCTCGGTGAGATTGAGGTTGTTGGCGTAGACCGCCTTGCGGTCGGTCATCACCTGCTTGAGCAGGATCTGCTCGTCGGTGGCGAGTCCTGCATCCTGGGCCTGGGCGAGGACGGGGAGGGCGGTCACGCAGAGGGCAACAGCCAGGGGGCCGAATTTCATAGGAACCTTCCGGTAGCTCGGGTTGGGACCGGCACGGTAGGGGACTGCCCTGCCGCTGTCCAGAGGCCGCTAGAATCCAGGTGTGAATGCAGTTCTCGAACCCGATCTGAATACCCTGGCCGCGGAGGTGGCGGCGGGCCTGCTGGCCTCGGGGCGGCAACTCGTGACGGCCGAGTCCTGCACCGGTGGGTGGATCGCCAAGGCCTGCACCGACCTCCCCGGCAGCTCGCAATGGTTTCGAGGCGGAGTGGTCGCCTACTGCAACGAACTCAAGGCGGCGCTGCTCGGCGTGAGCCCCGGGACGCTCGCGTCCGAGGGCGCCGTGAGCGAAGCGGTGGTCAGGGAAATGGCGGTCGGGGCGCTGGAGCGGCTCGGTGGTGAGGTCGCCATCGCCGTCAGCGGCATTGCCGGTCCGGACGGCGGCGTGCCCGGCAAACCGGTCGGGACGGTCTGGCTCGCCTGGGCCAGGCGCTGCGACACCGGCGTCCGGGTTCACGCCGTCGCCGCACGCTTCGCGGGCGATCGCGAGCAGGTGCGCCGCAGGGCGGTGCATCGCGCCCTTGCCGAATTGCTCGATCTTGAGAATTCCTCGTGAGTGGGCCGGGCGGCGCCGGGTTGCCGGACCGCGCGGTTCAGACGCACCGCCTGTTTTTCGCCCTTTGGCCGACCGAAGCGCTGCGCAGGGCCTTGGCGGGTCGCGTCGCGGCGCTCGTGCCGCCCGGCGCGGGACGGGCGCAGCGACCCGACCAGTTGCACCTCACGCTCGAGTTCCTGGGGTCCGTGCCGGCGGCGCGGCTGCCTGACCTGCGGGAGGCGTCGGCTGCCGTCCATGGGGAGCCGTTCGAACTGGTGCTGGATGCGCTCGAGTACTGGCGACGCCCCCGCGTGCTGTGCATGGTCGCTCGCGAACTCCCGCCGGCCCTTGTTGCGCTGGTGCAGTCGCTGAGGAACGAGCTCGCCTCCCGGGGCTTTGAGTCCGAGTGCCGGCCCTATCGCGCGCACCTCACGCTGGCACGCAAGGTCGGGCAGCCGCCGGGCCCGGCAGCAGTGGATCCCGTTCACTGGCCGGCGACGGATTTCGCACTCGTCGAATCCGTGACGGAGCGAGCGGGCTCCATCTATCGGCCGCTTGGGGCATGGTCCCTGCAGGATTGATTGGCCCGCGAGAAATTGCTGATTTACATCAATTTTTCGCCCGGCGGGGGGCGGGTCCCTGTGGAATAATGCGCCCCTCCCCGGATTCCACCACCTCCGACCGAGCCCGAGGGGCTCCACGAGTAACGCAATGGCAATGGAAGAAAACCGCAAGAAGGCGCTGGTCGCCGCCCTCGGCCAGATCGAGAAGCAGTTCGGCAAGGGTTCCGTCATGCGCCTCGGCGATGCCAGCGCTACCTACGACGTCGAAACCGTCTCCACCGGATCGCTCGGCCTCGACATCGCGCTCGGCGTCGGCGGGCTTCCGAAGGGCCGCGTCGTCGAGATCTACGGACCCGAGTCCTCGGGCAAGACCACGCTCGCGCTCACGGCCGTGGCCGAGGTGCAGCGCCAGGGCGGCACGGCCGCCTTCGTGGACGCCGAGCACGCGCTCGACCCGGCCTACGCCGAGAAGCTGGGCGTCAACGTGACCGAACTGCTCGTTTCGCAGCCCGACAATGGCGAGCAGGCGCTCGAAATCACCGACATGCTGGTGCGCTCGGGCGCGGTGGACATCGTGGTGGTGGACTCGGTGGCGGCGCTCACGCCCAAGGCCGAGATCGAGGGCGAGATGGGCGAGATGCAGGTCGGCCTGCAGGCGCGACTCATGTCGCAGGCGCTGCGCAAGCTCACCGGCAACATCAAGCGCTCGAACACCATCGTCGTGTTCATCAACCAGATCCGCATGAAGATCGGCGTGATGTTCGGCAACCCCGAGACCACCTCGGGCGGCAATGCGCTCAAGTTCTACGCCTCGGTGCGCCTCGACATCCGCCGCATCGGTGCCATCAAGGTGGGCGACGAGGTCGTCGGCAACCAGACGCGCGTCAAGGTGGTGAAGAACAAGGTGGCCCCGCCGTTCCGCGAGGCGGAGTTCGAGATCCTCTACGGCCAGGGCATCTCCCGCCAGGGCGAGATCATCGAGCTCGGCGTACTTCACAACCTGATCGAGAAATCGGGCTCCTGGTACAGCTACAAGGGCGAGCGCATCGGCCAGGGCAAGGACAACGTCCGCAACTACCTGATCCAGAACCCCGGCACCGCCCGCGAGATCGAGGACCAGCTGCGGGTGAAGCTGCTGCCGGCGCGCAAGGGCGAGGCGGCCAAGATTGAGGCGGCCGAGGAAGCCTGACACGGCGGCGGCCGAGGCAGACGAGCGCACGGTTCGCACCGCCGCGCTCGCGCTGCTGGCCGGCCGCGACTTCGGCCGCGCCGAGCTCGCCCGGCGCCTGGCGAAGCGCGGCTACCCGGCGGCCGTGTTGACCGTCGTGGTCGACGGCCTCGTGGCCGAGCGACTGCTGAGCGAGACCCGCTTCGTCGAGGAGTTCATCCGGCAGCATGTCGGCCGCGGCCACGGGCCCGTGCGCATCCGCGCCGAGCTGCGCGAGCGCGGCGTGCCCGATTCCGATATCGAGGCCGGGCTCGAGGCCGCCGGCGAGGACTGGGCCGCCCTGGCCAGGGACACCCGCCGCCGGCGGTTCGGATTGTCGCCCCCCGACGACTACCCCGAGCGTGCAAGACAGGCGCGCTTCCTCCAATATCGCGGGTTTTCCGCCGACCACATCCGGGCCGCACTCGGCGCGGGCGACGACATCGAAACATGAGCACCTCAAGCCCACCGTCCAAGCACATGAGCAGTGCGGAACTCCGCGCTGCGTTCCTCGACTTCTTCCACGGCCACGGCCACGCCGTGGTCTCCTCGAGCCCGCTCGTGCCGGGTAACGACCCGACGCTGCTGTTCACCAACGCCGGCATGGTGCAGTTCAAGGACGTATTCCTCGGCAAGGAGCACCGCCCTTACAACCGCGCGGCGAGTTCGCAGCGCTGCGTGCGGGCCGGCGGCAAGCACAACGACCTCGAGAACGTGGGCTACACGGCGCGCCACCACACGTTCTTCGAGATGCTGGGCAACTTCAGCTTCGGGGATTACTTCAAGCGCGAGGCCATCCGCTACGCGTGGGAGTTCATCACCGGCCGGCTCGGCATCCCGCCCGAGCGCCTGTGGGTGACGGTCTACGAAGAGGACGACGGCGCCGCCGAGATCTGGCTCAAGGAGATCGGCGTTGACCCCGCGCGATTCACGCGGATGGGGATGAAGTCGAACTTCTGGGCGATGGGCGACACGGGGCCCTGCGGGCCGTGCACGGAGATCTTCTACGACCACGGACCCGGCATCGACGGCGGCCCGCCAGGCTCGCCGAACGAGGACGGCGACCGCTACGTCGAGATCTGGAACCTCGTGTTCATGCAGTACGACCGCTCGGCCGACGGCAAGCTAACGCCGCTGCCGAAACCGTCAGTGGACACGGGCATGGGCCTCGAGCGCATCGCGGCCGTGATGCAGGGCGTGCACAGCAACTACGACATCGACCTGT
>Ga0113563_10000101_pt1 | contig 30652 bp, 26 predicted proteins | sample Mud3Dept3metaG_FD_80117 | JGI IMG/M metagenome (GOLD analysis project Ga0113563, IMG submission 80117) | Freshwater wetland microbial communities from Ohio, USA, analyzing the effect of biotic and abiotic controls - Mud 3 Core 4 Depth 3... | ecosystem: Environmental > Aquatic > Freshwater >... | reverse complement strand
AAGGTTGACAAGCAAAACGCCAACCCGGACAAGGTCATGAAGGAACTGGCAGAGCTGGGCCTCATTCCCGAGGAGTGGGGCGGCAGCACACTCATGGCAAAAATATCCGCGAAGAAGAAGACAGGCATCAAAGAGTTGATGGAATTGATCCTGCTCCAGGCCGAGATGTTGGAACTCAAGGCAAATCCGGACAAGCTGGCCAAAGGCATCATCATAGAATCAGGCCTTGACAAAGGTCATGGCCCCGTTGGCACCGTCATGGTGCGCGAGGGAACCTTGAGTGTCCATGACCCGTTTGTGGCAGGCAGCATTTTCGGCCGCGTCAGGGCCCTGATCGATGACAAAGGACGAAGGATACAGAAAGCTACTCCGGCAACGCCGGTCCTGGTCGTGGGATTCTCCGAAGTCCCACAGGCAGGCGACCCGTTTATTGCGACCACCGAAGAAAGCTATGCACGAGAGCTCTCCAAATTCAGACAGGATAAGCTCCGCGAAAAGGAGTTCGCCAAAGGACCGCGAATTACTCTTGAGGAACTGTACGCCAAGATGGGTGAGTCGGAGAAGCTGACCCTCGCGCTCATTCTCAAGGGAGATGCACGGGGTACCCTCGATGCAATCACCGACGCCCTGAAGAAACTTTCGACTGCCGCTGTGGAGATCCAGATCATCCATAGTGGCGTTGGGGCGATTACAGAGACCGATGTCAATCTTGCCATGGCATCTGGGGCGATCATTATCGGTTTCAATTCAAAACCCATGCCCAAGACTCAGGCGCTCGCCGACCAGGAGCATGTGCAGATACGGACGTATTCGATCATCTACGACATGATCGATGATGTGAAAAAGGCGATGGAGGGCATGCTGGCCCCGAAGATTGTGGAGGTACTGATCGGCAAGGCGGAAGTGAGAAAAGTCTTCAGCATCTCCAAGCTCGGGAGCATCGCGGGATCATATGTTCTCGAAGGCAAGGTGACACGGGGAGCCATCGCCAAGGTGAAGCGGAATGGTGCCCTTCTTTTTTCCGGCAAGCTCGCCTCTTTGAAGCGGTTCAAGGATGATGCCAGGGAGGTGCAAGCCGGGTATGAGTGTGGCTTATCCTTCGAGAATTTTAATGACGTGCACGAAGGGGACGCAATCGAGTTCTTCGTCGAGGAAGAAGAGAAACAGACCCTTGACGGTTGATACCAAACTGATCAGCTGTCCAACGTGATCACTAAGCCAAACGCATGGTCATTGGAATATCTCGTGTCGAAATCTTCTTGCCAGACAATCATTCCCTGAAAGAGAAACGTCAGGCAACAAAAAGAATAGTGGAGCGGACAAGGCAGAAGTTCAACGTGTCGATCACGGAGATCGAACGGAGCAACCTGTGGCAGAGGCTGACCATAGGCTTTTCCGTGGTGGGAAACCGGCAGAACGTGGTGCAAACAATGGTTGACACGATCCACGATTACATCGAAGAGATGTACATCGGAAAGGTGATCGACACACAGACGGAATTCGTGGTGGTCGGAGACGAACTATAGATTCCCACTGGCAAGCCCGCGGTACTCACATCTGCTGGCTCGGCGCCGCCCGCAAGGAATCTATCTAGCGAGCACCGCGAGCCGGGTACCCGCTTGCGGGTGTGGAAGGCTCCGGCGGCTTTGCCACCGGAGGGGGCGACGCGAGCCCCAGGAGAAGGATGAGATATAGAAAAGAACGCATGCAGGACCTGCTGCGCGAGGAGATCTCGACCATCATACAACAGGACATCAAGGACCCCGGACTCGGCTTCATCACGGTGGTGGAAATACGAATGACGGCAGACCTGAAGCACGCCAAGGTCTACTACACCGTCTACGGAACAGACGAAGAGAAGGAGAAGACGGCTGTCGCCCTGAAGCGGGCAAGGAACTACATCAAGCATCTTGTCGGCGAGAGAATCCGCCTGAAATACGTGCCAGACCTCACATTCGTGTTCGACACTGACCAGGAGCGTGCTGCACGAATCGACGAGATACTGAAGAAAGTGGGTCATGTTTCAGAAGATCAAAGAGATACTGAATAACGGCAAAAGGTTCCTGGTCGTCACCCACATCGATCCGGATGGGGATGCGGTTGGTTCGGCCTTCGCCCTGGGTTTCGGGATAGAGAAACTGGCAAAAGACGTGTCCGTCTACCTCAGGGACAGGGTGCCATACCGGTATGAGTTTCTTCCGCAACCTAAAGGCCTTGTCCATGAAATTCCGGATGGCAGCTTCGATGCCATCTTTGCCGTGGATTGCGGCGACATCTTCCGTGTGGGAGACGCTCACAGGAAACTGAGAGAAAAGGGACCCATCGTCAACATCGACCACCACGATACGAACGAGGCATTCGGATACGTCAACATCCTGGATGAGCGCGCCTCATCAACTGCCGAGCTTATTTATCTCATCCTCAAGGGGCTGGGTATCCCGATCGATTCCGACATGGCGATCAATATTTACACAGGAATTTTCACGGATACGGGCTCGTTCCGATATGACAACACGAACTCCAAAGCCTTCGTCATCTGCGAAGAGATGACGCACAAGGGTGTGGTCCCGTCCCATGTTGCGTCCAAGGTGCACGAGAGCCACCCCAAGGAACGCTTCATTCTACTCTGCAACGTTCTCTCCACCCTCCAGACGTTCCACGGCAATAAAGTGGCCGTGGTCCATGTGACGGCAGATATGTTTAAAGAGGCTAATGCCTCCCGGGAACACTCGGAAGGCTTTGTGGAGTTTATCAAAGAGATGAAGGACCTCGAAGTGGCAGCCCTTCTCAGGCAGATCGGCGAGAACCGGTACAAGATCTCGATGCGATCCAAAGGAAAGGTGGACGTGGCTTCGGTCGCCGTGCGCTTTGGCGGTGGAGGACACAAGAATGCTGCGGGATGCGTGATGGAGGGAACCCTGGAAGAGATAAGAACGCGCCTGGTGGAGGCTATGCCCCTATGATGGACGGATTTCTCATCATCAACAAGAGCTCCGGGATGAACTCGTACCACGTCATCAAAGGACTCAAGCGCATCTCCCAGTTCAAGAAGATCGGCTACATCGGCACCCTTGACCGCAACGCCACGGGTATCCTTCCGGTCGCCTTGAACGAGGGCGTGAAACTCATCCCGTTTCTCGAGAACGGTGAAAAACGGTACGTCGCCCGCTTCGTGCTCGGTATCACGACGGACACGTTTGACCTTGAAGGTAAACGCCTGACCGAAGTCGAGCCGCCCGTGTACGAGTCGAAGGTCGTAGAGGAGGCCCTGGCCTCATTCAAGGGCAAGATCCAGCAGAAGGTGCCCATTTACTCCTCTAAGAAGGTGGACGGCAAGCCGCTCTACAAGTGGCTCAAGAAGGGTGTCGTCATGGAGACGCCATACAAAGAGGTGGAGGTCCACGACATCAAGTTCATCTCGTATACCCACCCATACATAGACGCGGAGATCACCTGCAGCAAGGGAACCTATATCAGGGTGATCGCGCAGGACCTCGGCTCGATGCTCGGGTGCGGGGCAGCCCTCCATTCCCTGCAGCGGACCCGCCACGGGGAATTTACGCTGGAACAGAGCATCCCCCTTGAATCTTTAAAAACAGAGCAGGATATAGTAAAATATCTCTTGTCCTTACAGGATGTTTTGAAAGGTTTTAGAAAGGTTACGATCGATTCGAACCTGGAGAGGTTCTTAAGGAACGGTATGCCGGTGCCTCTCCTGGATAGCTTCAAAGAGTTCAGGAATGGTGACTACACGAAATTGGTGAGCCCGAACGGGACCTTGATCGGTGTAGGCAAGGTTGACGCCGTCACCAAGACCGTGAGAATAAAGAGACTAATTAACAGCTAAGGAGGCAATCTGCATGGCATTGGACACGGGAAAGAAAAAGACGATCATAGAGGGCTACAAGGTACACGAGAAGGACACTGGTTCTCCCGAGGTTCAAGTCGCCCTGCTCACTGAAAGAATCAAGCTCCTTACCGAGCACTTCAAGCAGTTTAAGGGGGACCACAATTCCAGGCGGGGTCTGCTCATGCTTGTAGGTACAAGGAGAAGACTGCTCAACTACCTCAAGGAAAAGAACGTCGACAGATACCGGAAATTGATCGAGAGACTCGGTCTGAGGAAGTAAACTAACCATTTGAAAGGAACAGTATGGAACAATCAGTAACTATAGAGTTTGCCGGCAGGCCGCTGACCATCAGCACGGGATTACTTGCTAAGCAGGCAGATGGAAGCGTTCTGGTGAAGTACGCGGACACCGTGGTGTTGGTAACGGCTGTCGCTGCCCGGAAAGCCACGGAAAAAGATTTTTTGCCATTAACCGTCAACTACCAGGAAATGTCATACGCGGCCGGCCGTTTTCCCGGCGGCTTCTTCAAACGGGAAGGAAGGCCTTCTGCCCAGGAAACGCTGACGGCCCGGCTCACTGACCGGCCGTTGCGGCCGCTTTTTCCAAAAGGATTCAGGCACGAGACGCAGATCATAGCCACAGTGCTCTCTTCGGACCAGGAAAATGACGCGGGGATTCTGAGCATCTTCGGCGCCTCCGCGGCCCTGACCGTTTCACCGATCCCCTTTCTCGGCCCCCTGGCCGCAGTCAGGATGGGTCGAAAGGATGGGGAGTTTATCGTAAATCCGACGGGAGCCCAGATGGCAGAGGGGGACCTGGACATCGTCGTTGCAGGCACGAGGGACGCGATCATCATGGTGGAGGGAGAGGCCCATTTCGTCAGTGGCGCTGACCTCATAGAGGCGATCGGGCTGGCACACCAGAGTATTCAGCAACTGATAGATGTGCAGGAAGAACTCCGCCAGAAGGCAGGTAAAGAAAAATGGGTGTTTCAACCTGTTGCCGTGCCGGAGGAACTGAAGTCGGAAATTAAGAATAGCATTGAGAATGAGTTACTTAAGGCCTTTTCGATTGAAAACAAGAGGGAGCGCTCGAATCGCATGGAGCAACTCCAGGAAGAGTTGCTGCAGCGCTATCCGGACACAGAACCCGTCCTTGTCAACAAGTCGTTCGACGATATAACCCGTGACCTCCTCCGGAACATACTTTTTACAACAGGCAAGAGGATCGACGGCAGAGGCCCCAACGACATCCGAAAGATCACGTGTCATGCGGGTGTTCTCCCGCGGACGCATGGCTCCTCGCTCTTCACGAGAGGTGAAACGCAGGCACTCGCGATCACCACGTTCGGAACCTCCGAAGACGAGCAGAAGGTGGAGTCTTTACTCGAAGGCGAATCCTTCAAGTCCTTCATGCTGCATTACAATTTCCCGCCTTTCAGTGTGGGCGAGGTCAGCTTCCTGAGGGCACCGAGCCGCCGTGAGATCGGTCACGGAAACCTGGCGGAGCGCGCACTATCTCCGATACTGCCGCCGAAAGATCAGTTCCCGTACACGATCCGCATCGTGTCAGAGATTCTCGAATCAAACGGTTCTTCATCCATGGCGTCTGTGTGCAGCGGCTGCCTGTCGCTCATGGACGCGGGCGTGCCGATACAGACTCCTGTGGCGGGTATCGCCATGGGCCTAGTCATGCAGGACGGCCAGGAAGTGATCCTCTCCGACATCCTCGGAGATGAGGACGCTATGGGCGACATGGATTTCAAGGTAGCGGGCTCCAAGGACGGCATCACGGCGATCCAGATGGACATCAAGATAAAAGGGATCAAGCGCGAGACCATGTCCAGGGCCGTGGAACTGGCGCAGGCGGGCATAGGAAGAATACTCGACATCATGACTGAGACGTTGCCGAACCCGCGCGAAGAGATGTCGCCGTATGCTCCCCGCATTTACACCATGACAATCAGGCCTGAGAAGATACGCGAAGTCATCGGCCCGGGCGGCAAGATCATAAAGGGCATCATAGAGCAGACGGGTGTAAAGATAGATATCGAAGATTCGGGTCTTGTCAGGATCGTCTCTCAGGATGAAAGCGCTGCGAATGAGGCAGTTGAGATAATAAAGAAAATCACCAGAGAAGCCGAGGTGGGAGCATTGTACCTTGGCAAGGTGAAGAAGATTGCTGATTTCGGTGCATTCGTCGAGATTTTCCCTGGGGTGGAAGGCCTCTGTCATGTGAGCCAGCTTTCCGATACGTTCATCAAGAAGGTGAGTGACGTGGTCAAGGAAGGGGACGAGATCCTCGTGAAAGTGATCGACGTCGAGGCAAACGGAAAGATCAGGCTTTCGAGAAAGGTTGCCATGAAAGAAACCAAGGGAAAAACAGAGGATGTATAGAAAGACCGTTCTTGATAACGGTATCCGGGTCGTAACCGAAACGCTCCCCTATTTCCCAACCGTGTCCCTCGGCATCTGGTGGAAAACCGGAAGCCGGTACGAAGGGAGCGAGAACAACGGCATCTCGCACTTCATCGAACACATGCTCTTCAAGGGGACCGAGAGCCGCACCGCGTACGACATTGCCCGTGAGATCGATGCCATAGGAGGCACCCTCAATGCCTTCACGGGCAAAGAGTATACGTGCGTTTACGCCAGGGTGCTGAAGCGCGACATGGACATTGCGCTCAATATCCTGGCCGACATGTACAAGCACTCACTGTTCAGCGAGGAAGATATCGAGAAAGAAAAGCAGGTGGTCGTCCAGGAGATACGGATGATCGAAGACAACCCGGAGGAGTATCTCTTCGATATGTTCAGCGCCTCTTATTACAAAGGTCATCCCCTGGGCATGACGATCCTGGGCCTGGAAGAAAACGTGCAGCAGTTTTCCCGCGACTCATTGCTCAGTCACTTTGCCAGGCACCATGCTCCCCAAAACATGATTATCACAGCCACCGGCCGCATCGACCACGAGTCCTTCGTCAAAAGGATAGATGCGCTCTTCGCTGATTCTCCGTGGGACGGCCGGGTCTCTCTGGCGATAGAGAAGCCGACGTCGTGCATGGGCGTGGAGGTATACGAGAAAGACCTGGAGCACATATACCTCTGCCTCGGGACTGACGGGGTGGGACAGACCGACGGCCGGCGGTATCCTTTATACGCCCTCAATGCCATCGTTGGGGGCAGCATGAGCTCTCACCTTTTTCAGGAGATACGCGAGAAAAGGGGGCTCGTCTACAACGTCTTCTCGTACGTGAACTGTTTTCATGACGTGGGCAATTTCGGTATCTCAACGTCTACGTCTTTGGAGTTCCTCGAGGAAGTAATCGGCCTCATCAGGAAAGAGATGTCTCAATTGCGCGACAGTGGCGTGACCGAGAGCGACATCCCCTTCTCCAAAGAGCACATCAAGGGAAACTTTTACATGTCGCTGGAGAGCTCAGAGGCTCGCATGGGAAGGCTCGCAAAAAACGAAATCTATTTCGATGGCTATGTGCCCATAAAAGAGACAATCAAGTCGATCGGCGCCATCCACAAGGCCAATGTCGACGACATGTGCCAGTTCATTTTCGGTGATCCATCACGGATCTCTCTTGCCATCCTGGGCCGCGTGGAGAAGGATACCATCGAGAGGCTATGGAAGAGCTAGAGGTATTCGTCACCAGGGCCGAAGGGGTACCATTGCCGGATTACCGGACAGTCGCCTCTTCCGGCATGGACCTCAGGGCACACCTCGATGCGCCGGTTATCCTCAAGCCTCTTGAAAGGGCCCTTATTCCAACAGGGATCCGGATTGCCATGCCTGACGGGTACGAGGCCCAGGTCAGGCCGAGAAGCGGCCTGGCAGCACAACACGGGGTCACCGTGCTCAACACACCCGGCACCATCGATGCAGACTACAGAGGGGAAGTGAAGGTGATCCTGATCAACCTCAGCAACGAGCCCTACACAGTTCAGTCGGGCGACAGGATCGCCCAGCTTGTCTTTCATAATATAGTGCATGCTGCCTGGAAAGAGGTGCGCGAGCTGCCTGAAAGCGAGCGAGGCAGCGGAGGTTTCGGCTCCACCGGAAAACAATAACCGTGATCGGTGATCCGTGATCGGTATTGAGCGCTGAGTGTCGTGTGTTGAGTATTCACTGATCACCGTTTACTGATCACCGATCACTGTATTTGACGGGTGAAGCGTGAGTTACTACTCAGACCTGGATGCCTTCATCAGCCATCTGACCACAGAGCGCGGTGCATCTGCGCACACTGTTGACGCATACAGCAGAGACATTGTTCGGTTCATAGCATTCATGGAAGAGCACTCCATCGGAGAGCCCGTCACCAGGGACTTCGAAAGGTACATGGGCTACCTGCATGACAAAGGCCAGAAAACGAGGAGCATAGTCCGGGCAATTTCGGCCCTGCGGAGTTTCTACAACTTTCTTCTGCTTGACGGCAGGATCACCAAGAGTCCCCTCGCCGACCTTGAGGTACCCAGATTCAAACCGCCTATTCCCAAGGCGTTGACCCAGGAGGAGATGGCACGGCTTTTGGCGCCCGAGGAGACCCAGAAGGTCTCTCTCCGAGACAAGGTGATCCTGGAACTACTCTACGCAACCGGTCTTCGCGTCTCGGAGCTTGTCGGCCTTAAGAAGCGGGACATAAATCTTTCCGGTGGCTTTCTCATTGCTCTAGGGAAACGCTCCAAGGAAAGGATTGTTCCCCTGGGCACGTTCGCCCGCGACATCATCAAGCAATATCTCCAGGAGACCAGGCGGGAAGGCGCACATCTCTTCACGAACAAGCAGGGGCAACCCCTCACCAGGCAGTCTGTCTGGAAAGTAATACGCAGGTACGGTTTGCGGCTCGAGCACGGCCACGTATCCCCGCACACGTTGCGCCATACGTTTGCAACTCACCTCCTCGAGGGAGGGGCTGACCTGCGCTCGGTCCAGATACTGCTTGGCCACGAGGACATCTCGACGACGCAGATTTACACGCACGTGGATCGCAAGCGGCTCAAGGAGCTGCATAAGAAGTACCACCCACGCGGATGAAAAGGCACGGGTCATGGGGCACGGGTCAGGGGTCAAGGAAAACCAACTCACAATACGCTCGTCTGATTTCACCGGTTCCTTGACATTTCGGTGGGTCCTAGCCCATGACCCTTGCCCCATGACCCGTGACCCGGTAGTTTTATGAAAATAATTACCACCCATCTCAACGCGGACTTCGATGCCCTCTCGTCGATGGTTGCCGCAAAGAAGCTCTACCCTGACGCCTCCCTCGTGTTCCCGGGCTCACAGGAAAAAAGCGTGCGCGATTTCCTGATACGGTCCACGCTTTACTTTCTCGACATAGCGAAACCGAAAGACATCGACTACAGCAAGGTGGACACGTTGATACTGGTCGATACCAAACAGAGAAAACGGATCGGAGAACTCGGCCGGCTCCTCGACGACAAGAACGTTATGGTACACGTCTATGACCACCATCCGCCCACGGATGATGACGTGAAGGGCGAGGTCTATGTGACCGGTTCCACGGGCGCCTGCGTCAGCATGCTGGTCTCACTTCTTAAACAAAGGGATGTTGAGATCAGCCCGGAAGAGGCAACCGTCATGATGCTCGGCATCTACGAAGAGACGGGCAGCTTTCAGTATCCATCGACAACCAAAGAAGACTTCGACGCTGCCTCCTTCCTGCTCTCGAAAGGGGCGCACGTGAACATCGTGTCCGAGATCATGATCAAGGAACTCTCCCCGGAACAGGTATTCCTGCTGCATGACCTGATCGAGGCTGCGACCGTTTCTAACGTGAACGGGATCGATGTGGTCATCACCGAAAGCAGCAGCGAGAACTACGTTGGCGACCTCGCGGTCCTCGTGCAGAAGTTCAGGGACATGGAAAACGTGAATGCCGTGTTTGCACTTTTCAGGATGGATGACAGGATATACGTGATCGGAAGAAGCCGCATACCGGAGGTAGATGTTGGCCACGTCCTTTCGCTGCTCGGCGGAGGAGGCCACAAGGAGGCGGCTTCGGCAGCAGTGAAGGAGAGCACGCTCGAAGAGACAAAGACAAAGCTCCTTAAACACCTCAACCAGCTTGTCAAGCCTTTGTGGCGGGCGCAGGACATCATGTTCTTCCCGGTCAAGACGATTGACCAGGATGCGCCCATCAGCGAAGCGAAGAGTATACTCACCAAGTACAACATCAATGCGTTGCCCGTAACATCAGGCGAGAAGGTTACGGGGATCATTACCCGTCAGATCGCTGAGAAGGCGGTCTTCCACAAGCTGGAAAGCCTTGCCGTCAAGGAATACATGTTTACGGAGTTCTCCGTCGCGTCACCGGAAGATTCGATCGACCGCGTCAAGGAAATCATCATAGGGGGCAGCCAGAGGTTCGTGCCGGTTGTGAGAGACGGCAAGCTGGAAGGGGCCATTACAAGGACAGACCTCTTGAGAGTCCTGGAGGACGAGATACGAAAAACGGTGCTCGGCAAGCTCGACTACCACGATATCTACGAGAAGCGGCGGAACGTGAAGAAGCTCATGGAGGAGCGCATCAACAAAGGGGTGCTGGGTAAGCTCTCGGCCATCGGCGACCTCGCAGACGAAATGAGCTATCATGCGTACCTCGTGGGCGGCTTCGTCAGGGATCTCCTGTTACGCAATGAGAACTACGATATCGACGTTGTGGTTGAGGGTGACGGAATACGTTTTGCAGAAGAACTGGCCCGGCTGGTGAGTGCAAAGATGCGGCCGCACAAGGAGTTCGGCACGGCAAAGGTCATGTATCCGGACGGCTTCAGCGTTGACATAGCGACAGCACGCCTCGAATACTACAAGGCACCGGCTACGCTGCCCATCGTCGAACACAGCTCCCTGAAGCTCGACCTGTACCGGCGCGACTTCACCATCAACACGCTTGCAATTTCTTTGAACAAGCATACGCGGGGCGAACTGATCGACTTCTTCGGCGCCCAGCGCGACATCAAGGAAAAGACGATCCGCGTCCTGCACAGCCTCTCGTTCGTTGAAGACCCCACGCGTGTCTTCAGGGCGGTGCGATTTGAGCAACGATTTTCTTTCCAGATCGGCAAGTACACGCTCAACCTGATCAGGAATGCCATGCGCATGGGCTTCCTTTCCAGGATAAAAGGGTCACGGATGTGGAGTGAGCTCGCACTCATTCTGAGCGAGGAGAATCCTGCGGGTATCTTCAAGAGACTTCAGGAGCTCGATCTCTTGAAGTTCCTCTATCCCGGTCTCATCTTTGACGCAGATAAGGCGAGGCTCTTCAAGGAACTGGATACCGTACGCAAATGGTACACGCTGCTTTACAAGGGCAAGCTGAACCACGCGCTCTACTATCTCCTGGGACTCGTGGACTATGCGCCGGCGCACGACATAGCTGAATTTGCCAAGAGATTGGAGCTTTCGGAAACTATCAGAAAAAAGCTTGTCAATGAAGTGGACAAGGCACGTCATGTAATGGCAAAATTTGGGTCTGGCGTCAAGGATATGAGAAAGAGCACGATATTTCACGAGCTGGAGCAGCTCGGATTGGAGACACGCCTCTTCCTGATGGCCAAAACTTCCTCAGAGGAGACGAAGAAGGTTGTCTCCAACTACATCATGTACGCCGATTCCTTCGAGCCCCTGTTGACAGGAAAACACCTCAAACAGATAGGCATCAAGGAAGGGCCTATTTTCGGTGAGATTCTCGATGCGCTCAAGGACGCGAAGATTGACCGCAGCCTGGCGACCAAGGAGCAGGAAATGGAATTTGTTCACTCCTATATGCAGGAAAGGGGAATAGAATCGTGAACCTGAACGTCCCAACCCTCGAAGTACAGATGGAGATATTTGAGGGGCCGCTCTCTGTCCTGATTAACCTGATCAAGAGGAACAAGGTCGACATCTTCGATATCCCTATCAGCATGCTGACCGATCGCTTCCTCGAATACGTCGAACTCGTAAAGCAGATGAACCTGCGGATCGCAGAGGACTTCATCGAGATGGCGTCTCTCCTGCTCTACATAAAGTCCCGCATGCTTCTGCCTCGCGAAGAGGAAGATCCGCGTATGGAGCTCGTGGAGAGGATCCTCGAATACGAAAAGATCAAGATAATGGTCTCCGCATTCCAGGAACTCCCGGTGCTCGGGGAGGATATTTTTCCGAGGGGCCAGGGCGGTTTTGAGGTAGAACAGGATCAGGACCTGATGGCTTTGTGCACGCTCTTCTTTGAGCTCATCAAGAGCAGGGAAGAACGATTCATCGTTATTCGCGAGATCAGGCCCACACTGGAGGAAAAGCTTGAGGCGCTCCGGGCGGTCCTTGCGGAACTGGGAGTCTACTCGTGGAACCCCAGGGGGGACATGGACACGTCGGAGAAAGTGGCGACGGTACTCGCCATGCTGGAGGTAGTCAAATCGCGGCTTGCAAATTTCGCCCAGAAGAGGCCTTTCGGGACCGTAGTCCTGACAAGAAGGTGATACCGTGGCAACAAGAATGAGAAAAGTCTTTGTGGTTATACTCAGCGTCGTATTGATCGTTTTCGTCATTTCGATCATACGCGCATTCCTGGGCAAGCCGTTCGGTGAGCGCATAGGGGTCGTCGAAATCGAGGGCGTGATCAGCGACTCGAGACAGACCATGGATGACATCATCCGGTTCAAGGAAGATCCTGCTATCAAAGGAGTGATCATCAGGATCAATTCCCCTGGTGGGTCGGTAGGACCAACACAGGAGATATACAGGGAAGTGGTCAAGCTGAAAGAAAAGAAGAAGGTATTCGTATCTATGGGTTCCTTGTGTGCATCCGGGGGATATTACATAGCTGCTGCTGGCGAGAAGGTTTACGCCAACCCGTCTTCCATCACGGGCAGCATCGGCGTGATCATGCAGTCGGTCATCCTGGAAGACCTCATGAAAAAGATCGGCGTGAAGAGCAACACGATCAAGGCGGGCGATCTGAAGGACGCAGGCTCGCCTTTCAAAGAAATGACACCGGAAGAACGTGCGTACCTCAACGAGGTAGTCAAGAACATCCACGAGCAGTTCATCAAGGACATAGCAGACGGCAGAAAGATGGACCTGGAGAAAACCAGGAAACTGGCAGACGGGCGCGTATACACGGGGCTTCAGGCCCAGGAGGTGGGGCTCGTCGACAACATAGGGAACTTTTACGACACCGTGGACGGCCTGAAAAAAGAGCTAAAGATAAAAGGCAAGCCTGAACTGATCTACACGGAAAAGCCCTTCTCCTTTTCCAGGTGGTTGTTCTCTTCGATCTCCAAGGAGTCCTTCGAGAGCTTGTTTCCCTCACCGTTTAAGTTCCTCTATTACCCATAGTCCTTTCCTATAAATTTATTTAATGATCGGATAAAATTTTTTGCATTGCTTTTTGCCGGGCCAACTTATATAGGTTAAGTAGCTATGTCAGTGCCACAATTAAGCTGTGAAGCGTTTGTGACATACATTTCTCACTCATGAAAGCTACAGCACCTTTCAAAGAAGCGATAGAGATGATTAAGGAGGCCGGCGGAGAGGCGTTCCGAAAATGTTTTCAATGCGGCCTCTGTACCGCCAGCTGTCCCTGGAACCAGGTGCGGACTTTTCTGCCCCATAAGATGATCACAGAGTCGAAGTTCGGTCTCGTAGAGCTTGACGAGGAAGGTTGGTGGCTTTGTTCGACGTGTAACATGTGCGTCAGCCGCTGTCCGAGAGGTGTCGCCATCACGGACGTGATCCGTGCGGTCCGAAATATCACTATTGATAGCGTGCCTCGCGCGGTGCCTGAGAGTCTGCGGAGCGCTGTGGCAAGCCTCAAGAGTGCGGGTAACCCATGGGGGGGCTTGAGGGACGAGAGAAGCAACTGGGCCCGTGATCTCGCCATCCCCCCGATGAGCGAGGAGCGGGATACGCTCTATTTCTCCTGCTGCGTTCCCGCCTTCGATCCGAAGATGGGGAATGTGGCCCGCGCTGCGGCGAGGATACTGAAGAAGACCGGAGCTGACTTCGGGATCGTAGGCACCAAAGAGAGCTGCTGCGGTGAAAGCGTTCGAAAGGCCGGCAATTATGATCTCTTCGACAAGCTGGCGCGCAGCAATATCAAGGTCTTTCGCGAATCAGGAGTCAAGCAGATCATCACGAGCTCGCCCCATTGTTACGTCACGTTCAAGGATGAGTATCCCGGGCTGGATGGCGATTTCGAGGCTATCCATCTCACTCAATACCTGGCAGGCGCCATCGAAGAAGGGAGGCTCACGATTAAGAAACCCTTCCCCAGGAAGGTCGTCTATCACGATCCCTGTTACCTGGGACGCCACAGCAGCATCTACGACGAACCCCGAAAAGTTCTGCGGAGCATCCCGGGCTTGACGCTCATGGACGAGATGAATAGCCGGGAAAAGAGCCTCTGCTGCGGTGGTGGCGGCGCAAGGATCTGGATGGAAACCAAGAAGGGGCAGCGATTCTCCGACATGCTCGTTGAGCAGGCCGTTGAATTGGGCGCCGAGGTCCTTGCCACGGCCTGCCCGTATTGTATCCTCAACTTCAAGGACAGCGTGCTCACGATGGGAAGAGAAGATATACTCGAGGTTAGGGATATTTCCGAAATCATTGATGAGGTAATCTGACGCAAAGAGGAACGGTTATACCTCGTGATGGCAGCCTGATACAGTTACCGACCCGTAAAAGGATCGGGGCGGTCATGGTGGTGGGAGCGGGCGTGGGCGGCATACAGGCAGCCCTCGACGCGGCCGCATCTGGGTTCAAGGTCTACCTCGTCGACAAGGCGCCTGCCATCGGCGGGAAGATGTCACAGCTGGATAAGACATTTCCTACCAACGACTGCTCCATGTGCATCCTCTCTCCTAAGTTCATCGAGTGCGCGACGAATCCCAACATCACGCTGATTATGAACAGCAGCATCGAGGGTATGGAGGGGATAGCGGGCGATTTTCAAGTTCATCTTTTCGAGGAACCCCGTTACGTAATCGAGGAGAGGTGCACGGGGTGCGGCACGTGCTCCGAGTACTGCCCGGTACTTATCCCTGACGCATATAATGAGGAACTCTCGAAGACAAAGTGCATCCATGTCCACTTCCCACAGGCAGTGCCGGCAAAATCGGTAGTCGATGCCGCTCGATGCCTTTTTCTGACGAGGAAAGAGTGTCAGATCTGCGTGCCGACATGCAAGAACAAGGCGATCGATTTTCACCAGCAGCCGACAAGGAGAACACTGAATGTGGGGAGTCTGATACTGGCGCCCGGGTACGAACCTTTCAATCCCCTCACACAAAGCCAGTATGGGTATGGTCAGTTCTCAAATGTCGTGACCAGCCTCGAATTCGAACGGTTGATCAGTGCGTCAGGACCCAATAGCGGTGAGCTGCGCCGCCCCTCGGACGGGAGGGCTCCCCGCAAGGTCGCCTGGATTCAGTGCGTAGGATCACGCGATGAATCCTCAGGCTGCACCTATTGCTCTGCCGTATGCTGTATGTACGCTACGAAACAGGTGATCCTTTCGAAAGAGCACCACCCCGAAATCGAGGCAGTCGTTCTTCACAACGATATCCGCGCCTACGGCAAGGGATTCGAGAGATTCTACGAACGGGCAAAGAGTATGGCCGGAGTCCGCTACGTATGGGCCAAGGCCGCCATAGTGGGTGAGCAGGCCGACACAAGGAACGTGATCCTCAGGTATCGCATAAACGGAACCGCGGTCAGGGATGAGGAGTTCGATCTGGTGGTTCTTTCGGTAGGACTCCATGCACCGGACGCTAACCGGGATCTGGCCGGGAAGCTCGGCGTCCAGGTCAATCAACATGGCTTCTGCGAAAGTCCTGCCTTTTCACCCATGGAGACATCCCGGTTCGGGGTGTTCAACTGCGGCGTCTTTCATGCGCCTATGGATATTCCTGATGCAGTGACGCAGGCGTCAGGCGCTGCATCTCTCGCCTCACAACTCCTGTCGAAGGCGCGCGGGTCCATGGTCGAAAAGAAGGTCTTTCCCGAGGAGCGCAATGTCACGGGGGAGGCACCTAGGGTCGGGTTCTTTGTGTGCGATTGCGGCACGAATATCGCCAGAGTCGTTGACGTGCCGCAGACCGTGGAGTACGCTAAGAGTCTCCCCTGCGTGGTCCATGCGGCTGAGGAAACCTTTGCCTGTTCCGTTGATTCCATAGGCCACATCATCGAGACAATCAAGAAAGAGGGTCTCAACCGCGTGGTGGTGGCGGCGTGCACCCCGAGAACCCACGAGCCTGTGTTTCAGAATGCCCTTCGCGAGGCAGGTCTCAACCCCTATCTTTTTGAATTTGCCAACATCCGCGAACAATGTTCGCTCGTCCACATGGCGGACAAGGATCGGGCAACAGATAAGGCAAAAGACCTTCTCCGCATGGCTGCCGCCCGGGCGATGCTCCTGGAACCTCTTTATCGTGTCTCTTATGGGGTCACCCCGTCCGCCTTAATCATCGGGGGCGGTATAGCGGGTATGAAGGCGGCCCTTGGCCTCGCCGACCAGGGCATAAGGGCCCACCTCATCGAGAAGAGTAATGGCCTGGGCGGACTTGCCAGAAAGATTCCCTCAACCCTTGAGGGGGCGGATGTGAGGGGCTTCGTAGAGGGCGTTGTCGCCGAGGTCAAGAGTAATGGCCTCATCGAGGTGCTGACCAATGCTGAGTTGGTGGAGCACTTCGGGTACGTTGGAAAGTTCACCTCGGTAGTCAGGGTGGGCACCGAGGGAAGCCTCAGGGAGATCAGCCACGGTGTGACGATAGTGGCCACGGGCGCCGAGGAATTTAAGCCACGGGAATCGTACCTCTATGGCGTGGATGACCGGGTAAAGACCCTTCTCGAATTGGACGAGGCGATGGAGAGGGACGGCGAACGATTTAAAGACTGTAACAGTGTGGTCTTCATCCAGTGCGTGGGGTCGAGGGATGAGGAGAGACCCTATTGCAGCCGCGTCTGCTGTTCCCACTCGGTGAAAAGTGCGCTGAAGTTGAAAGAGCTCAAGCCGGAGATGGACGTCTACGTCATCTATCGGGACATGAGGACATACGCATTCAAGGAGGATTACTATAAGAAGGCGTCCGATCAGGGCGTCATATTCATCCGATATGAAGCGGATGACAAACCGGAAATTCGGGCTGTTGAAGAGGATGGTAAGGCCTTCTTGAGGCTGGTCGTTACAGAACCGATTCTCGAACAACGACTCGAGATCGACGCTGACATGGTCTGTGTGGCTGCTGCATCGGTTCCGCCCGAGGGCAATCGATCCCTCTCGCAACTGCTCAAGGTGCCCCTCAATGAAGACGGCTTCTTCATGGAAGCCCATATGAAGCTTCGCCCGGTCGATTTCGCCACGGACGGTATCTTCATGTGCGGCACGGCCCACAGCCCGAAGTTTATCGACGAGAGCATCGCCCAGGCGCAGGCAGCCGCCTCGCGTGCCATGACCATCCTTACCCAGAAAGAGCTCGAGGCAGGAGGTCCTGTCAGTCGAGTCACACCGGCCAAATGCAGCGGGTGCGGTGCATGCCGCAATCTCTGCCCGTATCAGGCAATATCAGCAGGGGAGGATGGGCTTGCAGTTGTCAACGAGGCCATCTGCAAGGGCTGCGGGATCTGCGTCTCCTCTTGCAGAAGCGGCGCCCTTGATCTGGGCGGTGTGAGCAATAAACAGACGTGGTCCGTGATCCAGGCCCTGTAAAGGGTGTGTGTGAGGGGCGCGTGAGGTGCACGTGATGATGGAATCGGATACATGGGAACCCAAGATCGTCGCCTTTCTCTGCAACTGGTGCAGCTACGCAGGGGCAGACCTGGCGGGCACGAGCCGCATCCAGTATCCTTCTAATATACGGGTGGTGCGGGTGCCCTGCTCCGGAAGGATCGACCCCCTCTTCATTCTGGCGAGCCTGCAGAAAGGTGCGGACGGCGTGCTTGTGAGCGGCTGTCATCCTGGAGATTGCCATTATCTAACGGGAAACTACAGTGCAAGAAGAAAATTCGCCGTCCTCAAGAGTCTTCTCCAATATATCGGCCTTGAAGAAGGCCGGGTGCAATTCAGCTGGGTCTCGGCGGCGGAAGGGACCCGCTTTGCGAAAGTGGTGGAACAGGTGACAGCCCGAATAAAGGCTTTGGGCAAGTCAAAAAAATTGGTGAAAGAGATTCCGGGAGGTTAAATCCGTGTCTTCCGTGTCTTCCATGTCACAGCTCACCCGCGAGATCAGGGAATCTGCCCGCAAACTCCTGCGGGATGGTCAGGTCCAGGTGGTTATAGGATTTGAGCGGGGAAGCCTGCCGCTCCGGAGCCGGCCTTGTTTCGTGAGACGAGAGGAAGACATAGACAGGCTTGTGTGGGACGGATGCTGTGAGACCAACCTGGCGCGCTATCTGCCCAAGAGGAAGGAGAAGGCGGCTATCGTGGCAAAAGGATGTGACAGCCGTGCCATCGTCGAGCTGATCAAGGAAAACCAGGTCCACAGGGATCAGATCGTCATTATCGGCGTGCCATGCAACGGGATGATCGACGGATTACTGATAGAGGCAAAGATGGGTCGCGGCTCCATCGTGGAGGATGAAGGGAGCGCAGAAAAACTGATTTTGAAACGAACCAATTCGGAAGAGATCCTTGACCGCACGGATTTTCTCCACGAACATTGCAAGGCGTGCACGCATCCCGACCCTGTCCTCTACGACGTGCTCGTGGGGCAGCCGAGTGCAGAGGCAGCGAAAGATACATTTTCCGATGTAGAGGCATTTGGTGCACGCGATGAAGAAGGCCGGTGGGCCTACCTTGTTCACGAGGTGGGCAAGTGCATCCGGTGCTACGCGTGCCGGAATGCCTGCCCCTTATGCTACTGTCCGGAGTGCTTCGTGGATGCCTCGCAGCCCCGATGGGTGGGCAAGTCAACGGAACTATCGGACACCATGGTCTTTCATCTGATCCGCGCCTTTCACCTGGCTGGACGCTGCGTTGCCTGCGGCGCTTGCGAGCGCGCGTGTCCGATGGGAGTTGACATCAGGAAACTAAACAGAAAGTTGCAGAAGGATGTGAAGGACCTATTCAATCACGAGGCAGGGATGAGCCTTGAGGAAGCCTCTCCTCTTGCGGATTTCCGTGTCGACGACCCTGAGCAGCCTATGGTGGATCCATGACATCCATGACGTCGATGACGTCCATGACATCAGCGATTCGAGCGAATACCCGGCTATTGAGAAAGAAGCGGATGGAGTCTTTTCTTGAAGCGCTTCTTCAGGATGGGCTTGTGTTCGCACCTGTGAGAAAGGGAGAAATGCTTCTTTTCGAGAGAATCGAGTCTGCGCGAGATGCGGTGTTGGGCCAGAGAAACACTAAGAACTCTCCGAAGAGTGCGCTCTTCCCTCAGACGGAGAGACTCTTCGCGTACCGGCATCATAAGGAAGGCCTGGCCATAGAAGCGGCATCCACGGGAGATAAGGAACGAGTCCTGTTTGGTGTCCACCCCTGCGATGCAAGAGCGCACCTCCTCCTGGATCGAGTCTTCGGAGGAAGTACCGAAGATCCCTATTATGCAGAGAAGAGGCGCAAGGCCATCGCAATCAGCATCGCGTGTACACATCCCGATCCTTCCTGCTTCTGCCTTGCCCTGGGCGGAGGTCCCTGTTCTCAAGAGGGATCCGATCTCCTTCTCCTTGATCTCGGGGATAGTTACCTTGTCGAGGCACCCAGCGAAAGAGGAAGGCTGCTCCTTGAAGATAAATCTTTTGAAGATGCAGATGAGGAATCCTTTGACAAAGCGGAGCTGATAAAACGAACAGCGGAGTCCTCCATGCAACCGGCGGCCCCCCTGTGGGAGAAGGCAACCGACGAGGGTATGGAAAAGCCGTTGGATGCACTGTTCGACGACCCTCTGTGGAACGATCTCACGGAGTCGTGTCTCAGCTGTGGAATCTGCACCTACCTTTGTCCCACGTGCCATTGTTTCGATATCTCTGATGAAGCCGGAGCCGTGACAGGAGAGAGGATCAGGACATGGGACTCCTGCCAATTCCCTCTCTTTACCCGGCAGGCTTCCGGTCACAACCCGAGACCATCCGCGAAAGAAAGATTCAGGCAACGCATCATGCACAAGTTCAGCCATCTTCCAAAGAACGTTAACATGACCGGATGCGTAGGGTGCGGCCGGTGTGTGACGGAATGCCCCGTCAACCTGGACTTCCGCGAGGTCCTGCTCGCGCTGTCGAAGAACGAGGCAACGTGATGGACAATCCTTACATCCCGTTTCCAATGAGAATCGAAGAGATCATCCTCGAGACAGAGGATCGGAAGATAAAGACCTTCATTCTCGGATTTATGCGTGAAGAGGATAGAGAGCGGTTCACCTATGTGCCCGGTCAGTTCGCAGAGGTCTCTGTGTTCGGCACGGGTGAGGCGCCGTTCGGCATGGCCTCAACACCCACCCGGCCGGAGCGTCTTGAATTTAGCGTGAGCACGATCGGGGTAGTGACAGGCGCCCTCCACAACATGGAGAGGGGGGGGATCGTTGGCGTGCGGGGACCGCTGGGGAATGGCTATCCACTTGAATCCCTCCAAGGTAAGAACCTCCTCCTGATTGGCGGCGGGTTCGGCTTTTCAACCCTGCGCTCCTTGACCAACTACATCCTTCACGAGAAGAACAGGAAGGCCTTCGGAAATCTGACGGTGGTGTATGGTGCAAGGAAACCGGGCCTTCTTCTCTATAAGGAGGACCTTGAGCTCTGGCGGCAGAGAACGGATCTAAAGCTGCATCTCACGGTGGATGCGGAGGCGGACGGCTGGCAGGGCCATGTGGGCCTGGTGCCCGATGTGGTGCGATCAGTGGCCCCGACTGCCGGGAATACGGTCGCCATCGTCTGCGGCCCACCAATCATGATGAAGTTCACCTTGCCTGTGGTCAAAGATCTGGGATTCAGCGATGAAAACATTCTTTTCTCTCTGGAGATGCAGATGAAGTGTGGCATCGGGAAGTGTGGTCGCTGCAATGTTGGGAGCAAGTATGTGTGCAGCGATGGGCCGGTTTTTTCCCAGTCGCAGCTTGCCGGTTTGACAGGAGAGACACATTTTTAGATAAGGAGCGTTATGTTTGGTTGGAAAGGAAAAATCCTGAGAATCGATCTTACCACGCACCTCATCAGGACGGAGGCGATGCCGGCCCTCCTGATGAAGGAGTATATCGGCGGCAGGGGCATGTGCGCGAGGATCCTCTTCGATGAGATAGACCCGCGTATTGATGCCCTCAGCCCGGACAACAGACTCATTTTTGCCACCGGTCCCTTGACTGGCAGCGGGGCACCAGCAGCGAGCCGGTACATTGTGTCGGCCAAGTCTCCCCTCAGCAACTGTGTCTCCAGCCCCTGCTGCGGAGGCTACCTGGGGTCGAACCTCAAGTACTCAGGGTACGACCTCGTCATCTTCGAAGGCAGGTCGCCGGAGCCTGTCTACGCGAGCATCTGTGACGATCATGTAGAGCTGAGGCCCGCCGTCCATCTATGGGGAAAATCGTCCAGTGAAACCGAAGCGGCGATCAGGGGTGAGATGAAGTCGGGGGATGGCCTGGATAAGTGGGCCCTCAATGCGATGGGTATCGCCAACATCGGTCCCGCCGGAGAAAACCTGGTGCGCTTTGCGTGCATCATGTCTGATGGCGGCCGTGCCGCAGGGCGATCGGGCCTCGGTGCGGTGATGGGCTCGAAGAATCTCAAGGCCATCGTTTCGCTTGGTAAGGGTCAAGTCAATGTGGCTGATATTGATGGTTTGCGGAAGGCGATCATGGATTTTTACGAGCAGGCCCGCGACAACGGAGAACTGCGAAAAAGGCGGAGGTACGGGACGTGGTCGCTGCCTGGCCGGGCCAATGCCAGCAAGAGCCAGGCGAGCTTCAATTTCAAAGAAGGATACTCAGAAGCATTCGTCAAGTATGAAGACCCGGAGGTGATTCGCGACCTCATCCGCGTGCGGGATGAGGCATGCTTTTCATGTCCCTTTGCCTGCGGCAAGCGAAGCCGCATCAAAGATCCGGAGTACCCGCTGACGGCAAAGGGACCCGAGCATGAAACTATGGCCCTCCTGGGGACGAACTGCGGTCTCGGGGACCTGGAAGAGATCTGCAGGGCCAATTATATCTGCAACGAACTTGGTATGGACACGATCACAGCCGGGGCCATGATCTCCTGCGCCATGGAGCTTTTTGAGGAAGGCCACCTGCCGGAGAAGGATATCGGCTATCCGCTGCCTTTCGGCGACAAGAACATGCTCAGGCTGCTGCATGAGATAGGCACGCGACAGGGAATAGGTGATCTCCTGGCTCAGGGTGGCGTGGCATTTGCGTCCAGATATGGTCACCCTGAGTTATTCATGGGCATCAAGGGCATGGGCATGCCCGCATGGCATCCGCAGGCCTTCGACGCCCTCGGACTCCAGTACGCCACGAGCAATACGGGCGCCAGTCACACGAAGTCGACCATGCCCTTCTATGAAGGGCGTAAGGACCCGGCGCGATTCGTGGAGTTCACAAAGAAAGATCAAGATTACATTTCTGCTGCCGATTCAGGCGTGCTCTGCTGGATCATCTACCATGGCCCACTGTGGAAAGAAAAACTCTCGGAGTGGATGACATACGTGACGGGCACGCCGCACACTGAGGAAGGACTCGACCTAGCCGGTGAAAGAATCTGGAACCTGGAGCGATTATTCAACCTGAGGTCAGGTTTGACAGTCAAGGACGACTCCCTGCCGCAAAGGATAACGAGCGAGCCTCGCGTAAAGAATCGTGTGGTTCAGCTTGATAGGCTGCTGGACGAGTACTACGCATTGAGAGGCTGGGAAAGCTCAGGTGTTCCGACCAGGGGGAAATTGCAGGAGCTGGGGCTGGAGAAGGAAGGGGAGTACGTACTATGAGGATCAAGATAGATCATAGAGCATGCACAGGATGCAAGCAGTGCGAAATCGTCTGCTCTCTGGCACACACGGGTAGCGTGAATCCGTGGCGGTCGAGAATCCGCGTTTACGTGGGAGAAGAGTTCTGTCTGCCGGTCATCGCCGGCCCTTACACTGAGGCTGCGTGCAACTCGAAAGGCACCGTGATCGTGGACGGCATAGAGGTGGACGAATGTGTCGTCTGCAGGGCATCGTGCCCCGTGAAATCGATATACAAAGAGCCTGATACGGGTATACCTTTGAAATGCGACTTTTGCGGTGATCCCCCGAACCCGCAGTGCGTCGCGTGGTGCGGCCCGAATGCGTTGACGCTCGTCGAAGACACCTAAAAAGCCTTTTGCCTTTTGCCTCGCGCCTGCCTTTATAGCAGGACGTCGTCTTGCCAGCCGAGCTTGATCAGCTCGATGCGCGAAAGGTCGCTCACCCCGAGATGGTACGTCTTGTCTGCCGCGACGATATGAATGGGTGCTACGTCGAGCGCCCGATCTTCACCGAAAAAGGCGATGCGTTTCTTCTTCAGAAGTTCCGCACCCACCGCGTCTACGGACACAGGATCAGTGCCGACGATAAGCCCCTTGTATTGCCAGACATAGCGCCGGTCAAAGAAATGAGCGCCACGACCCCAGAACTGGGGCGTCAATGCGCTCAACATATTGAGCCGCGTCTTGCCTTTGACCATGGGGAGGCTCCAGATTTTGCCGAGCGGTGAGCACCCTTCATCATGGTATGCCCAGGGGTCAGGCACGAACATGATGTAATTCTTGAGGCACGTTCCGACACCGGACCAGTGATGCGTCCTCAACGGACGCGCATTCACCAGGGCGGTCGACTTCGCGAATACAGGATTAGAGAGCACCCCACGGTCGTCGATGGAAATGTTCTTCTCATCGATTCCCACGTCGAGCAACCTGCGCCGGATCGCGTTCTCCAATTCTTTCGGTGTGGGCATCCTGTTCCACGAGTTGCTCTTGACGCCCACCACATCTGATTTCTTGAAGAGCTTCCCCCAGGCATCTGCCGAGCCACTTGCTCCAAGCAACGCCTTCACTGCCTCATCGAGCATCGACTGTACGACGTCGGCGCGCACGGCGCCAGCCGCACTTACGACGTCGGCGTTGCGTATGAGCACCACCCTGGTCTTCTCTTGCGCACCGCTTGTTGAAGGGAACCCCGATCCAAATGCCGCGCCAGCGAGCGCTCCTGCTGCCCCGCGCAGAAAATCCCTGCGAGTAATTACGAGATGGTCTTTCATCGTGTTTTCCCTTTGAGATTCGTTCCGGTAACGGCCAGGAGTTTCTCTGCCTCAGCCTCTGTGAGCGCCCCAAAGACGATCGCAAGAAATTCGCCGTACGCACGAATGCGTGTCCACTTGCCATCTTCTGTTTTCACGCTGCCGGATGCAGCAGCCTCCGGCATGTATGCTCTCACGAACGTCTGGAATGCGTCCTGGGCCCGTTTATTACTGGGGTAGCGAACCAGAACAAGGTGCATGCGCTTTCCCTCCCGGTCATACGGCCCCAGCACTGCCTCCACGTCACGCCCTAATTGCAGGATGTTCTGGTGGGCCACGAAGAACCGCTGGTTGAGGAGCACGTGACTCCTGAAAAAATACATGTTTGCCGTATCAAGCCCAAACGTTTTGTCAGGCAGGAAACCAAGAAGGGCCGGCTTGGAGCCGGGTACCTTTATTGACTCTGCGATGCGTTTGCCCAATTCAAGCACCGCGGAATCCATCTCAGCGCCCTCCCCTTCGCCATACACACTTACAAAATAGACGCCTTTCCAGAACCTGAGGAGCCCTCCGCCGAATTCAGACCCCTGTCCAACGTCTGCCTCCTCTTCCTGCCGTTCAAAGGTGAACACACCGTACGCATCTTCTGACGATCCCATCTCGTATATTTCGGCAACGAGAAGTGGCTTACCCGGTCCCTCGAAGCGTCGCACGGTCAGGCCTCTGAAGCCGTATGCCAGGTAGAGCTCCCCTGCCCCATCGATGTACTTGAAGATGGTCTGATTGTTGAACGTCTCATCCTTGCCGTCCCACGTCCAGCCCTTGGTCTCTGAAGGCAGCGAAAGCTTTGCATTCATCGTATCTTTCTCCGCAGCAAACGTGTCGCCCCATGAGAAGAAGAGCATCAAGCTGAGCCCCGCGATCAGTGTAAATGCCGGTTTGAAACTGACGTTGAGATACATGGGCCACCTCGAGGCAACAGTAGGAGCGAGAAAAAGAGTACTACGAAGGCAGACGAAAGAGCAAGACGAGACAGAAATAAGATGGCAATGAATCATACCGATGGTAACACTCTGCCATGCCCACCCCCTCCTTGACGGTGGAGAGCAGTCTTTGCCTGACTATTAATGCGCTGAGAATGGTTGGGGTGCCGGTGGACAATATTGATCGTCTCTTTTCAGGCGTTCGTAGAACAGATTACGAACTGGTTTCTCCCCGGCCTTAGAACAGAAGGCGAAACGCCTCACCGATTCCAACCTGTACCATGATCGTAGGGCTCCGGAGTGGGCAGGTGCCGCTTAATCAACATCTATGTACAACACCAACTTGAGAGCGTAATGACGGCTCCATGCAGCTGAAAATCTGTTGACACCCCTATTTGTCCGGCTATACTTAGATAAAGCGAGAGCAAGAATCAAGAATAAGTCAGCATCATCTAGCTGGGAATGTCAGCTTCAGGCGAGGGAGACATGGGCAATTCCTCGGCTCTAGACCACGACGCTCGGAACGGCTGCCTCATCATAGTCATTGTTATCCTGGCCATCTGCTATGGAATCTATCACTATTGGGGCCCGAAGCGCGCGGACGTCTTTCTCGACGTGTCCACTCAGGCCGAGCAGATCAGCGGCGGAGTGATATTCGAAGGGGTCCCGGTCGATACCGGGATGGTCCATGTCACAGTCTCCGACGCGAAAACCAAGCACTACCTTTTCGGGACGACGGGCAAGGTCGACAAGGGCGAGTTCAGCATAAAGGCGCCGGGCATTTTCTCCCGAGAGCCCCACCGATCGCTGCGGATCGGAGCGGAATTCCGCGGCAGCCTCGGCGCGCCGGCGAAGGATGATTCGAAGCAGGTCAGATATAAAGGCAAGCCTGTGTCCGGGGAGGCGACGCGCTATCTCAACCTGCGCCCGCCCATCGAAACGCGCATGCTTTGGGGTATCGTGGTCGGTATCGTAGTGCTCTTTGCGCTCCAGTTCTTCCTGTTTACAGGTAGTATGGGGCCATCAAAAGCGCGTTGGCTTTTTATCTTGATGTATTTCTTTACCTTCTTCTCCCTGGCATTGCCGATCGGCTTGACGGTGGTCGTCTCGCAGGACCCAAACATGGTGGATACCATGAAGAAATCGCCGATCGGCCTCGTCAAGGCAAAGGCAAAAGGATTGGCAGATGCTCAATGGCTGATCAACATCGGCGGAGATGTCAAAGACGAGAGCGCGCCCTCTGCAAGCGAGCCTAAAAAACCTCCTGTTGCCTCCGGCGCCGGTCAATCTCCTCCGGCGCCAGCACCCACTCCCGCTCCTGCCAAAGATACGGGTGAGAATCGAGACGCTCAGCCTCCGAAGACGGACAGGACGAATTCTTCCGCTGCAGCGACCGAAGCCGAAAAGAGCCTGATGGTCGTCGGCGGGTTAGCAGTGCCGTTCTACGTCGTTCTCCTGGCTATGTTCGGTGCCGGCATCAACATGACCCTGAAGGTACCCGAGATTCAGCTTGAAGAGACCTATGAGCCGCCCGCTCCGAGGTCGGATGCGGATGGGATTGCTTCCAAAGGATGGTACAATGTCACCAGATACTTTCCGGGATCGACCAATAGATTGATCTCAGGACCGGCAATCCGCCAAAGGCTGATCCAGAATTACATGTACTTGCTCTCAGCCCCCTTCCTGGCGATTGCGATGTATTACTTGCTGCAGTTGGTTGCGGAACAGGTATCTGAACCTGTACTGGTGATCATGGCATTCGCGACGGGCCTTGTCTCCAAGGGTGTTATCGCAGGGATCATCGGGTTCGCCGAGAAGAAACTGCAGCCCTGGTTGGGCGGCCCTGAAGCGGGAGTGGCAGCGGGCGCGGTCAACGGGGCTCAGGTGAAGTTCGAGGCAGCGGAAAAAACGGCCGAAGAGGCGCGTAAGGCACAAGCCGAGGCCGAAGAAATGGCAAGAAACGCAAAGAGAGAAGCCGAGGACAAACAAGCCGCGGCAGAAGCTGCAGCGGAAGAGGCAAAACGAGACTCAACGTTACAAGACAAGGCGGAGGCAGCAGAAAAAGCGGCGCAAGAGGCCAAAGCGAAACAGGACGAGGCGGATGATAAAGCGAAGAAAGCAGCGCAAGAGGCCAAAGCGAGACGAGACGAGGCAGATATTTTGTTAAGTATCTGGGAGAGGGAGGCTAAAGCACAACTCACCAAACTCGAGGCAGCAAAAAGAACAGCACAAGAAACCAGACCGAACCCGGACGCGGCAGAAGCTGCAGCGGAAGAGGCAAAACGAGACTCAACGTTACAAGACAAGGCGGAGGCAGCGGAAAAGCAGCGCAAGAACCCAAAGTGAAACAGGACGAGTCAGACGCTAAGGCGAAAAGCGCAGCGGAGGCGGCCAAAGTGTGACCCGCTGACGCGGCAGCCGCGTGAACCTTCTCCAACATTGATCCTGGTCCCGGCCAAGGCGAAGGAAGAGCTCTCAGCGCCGGGCTGCAAACCAGCTTTCCGGTACAGCATTCATGTAGCAGCCAATGACTCACACTTCGTTGGCTGCATCATGACTTGGCCCTTCGACGGGCCAGCACTTCCAACGTTTCCAGCGAAAGAGAGCAAAGAATGCTAAATCGCTTGTGTCGCCCGGTTCCTTGACTTCACTCAAAACTCTGCGGTATTTAATTACGCACAACAATGTACGTGAAAGGGAGGGTCATATGAAGCGAAAGATGATCTGGTGCTTTGCCGTAGCCTTTGTAGTGTCTGCAGGATGGGCATTCGCTCAGGGGCACGCTGACCGCGTGAAGGGTCCATTCAAGAGCGGCCCCGAGGTCACGAAAGCCTGTCTCGGTTGTCATGAAAAGGAAGCGAAGGACGTAATGAAGACCGTGCACTGGACATGGTCTGCGAGGCAGGAGGTGCCCGGCAAGGGGATCCAGGACCTGGGCAAGAAGAACGCGATCAATAATTTTTGTATTGCCCTTCCCAGCAACTGGCCCAGATGCACCAGCTGTCACGCAGGATATGGATGGAAAGATGCATCCTTCGATTTCAGCAGCGCAGCAAATATTGACTGCCTTGTCTGTCACGACGCCACAGGCACGTACAAGAAGATCCCGACAGGTGCCGGTGCTCCGGACGAAAAGGTAGACCTGGAGAAGGTCGCCCAGGGCGTGGGTAAGACCAGCCGACGCACCTGTGGCTCCTGCCACTTCTTCGGTGGCGGAGGGGATCACATCAAGCACGGCGACCTGGACAGCTCTCTCGGTGCACCTCCCCGCGTCATGGATGTCCACATGGGAACAGACGGCAAGAACATGACGTGCAGCGCCTGTCACAAGACCAGGGACCACGTGATCCCAGGACAGGCCCTCTCGGTCTCTGCCACCCGCAGCACGACCCTCGATTGTGCAGACTGCCACACCGCGACCCCGCATAAGAACGCGGCGTACAACAAGCATGGGGAGAAAGTGGCGTGTCAGACCTGTCATATACCGACCTTTGCCAGAACCCTTCCCACCAAGGTCTGGTGGGATTGGTCCACGGCTGGCAAGGACGTGAAGGACCCACCAAAGGACCAGTGGGGCCAGCCGCTCTACGACAAGATGAAGGGCGACTTCAAGTGGGCAAAGGATGTGGTCCCCATATACATGTGGTTCAACGGTTCAGTGGAGCGCCATCTCCTTGGAGAGAAAATCGATCCGTCCAAGCAGCCCGTGCACCACAACTACCCTCTGGGCAAGAAGAGTGAGAAGAACGCGAAGATCTGGCCCTTCAAGGTGATGAAGGGAAAGCAGATGTACGACTCGGTCAACAACACCTTTGTGGTTCCACACCTGTTCGGAGGATACTGGAAACACTGGGACTGGAACCAGGCCATGGCCGACGGTATGAAGGCAGCGGGGCTCCCATACAGCGGCAAGTATGCTTGGGTCGAAACAGACATGTACTGGAAAATCACGCACATGGTCGTCCCCAAAGCACAGGCCCTCAAATGCAACGACTGTCACGGCGCGAAGGGGCGCATGGACTGGAAAGCCCTGGGCTATGGGAGCGATCCGCAGAAAAAAAGCTGAACCACGCCTGATGTCAAAATGAGCAACGGCGGGAGGAAGGTCTCTCCCGCCGTTGCCTTGTCTTGGTGAGCGCCACCCCCAATGTCCACAATATTATAGCCCTGAGGCGGAATCGGTTTCATAGAACCGTGCGTCTGGTTGACACTGATTACAGATGGTGTTATCATGTTATCAGTTTTACTGTCCGGAGGTAGTATGGTACGAACTCAGATCCAATTGACCGCGGAACAGGCCAAAAAGGTGAAGAAGATAGCAGCCTCCAGAGGCGTATCGATGGCAGAGGTGATTCGTGACGCCGTTGAAGGAGCCATCCGGTCCGATGTAGGTGGCGTTTCAGACACCAAGAGGAGGCGCGCCCTTGAAATTGTGGGAAAGTTCAGATCGGGCAAGAGGGATGTATCAAGAAAACACGATCTCTACCTTGCTGAGGCCTGGAAAAAATGAACGTGTTTGCCGATACGTCAGCCTTCTATGCGTTACTTGATGCCAGCGATGGGCATCATAGGAAGGCAGCCGGAGCGTGGCAGGAAATAATCGACTCTGACCAGGATGTCGTGACGTCTAACTATGTCTTGGTGGAGACATTCGCTCTTATCCAGAGCAGGCTTGGACTTGATGCGGTTCGGGGGTTTCAGGAGGATATCGTTCCCGTTCTCAGCGTCAAGTTCATAACCCCCGAACTCCATCGATTGGGCATTGCTGCCTTACTAGCAGCCTCAAGAAGGGGCCTCAGCCTCGTCGACTGCGTCAGCTTCGAAATGATGCGCGAGCTGGGCATCAAATCGGCCTTTGCTTTCGACCCGCACTATCGGGAATACGGCTTCACCCCCATCCCCTGAACCTCGAACCCAGCACTAGTAGGTGTATCAAGCACTCGTCGATTTTTTGCCCTATCCCGAAAATTTTCCTTGGAACGCGGGTGCACCCGGAACACCTGACTCCACACACCCATCAAGCGACGGGTCGAACCTGCGGGCGGCGAGGAAAAAGGACTCAACGCGCGGAGCGTGAGTCTTGAATCATGAAGGCGTACCCAGTGGTACGTCGGAATGAGGCAAGGCGAAACGCGACAAAGCGGATGGCCTTTTAACTCGCCGCCCGCTAGTGTTTGTCGCGCAGGTCTTTGAATCTCTTCGCCTTCACATCATATCTCGGCAGCGTGCCGAACGGATGCACCTCAATCTTATACCCGAGATTCGTCTTCACCCTCAGCTCGTCTTTCAACCGGTTGAGTATCGCATCCTTCTGCCCTTCATTCTCGGGCTTGATCTCTATCTTCAGCGCGATGTCGTCGATGTCGCCCTTCTTGGTCACGGTCACCTCAAACTCATCGCTCAGCTCTTTGAATGAGCGCACCACCTCTTCGATGGCCGACGGTGCGAGCAGCACGCCTTTCACCTTCGTGATGTCGTCTGCCCTGCCGACCACGCCGCCTTTGGCAATCCGGTAGGTCCTCCCGCAGGCACAGTTATAATCGGCCCACTCGATGATGTCCTTGGAGTCGAAACGCACGCAGGGCTGCGCGATGCGGTCAAACGCAGTGATGATCATCTT
>Ga0113563_10000100_pt1 | contig 30689 bp, 22 predicted proteins | sample Mud3Dept3metaG_FD_80117 | JGI IMG/M metagenome (GOLD analysis project Ga0113563, IMG submission 80117) | Freshwater wetland microbial communities from Ohio, USA, analyzing the effect of biotic and abiotic controls - Mud 3 Core 4 Depth 3... | ecosystem: Environmental > Aquatic > Freshwater >... | reverse complement strand
GGCGGCGGAAAAGGAACTGGGACAACCGATCAACTGCTATAACTCACCCGGAGCCGCAGGCACCCTTGCCTTAGGCACGGTCCTGAAAGAAAAGCCGGATGGCTACACCCTGGTAACGGTCACGATGGCCACGGTGATCGCCGCACACATGGAAAAGCTGAACTACTCTGCCTCGAATGATTTTGCCCCAATCATTCAAGTTCAAAACCAGCCCATGCCTTTTGCTGTTCGTAAGGATGCGCCTTGGAGTACATGGCAGGAGATAGTCAAGCACGCACGTGAAAGGAAGGGCCCGATCAAGGTTGGCGTCTGGGGGGCAAAGAGCTCGAATTGGCTGGCATTGAGCCAAGTCGAAAAAAAGGAGAATGTAAAATTTGTTTATGTTCCGTTTACGGGTGGAGGAGAAAGTATTACCGCCATATTGGGGGGGCACCTTGACGCCAATATGGCGACCTCGTCCATCATGTATGCCAAGAGCGGAGAGTTGAAGTTGCTTCTGGTTTTTGCCGATCAGCGTTTGAAAAATTTTCCGAATGTTCCAACGGGTAAGGAATTGTACGGCCCGGAAGGGGCGGGGTTTGGTGGAGGGTTTGGTGGAATTACGGCACCCAAAGGGCTACCGAACGCGGTTTTAACAAAACTTCACGATGCATTCAAAAAGGCGATGGAGGATCCGGATTATCGTGCGATCAGTGATAAATTTGATCTTTTAATTTCATACAGAAAGCCCGAAGATTTTCGAAACCTGCTCCAAAGGACGGAAGAGGCCATCAAGGCCTATGCGAAGGAGGAGCCGAAATAAGAGAAGACTTCACCCTTATCCGTTTCTATTGCGGATTGAGGCTGTTTCATTGACATTTCTGGGAAGAATGGATCACGGGACAATTTTGGTCAGGGTGAACGCATGAATAGGCTGGATCAGATCGATAGCCTGGTGTGGCTGCTTGTGGGTGTGCTTATCATTCTTGGGTCGCTTACGTCCCTCAAGATAGGAACGGCGAATGATCCTGGACCAGGACTCCTCCCCTTTCTTTCTGGAATATTGGTGACCGTTTTTTCCTTAACTGTCTTTTTGAAAGCTACCTTTCAAAAGAGATCAGAGGAAAAGAATGTGCGCAACTTGTGGGCAAACCTGCATTGGAAGAAAGTTATATACGCCATTGCAGCCCTCTTTGTCTATGCCCTCCTGTTGGAAAGAGTGGGCTTTCTTTTCATGACGCTACTGTTATTCATCTTCCTCTTCAGGAAAATCGAACCACAAAAATGGAAGCTTGTCATTGGGCTCTCTGTTTTTGCCTCTGTGGGAGCCTATCTCATCTTTGATCGAATGTTGCAGGTTCAGCTTCCGAGGGGCCTTTTTGGATTTTGACCATGGAGTGTAACGAATGGTTGATAATATTTTATTGGGACTCCAGGTTGTTCTGCAGCCGTCCAATATTCTATCCTGTTTTTTAGGGGGGCTGCTCGGCACGTTAATTGGAGTGTTACCCGGCTTGGGTCCGGTTGGGGCCATTGCTATCCTCCTTCCCACTACATTCCACTTGACTCCCGTTCAGGCCATCATCATGGTATCCGGAATCTACTATGGCGCCCAATATGGGGGCTCCATTACATCGATTTTGCTGAATATTCCTGGAGAAGCGTCCTCCATTGTCACCTGTAAGGATGGCTATCAGATGGCAAGAAGAGGGAGAGCAGGGCCCGCCTTGGGCATTTCTGCTTTTGGTTCCTTCATCGGGGGAACAGTGGGAATTATCTTCCTCATGGTGCTTGCTTTTCCATTGGTCAAGCTCGGCCTCACGTTCGGTCCTCCAGAATATTTCTCCCTGATGATCGTCGGAATTGTTTTGCTCACCTCCCTCTCCAGCAAGTCGGTTATCAAATCGTTGGTCGTGGGGGCATTTGGGATCTTCCTGTCCACAATTGGTATCGATCCAATGAGTGGTAATCCAAGATTTACATTCAAAATCTATACGCTAATGGATGGAATCGGGATCGTCCCGGTCGCCATGGGCCTTTTTGGGATAGCAGAAATTTTGACCAATATTGAAACCGGGATCAAACAGGAGATTTACGAGCCCCGAGGACTGGGAGCAAGCATATACCCCACCCTCCGAGACTGGGTAGATTCCAAATGGGCGATCGTGCGGGGCACGTTTATCGGTTTTTTCTTGGGTGTGCTTCCCGGGGGAGGAGCCATCTTGGCCTCCTTTGCTTCTTATGTGGTGGAAAAAAAATTTTCCAGACGGCCGGAGATGTTTGGAAAAGGAGCGATTGAGGGGGTGGCCGGTCCCGAAACAGCAAATAATGCTGGGGCCCAAGGGAGTTTCATCCCTTTGTTAGCCTTTGGCATCCCGTGCAATGTCGTCATGGCCTTGCTTCTGTCGATCTTCATTATCCATGGAATTACTCCAGGTCCCTTGTTATTGAAAGACCATCCCAATGTGTTTTGGGGACTGGTCATGAGCATGTACTTGGGAAATATCATGCTCTTAGTTCTGAATGTTCCTCTTATTGGAATATGGATCAAGTTTCTAAAAATTCCCTATCCCTTGTTTTTTCCGTTCATCATTCTCTTCTGTCTCGTGGGAGTTTACAGCCTGAATAACAATATTGCTGAATTGGTCATTATGATTCTTTTTGGAGTTCTTGGATATTTGATGAGAAAATTTGAATACGATCCTGCTGTACTTGTTCTGGCCATGGTCCTCGGGCCAATGATGGAAACTGCATTCCGCAGATCGTTGATTATGTACCAGGAACATTTCTACATCTTTTTTAAGCGCCCCATTTCTTTGGGGCTACTCATACTTGCTGCGTTTCTCCTCATCTATCCAATATTCCGCAGAAGGAGACATTTCCTTTTAGAAGATGCAGAAGAAGCTTAAAGCGATGTAAAGGTTACGAGAATGACGGGGCAACCTTGTTCACTATCCCAGGAGGTGAAAAATGAACAGGACAGAGAAAAGAATTCCTTCAGTAATTTTCGCCCTTCTTTTAATTTCCGCACTATCTCTTGTTTCCGGCTACAGCACAGGAACCGCAGCCGAGTTGCCCAAGTCCGTGACTCTTATTGCAGGCAGGGTCGGAAGTTCCAATTATGCGTTTGCCACGGGGGTTACGAGTCTTATCACAAAAACGACCGGGATTAAAGCCGTCCCGGAAGGGGGCACGTACGGGAAGAACCTGATCCTTCTGCATCGGAAAGAGGCGGAGTTTATCTTCTGCAACAGCGATTTAGCCTACAACGGGGCTCGCGGTCTGGAGGAATTCAAAGGATATGGAAACATGAACGCACGGCTGCTGTTCAGCGGCAGTACTTCTTCGCCCATGGTTTTTGTGACCCGTCGAGATGCCAATATCAAATCCGTAACCGATCTCAAGGGCAAGAAAGTGATGTGTTTCAATCCGGGGAACTCCGCCTTTCATAAGGGGGCGGACGTACTTTTTGAAGCCGTCGGGATGAAGCGAGCTGACGTACAGGCCCTCTCCTTCAGCGGGCGCGATGACGGGGACATGGCCATCAAGGAAGGACGAATCGCCGCCTATATCCACAATCAGATTGTCACGTCTGTTATTCCTTTTATGCAGGAATTAAATATGCAGGTTCCCATTCGTCTGGTCAGTGCGCCGGAGAAGAACCTAGATACTGTCCTAACCAAGTGTCCCTCTTTCAGAAAAGATATACTGCCGGCAAAAGTGTACGGAGAGATGACGGACAATAAGGACCTCGCCGGCGTGGGTTTTCTGGAAATCGTATTGTGCCAAAAAGAATTGCCGGATGAACTTGTCTATCGGGTGATGAAGGCGATCTTTGACAATCTGCCGGAACTCTATTCCTACACGCCCATGGCGAAGATATGGACACAGAGCCCACTCATTTCGCCGGTACTTCCCTATCACCCCGGAGCCATCAAGTATTACAAAGAAAAGAAGTTGTGGACAGAGACCCAGGAGAACAAACAGAAGCAGCTTTTGTCAGAAGCCGGAGACACAAAGTAGGTCCAGAACAACTGCCAAAGGACGGGCAAGTGATCACCTGCTGTCGGCCGGGATTGTCCAAAGAGATTCCTGGTCGGAATTCGGAATATCGTCAAGGAGGTCTGGCTTGGCGTCTTCAAATCAGAAGGGAGGAAAAATCCAGTCAGGAAACGGTTCCCTTTATCCATCTTTAGAAAGGAGATTCCAGATGAAGAATAATACCTTTTCCAAGTTGTCAACGGTTGTGAGCATCGTGTTGGCGCTTTCGGCATTAGCATTCCAGGCAGCCTTTGCGGCGAGTCCAGTAGAGATGAAGGCTGTCGCATTCCTGCCCACGACAGCCCTTGAAACAAAATGTTTCGTCGAATTTGTCGAAGATGTTCAGAAGAAAACGCAGGGAGCGCTAAAGATCAAATTTCTTGGCGGGCCAGAGGTCATGTCTTCCCGTGAGCAGGTTGATGCGCTACAATCAGGTATCGTCCAGATCGCCTTGATCCCACCGAGCTATTATGCGAAAAAAGTTCCTGTCATTAGTGCAAATTACTTTTTAACTTCTTCGATGGCGGAAAGACGGAAAAACGGCTTTTACGATATCCTGGTGGAACTTACCGAAAAAGCTGATATGCGTTTTCTGGGCGAGGTCAATTCAACGGAAGGAATGTATATGTATACCAACACCATGGTCAATAACCCCCGTACCGATTTCAAGGGGAAAAAGATTCGTGTCGTGGAAACCTATGATAGGTTCATACAAGGCTTGGGGGCTGCCGGGGTGGTTGTACCCAGAATGGACATCTATTCAGCCATGGAACGTGGCGTCATTAACGGTTTTTTAGCCCCTGTTTACCAGATCATGCAGTTCGGGCTGGTCGAAGTGGTCAAATACCTCGTCCATCCCCAGATGTGGTGGGGAGGATGCTTTATAAATCTTAACCTGAATACTTGGAAAAAGCTTCCTCAAGACATTCAGAAAGTACTACTGGACACCATGAGTGAAAAGGAAAAAAAGTGGGAGGCCATTTACATCCAGATGGACGGAGAGGAAAGAGCAAAGCTGAGGGGAAAGGGGGTCAAGGAAATCAAATTTTCGCCTGAGGACGAGAAATGGTTTGTTAACCTTGCCCTTACAAAAGAGTGGGAAGATATCGTCAAACAGGATCCGGTGAATGCCAATCGAGTCAGGAAATTTATTTTCGGCAACTAAGCTCCTCAAATATCGCATCTTAGAAGAATGGAACCCAGTTAAACGTTGGAACGCTCAGGCAGGCTAATGGTTCATGGTTAATTAAAATGAGGTCGAGATGAAAGCGCTGAAGAGATTTAATTCTGTCTTCGATCGCATGGTCGATATCATGTTCTATGCGGCATCTGGATTAGGTTCGGTCATTTTCTTCAGCGTCTGCATTGAACTCTTTATGCGAAACCTTTTCAATCGTCCTCAGATCTGGTCGGTGGAAGTGACCGAGTATGCCATGCTCTACATTACCTTTCTGGGTGCTGCCTGGGTTCTGAAAGAAGAGGGTCACGTAAGAGTGGACATCCTGCTGCTGCTTATAAATCCCAAGAGCCAGGCCTTACTCAATAGCATCACCTCTATTCTCGGTGTAATCGTTTGCGCAGTCCTTGTATTTTATGGGACCTGGAGCACATGGCTTCACTACCAAAAGGTGCTGTATACCTTCACTGCAATGGAGCTTCTCAAGTGGCCCTTTTTGATCGTTATTCCTTTCGGTAGTTTTTTGCTCCTCATCCAGTTTATCCGAAGCGCTTTTGCTTACTGGGGAAAATTTAAGTCTTACGAAAAGGCGAATAAACGAAGGGGGTGAGCGAACTTGGACTGGTGGTGGGCTCTCGTTTCCATTTTCCTTGGTCTGCTGATACTATTCGGCACAGGATTTCCGGTTGCCTTTTCTTTTCTGCTGGTTAATATCTTGGGCATCTATTTTTTCTGGGGCGGCGAAGCCGGGCTTCGCCAACTCATCTTAAGTATCTACGCCTCCCTGACGAATTTTATATTGGTTCCGGTGCCCATGTTTTTCCTCATGGGTGAAATCATGTTTCAGTCGGGGGTGGCCATGGACGTGATTAATGCCTTAGATAAATGGCTCGGACGCCTACCCGGAAGACTAAGTCTGTTGACAGTGGCCTCGGCGACTGTGCTCTCCGCTCTGACAGGGGTCCCGATGGCCTCCGTTGCATTGCTCGGGACTTCACTCCTGCCAGAAATGGAAAGACGCGGCTATGATAGGGGTATGATTATAGGCCCTATTATCGGTGCAGGAGGACTCGCCATGTTGATCCCACCGAGTGCCGTCGCTGTCCTATTGGCTGGCATTGCTGAGATCTCCGTCTCAGGTGTTCTCATCGGCGGCATCGGGCCCGGTATTATCCTTGCTTGCTTTTATTCCGTCTATATCATTATCAGATGCTGGTTAAAACCCTCCCTGGCTCCTGTCTATGATGTGAGGCAAGTCTCAACACGGGAGAGAGTACGAACCCTCTTCATAGATATCCTACCTTTAACCTTTGTAATTTTCATGGTGATCGGTGTTATGTTCTTAGGCCTTGCTACTCCCACCGAAGCAGCTACCTCGGGGGCTCTGGGTTCCGTCATCTTAGCGGCCTGTCACAAAAGGCTGACTTGGGACTTGATCAAAAGATCTCTCATTGGAACCACTCGCCTGACCATCATGGTGTTCATGATCGTTGCAGGATCCACTGCTTTCTGCCAAATGCTGGCCTTTTCCCAGGCCACTAAAGGTCTGGTCGAACTCCTGACAGGGCTTCCACTCTCGCCCATTCTCATTGTCATGGTCATGCAGTTAATCCTGTTGATTATGGGCTGCCTGATGGATCTCTTTTCCATCATGATGATCACCATCCCAATATTTTTTCCCATTATCAAAGCTCTTGGTCTCAACCCGTTGTGGTTCGGTATATTATTTCTTCTCAATATGGAAATTGCTCCCCAGACGCCGCCTTTCGGTATGGAACTCTTTGTCATGAAAGGGGTAGCACCTCAGGACGTAAGCATGGTAGATATCTGGCGGGCTGCGGTACCTTTTATCCTTATGGAAATATTACTGTTATGGCTAATGATCATCTTCCCAGATATCGCTCTCTGGCTGCCAAGCCTGGTAAAAGGACGATCACTTTAAAAATATTTGCCTCAAACATATTTTTTAAGAAAGATACTCTTAAAGAAAAAACTTGACAAGGTTTTTGGAATTTGATAGAAACTGAATCGAGCGCTTGCTCTATAACTCAAACTTCTTCTGGACGGAATAGGTGAGTTCCGATGTTAAAAGAATTTAACGTGCTTGACTTGACGACGGAGGCGGGATGGCTGTGCGGAAAGATGCTGGGTGACTTGGGGGCCGACGTTATTAAGATTGAACCTCCGGGTGGAGACCCCGGACGCCAACACGGCCCGTATTACAAAAAGACAAAGGACCCCGAGAGGAGTCTCTTCTGGTTTGCTCTAAACGCGAATAAACGGGGGATCACTCTCAATATTGAATCTCGAGAAGGAAGAGACCTACTGACGAAATTGGTTCAGGAAACCGACTGTATCGTTGAGTCCTTTGCGCCAGGCGCCTTGGAAAAACTTCACCTTGATTACACAAGCTTAAAAAAGATAAACCCCGGGGTGATTCTTACCTCGATCAGTTCTTTCGGGCAGGAAGGTCCCCGCAAGGACTGGAAGGCATCCGATTTGGTCTGTATGGCCATGGGCGGCTTTCTCCACCTGTGCGGTGCCCCCGACCGTGCTCCGGTGGGTGTCAGCCTCCCCCACGGCTATTTCTTTGCAGGAGCAGATGCCGCTGTTGGCACAATGATCGCCTACTACCATCGGGAACAAACCGGAGTGGGGCAGTGGGTAGATGTTTCCATACAGCAGAGCGTAGCCATGACCTGCTTCAATTCAGTGCCCTGGTGGCAGCTCCAGAAAGTAATTCAGGGGCGTATGGGAGCCTTCAGAAAGATCGGATTATTCGGTGGTTTGGTATTAAGGCAGACCTGGCCCTGTAAGAACGGCTTCGTGATTTTTATTCTGACGGCAGGCGCCTTTGGTGCGAGAACGAATCAATTATTGACGGAGTGGATGGATTCGGAAGGGATGGCTCCAGAGTTTATGAAGAAGATGGATTGGAAGACACTTGACGCCAAGAACATGGCGCCGGATTTTGTCAAGGCCTTTGACGAGTATGTGATGAAATTTTTCTTGTCTCACACGAAGGAAGAGCTTTATGAAGGGGCTGTTCGGAAAGGGATGCAGCTCTATCCCGTATACGATTGCGCAGCATTGGCAGAAAGTCCCCAATTGAGAGCCCGTGATGCCTGGCAGCCCGTGGAACATCCCGAGTTGGGTATAACGATGACCTACCCGGGCGCATGGGTCAAGATGTCAGAAGCCGGTTGCCAAACCCGGCGGCGGGCCCCTTTGATCGGTGAGCACAACTTAGAGGTTTACCACGAAGGGTTGGGCCTTCCTCTTGAAGAGGTTGAGCGTTTAAAACAGTCTGGAGTGATATGATTTAGGGACTAAAGATGATGAAGGAAAAAGACGAAACAAGAGAGGCTTTAGAGGGTTTAAAGGTTGTTGACTTCGGATGGGCCATTGCAGCCCCTGTCATCTGCTGGTATCTCGCCACCCATGGAGCCACCGTGGTTCGTGTGGAGACGAGTACCCGACCGGATGTTTACAGGGTCAGCGCTCCCTATAAGGATAACAAGCCGGGATTGAACCGAGCCGGCTTCTTTGCCTATCCCAACGTCAATAAGCTGAGCATCGCGCTCAACATGAACCTCCCTCAAGGGATCGAACTCGCAAGAAAGCTGGTCGCATGGGCCGATGTAGTGGTTGACAACTTCCGCGTGGGCCCCATGGAGAAGTGGGGTTTGGGTTATGAGGACCTGAAGAAGGTTAAGCCGGAAATCATTATGGTTCGTACGACCAATCAAGGTCTGACCGGGCCGCATAACACCCATCCAGGATGGGGGTGGCAACTGGTAGGCCTGAGCGGGATTTCGAACCTTGCCGGCTGGCCTGACCGGGAACCTTTATCCTTTGGGATGCCTTATACGGACGTTATTGCTCCCCGTTTCGGAGTAGTTGCACTGATGGCTGCACTGGTCCACCGGAAAAAGACGGGGAAAGGGCAATTGATTGACTTGTCCCAGTTGGAAACGGCCCTGCAGTTCATTTCTCCGGCCATGCTCAATTATTTTGCGAACCAGGACAATGATAAGAGGACGGGAAATACCTCCACTTACGCAGCACCCCATGGAGTTTACCGGTGCAAAGGTGAGGATCGGTGGTGTGCCATCACCATTTTGAGCGAAAGGGAGTGGAAGGACTTCTGTAATGCCATAGGCCGTCCACAGCTATCGGAGGACCGAAAATTTGAAACCTTATCAGACAGGAAAAAGAATGAGGAAGAACTGAATCAAATCGTAGAGGCATGGACGGTTCAATTTGCACCAGAAGAAGTGGCGGACCGGATGCAGGCAGCGCGGGTCCCTTGCGGGATCGTACAGAATGCTCAGGATGTGTTTAGTGACGAACAGCTGAGGCAGCGAAACTATTTTTGGACATTGGACCATACAGAGATGGGACCATACGCCCACATGGGTCAACCTTTCGGTTTGTCTGAAACGCCTGCCAAGCCGCGAATGCCCGCGCCTTGCTTAGGCGAACATAACGAATATGTCTGTACGAAGCTGCTCGGCATGACCGACGAAGAATTTTTGGATTTGCTCACTTTAGGGTTATTCGAATAACACCAGGGCGGAAAGGGGTCGAATTCAATGGCTTCGGAAATACGGAAATCTATTTGCTGGGGCTGCTGGATGCAATGCGGGGCACTCGCCCACGTGAATCAAGGAAAAGTGGTCAAATTGACGGGTGACCCGGAGTTCTACACGAAAGGCTTCTTTTGTGATCGAGGCGCCAGATTTGCAGAGCACCTCTATCATCCCGACCGGCTCAATTATCCGCTCAAGCGAAAGGGCGAACGGGGTGAGTCAAAGTGGGAGCGGATTTCGTGGGACCAGGCATTGGAAGAGGTCACTGCAAAATTGTCGGAGCTGAAGGGTCGATATGGAGCGGAAACATTAGCCACGACTTGCGGTACAGGAAGAGGACACCAAGAGACGTTCAAGGAGCGATTTCTGCACCTCTTTGGAAGTCCTAATCATGCCAATGCGGGACAATTCTGTCGAATTGAAACGAGAGAGATAGACTATGCCATTTATGGGGCTGATATCGTTGCGATGAAGCCCAAAGTGGCTGAGAGTGAGGGCTGTATTGTCATCTGGGCCCACAACCCGAAAGAGTCGGTTCCGGTGGAGTATCATGAATACCGGAATCTCAAAAAGAAAGGGGGCGTCAAGTTCATCGTCATCGACCCAAAGCGCACGGAGATCGTAGACGAACTTGCGGACATCTGGCTTCCGATCAGACCTGCTACGGACGCTGCTCTGGCTCTGGGATGGTTGAATATCATAATCAACGAAGAACTTCATGATAAAGAATTTGTAGAGAAGTGGTGTTTTGGTTTTGATCAGCTCAAAAAGCGGGTGCAGGAGTACCCTCCGGAAGAGGTCTCCAAGATCACTTGGGTTCCCAAAGAGAAGATCATCGAGTCGGCCAGGATGTTCGCCAAGGCCAAGCCTTATACGAATATCCCCTGGGGTGTCAAAACGGATATGCAGGGGAGAAATGTAACCTCCATTATTCACGCGATTGCCATCCTACGGGCCATGACAGGGAGTATCAATGTGAGTGGAGGGTCTCCTCTTTCCGGGCCTTGCCTGAAAGCGAACGGGGGACCCGATTTTAACTCTATCGATTTGCTCTCTCCGGAGCAGAGAGCGAAACAGTTGGGCATCGACAGGCATAAGTTCTGGACGTTTCCGGGATACGACCTCATCTCCCAGGCAATGAGGCCATACTGGAGCGGCAAGATGTGCTCTTCCTATATGCCTGGCTGTCATATACCCGATGTATGGCGGGCGATCCTCGATCAGGATCCCTATCCCATCAAGGCATTGATCGTGGGCGGGAATAACCCTCTCATGGCATTCGCCAACACACCTCAGGTCTACAGGGCGCTGAAAAGTTCTAATCTGGAATTTTTTGCAGTGGTGGAGCAGTGGATGACGCCCTCCGCCGTGCTTGCTGACTACGTCCTTCCTGCAACCAATTGGCTTGAGATGCCGTTGTTACATTTTGGCACTTATACCGGGGCTCAAGATTTCGTGACTGCTGCAGAGCAGGTCGTCCCTCCTTTGTTTGAGAGGCGACCCGATTACTATTTCTGGCAGGGGCTGGGAATGAGACTAGGGCAGGAGAAATACTGGCGTCAGTCGTTGGAGAAAGAGTGGGAATGGTGTATCAAACCCTTACTGGACGAACTTAACATGGAATCCTTTGAGGAATTTGCTCAGAGGCAGCAGTTTTGGTTCCCCCCCTTTGAGGAAAAATACCATGAGAAGATTGAACCCAACATAGGAAGGCCGAAGGGATTTGGGACACCTACCGGGAAAATCGAGTTTTATTCGACCATCCTTGACAAGCTTGGCTATGATCCATTGCCTCACTACAAAGAACCATTAGAAACCCCGGTGAGCCAACCCGAATTGAGTAAGGAGTATCCCCTGATCCTGATCACCGGATCGAGATTTAGGCCTTTTCACCATTCGGAGCATAGACAACTCCCTTCAGCCCGCAAACTCTATCCAGACCCAACCGTGGAGATTCACCCAGATACGGCCAGAGAAATGGGGATTGAAGAAGGAGAGTGGACCATGATAGAGACGACCTGGGGGAAGATCAAACAAAGGGCCAGGTTTTCAACAAGGATTGACCCGAGGATGGTGGATGCCCAGCATAGCTGGTGGTTTCCTGAGGAGATCCCGGACGATCCGATTCTCTATCGGGCGTTTGAGTCGAATACCAATATGCTGACAACCGACCGAGACGAGTACTGCGATCCTCCCACGGGGGCAATGCGCCTCTCTCCCTATTTGTGTAGGGTTTATCCAGCGAAAAAGTATTATTGATTGAGGAGGAGGAAATGAAACTAAAAGGAAAGGTTGCTATTGTGACAGGCGCAAGTCGAGGTCTGGGACATGACTTTGCACTGGATTTCGCCAAGGAGGGGGCGCATGTTGCCGTGGCAGCCCGGACAGAGTCAGAAGGGAAGTTACCAGGAACAATTTATAAGACAGCAGATGAAATCCGTGCCATGGGAGGCCGGGCACTTCCAATCCGATGCGACGTAACGAGTGAGGACAGTGTCAATGAGATGGTCCAAAAGACGATCAAGGAGTTTGGGCGGATCGATATTCTGGTTAATAACGCTGCCGTTGCCTGGTGGCCCCCGGTCACCGAAACGCCTCTAAAACGCTTTGAACTGGTTCTGAGAGTGAATATCATCGGTCCCTTTCTATGTGTGAAGGCCGTCCTGCCGACGATGATCCAGCAGAAAAGCGGCAGCATCATCAATATCTCTTCTTACGCGGCCAACAAGAGGGTCAGGGGTTTTTCCGGAATCTCTTATGGTGTGTCTAAGGCAGCCTTAGAACGATTTACCTGGGGTCTTGCCGCCGAGCTTGGGGAACATAATATCGCGGTCAATGCGATCAAGCCATTGAAGGTGATTGGTACGGAAGGGATAGTGGCTCAAACAAGACCGGATGTGGATAAATCGGATTGGCAATCGTCAGAACTGATGGTAAAGGCGTGTACCTTTATGGCGGCACAAGATGCGAGCGGTGTTACGGGTATCGTGGCTTCCGATGACGAGTTTTGCCAATGGCATGGATTAATATAAGAAATGTTTGAAGGGAGCAGAAGATGGCGATTAAGACACCGGAACAGTACATCGAAAGTCTGAAGGATGATCGGGTGGTATTCTGCAATGGAGAAAGAGTCAAAGATGTTACAACGCATCCCATTCTGAAGATCTGCAGAGATTGGGTGGCCATGGATTACGTCCTCGAAAATGATCCGCGCTATCGAGATCTTGTAACAGAAAAAAACGCAGAGGGAGAGCGGGTCAGTTTTGCGTTGATTCCCCAAAGAAGCAGAGAAGATCTCATTCGATTAAGAGAAGTTGTCAAACTCTGGGCAAGAGTTTGTTTGGGGAAGCCCCCCGGTGCGAAATTTGTCGCAAAAGACGGGCTGAATGCCCTCACCGTGGTCAGTCAACGAATTGACAAGAGGTATGGCACGAACTACGCCGAAAACGTCGAAGCCTATCGAAAACACCTGCAAAAGAATGACTTGTCCTTCGCCATGGGTCTCACCGATGTCAAAGGAGATCGAAGTCTGCGGCCTTCTCAGCAAAAGCGTCACCAGGACTACTATGTCAGAGTGGTCGATGAGCGAAAGGATGGGATCATCGTCAGAGGCGCCAAGACCCACATCAGCCAGGCTCCCTTGTGCAACGAGATCCTGATTGCCCCATGCCGGGCGATGAAGGAGGAAGACAAGGCATACGCGTTATCATTCGCGGTGCCGGTCAACACCAAGGGGGTGACGCTCATCTCTGCCGAGCCGGAAGTGCATGAGGCGAATTTCTTCGATCATCCGATCGCCGGGAGTGTCTATATCAATGATGCCACCATCATCTTTGAGGATGTCTTTGTCCCGAAGGAAAGGGTATTTCTGAAAGGAGAGTGGGAGTTTGCAGGGGAGGTGGCCTATATGTTCGCCAATTTCCATCGCCTCAGTGCCGAAACGTATAAGGCCATGGAACTTGAGCTCTTTACCGGCGCCGCCTTACTCATGGCTGAATACAATGGTGTGGAGAAGGCTCCCCATATTCGGGATAAGCTTACTTGGCTGGTGATGTTTACCGAAGCGGTGGAGGTCATCGGCCGATCGGCCTGTGAATATTGCATCACCGAGCCGGATTCGGATTTGGTTTATCCCAATCCATTGTACGCAAATATCTGCAAATTTTACTTTGCCGACAATTGGCATCAGGCCACAAAATATATTCAGGACATCGCGGGCGGGATCGTCGTGACCTGCCCTTCTTCGAAAGACTACCTTAACCCTGAAATCCACGATCTGCTGGACAAATACCTGGGAGGAAAGGAAGGCATCCCGACAGAGCACAGAATTCGAATGGCCAAATTGATCCGGGACCTCACTTCCTGCTACGAAGATGTGCTCACCGTTCATGCGGAGGGCTCCCTTGAAGCCCAGAAGCTCTCCATCTTCGCTTTGGCTGATTTTGAGAGGTACAAAGCGGCGGCGAAGAGAGCGGCAAGAATTGATGACGGTAAGAAGCACCCTATCTTTAATGAGTTGCCTAAGTTTCCCTTCGGAAGCTGAGAAGGTATATTAAGAAGAAAAGGAGGATTTTTGAGATGGCCTATCAGGATCTGAATGAATGGATCGCGACGCTGGAGAAGGAAGGTGAACTCCATCGCGTCAAGGCAAAAGTGGACTGGGACCTGGAGATTGGGGGGATCGTACAAGAGGTTTTCGACAGAAAGGGTCCGGCCTTGCTCTTTGAGAACATCAAGGACTATGAAGATACCTTTTGCAAGAAGCTCTTCACGGCCTCACTGTCAACGTATCCCAGAATCGCGTTGGCCCTCGGTTTACCGAAGGATACTCCGCCAAAGGAGATCATTAAAGTCTACAAGGAGAGAGTACAGAAGCTAGTTAAACCAGTGGTGGTGGATAGCGGTCCGGTCAAGCAGAATAAATTGACGGGAGAGAAGGTCAATCTTCTTGGGATACCGGTTCCAAAATGGCACCACCGAGATGGAGGCAGGTTTATCGGAACGTGTGATGGGGTTGTGACCAAGGATCCGGAGACCGGGTGGGTTAATATCGGATTGTATCGCCGGCAACTTCATGACCAAAATCATACAGGGCTGGTTGTCGTCCACGGACAACATATCTGGAGGCACTGGAGAACTTACAAAAAACTGGGACGAAAAACGATGCCCGTGGCGGTGGTCAATGGCTGGGATCCGGTTTTACCTCTCGTTGCCTGTTCGTCACAACCGCCTGAAGTCTGCGAATATGATATTATGGGAGCCCTCCGGCAGAAACCGGTGGAGCTGGTGAAATGCGAAACCGTCGATCTCGAGGTCCCTGCCAGTGCCCAGATCGTTTACGAGGGCGAGGTGGGACTGGACTACGAGACCTTTAAGATGGAAGGAGAGTTTGGGGAATACGCGGGTTACTACCAGCGCAAAGCAAGCCCCAAACCGGTATTCACCGTTAACTGTATTACCTATCGAAATGCCCCGATTTTCCAGGGCACTCTGGAGGGAGTTCCGACGAATGAAGACCACATGATGGAGTCGATCAACTTCAGCGCTTTAATCTGGAATTTTTTGAATTCACAGATGATCGGAGTTACCGGAGTCAATGCCGACCCCAGTACGGCATGGGCCAATTTGATTGTACAACTCGACAACAGCTACGTGGGGCAGGTCTTCCAGGCTGCATCGTTAGTCTGGGGATACGACAAATCTAACTTTGTGGCCAAAAATGTGATTGCCGTGGATGAGGATATCGACATCTTTGACCTGGGCAAAGTTCTCTGGGCATGGGCCTACCGGGTCGATCCCAAGAGAGATTATCACTTTTTTCCAGGATTATACGGCGCGTCAGACCCTGTGATCCAGGCGAAAGATCGGATAGGTTTGACTAACTACCTGGGAACGAAGATGCTCGTCGACGCTACCAAATGGATCGGGCACCCTCGTGACCAGGAGCTTTGGAATGAGAAGTTTCCACCGAGTGCTTATCCGGACGAAGAGACGATGAAACTGGTAAGGAAGAGATGGGGAGAGTATGGGATTAAATAGGTTCAGGAAACAATCGAAACATTACAACCTAAGTCATTAAATTAGGAGAAGGAGGGAAAAAGATGAGCTTATATCGTGAAGAGAACTTGATTGATTTGGGACGGTTGAGAAGGGAGAGGGTGGAGAAGGCGAAAGCCCAAATGGAGAAAGAAGGTATCGGAGCTTACCTCTGCTTTGATCCGGCTAACATTGGTTACCTTACCGATACCTACACTTACCGGATCGAGCCCCTTTTAGCCAGGAATGTGGTATTCCCGAGAACAGGTGACCCCATACTCTATGAGTGGGGCTTCCGGTGGCAAAGGGTGAGGGATGAGCTTGCTCCCTGGCTCAAAGGGAATGTGAGACCAGGATGGCGATTGCGTTTTTTCCTTAACAGAGGAGTCAAACCCACAGAATTTCTGGCGGATCTTAAGAAGGTGTTGAGCGATCATGGAGTGCTCAATGAACCTTTGGCTGTGGATATGCCCATCGTAAGCGTCGATTTCGCCGAGATGCTTCGAAGTGAAGGGCTGAAGGTGATCGATGGGTTTCCTTCCCTCAACCGCACAAGGGCGATAAAAACCAAAGATGAAATCCAGTGTCTGAGACTGTCGGAGACGATCTGTGAAGAAATCTTCTATGAAATCCAAAAAGCGATCCGGCCGGGCACACGGGAATCCGATCTGGCGGCAATCGCGGCGGAATTTTCAGTGAAGCGTTTTTGTGATGGTCCTGTGGATATCGTGGGTTGTTCTGGCGAGAATACAAACCCCAATATGCTCGGTTACAGTGATCGACGCATCCGGCCTGGAGATATGATCTTTGTGGATCTTCCTGGCGTACGATACAAAGGCTACTGCTCCTGTTACTACAGGACCTTTTCCTGTGGCAAGGCGACTCCGAGGCAGAAGGAACTCTATGATGAGTGTTATAGCCTGTTAGGCAAGGGGATGTCAAAGATAAAGGCTGGAAACACAACGGCTGATGTTTGCAAGGCATGGCCAGGGCCCGAGCACTGGGGCGGCAAGACGTGGAGGGATGTTTCGGATTGTGCAATCGGTCATGGAATAGGACTGCATAATCAGGAAGCACCCACCATCACTCCTCTGTTTTCAATTGAGAACCCTATTACCTTTGAGGAGAACATGGTCATTGCCATCGAGACGTTCTTTGGTTCCAAGCCGGGTGAGCTGCCGAGGCAGGGGGCTCGGATCGAGGATCTGGTGGTCGTGCAGAAGGATGGCTATGAGAATCTGGCTCGGTGGCCGGCGGATAGGATCACGGAGTGCTGGCTTTAGTTTTGAGAAATGATTAATGACAGCGTGTCACATTAAAGCCGAATGAAAGGAGGAGGGATATGAAAGCAACAAAAGTTGCGGTATTTGTCATGTTAATCCTTTTCTTGTGGGTACTGCCAGCGTCTTCTCAACCCGCATCCTCAAAAGTTCCGCTCAAGGAGCAGTTGTGGAGGTTCTCAAATTTCTTGCCCCCCGGCCACTGGTCCAACTACTGCAATAGCTGGCTTCTTGACGAGATCGAGAAAAGGACGAACGGAACGATCAAGACGCGGCTCTTCGTAGGAGAGGCATTGGGCAAGGCGGCGGAGCATTACAATATGGTTGTAACAGGGAGAGCTGAAATTGGCGAGTTGACGACAGGTTTTGCCCCGGGGACCTTTCCCCTCTGCGATGTGTTAAAACTTCCCTTCAGCTGGAATTCCGCCTTGGAAGGCAGTATCGTAGCCAATGACCTGCTGCGAAAAGGGTTTCTCGATGAGACGCTGAGGAGGGATGTCAAGACAATCGCATTGAACATGACCATTCCCCTTAAAATCTGGACAAAGAAACCCGTATCGACTTTCGAGGGCCTGAAGGGGCTCCGTCTTAGGGTTTCCGGCGGTCTGGACATTCAGACGATTGAGGCTTTGGGAATTAATGCCATTGCGATGCCATTGCCCGAGGTCTACCCTGCCTTGGAAAAAGGGGTCATTGATGGCGGGGTATACGGGGAAGAAAACGCAGTGGACTTTAAATATGCTGAGGTGGCTAAGTATGTCATCGATGTTCCATTATGCTATGCAGTCCACCTGATATTCTTAAACAAAAAAATATGGGATTCTCTGCCCAAGGATACCCAGGCCACCCTGAATGGGATCTTCCGCGAAATGGAGATCCACTGGGGGGCAACCCTTGATCTCTTGCTACGAACGAAGTTCATACCCATCCTCAGAGAGAAGTATGGTTATAAGATAGTCGATCTTCCTCCTGCCGAGGTCGAAAAGATCAGGGCAGCCACTTCGAAAGTAAAAGATGACTGGATCACCGCTATGGAGAAGAAGGGGCTCCCCGGGAAGAAGAACTATGAAGCCATGATATCGAGCATGAAGGATCACGGCTTCATTTCGGACCAGACCTGGGTCAAGAATCGGGCCCTGGCGAAATAGCCTTATGGGTCCGATGAGACAGAAGCCAGAGGGATGAATGAAATGACGGACAGGGGTCCCCAGCTCAGCCATGGGCCCCTTCCCTCTGATCGTCTGCGGTCGACTGGGCGGGGCCCGTGAATCTCCGATACGAGGAGAAAGGGCATCTTCACAAAGGGGATTGTGTTGTTCTGGTCTACAACCTTTGCCGGAGGCATTCCATGTTACGGATGATCGAGGCCATAGAGAAGAAGCTTAGCGCCTTAAACCTGTTTATGATCACTTTGGGAACGGCCTTTCTTGTGATCGGAATGTTTCTCAATACGGCGAACATTGGCGGGAGATATCTGTTTAGAGCCCCCATCAAGTGTACGTATGAGCTTACCGGACTCTTCATGGTGCTCCTCGTCTCCTTGGGTTGGCCCCGTACCACGGAAAAGAAGGCCCACGTTTCTGTAGACATCCTGACGTCAAGATTACCCCAATCGATTAGACGTGGATTAGAGCTGATCACCCTCCTGTTCGGTCTGTTCTCTTTTATCTTAATGACATGGAGTTCGATATTGACAGGGATCCAATTCGGCCAAATGGGCTCTTGCACGGATTTACTTCGGATTCCCTACGGACCCGTTAGCCTGCTGATGGCCCTGGGGGCCCTTTTGGTCTCGATCATCTTGCTCTTTCAGTTTATCCATGCCGTGGATAAAATGGTCAAGGGAGGCAATTGATGGCTGAGTCCAATGTCGGCGCAATCGGAATTGCGGTGGCTGTTCTTCTGATTCTTTTAGACCTGCCGGTGGGTTTTTCATTCTTATTTACAGGCGTCGTAGGCCTCATCTATATGAATGGCCTCCATGCTACATTGTATACAATCGGGTCAACGGCCTTTCAATGGGCGTCTGACTATACATTTGCTGCCATCCCACTCTTTCTCATCATGGGCGAATTCGCCCACACGTCAGGTATCAGTGAGGACTTATTCGAATTCGGTCAGAGAGTATTGGGCCGTATTCATGGTGGACTGGCCATGGCGACCATATGTGCCTGCGGCGGGTTTGCCGCACTTTCGGGTTCGAGCCTGGCTACAGCAGCGGCGATGGGAAGTGTCTCCCTACCCCAGATGAGAAGGATAGGCTACAATATCTCCATTGCCACGGGGACCATCGCAGCAGGGGGGACCTTGGGGATTCTAATTCCACCCAGTATTCCTTTTGTCATCATCGGGATACTCACCGGTACCTCCATCTCACAGCTACTCATTTCAGGCATCTTGCCCGGCATTATGATGGTTACTCTTTACTGTTCGGTTTTATATGTGATGTGCAGGGTCAAACCCGAACTCGGTCCTCGTGCTCGGAGTTATTCTACTAAGGAGATATTAGCTGCTCTGGTGAACGTATGGCCGATGCTCATCATCTTCGCCAGCATCATGGGAGGGATATACCTGGGGATCTGTACCCCCACCGAGGCTGCTGCTGTTGGAGCCTTTGGCAGCTTTGTCTTCATTTTCTTGAAGGGGCGATTCAAAGGAAAGGAGTTTCTTCCCTCTCTTATTCATACTGGGATCACGGCAACGATGATGCTGACGATGCTCATCGGGGCAATGATTTTCAATATTTTTTTGGCCAGCACCGGCCTTCCCGATGCAGTCTCTGCCTGGATATCGAGCCTTGGAGTGAACAGATACGTTATCCTGGCCATCATCATGATTATCTACCTCATCATGGGCTGCCTCATGGATTCCCTGGCCATGGTTATCCTCAGCATACCCTTCTTCTTCCCGATCATTACAGCCCTTGAGTTCAGCCCCATCCTTTTTGGCGTCCTTGCGGTGAGGGCCATTGAGATCGGCCAGATCACGCCGCCCGTAGGGATTAACGTCTACATCCTTAAAGGCATGTGTCCGGACGTACCCATCGAAAAGATCTTCAAAGGGGTTATTCCTTTCATTGTCGGTGATTTCATATCATTGCCCATACTGATAGCTTTTCCACAAATCAGTTTATTTCTGCCGGCTCTTATGAAATAATTGAATGCTTCATCAGCAAGCGATTGAGGAAGGAAAGTGAAAATCGATATTTTTCCGCACATTCTCCCTACAAAGTATATGGAGGCGGTCAATCGGATATCCGGCGATCGCTACTACAATAAACAAGTCAACGAGGCGATCCCGACGATTTACGATCTCGATATCCGGTTCAGAGTGCTCGATCAACATGGGGATATGGTCCAAGTTTTGACCCTGGGCGCTCCGCCCATAGAGGCGATTGGCGAACCTAAGCAGGCGGTGGAGTTGGCCCGCATCGCCAATGACGAGATGGCTCAACTGGTTGCAAAGTATCCTGATCGATTTGTGTCCGCGGTTGCCAGTTTGCCGATGAACGATATGGACGCTGCCCTGAAGGAGGCGGACAGAGCAATAAATATCCTGAAATTTAAAGGAGTCCAGATCTACACGCCTACCAACGGGAAACCAATTGACCTACCCGAATTTCTGCCTTTATATGAAAAGATGGCCATCCAGGATCTGCCGATATGGATCCATCCGGTACGGGAGAAAACTCACCCCGATTATGCTGGCGAATCCTTCTCAAAGTATTTTATATGGGGTATCTTGGGATGGCCTTATGAGACGACAGCAGCCATGACGCGATTGATATTCAGTGGAGTACTGGAAAAATACCCTAATCTCAAATTCATTACCCACCATTGCGGTGGGATGACACCCTTCTTCGAGCAAAGGATTACCATTGCTTATGATATGAATGAGAAGCGCCTGAAGTCACGAGTCAAGCAGGGATTAACGAAGCCCGTCATCGACTATTACCGGATGTTTTATGCCGATACCGCAGTTCACAGCAAGAGTGCGATAAGATGTGGTTACGAATTCTTTGGTCCGGAACACATTCTGTTTGGAACGGATATGCCTTACGATGACGAACTGGGGTTCAGATTTGTAAGACAAGCAGTAGAAGCGATCGAGGAAATGGAGATTCCAGAGGCTGATAAGAAAAAGATCTTCGAGGATAATGCGAGACACCTTTTGCGTTTATCGATATAAGATTGAGTGACAAAATGGGATGGACAAATTGACCTATGAGTTCAGGGGGGAGATGGAGGCACGAATGGATTTAAAAGGAGAGAAGGTATTAACGAGTTTGGTCGGAGATTTTGCTGGAGGCACACCTGTCCTTGTTCATGTGAAGGATGACCGGATCATCAGGATCAGACCCATGATCTTCGGAGAGGATGAGGCAAAACCTTGGAAGATCAAGGTGGGCAATAGGATCTTCACTCCTCCCAAGAGGACAAATCCTGCCCCCTACGACCTTTCCGTTCGCAGGCGCGTTTATAACCCCAAGCGGGTCAAGTATCCTCTGAAGCGAGTCGGATTTCAACCCGGGGGAAAAGGAAGCACCGAGAACCGCGGGAAAGGTGAATTTGTGCGCATCAGCTGGGACGAGGCTCTGGACATTGTTTCCGGAGAACTGAAGAGGATGAAGGAGGTTTATGGAAACAGCGCCATTATGACCATCGCCAGCGGTCACGGTTCGAACGGCTTTTTGAACTCCCATGCCAATATATGGAGGGTCTTGAACTTCTGGGGTGGCCAGACCCCGATGGTTCGCAATCCCGACAGCTGGGAGGGCTGGTATTGGGGAGGGGAACATGTCTGGGGTTATGATTGGGCCAACGGGACCCCCGATCAATTCGATATGCTTGAAGATGTGATGAAGTATTCCGATTTCTTGGTTTTCTGGTCTTACGATATAGAACAGTCGGGCTGGGTTGGGGGACAAGACAAGTCTCAGTGGCTTCTCTGGTTAAAGGAGTTAGGGAAAAAGATGGTATTCATTTCTCCTGACTGCAGCTATACCGCTGCAACCAAAGGGGATAAATGGATACCCATTCGCCCTGGAACCGATGCTGCCATGGCTGCGGCGATTGCCTACCTCTGGATCAGGGACGGGACCTACGACAAAAATTACGTTTACACGCATGGGGTGGGCTTTGACAAATGGAAAGAGTATGTCATGGGAGAGAAGGATGGCATACCGAAGACCCCTGAGTGGGCCGAGCCCATCACGGGCGTCAAGGCCTATATCGTTAAGGCGTTGGCAAAGGAGTGGGTTTCGAAGAGAACAGCCTTAACGATCCGGTTTGGAGGGGCATGTCGAACCCCCTATTCGACCGAATGGGCGCGCATGATGATCTATCTCCAGACCATGCAGGGAATGGGAAAACCCGGTGTAAGCATCTGTGCCATTGCGATGTCAGCGCCCATTGATGTGACGATCCGTGTGCCCGACAAGATGAAGGGGATTCCCATGATCAACCGGGGCGCCTCGGTCATCCCAGATAATCCGGTAAAGCAGACGATCTATCAGACCCTTGTTCCCAAAGCCATCTTGGACCCTCCTATCCACTGGTATAGCGGAAGGATATGGGCTCCTGCGGAGGAACAGTTCATTCCGCTCACCTACCCGATGCCCGGATGCTCCGAGGTTCACATGATCTGGTGGGATACGGTCTCCAATATGGCGAACTGGAATAACACCAATCAGTGGGCCAAGGCCTACCGCAGTCCCAAAATAGAGTGTGGCGTGGCCCAGACAATCTTTCTTGAGAATGACGCGTTGTTCGCTGATATTGTGCTTCCCGCGTGTACGCAGCTGGAGCGGGAAGATTTCAGTTATGAAGGGTTGCCCTTTGCTATGGGCAGGGGCAGCGATGTCGGGAACTTCGTGGCGGTCTATATGAAACAGTGTATTAAACCCCTCTATGAATCTAAGAGCGACTATGAGATATGTCGCCTGGTGGCAGAGAGACTTGGCGTCGAGAGGGAGTACACCGAAGGCAACACCGTAGAAGATTGGATCCGGAAGCTTTTCAATGTCTCATCTTTGCCGGAAGTGGTTAGCTTCGAGGAATTCAAGGAAAAAGGTTACCACGTTTTCAAATTTCCTGATGAGTGGGAACGGAACCCCGGCATGAGGCGCTTTTATGAGACAGGCACAGGGCTGAAGACGCCCTCCGGCAAAATTGAATTCTACTCCCAGAAACTCGCCGAAAACTTCCCCGGGGACAAAGAGCGGCCCCCTGTCGCGTGCTTCATCGCTGATGGGGAAACCCATCAGGAGAGCCTGAACAGCCCGAGGGCTAAAAAATATCCATTGCTGATGGAATCGCCTCATCCCCGCTACCGGTTCCACAGCCAGCACGACGGGGTGACATGGCTCTGGGAGGTACGAACGAATAAGGTCCTCAAGGAGGGCGTCTGCTATGAGCCGATTTGGATTCACCCCAAGGATGCTAAAACCAGGAAAATAAAGTATGGGGATCTGGTAAGAATCTTTAACGAACGCGGGTCCGTGATCTGCGCAGCACACGTAACTGAGCGGATGATGCCTGGCGTCGTGCGCGTTCCAAACGGTTCAGGGTATAACCCGATCGAGATTGGGAAATCGGACAAGGGGGGAGCCATCAATACCATCACTCCTCTCAGCACCTCTTCCAAGAATGCCTTTGGCATGACGGTCAACGCATTCCTTGTGGAAGTAGAGAAGTGGAAGGGAGGAGCCTTATGAAAGCCATCCTCGTAGATATCAGCAAGTGTAATGGTTGTTTCAACTGCCAGATCGCCTGTAAGGACGAACATGTCGATAACGACTGGTCTCCTTATGCCAAGCCCCAGCCCGACCTCGGGCATTTCTGGATGCACGTTGGGGAGGTCGAGCGGGGTGAGGTTCCGAAGGTCAAAGTCGCCTACGTTCCCAAACCCTGCATGCAATGTGAGGACCCTCCTTGTCAGGAGGCCGCGCGGAAAGAAGCGGTCTACCAGCGCAAAGACGGGATCGTCATAATCGACCCGGAGAAAAGCAAAGGACAAAAGAAGATTGTGAAGGCATGTCCTTACGGGTGTATCTATTGGAATGAAGAGTCAAGCATTCCACAAAAGTGCACCTTCTGTGCTCACCTTCTCGACAGTGGCTGGAAAGAGCCGAGGTGTGTGGAGGCCTGTTGCACGGGCGCTCTGGTTTTCGGGGATTACGATAAGATTAAAAAACTAGCCCAAAAACGGAAAGCTGAGATCCTAAATCCCGAGTTTGGGCTCAAGCCCCGTGTCTTCTACGCCGGACTGCCTAAGAAGTTCGTGGCCGGGACCGTGGTCTCTCCCAAAATGGAAGAAGCACTGGAAAATGTCAAAGTCACCCTGACCCGGCTTCCAACCGGTAAGAAGATCACGACCAGGACGAACAATTATGGGGATTTTGAGTTCGAAAACCTTGAAGCGAATAAGCGCTATTCGGTGCTGATAGAAAAAGCGGGTTTTCGTCCGGAGAAGATCGGAGGGGTGCGTACGGAAAAGGATGTGTACCTCGGAGAAATTCCCCTTTCTCCCAAGTGAACCTGGCGACTTCTGGAAAAAAGCAGGTTGTGGACTATGAAAAGAGTGGGCGAAACGACTGTGAAGTCCACCTGTAGGATGTGCCACGGTGGTTGTGGCACCCTGGTCCACATGAAAGAAGGGAAAGTCCAAAAGGTTACCGGAGACCCCGAATCCCCTACATCAAATGGGTATATTTGTGCGAAAGGCCGAGCGTCGGTCGAGCTCCTGACCCACCCAGAGCGCCTCAGATTCCCCCTTAAGCGTGTGGGCAAAAAAGGAGAAAACAAATGGCAGAGAATCAGCTGGGACGAGGCGCTGGATACGATCGCGAACAAGTTCCTCAGGATTAAACGGGAATTTGGGGCAGAGTCGATCGCCGGAACTCAGGGGACGGGAAGACCTTATACGGCCCTGTTTCAGAGGTTTCTCAATTGTTTGGGTACTCCCAATCGAACAGGGAGCATCCACATCTGTTATCATCCAAGGCTGGCTGCTTCGAGGATGACCTGTGGTGTATTTCCTATTTGCGATTATTACGGATTTGGTGGTGTGTATCCGCAGTGTGTGCTCGTTTGGGGCTGTAACATCACCGAATCGGGCAGTTCCGACGGTATGTGCGGCTATCAGCTTACTCAAGCTGCGAGAAGGGGGGCCAAACTCATTGTCGTTGATCCCAGGAAAATCAATATCGCCGAGAAAGCAGACCACTGGGTCCAGCTTCGGCCAGGGACCGACGATGCGTTAGCTCTAGGAATGCTTCATGTCATTATTCGAGAAGGGTTGTATGACAAGGAATTTGTACGAAAGTGGACCCTTGGTTTTGATGAACTCGCCGAAAGGGTCGAACGTTTTTCTCCCGAGAGAATGGGAGAAATTGCATGGGTTCCCGCAAACACTATCCGGGCTGCGGCTCGGACGTACGCGACCACAAAGCCGGCATGCATCCAATGGGGTGTCGGCGTTGACCAGAACATCAACAGCTTTCAGACGATTCGAGCGATCCTGCTCCTCTCCGGTCTCACCGGTAACATCGACGTGCCCGGTGGCGATGTTTTTTGGGTGCCTCCGGCGAATGTCACTCTTCAAAGTGCCCGGCTCAATCCTAGTATTATGTTGCCGCAGAAGCTTCCTCCCGAAATGCGAGCGAAAAGGATTGGAGCCGATAAATATAAGGTGTTCGATCAGGTCCACCCGGACCTGTTCTTAGACGCTGTCCTCTCCGAAAAACCCTATCCCATCAGAGCGCTCTTCATCATGGGAAGCAATATGTTGCTGACGCGTAGCGATCCCTTGAGGACAGCCCGGGCGCTGAAGAAAATAGATTTTGTGGTGGCGGTGGATCTGTTTGTGACGCCTACGGTTCAGTTAGCGGACATCGTGCTCCCGTCGGCCAGCTGGCTTGAGACGGACGATGTGACTGATTTTCTAACCGCCTGGTGCGTCCAAATAAGGCAAAAGGTCGCTACTGTCGGAGAATGCTGGGACGATAAGCAGATCCTGATCGGGTTGGCCCGTCGCATGGGCATGGAGAACGAGTTCCCGTGGGGGAGCGTCAGGGAGTATTGTGACTGGGTGCTGAAGGACAGCGGCTTCACATTCGGTGAACTCAAAGAGCTTGGAATCCTTAAGGGGGAGATGCGATACAGGAAGTATGAAGAAAAAGGATTTGCCACGCCTTCGGGAAAGTTCGAACTCCGCTGCTCCACTCTTGAATCAATGGGTTATGACCCCCTGCCTTCCTTTGTTGAACCACCGGAAAGCCCCTACGCTACCCCGGAATTATTCAAGCATTACCCTCTGATCATCACTACGGGAGGCAGGATTGAACCCTTCTTCTGTTCAGAGGGCAGGCAGATCAAATCCCTGCGCAAGCTTCACCCGGATCCTCAGGTGGAGATGAACCCTGCTACGGCTTCAGCCTTAGGAATAGGGGAAGGCGACTGGGTTTGGGTAGAAAGTCTCAGGGGGAGGATAAAACAAAAGGCGAGGCTCACCGAAAGAATTCATCCTAGTGTGGTTCACGCCGAATATGGTTGGTGGTTTCCCGAGGCTAATCCGCCGGAGTATGGATTCAAAGAATCCAACGTAAACATCCTGACCGGTGGGATGCCCTGTGACCCGCACACCGGTTCTGAATCCTGGCGGTCATTTTTGTGCAAAGTATACAAAGCATAATCAAAGTTCCTCCAAAAAAGGTTCCTATTGAAAGAATTATGTAGAGGATCATTTTGGTTTCCATCGAGGGCCAGATGGAGGATGGGGTTTGAATGTTCCTATTCCCAATCCCTAGAGTCGCAAAGGAGGGTATCCCGATGAAAAGAGCTACGAAAAATTTGACGGCTGTGACATTGATCCTGTGTCTCTGTCTTGCGAGCGCTGCACTTGCGGGTGAAGTAACCGATAAAAAGAAGGTCAGTCTGGTTTACCTCGGCCTTCCTCCTGGGACGGCTATATATACAATCGCTATAGCTCAGTCCCAGGCCCTTTCTCGCCACACGAATCTGGAGGTGAGCGTCCAACCCGCCCGTGGCTCACAGGCCATGCCAGGGCTGTTGGCATCCGGAGATGCTCAAATTGCTAATGTGGGGATATGTTCGATTTGGGAATTTACGAAAGGGATTAATGTTCCAAAAGAATACCCTATGTTGCGGGTCCTGCAGGGAGGGCATGAGGTGATGTTCGGATTTATTACCAGAGAAGATAGCCCCATTAAGTCCATCCCCGACTTGAAGGGTCGCAAGGTCACCGCGGATTTTCCCACTTTTCGGATGCTGGGCGCATTGGGAATTTGGGCCATGCAGGCCTACGGTATCGATCCAGACTCGGTAAAAATCCTGAAAGCTGAGGATACCACAAAGGGCTGTAGAGATCTCGCGGAGGGGAGGACGGACGTGGCCTTGAGCTCCATTGAAGGCCCCATGATCAAAGAGCTGGTTGCAAAGGTCAAAATCAGGGTTTTGCCTTTTGGGGCGGATAAGATGGCGTTCGTGTCGGCGAAGAACCCAGGCCTCTTTCTTGTCCCGACCCAACCAGGAATGACGGGAATTGAGGCGGGCATTCCGGTCATCAGCTCCCCGAGCACGTTACACACGACGGCCAACCTGCCTGATGACATAGCCTACCTGATCGTCAAGACGTTACTGGAGAAGCATGAAGAGCTCATCCCAGCATCCCCTTACATGAAGCAGTACTCTCCGGACAGAGCAGTGCGCAAAATGCCAGTTCTGTATCATCCCGGAGCGGTACGCTATTACAAGGAAAAGGGCCTTTGGAGCAGGGAGATGGATGAACTGCAGACAAGACTTCTTCAGGAAGCTAAAAAACAGTGAAGGGATTTTCTGATCTATCGCGTGCCAGTGCCACGGTCACCGGCAGACCAAGGGGAGATGGATTTCAATATCTCGGTCCTTTAGCCCCATAGATGAAATCAGGCGGTGCCATGAACGAAAAAGGCAAGACCTCAATTCTGGAAGGACTTGGGGAGGGGGATGAGACAAAGGAAAAGCTTCGGAAGCTCTTAGGCCCCTTACGTATTCTTTCCCGTTTACTGGCCATAGGTCTGCCCGTCTATTCATTTCTCTACATCGTGGACCTTCTTACCCCTGTCGGTCTATTCATCTATTCAGGGACGCATAACGCCATATTCCTGGCGGTTGTTCTAACGATGGTCTTTCTCCTGGTGCCCGCTTCAAAGTCAGCCCCTAAGAATAGGGTGCCCTGGTACGACTTCCTTTTGATAGCCCTCAGCCTTGCAGGTGTACTTTATGTTGCGGTCGTTTATGAGGAGCTTCTTGTGACGGCCGGCGCCAGTGTAACCCTGGGCCAGAAGATATTGGGCCTCTTGACCATTTTTGTGCTCCTGGAGGCCGTCAGGAGAACGATGGGTTGGATGCTCATTTTTGTGTCCCTTTTTTTCCTGATCCACGCAAAATTCACTTATCTCTTTCCTGGTCCCCTCCATGGAGCCAATTTTTCCTGGGCCCGGGTATTAGGCTATATTTATCTCCCCAATCAAGGGATCTTCGGAATGATTCTTGGGATCGCCGCTTCTATGGTGATTAGCTTTCTAACATTTGGTGCATTTCTGGATGTCTCGGGAGCGGGGAAAGGGTTTATAAAGCTGGCCTTAGCCTTATTGGGTCACGTTCGTGGAGGAGCGGCTAAGGTAACCATTCTTGGGAGTGCCATGTTTGGGACGATCACCGGAAGTGCAATCGGAGAGATTGGGGTGATTGGCTCCCTGAGCATTCCTCTGATGAAACGGATAGGGTACGAGCCAACATTCGCCGCGGGAGTGGAGGCGGCGAGTGCCTGCGGCGGTATCATTACTCCCCCGGTCATGGGGGTTGTTGCCTTTGTCATGGCCGACCTGACGGGAATCAAGTATGGTAGAATATGCATTGCAGCCATTCTCCCTGCCTTGCTCTATTTCCTTTCAATCTACTGCCAGCTCGATCTACGTGCAGCGCGTAAAGGTCTCGTTGGGCTCCCCAAGGCCGAACTCCCTTCGGTGAAAGAGGCATTGAGGGAGTGCTGGCTTTTGTTTATTCCCTTAGCCGTCCTGGTTATATTGATGATGGTCCTTTTGAAGGAGCCAACAGAGGCTATTTATACTGCCGTCGGTATTTTGATTCTCCTGCGATTGCCCAGTCGAAGGCGGCTGACTTTTTCTCAAATCATTACGGCGCTGGAAAAGGCTGGTACAAGCATGATTCAGATCACACCCCTATGTGCTGTAGCAGGCATCATCGTAGGCTCTCTCACCCTGACAGGTTTGGCAATTACTTTTTCCGGAATTATGCTCGCTCTGGCGGGCGGAAATCTGTTGCTGTTAGCCATCTTGACGGGTGTTGCCATATACATTATGGGCATGGGTATCTCAATGGTGGCCAGCTATATTCTCCTGGGGGTTCTCGTCGCCCCGGCCATGACCCAGATGGGAGTGCCCGTCATCGTCGCTCACTTTTTCATCCTATACATATCGGTTTCCATGTTCATCACTCCTCCCTATGCGCCGGCAGCTTACGTGGCGGGAGCCATTGCTCAAGCCGACCCGATCCGCACAGGATTTCAGGCAATGAAACTTGCTGTGGTGGCCTACCTTGTCCCTTTTATCAGTATCTATCAGCCAGCCTTACTGGCTGAAGGCACGGTGGTTGAGGTGGCGGTAGCAGCGGTTACAGCAATTGTTGCAGTCTTTTGTCTATCGGTGGGGCTCGAGGGCTTTTGTTTTACCACCCTTAACTGGGTGGAAAGAATCATCTGGCTGGTGGGCGGATTCCTACTTTTCGTTCCCAGTATAGCGTTGCTTGCTCCGGGTTTCTTGCTTATTGGCGTTGGTTTCATTGTTCAGCGTTTAAAGTTGAAGAAGGCAAGGGTCATACTAAACGCCCAACTTTGAGGTAAAGGTAAAAAGTGAAACGGAGGGAACACGAGGGATGAACACCACCGATTTTTTGAGCATTGCCAATGCGATCTGTCCTGAAAGGGACTGCATTGTGTTTGAGGGGAAAAGGTGGACGTACTCTCAGATCAATGATCGGACCAATCAATTGGCCAATGCCTTGAGCAAAAAGCGGGTGGGAAAAGGGGACTGTATTGGCGTGCTTCATGTCAATTGTAATCAATACATTGAGACGTATTTTTCTGCGGCCAAGCTGGGGGCCATCTTTGTGCCTCTCAATTTCAGGGCGAAAGCGGATGAACTTGCCTATATGTTGAGCAATGCAGAGGTGAAAATTCTCTTCGTAGGGGACAGGTACCTGGATCTGGTCAAATCTATAAGCCCTCAATTACCAAAAATTATGGAATACGTTTCGATCGAAGGAGAGACAAAGCCTGCTTACGAAGATCTCATCTCTTCAGCTCCTTCGGATGAGATATCCTCTGATGGTGGTGACGAGGACATTACCATCCTGATGTACACCTCGGGCACGACGGGAAGGCCAAAAGGTGTTCCCTTGAGACACAACGCCTTTGTGACCTATGTCCTGGACAATGTGGAGCCTGCGAGCCCGGAGATCGAGGAGAGGAACCTGCTCACGGTTCCTCTTTATCATGTGGCCG
>Ga0113563_10000098_pt1 | contig 30894 bp, 21 predicted proteins | sample Mud3Dept3metaG_FD_80117 | JGI IMG/M metagenome (GOLD analysis project Ga0113563, IMG submission 80117) | Freshwater wetland microbial communities from Ohio, USA, analyzing the effect of biotic and abiotic controls - Mud 3 Core 4 Depth 3... | ecosystem: Environmental > Aquatic > Freshwater >... | reverse complement strand
TGCTGCTGGCGCGCACCACTCCTGACAAGATCGAGCGGCGCATGGAGCGCTTCCGGCCGCAGGCCGTCGGCATCACCTCGGTCACGCTGAACCACCACATCGCCGAGGGGATTGCGGAGGTGGTGCGCAAGTGCGACGAGCGCGTGCCGATCGTGATGGGCGGCCCGCACGTCTCCTTCGAGATCGAAGGTTCGTTCCGGCGCCTGCCCGCTCTCGACTACATCGCAATCGGAGAGGGCGAGCACACGCTGCGCGAACTGGTGCGTTCCCTCGAAGGCCGCATGGACGTGCGCGACGTGCGCGGTCTCGCGGGCATCGACCGCAGCACGGGCCGCGCCTGGAAGAACGCCCCGCGCCCGCTCGAAGACGACCTCGACACGCTGCCCAATCCCGCGCGCGATCTGGTGCCGCTGGCGCGCTATCTCGCGTTCGACAGCCATGCGAGCGTGGTCACCAGCCGCGGCTGTCCCTACGAGTGCATCTTCTGCTCGGCACCCGCCTGGACCGGACGCAAGGTCCGCTACCGCGATCCCGTGCAGTGTGTGGACGAGATCGAAGACCTGGCGCGCCTCGGCTTCACCGAGATCACCATCGAGGACGATCTGTTCACGCTCTACCGCAAGCACTTCCTCGCGGTCTGCGGCGAGCTGATCGATCGCAACACGGGGATCCGCTGGAACGCGTTCTCGCGCGTGGACACGATCACGCCCGAGATCGTCGGGACGATGGCGCGCGCCGGCTGCCAGGCGATCTGCTTCGGCGTCGAGAGCGGAAGCCAGGAAGTCCTCGACCTCGTCAAGAAGAACTCGAGCCTCGCCAAGGTGAAGGAAGCGATGCGGATGACGCGGGAGGCGGGCATCAGCGCGCTCGCTTCGTTCATCGTCGGGCTGCCCGGCGAGACCGACGAGACGCTGCGCCAGACCGTCGAGTTCGCCGAGGAGCTGAAACACGAGTTCGGATCGCTCTACGGCTTCCACATCCTGTCGCCGTTCCCGGGCACGGAAGTGCGCGAGAAGGCGGCCGACTACGGCCTCGAGATCCTCAACAGCGACTGGACGCAGTACGATGCCAACCACGTCGTGTCGCGCACGGCGGGTGCCAGCCCCGAAGCGATCCAGGCGGTGTCCGACGCCTACGAGAGCACCATCGAGCGTTACGTCGCGTACCAGGATCATCTGGTGGCGACGGGCCAGCTCTCGGGCTACGAGCTGAAGACCTACCGGCGCCGCAAGCGGCAGTCGCTGCTCTGGAAGCTGCTGCTCGACGAGGTGATCGAGACGCTGCCGGTGCTGCGCGGCGACGCGCCCGCCGAGTTGACCCGCCACATCGTCGAAGCGACGCGCGCACGGCCCCCGATCGTGGCAGAAGAAGTCGCGCGCGTTCTCGAGCTCGGTGCGCTGGTCGCGGACATCACCCCGGAAGGTGTGCGGTACCGCTGGGCGGAATGAGCGAATCGCTGCGCTGTGACGCAGTCGTCGTCGGCTCGGGCGCGGGCGGCGCGCCCGTGGCAGCGGCGCTCGCGGAGGCCGGGCTCGACGTCGTCGTGCTGGAAGCCGGCGCGCGCATCGAGACGCGCGACTTCAGCGGCGAAGAGGGCGAGATGATCGCCCGGCTGATGACCGCGAACAGCGCGCGCGACAGCGGCATGGAGGTGTACGCGGGCGCCTGCGTGGGTGGCTCGACGGTGGTGAACGACGCGCTCTGCTGGCACCCCCCGCCCGAGATTCTCGCGAGCTGGCGCCGCGACTTCGGCCTCGCCGGGCTCACCGAAACGGCATTCGCGCCGCACGTCGATCGCGCCTGGCGAACGGTGAACGCGTCGCCCACCGATCGCGAACACCTGAATCGCAACGCGCACCAGCTCGAAGTCGGCGCCGCGCGACTCGGCTGGTCGGCCGAGGCGATGCACCGCAACGTGCGCGGTTGCGCGAATCTGGGGCTCTGCAATCTCGGCTGCCCGAGCGGCGCGAAGCGCTCCGCGCTGGTGAGCTGGGTGCCGGATGCGGAGGCGCGCGGGGCGCGTGTCGTACCGCTCGCGCGTGCCGACCGCATCGAGGTGGCCGGCGGCGGCGTGCGCGCCGTGCAGGCGACACGACTCGACCCGCGCACGCGCCAGCCCGTCGGCGCGCTTCGCGTCGAAGCCGGCGCCGTGTGCGTCGCGGCGGGAGTGCTCGGTACGCCCGCGCTGCTGCTGCGCAGCGGGCTCGGCGCGGGCACCGCGCTCGGCCGCGGCGTGCAGTTCCATTCGAGTGTCTACGTGACCGCGCGCTTCCCCGAGCCCGTGTTCGGCTTCTACGGACCCACGATGGCCTACGCGGTGACCGAGTGGAGCGACGTCAACGGACACCGCGGTCCCGGCCTCATGCTCGAGAGCGTCACCGTCGCGCCGAGCGTGACGGCGTCGTCGCTGCCGGGTTTCGGCGCCGAGCACGAACGCGTGATGGAGGCGCTGCCGTACCTTGCGCGCGCGGTCGTGGTGCTGCGGGACCGCACGCGCGGCAGCGTCGCGATCGACCGCGACGGTGCGCCGGCGCTGTCGTATCAACCCGTCGCCGAGGATCTCGCACGGATCCGCGAGGCGGTGAAGCAGCTCGCGCGCCTGTATCTCGCCGCGGGCGCAACCGAGGTGTACCTGCCCGTGAACGGCATCGCCGCGGTTCGCTCCGAAGCCGACCTCGCGGCGCTCGATGCGGTGCGCTTCGAGCCACGCGCTCTCTCGCTGCTCTACGCGGTGCACCTGTTTGGCGGCGCCGCGATGAGCGCCTCGCGGGCACAGGGATTCTGCGACGAGAGCGGTCGCGCCTTCGACGTGGTCGGTCTCTACGTCACCGACGCGGCGGCGTTGCCGAGCAACACCGGCGCGAATCCGCAGATCACGATCATGGCCAACGCGCTGCGCATCGCGGCTGGGATCGCCGCGGCTCGCGGGGGGCGTCGATCCGACGAGGTGAGCGCTCGGTGACGCTCCCTGCCGGTCTGTCGCGCGATGCCGGGGGCCTGCCGCGAGACGTCGCGGAGCCGTTCGGACGGCTCGACCGGCGCGGATTCCTGCGCTTCGCGGGCCTGCTCGCGGGGGCGGGCGTGCTGCCGGCGGGCTGCGGCGGGGTGCCCTCCGAGCTGAATCCACCCGGCGGAGTCGATTTGCAGGTGCTCTCGCCGCGCTCCTATGCAACCTTCCAGGCCGTTGCGATGCGCTGCGTCGGGCCTCGGGGAGCCGAGGGGATCCGGGCGAGGCGCATCGACCCGGCGCGCGCCGCCGATGCGTGGGTGGCGCGCCTGCCGGCACTGGCGGATCCGCTGGTGCAGGCGCTCTGGGTGCTGGAGTGGGGCGTTGCCCCGCTCCTTGCGAAGTGGCGGCCCTTCACGGCGCTGGACGGTGCCAGTCAGGATCGTGTGTTGGAGGATCTGATGCGCTCGCGTCTCGAGCTGAAGCGCGACTTGTTCAAGGGACTGAAGTCGCTCTCGATGTTGACGTTCTACTCCGACCCCGCGAGCCGCGCTGAGGTCGGGTACCCGGGCGCCTTCGACGCCGCGGGCATCGCCGCGGCGATGACGTACGCGCCCGGTGTCTGAGCCGCCGCGCGAGGCGCGCCCGCGGCGCTCGCGCCGCGGTGGGCGCCGCCGCCGTCGCGGCGGGATGAAGCCCGCGGCGCGCGAAGTGGAGAACGCACCGCGCGCGGCTGCTGCGCTGGCCGGCGAGCCCGCGGCGAAAAGGCGGGTGCGCCGACCGAGGGCCGCCGTGGTCGAGTTCCCGCCGGAGTCGCGCGTGGTCGCGGCGTCGCCTGCGCAGGCCGCCCTGCGCCTCGGCATCGAGCGATTGCATACCGAGCAGGAGCAGGTGGTCGCCGCCGTGCTCGCGGGCCGCGACGTGCTGCTCGTGCTGCCCACCGGTTTCGGCAAATCGGCCTGCTACCAGGTTCCGTCGATGTTGATGCCACGGCCCGTCGTCGTGGTGTCGCCGCTGATCGCGTTGCTGCAGGATCAGCACCGCCGGCTCGTCGAGCGGGGCGTTCGCTGCGTTCGGCTCGACGGCACGGTGCGGGGGCCGGCGCGGCGTGCGGCGATGGCGGAGATCGCCGCCGGCGGTCCGCTGCTGGTGATGACCACGCCCGAGACGCTCGGCAGTAGCGAACCGCGCGAGGCGCTCGTCGCGAGCGGCGTGTCGCTGGTGGCGATCGACGAGGCGCATTGCATCTCCGAGTGGGGCTACGATTTCCGTCCCGAATACCGGCGCCTGGGTCAACGCGTGCTCGAGCTGGGCGGCCCGCCGATCCTGGCGCTCACCGCAACCGCGACGCCGCTGGTGCGCGACGCCATCGTGCGTTCGCTCGGCATGCGCGATCCCGACGTGGTGGCGTCGTCGCCGCACCGCTCGAATCTCGCCTTCGAGGTGCTGCGCTGCGAGGGCGACGCGCGCTTCCGCGCACTCTTGCGCCTGGCCCGGCGGCTGCGACGCCCGGGCATCATCTATTGCGCGACACGAGCCGAGGTCGACGCCGTCTACGCGCTGCTGATGCGCTTTGGGATCCCTGCACACCGCTATCACGGCGGCATGACGGGGCTCGAACGGGAAACCGAACAAGAGCATTTCATGAAGGACGAGCGCCGTACCGTGATGGTCGCGACGAGCGCCTTCGGCCTCGGCATCGACAAGCGCGACATCCGCTTCGTGATGCACTTCCAGTCGCCGGCGTCACTCGAACAGTACGTGCAGGAAGCCGGCCGCGGCGGTCGTGACGGGCGCAAGGCGAACTGCATCCTGCTCTACGACGGCAGCGATCGGGCGATCCACGAGCTGCTGCTGGCGCGCAGCCGCGTTCGCCCAGACCAGCTCTACAAGCTCGGCGCCGCGCTCGCGGCCTGGGCGAAAGAGGCCCGCGAGCCCACCGTGCAAGCGCTCGCAGTCTCCGCCGAAGTCGGACCGCGGATCGCCGCCGCCCTGCTCAACAAACTCGAAGAAGCTGGGCTCGTGCGCTGGGAGGGCGACCAGATCCAGATTGCCGGCGCGCCGGAGACACTGGAACAGGACGTACGCGCGCTCGCCGGGCAGTTCGAGACGTTGCGCCGGCAGGATGCGCGCCGCCTCGATGCGCTCGGCGACTACGCCGCCTCCGACGAATGCCGTGCGATCTACCTGCGGCGCTACTTCGGGGAACCCGATGAGACGCCGTGCGAGCTGTGTGATGTGTGCCGTGGCAGTCCGGAGCGGCCCGCGGCGTTCTTTGAGCCGCTGCTGCGGCCGAAGCAGCCGGAACGCCGGCGCCGGTCGCGGCGTCGCGGGGGTCGCGAGCGCGAGGGGGGGCAGCGCGACCGCGGTGCGCGCCCGGCGCCGAGTCCGAGCCCGCAACCGGCGTTCGTTGCAACGACCGCAGCAACCGATCCGGGCGTCGCGGCGGGCGAACATCCGCGCCCTCGCCGGCGTCGCGGCCGTCGCGGCGGCCGTCGCCGGAGCGGCAGGCGCGATGGCCACGGGGAAGCGTCGCCTCCGGTGCAGCCCGAAGACTGAGCGCGGCGGACCTGGTTCCCGGGCGCGGGAGCGCGGGTCAGAGCCGGTGTTCGGCGCGGCGACCCCGCAGCCGGCGCACTTCGTGGACGAACGCGTCGATCGCCTCGTTGAGCGCCTTGCCGATGTCCTCTCCCGTTCGCGTCGCGATGACTTCGGCGCCGCGCGCCTGACACGCGATGTTGACTTCCTGGCCGCCGTGGCGGTGGTGGCTGTTCGGTTTCGCCACGATGCGCAGATCGATCAGATCGTCGTTGCCTTCGGCCAGTGTCTGCAGGCGGCGTTCCACCGCTTCGCGCTGCGTGGCGTCGACCTCGTCCATGTTGCGCCAGTGAATCTCCACGGGTCACCTCCTTCGATCGGGTTCTGGTTCGTGGCAGCAGCGAGGCGTCAGCTCGGATCCTGGAAGCGCGGCGCCCGCTTCTCGAGATTGGCGCGCACCGACTCGATCTGGTTCGGGCGGCCGATCAGCCCGAGTTGGAGCCTTTCTTCGAGCTGCAAGCCGTCGGCGACGGGCACGACGCCGGATGCGTCGAGCAGTTGCTTGGCCGCGCGGATCGCGTCGGGCGAGCGGGTGGCAATCTCGGCGGCGACCTCGAGGGCCGTCGCGCGCGGATCGACCGCGACGCGCGTCGCGAGCCCGAGTTCGACGGCCTGCGTGCCGGACACGACGCGCCCGGTGAACGTCAGCTCCTTCGCGACGTCGAGTCGCACCAGCCGCCGCAGCGTCTGTGTCCCGCTCATGTCGGGCACGAGTCCCCACTTGATCTCCATCACCGAGAGCTTCGCGTCGGGCGTGACGAAGCGCAGATCGGCGCCGAGCGCGATCTGGAGTCCGCCGCCATAGGCGACGCCGTGCACCGCGGCGATCACCGGCACGGGCACCTCGGTCCAGATCCACGCGGCGCGCTGCGCGAAGTTCGCCGGGCTCGATGCGTCGCCGCGCGCAAGCAGGTTCGGCGCTCGCTTGCCGGACCCGGTGTCGCCACTCATGGCCTGGAAACTCGAGAAGTCGAGGCCCGCGCTGAACGCGCGGCCTTCGCCCGAGAGCACGACCGCGCGCAGCGACGGGTCGCGCGCGAGTTCGGCGCCGGTCGCAACCAGCGCTTCGAACATCGGGACGTCGAGCGCGTTCATCTTCTCGGCGCGATTGAGGCGCACGTCCGCGACGCCTCCCGCCAGTCTCGTCACCACGACCCGATCCGACATCACTTCTCCTAGCGCAACCCGGCGCTGCGCAGATGATCGATCTCGTTGAAGTTCTGAAGCGACCAGACGAAGCCGGTCATGCCGACCGGGCGCGACTGCACGACCGCGTAGGCAGCCAGCTCCATCTCGAACCGGTTCCACTCCCACGGCACGCACGGGATGTCGAGCAGGTGCGTGATCGCCACCGCGTTGGTGCCGCCGTGGGCGACGATCGCGATGCGCTGCCGTTGCGGCGGCAGCCTCCACACCGTGAACTCGTCCTCGCTCTCGCGCGGTACGCCGTGGCGCAACAAGAGCGCTGCGAAGGTGCTCGAGACGCGCGTGTGGAACTGGCGGAAGCTCTCGCCGCCGGGCCAGCCGCTCCAGTGTTCGCGCAGCGGGCGCTGCGTCGCGCGGCGGAAGTAGCCATCGACGTCGGTCTGCGAGAGCCCTTCGAGGGGAATGTCGATCTCGGCGAGACCTTCGATCGTGATCGGCTCGATGCCCGTCGCCTTCGCGACCGGCACCGCCGTCTGCTGCGCGCGGCGCAGCGGAGAGACGTAGAGCGCGTTGATTCCGCAGCTCGCGAGTGCCCGCGCTGCGGCTTCCGCCTGGATGTGGCCACGCGGCGTGAGCGCCGCGTCGCGCACCGAAAGGCCGCCCTCGGGAGTCCAATCGGGTTCGCCGTGCCGCAGCAGGATGATCTCGATCGCGGTGTCGCCGCGCTGCCGCGCCTCGCGGCGGGAAATTGCGCCGGGCTCGGGAACTTCGAGCGCGCGCAGGGCACTGGGAGCCAACACGATCCTCCGGCGGAGATTGCGCGTTCAGTCCCTATCATAGCCACGCAGACAGACCTGGCCCGACCCGAGAGGAAGAAGTCACGATGCCGACTGCGCCCCGGGAACCCGTGCTGCTCGTCGATCGCGAGGACGGCGTCGTCACGCTCACGCTGAATCGCCCGGCTGCGATGAACGCGCTGTCGCGCGAGCTGCGTCGCGCAATCGCGACGGCGTTCCGCTCCCTTGCGGACGACGCGGGCGTCGGTGCGGTCATCGTGACCGGCAACGGCCGCGCATTCTGTGCCGGTCTCGACCTCAAAGAGCTGGGTGGCGAGACGGCCGACGAAGCGCCCGGCGCGCTGCTCGGGGAGACCGACATGATGAGCGCGCTGCGCGCCTGCACCGTTCCCGTGATCGGCGCCGTGAACGGCTTTGCGATCACCGGCGGTTTCGAGCTGGCGCTCGCGTGCGACATCCTGATCGCATCGAGCGATGCGCGCTTCGCCGACACCCACGCGCGCGTCGGCATCGTGCCGGGTTGGGGCCTCTCGCAACTGCTGCCGCGCCTCGTCGGGATCGGCCGGGCGAAGGAGCTTTCCTTCACCGGCAATTTCCTCGATGCCGAGCACGCCCTCGCGTGGGGACTCGTGAACCACGTGGTTGCGCCCGGGGAGCTGCTCCCGACCTGTCGCAGCCTCGCGCGAGACATGCTCTCGTGCGACCGCGCCACGCTGCTCGCCGTGAAGCGCGTGTACGACGAGGGCTACCGCACCACGCTCGCCGAAGGCCTGCGCATCGAAGGCCGCATCTCGGTCGAACACGCGCGCGCGGTGCGTCCCGAGCAGGTCGCGGCGCGGCGGCGCGGCGTGCAGGAACGCGGCCGGTCGCAGTCCCGCTGAGGGGAACGCAAGCGCGTCGTTCCGCGATCCGAGACGCGCTTTCGCGTCGGCGCTGCGTGGCTAGACTCGGGTCATCCGTAACGCGGGGGGCTCATGAGCGACGAAAACGAATACACCGGCGCCGTCGATCGCGGACTCGAGGGTGTGGTCGCGTGCAGCACCGCGATCAGCACGATCGCCGGGACGACGCTGCTCTACCGCGGCTACACGATCGAAGACCTCGCCGCGCACGCGACCTTCGAGGAGGTCGCGCACCTGCTCTGGTTCGGGCGACTCCCCACCGCCGACGAACTCGCGCGCTTCCAACGCCAGCTCGACGACGCGATGCCGCTTCCCGCGGAGTCCTTCGGCTGGTTCCACGGGTTGCCGACCGACGTGCACCCGATGGACTTCCTGCACGCCGTCGTGGCGGGCCTTTCGCTGCACGATCCCGACGCCAACGTGCTCACCTACGAGGCGAACCTGCGCAAGGCGGTGCGACTGACCGCCCGACTCGCGACGATCATCGCCGCCTACGACCGCGTTCGGAACGGTCAGTGGCCGTTGCAACCGATGTCGGGTCGTTCGATCGCGTGGAACTTCCTGTACATGCTGCAAGGCAAGGAGCCGTCCGCGCGACGGGTTCGGCAATTCGACACCTGCCTGGTGCTGCACGCCGACCACGAGCTGAACGCGTCGGCGTTCTCGGCGCGTGTCACGTCGAGCACGCTCTCGGGGATGTATTCGAGCGTGATGGCGGCGATCGGGACGCTGAAGGGCGAGCTGCACGGCGGCGCCAACGAGCAGGTGATGCGGATGCTGCTCGAGATCGGTTCGCCGAAGCGACTCGAGGCCTATCTCGACGACGCGCTCTCGTCGAAGCGCAAGGTCATGGGCTTCGGACACCGCGTCTACAAGGAAGGCGATCCGCGCGCGGCGATCCTCAAGCAGATCAGTCGCGACCTGACCGCCGAGACCGGCCGGCCCGAGCTCTACGAAATGAGCGCCGCGATCGAGGAGTACATGCACGACCGCAAGGGGCTGATCCCGAACGTCGATTTCTACTCGGCGACGGTCTACTTCAGCATGGGGATCCCGATCGACCTGTTCACGCCGGTATTCGCAGCGAGCCGGGTCGCGGGCTGGTGCGCCCACATCCTCGAGCAGTACTCGAACAACCGGATCTACCGGCCGCGCGGCAACTACGTGGGCCCGCGCGACCTGCACTACGTCCCGATCGACGAGCGCTGACGCGGGACGCCCGGTCGACGGCGCCGAGGATTCGAGAAAAGTTGATGTCATCCATCGTCATCGACCGTATTACAGAATACTCTGCCGCCAGCCGAGGGAACCGGAGGCGGCGATGGACGATGAACAGGCGCTGCTCCGCGAAGAGCGCCGCAAGGACCGTCTGATCCAGACGCGCGTGCCCCGGGACCTCGAGTCCACCTTGAAGCGCGAAGCGCGCAGGAGGCGGCTCACCGTGTCCCACCTCATCCGCAACATCCTCGAAGACACCTTCCAGCTGGTCGACGACGTGGTCGCGAACGTCGACGAGATCGTCACCGATTCCGTCGAGCTGGCGCGCCGCGTCGGTCGCGACGCGCGACGCGTGGCCGACGTCGTCCGCGACGCCGTCGTCGCGCCGGGGACTGACGCGGAGGCGGCTGCGAGCGACGTGCGCGACCGCGCGCCGCACGCCCCAGAGCCGGCGGCAGCGCCCGACACGACGCAGGACGACCCTGCGCGGCTCGCGAGCGTCTACGCCTGGAACCGCGTCATCGCGAACCGGCCTGCGACGTGCGCGCGCTGTGCGACCGAACTCGAGCGCGGCAGCGACGCATTCGTGGGTCTCTCCGAGGAAGCGAACGGCCCGAGGGTGTGGCTCTGTGCGGCTTGCGGGGAGTCGCTCTGAGGGTCATCGCCACTCGCGGCGGCGCAGCGCGCTCGGTGGGCGTGGGTCGAGCTTGCTGACGCGCGGGCGGGAGGGACAGTCCCGTTCGTCCTCGATGTCATTCGGCTACGGGGACGGCGAGGGCTCGGGCGTTCAGGTCGCGCTGCGCGTCGCGGCGGCGGTGGCGAACATCCGCTCGGCGTTGCCGCCGAGGATCGCGGCGCGCGCTTCGGGCTTGCCCTCCGTCACGAGCAGCACCTTCGCGAGCGTGGCCGCAAGCGGGTAGAACGGCCAGTCGCTGCCAAACAGCAGCCGCTCGGCTCCGACCGCGCTCATCAGACCCGCGAGCTGCGTCGCACCCTGGCAGGCGATCTCCAGCCACACGTTCGGATACTGCTGCGCGGCGGCGAGCGCGTCGTCCACGTCTCGTGCGCCCGCGTGGCCGAGCAGGAACTGCACGCGCGGGTAGGCGGTGATCGCCGGCACATAGTGGCGGATCAACGCGTACGGCCGGATCGACTCGGGCTCGATGCCCGAGCGACCGCCGTGGAAGATCACCGGCAGGCCGAGCCGCTCGCACTCGGCGTAGATCTGCATGGCCTCGGGATCATCCGGTGCGAAGCGCATCATCTCGGGATGCAGCTTCACTCCGCGCGCGCCGCGCGCGGCGAAGGCGGCGAGCTTGGCGCGCCAACCGGCGTCGCGCGGGTGTACCGAGGCGAACGGGACGAAGCGATCGGCTGCGGGCGAACGCTCGATCGCGTCCATCCACTGTTCGGTCAGGTGATCGCCAAAGGGCAGGCCGATCGCCATCCCGAGCACCGCGGCGCTCTGGAACCGCATCGCATCGAGTTCGGCGAGCAGATTGGCGAGCGTGTGGGTGCGCGCCGCGCTGCCGCCCCAGGGCAGCAGCTGATCGCGCATCTGCGCGGTCAGTTCCGCGAGCGCCGCGTCGCTGAAGTTCGCGTTCTGGTAGACGTCGAGATCGAAGTCGCAGCCGGGATCCTCGCGATCGCAGTCGAGGTAGTACTGCGTGCGCGGCGTCCGTGCGGCGAGATCGATCGCGGGCGCGAGCAGCAGCGCAATCCCGAAATGCGTGTGCAGGTCGATCGCGGGGGGGATGTCGATGGCGAGACGCAGCGTGCGGTCGGGCGCGAGTTCGAAGTAGGGGAGCTCCGCCAGGCCGCGGTAGCCGCTGTAGCGGAGGCGGCCGAGGGGGCCCTTGCCCGCGCGCTCGGTCTCATCGCGACGCTGGCGATCGAGCGCTGCGCGATCGGCTTCGGTGTACTCGAGTCCCGAGCCGCAGCCCGGCGCGGCCCACAGCGACGCGAGCGAGCCGAACGCGAGCTTCGCGAAGCCGCGCCGGTCGAGGCGGGGCTCGCGAATCACGTCTGCGCTGCCACGCCCGGCTGTGCGCCGCGCAGCAGTCTGCCCGGCAGCGCGCCCGTGGCTTCGGCGTCCTCGTAGATCACCTGGCCGCTCTGGATCGTCATCCGGTAGCCGCTGGCGCGTTGCACCATGCGGCGACCGTTTGCGGGCAGGTCGAAGACGACTTCGGGCGGCGCGATCCGCAGCTTCTCGAAGTCGATGACGTTCACGTCGGCGCGCAGCCCGGGCGCGAGCGCGCCGCGGTCGCCCAGGCCGAACAGCGCGGCGGTGTTGCGGGTCTGCATCCGCACCACCTGCTCGAGCGGGATGCGCTCGCCGCGGCTGCGGTCGCGCACCCAGTGCGTGAGCATGAAGGTCGGCATGCTCGCGTCGCAGAGGATTCCGCAGTGCGCTCCTCCGTCCGAGAGACCGAGCACCGTCTGCGGGTGCATCAGCATGGTGCGCATGTCGTCGAAGTTTCCGCGCGTGTAGCCGAGTAGCGGGAAGTAGAGCAGCTCCTTGCCGTCGCGCGTGAGCAGCAGGTCGTACGCGACTTCCTGCGGCGTTCGGCCCTCGCGTTCGGCGATCGCCGCGACGCTCTTCTCGGGCGCCGGCTCGTAGTCGGGCGGGTCGCCGAGCGGGAAGAGCTTGTGGAAGCTCGCCGCAATGTAGACCGCGATCGGCATCGCGTGGTTCGGCGCCTCGGTGAGGATGCGAGCGCGCAAGGCCGGGTCGTGCATGCGCCGCACGCGCTCGGCCAGCGGCAGCGCGGCGATCTCGCCGTAGCTCGGATAGGTGCTGAAGGGGTGGAAGCTGCTCTCGAGGCCGAGCAGCAAGCCGGTCGGCCGGCCGCTGACCTGCGGCACGACGCGCGCGCCGCGCTCCGCGCAGGTTTCGGCGAAACGCAGCAGGCGCCGCCACTGATCGGGGTCGAGGTCGTTCTGCAGGCACGCGAAGGTGACGGGCCGGCCTGTCGACGTCGCGAGCTTCTCCATCCAGCGGAACTCGTTGCCCTCGGGTGCGAGGTCGCTCGCCATCTCGAAGACGCCGTGACCGACCTGTCCGAGCGCGCGCCCGATTCCGAGCAACTCGTCCTCGCCGGCAAAGGTGCCGGGTACCGGTTCGCCGTCGACGGCGCGGTGCAGCAGCGTGCGCGACGTCGAGAAGCCGAGCGCGCCCGCGGCGAGGCCCTCGCGCACGAGTTCCGCCATGCGCTCGATGTCGTCCGCCGTCGGCTTCTCGTTGCGGGCGCCGCGCTCGCCCATCACATAGGCGCGTACGGCGCCGTGGGGAACCTGCGTCGCGACGTCGATTGCGCGCGGCATCCGCTCGATCGCATCGAGGTACTCGGGAAAGCTCTCCCAGTTCCACTGGATGCCCTCGGCGAGGGCGGTGCCGGGGATGTCCTCGACGCCTTCCATCAGGCCGATCAGCCACTCGTGTCGGTCGGAACGCGCGGGTGCGAAGCCGACTCCGCAGTTGCCCATCACCAGCGTGGTCACACCGTGCCACGACGACGGCGTGAGGTACGGATCCCAGGTGACCTGTCCGTCGTAATGGGTGTGGATGTCGACCCAGCCGGGTGTGACGAGCAGGCCCGACGCGTCGATCTCGCGCCGACCGGCGCCCGCCTTGCCGCCCACCGACGTGATGCGAGCGCCGTCGATGGCGAGATCGCCGCTGCGCGCGGCAGCGCCCGTGCCGTCCACGAGGCTGCCGCCGCGAATCACGAGATCGTGCATGGTTCCTCTCTCTTCGCTGCCGCGCGCGCACGCTACCACACGCGATCTGCCGGGGGCCGCGGCATCGCTGCGATCGCAGCGCGCGCCGGCTCGCGATCCGCCTCGGCGACGAGTCGCTCGCTTCGGCGTTCAGGAGGACGCGGTCCCCGATGGGCCGAGCACGACGCGCTCGACGGTGTCGGGCACCTCGTCCGCGCGCCACAGCGCGGATCGGTACAGCTCGAAGCGCGACCACGGTGCCGAAAGATTCGCGTGCCAGGCGGAGCCCGGGTCGCCGCTCGGACCCGAGGAATGGGCGAACCACGCTTCATCGGGGCGCGCGAGGTCGCACACGAAGCGGCTCGTCGCGCCGACGAACGCGCGCAAGCGCTTGCCTTCGTCGAGCGAGCGGGAGGGGCTCACGGTGTAATCGTCACCAGGGAAGGGAGCGTCGAGCGCGACCAGGCGGGTGCCGACGCGCGGCAGCTCCGCGAGCAGGGTTCCGAGTCGCGCGCGCTGGATGCGACCCCACGACAGGCCCGAGTCGGCGTGCGAGTCGGCGTGCGACCGGGCGTCCGAGTCTGCTTCCGACTCGGCCCCGCAGATCGACGCGATGCGGTCGAGCGCCGCGCGCAGCGCATCGGCGGCGAGATCGGCGAGCGGGCCGGCGGCGCGCTCGATGTCGGCGCGCAGCGGATCGGCGCTGTCGGCGAGCAGGCGCTGGAGGCGCGGGATCGCGCGCCGGCTGTTCGCGAAGCGCGGTCCGACACGGGGTCCCAGCAGCACCTGAGCGACGCGTTCGGAGAGCGACTTCTGCGTGAAGAAGAAGATCGCGGCGGCGGCCGACTCGATCGGGAAGCTGCCGTCCCACGCCGCGAGCGACGCGACGGCGCGTCCTTCGCGTGAAGCCTCGCCCTGAAAGCGGGCGAGCAGCAGCACCAGCGCGTCGCGCAGCGGCGGCGCGTACTCCGCCGTCACGTCCGCCTGCATCGCACGAAAGCTCTCGACGTCGTGCTCGGCGCGCGCGGCCAGCAGGCGCTCGATGCGATCCTGGCGGTGGCGCGGCTCGAAGTGCACACGTGTCGCGATCGGGCCGATCTGCGCGGCGTCGACGATCGAATTCGCGGTCGCGATCGCGCCTTCGGCGGGGTTCAGCCGCTTCGGCATCTCGGAGAAGTCGAGGAAGCCGTCCCACTGCGCCTCCGGATCGTGGGCGTCGCGCACGAAGAGACCGTCGCGACGCCGCCGCGGCAGGCGCCCGAAGAGTTCCCAGCCGAAGTGGCCGTCCTTGTGGGCGTAGACGTGATTGAAGTCGAAGGGTCCCTCGTTCATGTCGGCGAGCGCGGCGCGGTGTTCGTTCACCGTCGTCGAGGCAGCGAGTGCGAGGTAGCCAGCGAGATAGCGGCCGGCGTCGGACGGCACGTAGCGCACCGCGAGATCCGCGCCGTCGTCGTGCTTCCAGCCCGGATACAGGATTCCGTGTTCACAGGACTCCCACGCGAGCGTCACCGAGCGACCGAAGCGGGCAGGCCGCTTCTCGCGGTGCGTGCGGATCGCGCCGGTCCCCGTGCTGGTCCGATAGCGGGTGCGGTCACCCGGGACGCGGTGCACCCGGTAGAGGTCCCAGCCGTCGCGGAAGCCGGTCGTGCAGCCCCATGCGAGGTGGCCGTTGTGTCCGAAGCCGAAGGCGGGGTAACCCGGGAACACTCCGCCTTGCACGCGCGCGCCGGGCCATTCGAGATGCGCGTGATACCAGTAGGTGGGCAGCGGCACCAGCGGAACGTGCGGATCGTTGGCGACGATCGGCGCGCCCGAAGCCGAGCGTGTCGCCGCCACGGCCCAGTTGTTGCTGCCCGCCGAGGGAACGTGCACCGGCGGCTCGGGGAGTGTTCCCTCTCCGTGTCGCTCGAGGTCGGGAACGTGCTGCCACGGGGCCTCGGGGTAGATCCGGCGCGCCACTTCGTCGCCGACGTGACCGCGCACGGCGTCGAAGACGAGTTCGTTGTCGAGGTTCACCAGGGATACGACGAAGCCGCAGGTGCGCGCCGCGAGCAGGCAGTCGGCCGGGTGCCACGCGCGGCCGCGGCCGAGCAGCAGGTACTCGGCCGGGTAGACGCCGTTCATCGCGCGCAGCGCGGCATTCACGCCTTCGGCGAAGGCATCGACGCAACTGCGGGCACGCGCCGGCATCGTCGCGAGATCCGCGTGGCTCGCGGCCTCGAAGTCGAGTGGGCGGACGAAACCGTCGAGGTCGGCGATGGCGCGCCCCGAGAACAGGGACTCGCCACGTGCCGGTGCGCGCCAGTTGCCGAGCAGCTCACAGACACGCCCCGCACCGAGGTGCCGAATCAGATCGAGCAGGACGAAGCGGTCCGCGCCCTGCAAGAAACCGAGCAGCGCATACGCGTCGCGCTCGTGCTGGGCGTAGACATGCGGGATGCCGCGGACGTCCCGCACGACTTCCACCCGTCCGTGCAGCGCGGGAACCGCGTTTGCGGTGAGGGCAGGGCGCGTGCCTCGGACGCGCCGTCCCGCGAGAGCGGCGACGAGACGCATCGCCATCGCGAGCCGCCGCTTGCGCGGGAGCGGCAGGTCGTGGGATCGTGTCAAGCGGGGCGGCCTCCCAGGTTTCAGCTTCTCGGCGGATTCCGGTGAGGTCGCCGCGCTGCGCTGACGTGGTATACACGCGATGCCTCTCGCTCGCGAGGCAGGGAGAGAGACGATGAGCGACGACACCGACCGGAAGCAACAACAGCTGAAGCAGAAACTACTGGAACGCCTGGCCGTGTTGGAAGCTCGCACCGGGCGCATCACCGGCGACTTGCGCCATGAGTCGCATCCCGTCGAGCAGGACTTCGCAGAGCAGGCCACGCAGCGCGAAAACGAAGAAGTGCTCGGCGCGCTCGACGAATCAGGCCGTCGCGAACTCGATTCGATTCGAGCCGCGCTCGCTCGCATCGAGGCTGGCGACTACGGGATCTGTCGCCGCTGCCGCCAGCCGATCTCGCCCGAGCGCCTGCGCGCGCTCCCGACCGCGCTCGAGTGCGTGCGCTGCGCCGCCTGAGCGCCGGGTCTCGCTAGAGGAAGCCGAGGCGGCGGTCCGCCTCCTCCGAATCGTAGTCTTCGAACTGGAGGATGCCGAGCCGGTCGAAGGCCTCTCGCACGCGCGCGGTGAGCAGCCCGAGCTTCTTCAGATTCGGCACGATGCGCATGAAGAGCATCTTACGGAACATCTGAGCGGGCGGCGACGCGAGGAACACCTCACGCACCTCGTCGGCGTTCCAACCCATCGCGTTGGCGATGTCGTCGCCGATCAGGCGGTTTCTCATCAGCTCGCAGGCATAGATGATGAAGTCCTCGCGGTCTCGAAGCTCGCTCGCCGGCATGTCGTCGTAGTAGCCGCGCAGCGAGAGCACGCCGAACGCGACGTGCCGCGATTCGTCCTTCATCACGTACTTGAGCAGTTCCTTGAGCAGCGGCTCCTGCGCCAGCTGATACAGGTTGCCGAAGGCCGCCATCGCGAGTCCTTCGATGATGATCTGCATACCGAGGTACTTGAAATCCCAGCGGCTGTCCTTGATGGTCGCGTCGAGCAGTTCTTTGAGGCTCGCGTTGATCGGCCACTCCCATTCCAGCTTGTCGTGGACGTAGCGGCTGAAGACTTCGACGTGTCGCGCCTCGTCCATTGTCTGGGTGCCGGCGTAGTACTTGGCGTCCATCCAGGGCACGCCGCCGACCAGCTGCGAGGCCACGATCAGCGCGCCCTGCTCCCCGTGGAGGAACTGCGAGAGCTGCAGAGAGATCTGTGCGTGCCGCAGGCGGGCGCGCTCCTTCGCGTCGAGTTTCTTGAACGGGCCATAGTCGGCGAGCGGGTTGATGGCGGGCGGGATGATGTCGCCCTCCGGATCGACCTGGGTGTCCCAGGCCAGCTGCGTCGTGCCGTTCCACTGATCGCGCTTGGCCTTCTCGTAGAGGTCCTGCAGACCTTCTTTCACGCTCCCGTAGTTCCAGACGTAGTTGGTATCGAAGGAGGTGAGCACCGTCTCCAGCTCGCGGTCGAGCTGGCGGATCTGGTTCACGGACCGTGACTGGGCGTGGGACATCGTCGGTTTCTCCTGCGGCGGGGCGGCGCGGCCAGCCTATCGGTGGCCACCAGGTGTGTCCAACGGCCACTCATATCTTGCACACACAGCGATCCTCACGGGCTCGATCGGCATCCAATCTCTGGGAGAGGAATCCGGCCGGAATTGATGTATAGAAAATATCAGGACATCGCATTGACATCTAATCCAATTGCGCCGATGCTTCGTATCCATTTTCCGGCCGTATCCACGAGGGCATGAGGCTTGAAAGCAGCTCTGAGCCAGGTTCGAGGCATTGCCGTGGCCTGCGGCGATCGACACGTGCTTGCGGATCTCCCGGATTTCGGCAGGGAGCGTGCGAACAATGGCCGCTCGTCGGCCGTCGTAGCCCGCTCCGATCTGGCAGCCCCCGATTTCTCGCCGAGGCCCGGCGACGACGCGATCGACGTCCGGCCTTGCGACGCCCCTGGCACCCGACTCTCAGCGCGCGCCCGCAACTGAGTGGATGGAGACATGGACGACGACCTCATTCGCACCGAACAACCGCTCTTCGACGACCTCGAGTCCGACGCCGTGCGGCCCGAACCGACTGCGGTCCCGGATCCGCTGCGCGACGAGGACCACATTCCGAGCGCGCGCGAGACCCGGGCAAGCGGTCAACCCGATGCGCTCGTTTCCTACATCCGTTCGATCTCGCAGACACCGATCCTCTCGCGCGAACAGCAGTACGAGATCGCGGGCGCGCTCGAAGCGCATCGCGAGGCATTCCTCGACGCGATCTTCGCCGTGCCGGCGACGGCGACGGAGATCGTGCGCCGTTGGCGCGAGCGAAAGGCCGCGGGCTACGTCACCGCCACCTTCTCTGCACACCACCTCGACGGCAGCGGTCGCGACCTCTCGGCCGAGATCGATCGCGCTTTGGGGGCGCTGGAGAAGCTGGTCGCCCGACGCGATACGGTGGTGCGCAACCGGCAGTCGCTGCGCCAGAGCGAGATGCTCGGGCGTCGCATCGCGCGCGGACTGCGCGAGGCCGGGCTGGCATTCGAAGTGGTCGTCGAGACGTATCGCGGGCTGGCGAAGGCAGCGGCTTCCCCGCGCCGTCGCGCACGCGGCTCGGCGGCCGGACGCGAACAGCTCGAGGTCGCGCGGCGCTCCCTCGCGAACTACGAAGTGACCAAGCAGCGCTTCGTGCGTCACAACCTGAAGCTGGTGGTGAAGTTCGCCAAGCAGTATCGCGGCATGGGCGTGCCGTTCCTCGACCTGATCCAGGAAGGCAATCTCGGACTGATCCGCGCCGTCGAGAAGTTCGATCACCATCGCGGGCACAAGTTCTCCACCTACGCAGCCTGGTGGATCCACCAGGCGATGATTCGCGCGGTGCAGAAGCACTCGCGGACGGTGCGGGCCCCCTCGCACGTCTACGACCTGCAGCTTCGCTTCAAGCGCGCCGAGAAGAAGCTGCGGGGGCGAACGTCGGCCGAGCCGTCGCGGACCGAGATCGCGGCGGAACTCGGGCTCTCTGCGCTCGAGATCGACCGTTTGATGTCGACGATGATGCCGATCGCCTCGACGCATGCGCCGCTCGCCGGTACCGAGTCGCTCACGCTCGACGACGCGCTCGCGGACGACACGCTCGTCGATCCCGGCGAGGCGCTCGACCGCAACGTCGTGGTGAGCGAGATGCACGCGCTGCTCGAAGACCTCGAGCCCCGCGAGCGGGCGGTGATCGAGCGTCGTTTCGGACTCGGCGACGAGCCGATCCAGACGCTGCAGGTGATCGGGCAACGCCTCGGACTTTCGCGCGAACGTGTGCGGCAGATCGAAGCGAAGGCACTCGACCGACTGCGGAAGAGCGGCAAGGCGGATCATCTCGCCAGCCTCCTCGACGGACAGCGCGAGGTCGCTTGAGAACCGCGTCAGGCGGGTTGCCGTCGGCGCGGTAGTCTCCCCGGCCTCGTACGCCACGAGGGGATCCATGAAGCCTCGCCGTCGCGTCGGCCTCGTGCTCTCCGGCGGTGGTGCCCGCGGTGCGTACGAGGTTGGCGTCCTCGCGCACTTCTTCGAGCAGATCGTGCCGAAGCTCCCTGCGGGCTTCGACTTCGACCTGGTGAGCGGCACCTCGGTGGGCGCGATCCACGCCGCCTACGTCGCCGCGAGTTCGCACTGGGACGGCGTGCAGCGCGCGCGCCGGCTCGTCGACACCTGGAAGAACATGGAAGTCGCGCAGGTCGTGCGACTCGGCGTTGCTGACCTGCTCGGTGTTCCCTTGCGCGCGCTCGGCCTCGCACAGCTGCGGCGCCGTGCCGGTGGCAGGGCCAAGGCGCCCGAGGTGATCGGCGGACTCATCGACGTCTCGCCGTTGGAACGCATCGTCGCGCAGCGCGTGCCGTGGAGCGCCCTGCGCGACAACCTCCACAAGCCCCGCCCACGTGCCCTTTGTGTGCTCTGCACGCAAGTGAGTTCGGGGCGCGTGGCGGTGTTCATGGACGGGCCGCTCGCGGACCCGTCACCCTGGTCGACCGACCCGAACATCCTGGCGATCCCCACCGAAATCACCGCGATGCACGTGCGCGCCTCGGCAGCGATTCCGTTCCTTTTCCCCGCCGTGCGCATTGGCGAGCATTACTACGTCGACGGCGGCCTGCGCATGAACACGCCGCTCTCGCCCGCGCTGCGACTCGGTTGCGATCGCCTGCTCGTGATCGCATTGAAACATCACCCCGCCGGTCCCGTCGAGACGCCCACGTTCTCGGACGCCGTGATCACGCAGCCCGCGTTCCTGATCGGGAAGGTGCTCGACGCGCTGATCCTCGACCAGCTCGAAGTCGAGATCCACCGACTCCACGTGGTGAATGCACTGCTCGCCCAGGGTGTCGCGATCTACGGCGACGACTTCATCGAGAACGTCAGTGGTGCCGTGCGCTTGCAGCGCGGAGCGGGCTACCGGATCGTCGAGACGGCCGTCGTGCGACCCGGCGAAGACATCGGCCGCATTGCCGCCGCGTGCTATCGCAAGCACGGAGCGGGCGCGCTCGGCGCACTGCCCTCTTTGATGACGCGGCTGGCCCTTCGCGGTGTTCCCGAAGGCGAGGCCGACCTGCTCTCCTACCTGTTCTTCGACCGCCGCTTCACCTCCGAGCTGATCGCGCTCGGCCGCGAGGACGCGCGCCGCCAGGAAGACGAGATCCTGCAACTCCTCGTCGATTGAGTCGGCGCTTCGTGAGCGGTCAGGAGAGCGCGGCGAAGCGCACGTCGGTGAGCGCTTCGGAGAGTTTCCAGAGTCGCGCCGCATCTGCGAGGTCCTTCGAGCGGGCGCTCGATCTCACCTTGCGCGGATGGCCCCACATCTCGCCGAGGCTGGCGGGGCCGAAGTAGTCGCCGCCTTGCACCTCCGGCGCGGTGGCGGCGTAGAGCGTCGGCAGCGCGCCCATCGCCGCGCTCTGGGCGATCAGCCGGTTGGCGACTTCGAAGAGCCGCTCGAGCACACGGGAGCCTGCCATCCGTGCTCCGACGGATTGCAGATTGGTCGCCGCGTAGCCGGGGTGCGCCGCGACACTGATCACGGACGTGCCCGCCTTGCGAAGCCGCCGATCGAGTTCGAAGGCGAAGAGCAGATTGGCGAGCTTGCTCTGCGCATAGGCGCGCCAATTGCGATAGCTGCGCTCGAGCTGCAGATCGTCCCAGTGTATCTTGCCGGGGCGGTGCGCCGAGCTGCTCACGGAAACGACGCGCGCCCCGGGCGTGTCGAGCAGGTGCGGCAGCAGCAGACCGGTCAGCGCAAAGTGGCCGAGATGATTGGTCCCGAACTGCATCTCGAAGCCGTCCGTGGTGCGGCGGTGCGGGATCGCCATCACGCCCGCGTTGTTGCAGAGCAGGTCGAGTCGTTCGTGTTGCGCAACGAAGGCCTCCGCGAAGGCGCGCACCGAGGCGAGCGAAGCGAGGTCGAGCGCCATCGCTTCGACGGAGACAGCGGGACTCGCCGCGCGAATTGCCTGCAGCGCAGATTGCGCTTTCGCCGCGTCGCGACATGCGAGTACCACGTGAGCGCCCTTCGCCGCGAGCGCGAGCGCGCTCTCGCTGCCGAGTCCGCTGTTGGCGCCCGTCACGATCGCGACGCGACCGCTCTGGACCGGGATGTCGGCGATTGCCCAGCGGGTGTCGTTGCTCATCGGAAGCCTCCAGGAGGCCGGGCGCGCGCGCCCGGCGCCCTCCAACCGTGGAAGGGATGGCGCGCGACCAGCTCGGGATTGCGGAATACGAGGACGAGCAGCATGCCCGCTACGAAGCCACCGACGTGGGCCCAGAATGCGACACCGCCGCCTTCCGCGCCGGGCCCCGTCGCGCCGCCGATCAGCTGCAGCGCGAGCCAGTAGAACAGCATGAACGCCGCCGGTACCGCGACGGTCGTGACGTAGAAGCCCAGCCACAGCAGCAGATGGACGCGCGCACGCGGATAGAGCATCACGTACCCGCCCATCACGCCGCCAATCGCACCCGACGCGCCGACCATCGGAATCGGTGACGTCGGGTTCGCCGCCAGCTGCAGGCCCGCAGCCGCGAGGCCGCAGAGCAGGTAGAAGAGCGCGAAGCGCGCGTGTCCCATCGAGTCCTCGACGTTGTTTCCGAAGATCCACAGGAACCACATGTTGCCGAGCAGGTGGAACCAGCCGCCGTGCAGGAACATGTGCGTGAACAACGTCAGCCGGTCGGGGTTCGCGTCCACCACGCACGTGAAGTGGGGAGTGAGCGGCACGCTCGTTCCCGGCGCCGCGAGTTGGAGCAGCTCACCCGGGATCAAGCCGAGGTCGCAGAGCGAATGGGCGAGGCCGGCCTCGCTGCCCAGCTTCTGGACCGTGAGCCAGGCGAGGACGTTGAGCCCGATGATCCCCCACGTGACGACCGGCGTGAGGAAGTGCGGGTTCTCGTCGCGGATCGGGAACATCGCGCCGGCGCTCCGCCGCTCAGACCAACCGGCTCTCGTGGCCCTGCCAGTAGCGGTCTCGCAGCTTGCGCTTCAGCATCTTGCCGGTCTCGGTGCGCGGCAGCTCGGCGACGAAGTCGATCGTACGCGGACACTTATAGTGGGCGATCTGCGCGCGGCAGAACTGGATCAGTTCGTTCGCGAGCGCGGGGCTCGCTTCGCTGCCCGGCGCCGGTACCACGACGGCTTTCACTTCTTCGCCCATCTCGTCGTTCGGTACGCCGATGACCGCGACGTCGTGCACCTTGGGATGCGTGATGAGGTGACTCTCGGTTTCCTGCGGGTAGATGTTCACACCGCCGGAGATGATCATGTTCGACTGGCGATCGGTGAGGTAGAGGTAGCCCTCGGGATCGAGGTAGCCGATGTCGCCGATCGTGAAGAGGTCGCCGCGATAGGTGTCGGCGGTCTTGCGGTCGTCCTTGTAGTAGTTGAAGCGCGTCTTGGGATCGGGCGGCGCTTCGAAGTAGACGGCGCCCTCGCGGTTCGGCTCTTCGATCGGCCGGCCTTCCTCGTCGAGGATGTAGACCTTGCCGCCGGACCAGTGGCGACCAACCGAGCCTTTGTGTGTCATCCATTCCTGGGCGCGAATCAGCGTGCCGCCGCCTTCCGTCCCCGCGTAGTACTCCTGGATCGCGTCTCCCCACCATTCGATCATCGCCTGCTTCACCGCGATCGGGCAGGGCGCGGCCGCGTGCACCGCGACGCGCAGCGACGAGACGTCGTAGCGCTTTCGCACCGCTTCGGGCAGCGATAGTAGACGCTTGAAGTGCGTCGGTACCCACTGCGACGTCGTCACCTTCTGCTCGTCGATGATGCGCAGCGCTTCCTCGGCATCGAAGTGGCGCATCGCCACCACCGTCGCGCCGATCCGGTGTTGCGCGGACGAAAACGCCAGCGGCGCCGCGTGGTAGAGCGGGGCCGGCGAGAGATAGACGTCGCCTTCCTTCATGCCGAAGAGCAGCGCGAGCCCGACCTGCATGATCGTCGCCTTCGGATCGCCGGCGGGTGCGTGGACGAGGGGACGCCGCACCCCCTTCGGTCTGCCCGTGGTGCCGGAGGAGTAGAGCATCACCGAGCCTTCGAGTTCCTCGCCGAGCGACTCGTCGCTCGGCGCCGACGCGATCTCGTCCTCGAGGGTGCGGAAACCCGAAATCGCGCCGCCGACGCTCGCGGACACGACGAGCCGCGGGACTTCGCGCACCACTGCCTGCGCCGTCTCCGCAAAGCGCGCGTGCGCGATCAAGAGTTTCGCGTCGCAGTTGTCGACGACGTACTGCACCTCATCGCGCTGGAGGTGCCAGTTCACCGGCGTGAAGTAGAGCCCCACGCGGTGGCAGGCCCAGAAAAGGTCATAGAAGACGTCGTCGTTGGCGACCAGCGCAGCCACGCAGTCGCCGGGCACCAGACCGCAGCGCCGGAACGCGTGCGCGATGCGCCGCGATCGCGCTTCGAGCTGCCCGTAACTCTCGACGAACTCGCCGTTGCCGAAAATCACTGCAGGCCGATCGGGCTGCTTTGCAGCGTATGTCGTGATCGTGAACAAGGCGCGCCTCCGTAGACTCCGCGCGTTGCCGCCGCGCGGCGGTTGCGAGAGCCGTGCGAGAGTAGACGACCCACTTCAACGAATCCCGGGCCGAGTTGGCGAATCACCCCGGCCTTGCTGGAAGCTCCATTCCTTGGGAGGACCGAGTGATGGCAGTCGGACTCATGAGATCGAGTCTCCGAATGACCTCACGGGGGAAGGCCGTCTCTACCGCAAACGCTTCACGCGCAACCAGCTGATGCGACGGCGCGACGCTCCGTGCGCTGGATCGCCGCCGAAATCTCCAGGTACAGCCGCGGCTCCGCTGCAGCCGCGTCAATCGGGACCTCGATTGCCCGCTGCACGCGTTCAAGCGTCGCCGCAAGGGGAAGGCCCTCGCTCACGGGGAGCGAGTCGCATAGGATGCCTTCCCAAGGAGCCGCCGCTCATCCATGATCAACAGCGACGGGACATCGCGAAATGATCTACAAATTTGGTGAGTTTTCCCTGGATGATCAGTTATTCCGGCTGGAATGCGCTGGCCGGTTGGTCCCTCTTGAGCGCCGAGTCTTCGACCTCTTGGCATATCTCATTCTGCAACGTCATCGCGTGGTCACGAAGTCGGAACTCTTCGAATGCTTATGGGAAGGTCGCAAGGTAAGCGAGGGTTCATTGACGGTAGCAATCGCTGCTGCAAGGAAGGCACTAGGTGGCAATCACGACTCTCCCCGAATGATCGAAACCCACCATGGCCGCGGTTATCGCTTTTGTGCAGAGGTAGTTGAGATTCGTTCGGGAGCGTACACGGATGCGAGTTCACGACGAATACATCGCGAGGCGCGGGGGTTTGTTGGCCGCGAGAATGAGCTGGCGCTCCTGCGTACTTGTTTCGACGCATCGCGAGAGGGTCGAAGGCAAGTCTGCCTACTGAGTGGCGAGCCTGGAATTGGTAAGAGCCGCTTGGCAGACGAGTTCGCCCAGGTCGCCACGAACCTCCGTGCGCGAGTTCTCGCCGCCAGATGTCCAGAGGGTGACGGAGCACCCCCGTTTTGGCCTTGGACGCAGGTCTTGAGGGAGCACATCAGACGCGACGGTCTTCGTGACGTCCCCGTCTCAGTCCGAGGGGAGCTGGCACGGCTCGTTCCAGAGTTGAGAACTGCCCCTATTCGGTCAGGCGAGGGAGAGCAAGACCCGACCCGGGCTCGATTTCGACTATTTGACTCCGTGGCATACGTAATTCGCGAAGCAACGATCAAGTCGCCGGTTGTGCTCTTGATGGATGACGTTCATCGGGCCGACAAAGCTTCACTGTTGTTGGTTGACTTCATCGCTAAGCAGCTCAAAGAGTCACGTTTACTCATCGTCATGACCGATCGAGATACGGAAACACAGCGAAGCGAAATTCACTCCGCAGTCTTGGGCTCGATATTGCGCGAGGTTGGGGCGCGCGCGGTACTGCTATCTGGTCTGACACAGAGCGAAATCGAGGAGTTCATTCATAGCGCCGGCGCGGCATCTCGCGATACTGCGAACGCGCAGCTCCTACAAGAACTAACTGGCGGGAATCCGTTCTTTCTTACTCAGGTGCTGCCCCTTCTTGGAGAACTGACTCAACGGGGCGGCAGAGTTCGCGCGCCCCTCCTTTCCCTTCCTCGAACGGTTCGCGATGCGATCGGGAGACAGTTTGACGGCCTTAGCGAAGCGACACGGGAGATTCTCCAAGTTGCAGCTGTGGTCGGACGAGACTTCTCCGATCAGCTGTTGAGAATGGTGACGAGGCAAGTTGCTGGAACCGCCGCTGCGGTCGAGGAATCATGCAGCGCCCGCATTGTGATCCGCCACCCGAGCCGTGAGGGTGTCTTTCGATTCGGTCACGTACTGGTACGCGACGCGCTTTATGAGCGGTTGTCACCTAATGTCCGGTCGGCTCTACACTGGAGAGTGGGTGAAGCCTTGCAGAATGTTGCTGGTGACAATTCCGAGAGTAATCTGGTGGAAATCGCTCACCATTTCTATCACGGGGTTGATCACGGGAATGCTGTACAGACACTTAAGATATGCGTTGCCGCCGGTGCACTCGCGAGCCAGACGCTTGCTTACGAGGAAGCAGTTGTTCAATACGGAAGGGCGATCGAACTTGCATCTCTGTATCGTGGAGACGACGAGGCCTTGCGCTGTGACCTGTATCTCGTACTTGGCGCGGAGCTGGCGCGAGCGGGCGATCGCGCAGCGTCTCAGGCAGCGTTCGCAACGGCGTCGAAACTTGCGCGCAATCTCGACGATGGCGTTCGATTCGCACGCGCGGCATTGGGTGCCTTTCCGGGATTCTTTGCAGTTGAGGCAGGCTCTCCGGATGCGTTCGCAATTGCGCTACTTAGAGAGGCCCTGGAGCGAACAGGAGACGACAATCCGCAACTCCGTGCATTGCTCTTAGCTCGATTGGCCATGGCACTCTCTTGGTCTGAGGAAGGGGCACACCGCATTGCCTTCAGTAGGGAAGCTGCGGCACTTGCAAGCGCGAGTGGCGACTCAGCGCTGATCCTACAGGTGCTTCTGGCACGGTGGTTCGCCGAGTGGGAGCCCGACGGCTTCGAGGATCGTTGGAGAATTGCCGAGGAGTTAATGGAGAGAGCGCGGCTCTCTGGAGATCGCGAGACGCTCCTGCTGTGCCGTCTGTTCTGGGTTACTTGCTTGCTAGAGCGTGGCGAGATGGCAGAGTTCTTGTGGCAGGTGAAACTCTTCGAAGAAGCCGCTGACGTACTCCGCCAGAGAGAGGCCCAGTGGTACGCGGCACTTCTAAGGTCGGTGCATGCGCTTCACGAAGGACGGCTCGCGGAGGCGGAGGTACTCTCGTCGCATTTCGTGGAAATCGGCGAACTAGTAGGCGACGCAAATGTCTTCCACAGCAGGATGACGCACAAGATCATACTGGCCTGGGAGACCGGGAAGCAGGAAGAACTCGTCGCAGGTGCGCTGCAGGGATGCGAGGCGTACCCGGGCGTCGTGGGATGGAAAGCTGCCTACGCATGGAGCCTCGGCCAAGCCGGGCGACTTGATGCGTGCCGTCGAGAGTTTGATGCGCTCGCGCGACGCGGATTCAACCGGATTCCGAGGAGAATGGATTGGGCGGTCACGATGGCATTCCTCGCAGATGTCGCCGCGCTGCTCGGCGCTAGGGACGAAGCAACCGCGATTTTTCGGTTACTTCAGCCGCTGCGCGGTCGCAGCCTCGTGCTCGGCCTCTGCGTTGCGAATTGGGGGTGCGCCTCTCGGTATCTGGGGAGTCTTGCGCATGCGATGGGGCGCGACGCTGATGCGGCAGAGCTTTTTCTTGAAGCAATCACGGTTGACGACCGAGTGGGGGCCCGGGCTTGGGCGGCGCGAGGTCGGTACGAGTATGCGCGGCTCGCGCAGCGCTCGGGCGATCGAGAGTTCAGCGAAAGAGCGGCACGACTGCTTCGTGAGGCTGAGAGGACCGCGAAGGAGCTGGGCCTATCCGATCTTACGCGGCGGCTCGAAGACCTCCGACGTGAGGAGACATAGGAGCAGAGGCACTCACACCTCGCAGTTCCCCAGGATCCCCTGACTAACCGTACCATTGGCTCATGTTGTTGCGGGTCGGACGGCGACGCGATAAAACGACTGCGCCACGCAGGTGGGAGGGGTGACGGTGGAAAATCGCCATCAGATTGAGTCGGGGCCACGCGAAGTATCGCGTTCATCGATCGAGCGTCTTCACCCTGGCGAAGTGAGTGACTCCGACGGGATCCGAAAGTTGCTGACGAGTTTGCAGAACACGGGGGCTGTTCTCCGCCGAGGAATCAATCGCCGCATTGAGGCGGAAACCGCGAAGATCGAACGGATTTCTGCAGAGGAGCTGCTGCTAAAGACAGAGAACTTCGAGGAGAGCCGAACGCCCGTTGGCTTCAATCTCTTCTTGAACGCCTCACTCGATGGATTGCCGCTTTTCTTTGTTACCCCGATACTTAGAGCGCGGAGCAATGGGCGGTTTGATGTCGCACTTCCGAGTGTCATTTACAAAGCTGAAAGGCGCGATCGCGCACGGCGGGTGCCCGTAGGTGACGACAGCCCGAGGCGAGTGATAGCAGAGTTCGATTCAAGAAATCCTACCGAAGCAAGAGTTACAGACTTTTCTGCGGACGGACTTGCAATCCTCGTAACCGAGGACATCCATCGGCGTCGTGGCGATTCGCTGAAGATCCAGTTCTTGGACGGCTCTCGGGCTGGTGAGTCCGTTCACGCGAAAATCTGCAACCTAGCGGAACCGGCCGAGAACCCGGGGTGGCAGCGACTCGGAATGAGCGTGAGTCGGGCGCCATTCTCTGAACCAATCAGAGCTGAACACCGAACTCGCATTCTCGACCAGGGCCCAATCGCGCGAGCGCGCAGCCAGTGGCAGATGTTTTCGAGCAGTATCCCTGTGCCGAGGCGCTTTAGCCTCCGTCAAGAGGGCACAAGATCATGGGCGCGCTCTCACGAAGCCGTTGAGTTGATCGACTACAAGAATGATCGAGGTGAGGCGATTCGAGCGATCGTCAATTCAACTGACGACCGCAAGAAAGTGACAGCTGTCGTCATACCTCCGGCTTGGGGAAAGACGAAGGAGACATTGCTCCCCCTTGCTGCGACGATTGTGGAGACGTTTGAGAAGGCGAAAGAGTCCGTCATCGTTATTAGATACGACGGGGTCAGACGGAGAGGTGAATCCTACAACGAGAGGGAGTGCTGCTTCCCCGGTCGAGAGCATCACCGATTTACCTTCTCGCAGGGCGTACGCGATATCCAAGCGACTTTGGATCTCTTGGACACGCCAGACTTCCGCCCATCGAAGACCGTTCTTGTGACATTTAGCGCTGCAGCCATTGAGGGAAGACGAGCAGTCGCGCTTGAACCAGACCGAATTTCGGGTTGGATCAGCGTTGTAGGAGCCGCAGATCTTCAGAGCGCGATGCGTGTCGTATCAGGAGGTGTGGACTACCTGGGTGGTGCCGAGAGAGGAGTCTCGTTCGGGATCCAGGAGGTCCAAGGTGTCAGCGTCAATATGGATTTTGCAGCGAAAGATGCAATCGCCAACGGATTGGCCTTCGTTGAGGAAGCGCGTCAGGACATGGCCCAAATCACAACGCCGATATCGTGGTTCCATGGAATGTTCGACGCATGGATGGATCTGGGTCGCGTCCGGACTCTTCTAGGTGTCGGGCAGCAGGCAGGCAGGAAACTTACAGTCGTGCCTACCGGTCACCAGCTTCGGTCGAGCGCGGAAGCGCTCCAAGTATTCCAGCTAATCGCGAACGAGGTGGCCAGGCTTGCGCTTGGAAGGGAGTTGAGGCCGCGGCTCCCAAATCTGCGATCTCTGAAGGAGCGCAGCGCTGCGGAGAGGCGGCGCCTTCCCGATGTTGGACTAGATCGTCGTGGGTTCTGGCGAGATTATCTCCTGGGTCGCAACGGGCAGCTGGGAATCGAGCTAATGACGGCAACCTGCGCTTACGGGGAGTTGATGAAGCAGCAGATAGATTTGCTGGCGCTCGACCCGGGGGATTCGGTCGTTGATCTAGGTTGCGGTACTGGCTCGTTCTTGACGGAAATTCTTGAGTCGGGCGATATCTCAAATGATATCTGCGTCCATCAGGTCGACTACGTGACGGAGGCATTAACACGGTCTCGCGTCCGTCTGGCCAAGCGACTGTCGCACTCTCGAATACGAACAAGGTATGTCTCAGCGGATCTGGAGCTCTTGGGAGCGAATCCGTGGATTCCCTTCACGGACGAGAGTCAGAACGCTGTGATTGCCTCGCTTCTCGTGAGTTACGTCCGGCGACCCGAGGCTCTGATCAAGGAAGTGTTCCGAGTGCTGAGACCAGGGGGGCGATTTGTGTTCTCTGCACTCAGGCCAGACGCGGATACATCCAGGATTTTTGTGGCAGGGTCTGAGGAGTTGCGACGCGGCCGGGCACGTGAAGTCTTTGGATACATGGAATCAGCTTCGCTTGAGGAGTCATTGCGCAGCTTTCTCAATGACGCGGCCAGGCTTCTCGAGCTAGAGGAGTGGGGAGTCTTCCAGTTTTGGCCTGAGGAAGAGATAGCGGCACTCCTCAAGCAGAGCGGATTCAGGCGAATCAGGGTGCAAAGTGGATTCGGTACACCACCTCAGGCAATCGTTGCGGCGGGTCAGAAGCCCCTATAGCAGACGTTAGCCCGACGTTAACCGGGGGGGCCGCTGGCCGGACGCTCGTTCAAGCGCCGCAAGGAGGCAGCCGATCGGTCCCCGAGAGAGGGGGCGGGTCTGACTGACGAAGAGCTTCAAGCGCTCTATCGCCAAGAACTGCGCGACGGTCGGATCACTTGGTATGTGAGGACCGGGGCGTTCGTTGTCTTCGCGATCAATACGGCATTCGTAGCGCTCGACCTATACGTATACCCGGACCAGTTTGTTGGGTTTCTCGCTGCTCGAGCGGCTCTCAATCTCGCGCTGATTTTCACTTACTCTCGCTTGAGTCGAGTACGACCCGAACTAGCTAAAGCGGCGCTCTGCTTTACGACAGGCGCGATGCTGCTCATCGTCATATATGGGAGCGGCGCTCCGACGAGCGACTACTACGCCGGTCTGATCCTCTTGTTTGTTGGAATGCCCGTACTTCTCCCTCTTCGTGCTACCGAGGCCGCGGGCATTTGTGGAGCACTTCTCGCTTGCTTTCTTCTCTCACCTCTATTCGCTTCGGCTGAGGTGGAGTGGCGCCCATTCGTAGTCCATTCGGTGTTCTTGTTCTCGGCGGCATTTGAGAGTACTGCGAGCTGTGCACTCCTCGAACGAGTTCGCTTCACGGACTTCAAACAGCGCCGAGAAATCGAGGCCGCTCGCGACGAGCTCCGGCAGCTCGACGAGGCAAAGTCGCGGTTTTCGGCGAACGTGCACCATGAGCTCAGGACGCCGCTCACGCTGATGCTGGCGCCGCT